>MDTG01015640.1_pt1 | contig 47723 bp, 47 predicted proteins | sample 811421 | NCBI WGS metagenome assembly MDTG01 (sample SAMN05326645, study PRJNA326480) | marine metagenome | isolation source: seawater | place: Pacific Ocean: South East | collected 2011 | reverse complement strand
TGCCGTGGGGTCTGGCTGGACCGCGGCGAACTGGACAAGATCGTCGAGCGCAGCTCGCGCGAGTTCGCGGTCGGCAACGCCCCCGGATATGACAACACAATGCCCAGGGACTACGGCGGGCACGGCAGTCACAAGCAGCGCGGCTACCGTCGCAAGTCCTGGCTGCATGAATTGTTCGACTGACCGCCGGAAGTGTTTCTGGCAGGATCTTCCCGGCGCGCGGCAGAGGGATGAAAACCTCTGACGGAAGAACCGCCGCGGCCGTCAGCCGCGGCGACGTCCTGGCCCCGGGGCTTATCGCCGTCCTTGGCGCAGCCTTGTGGGCTGGCAGCACATTCGTGCCGACCAGCCTGCCATTCTTTCTGCCATACGAGTTCTCATGGCTCATTTACCTTGCCATCAGCGTGTCGGGATACTGGTTCCTCAGAGGGTTGCGCAGGATGCCGGCCGATGACCGGCCGCCGGTCTGGCGCCGAGCCGCGTTCTTCGCGGGTCTGGCGCTGCTCTGGACGGTGACGCAGACCCAGTTCGAATTTCTCGCGCAGAGGATGTTCTTCACCAACCGGCTTCAGCACGTCGCCATGCACCACGTCGGCGCGATGCTCGTCGCGCTTGGATGGGCCGGCCCCGCCATCCTGGCCGGCGGGCCGGACTGGCTGAGACGGATCGTCGGGAACCGATACCTGCGCTCGACGGTGTCCGTGGTGCAGCATCCGGCCGTCGCGGTGCTTCTCTTCGTTGGCCTGTTCTATTTCTGGCTGATACCGCCCGTGCACTTCCGCGCGATGCTGGATCCGGTCCTGTATCAGGTGATGAACTGGTCGATGGTGGTCGACGGTATCCTGTTCTGGACGCTGGTGGTCGACCCCAGGCCCACAGGTGTCGCGCGGGTCAGCTACGGCGTTCGCGCCGCACTGGCGATCGGCGTCATGTTCCCGCAGATCGTTCTGGGCGCGCTCATCACCTTCGCGGAACGGGATCTTTTTCCGTATTACGCCTTCTGCGGCCGTTACTTTCCTTCGATCGGCGCGGTTGCCGATCAGCAGATAGGCGGAATCGTGATCTGGATCCCGCCGGCAATGATGAGCGTGATTGCTCTGCTGATCGTCGTCAGAAACATGATGCGAGAACAGGACGCAAAGCATCTCAGCCGCTGAGGAGACGTCTCAGATCGCGCGTGGCGGCGTCGATATCCGCATCGGTCGTGTCGAATTGCGGCCACATGACCCGTGCGGCGCCGGTGGCGTCGAAGATGTAGACCGATTTTCCGTGAGAGACGGCATAGTCGGGCTTGTCCGGACCCGGCCTGTCGACCCTGTACGTCACCTTCAGACGCCTCGCGAGGCGCGCGAGCTGATTGTCCGTTCCGCGCAGCCCCTGCGCCCGTGGGGTGAAGGCCGAAACATAGTCCGCCATCGCGGGGAGCGTGTCCCGCAGGGGATCGACCGTGACGAAAAGCACGGTGATCGCCTCCGCATCGTCCCCGAGCCTGTCCAGGACGGCGCTCAGGTTTGCCAGCGTCATCGGGCATATGTCAGGGCAGAAGGTGAACCCGAAGAACATTGCGACAACCTGCCCGCGATAGTCCGCTTCGGTCACGGCCGCGCCGTCTCGGGCGCGGGTCATCGCAAAGGCCATCTCGGGCAACAGGCCGGTGACATCCTTGCCGTACCAGCCGCCATCGTCACAGGCCGACAGGGGCAACAGTGCCCCGGCCAAGGCCAGGCGGAGGATGTCCCGGCGGGGCGCAAGCCGTTCAGAACGGGGCATAGACGACAAAAAGCGCAACTGCGAACGCACCGCCCAGGAACAGGCAGCCGACGGCGGAGAGGATGAGGAGCATATTGCGGTTTTCACGTTTCTTCAGTGCGCGAAGTTGTTTTGCCGTGCCTGGGTTGGCGGCTTCGTTCATGCGGTCCTCCGGGACGGTTCTGATGTGCGTTCGGGACGCTGACCTTCAGGTGCCATCATCGGTCAGCCGATCTCGGTTGCATTCCTAAATAGCTATCCAGAACAGATGGATAGACAGTAACGGCTGCCTCATCGAGGAGGCGGGCTTGAAGGCTCGCTGCGAGTTCGTCATGTCTCCTTTCGCGCAAAAGGTCTTCAATGTATGGCCGCGCTTCTTCGAGCGATACCGGCTGGGCTTCGGTGCGTTCCAGAACCTCGACGATGTAGAGACTGTCGCCGAGTTCGAAAGGCTTGCCGATGTCGCCCGGATCAAGTGCCATGACCGCCTGATGGAATGGGTGATCGAACATCTCTGACAGCGGGTCAGCACCCTCACCGACCCAGCTGCTCAGTTCTCCGCCCGTTCCCGCACTGTCGGAATCCTCGGAGTAGTCTCGCGCGACGATTGCGAATTCCTCGGCTTTGCCCAGGAAGCCGGGGACCAGCTTCGCGTAGGCTTCGTCCGCCCGTTCGCGCGCGCGAGCTTTTTCGTCCGCGGTACTGCCCAAACCGATGCGGACATAACGGACTCTGGCTTTTGGCGGGTAGGCAATCAGGTCGCTGTTTCGGCTATAGTAGTCCTGGATATCCGCGTCGCTCACCACGACCTGGTCGTCAACCTCTTCCTGCTCCATCATTTGTGCCATCAGTCGCAACCTGGATTCGTCGGCCTGTGGGCGCGTCTTTACATCGAGAAGCTGATCGTAGGTGTCGCTGACCAGGAGCATTCTGTCGATCAGGTCGTCCGCGAGACGCTTCATACCGTCCGGGGCACTGTATTCGAGCCTTAACCCGCGGGGCAGTTCCCGGAACTCGTCGTAGAACTGCCCGAGGTTGTAACGCTCGCTCTTGATCGTGAACAGCGTCTTGTCGCCGTTCGCCGCGAACCAGGCCTCCTCCTTTCGCCGTGCGACGGCTTCGGCGACCTCCGCACGTACCTCGGAGAGCTCCCGTGACCGGGCCGGCCTGGAATCGACGAGGCGCACGACATAAAACGCGTCTTCCGCTTGGAAGACGCTGGCGAGTTCGCCCGGCACCAGCGCGAATACGGCCGTCTCCCATTCAGGCGCCTCGGTGCCCTCCGCGACCTCGCGGCCCGACGCCATCCTGGTTCCCTCTTTGTCGGCAGAGGCTTCGCTGAATGTCGCTCCTCCGCGAATCCGCAAGAGGGCGTCGGCGGCTTTCTGGCGCGCCGCGTCCCCGAACGAGCCAATCGGAAACGCAAGTTCATCGACAATCACGCGCCGGGTCAGTTTGAAGCTGTCTCGGTTCTCATCGTAGTATCGTCGCAGTTCGTCGTCCGTGGGCGACGGCACTCGCAGAAGGTCGTAGTTCCTCGTGATAGAGGCGTTGGACCTGAGGCGCTCGACATAGGACGCGACGTAGTCAGGTTCGCGCCGGGCCTTCAGCGTCCGGCTGATGCCTTCCCGCGCTTCCTCGAAGGTCTGGCCGGCAAGGGCGGCCCGGTTCGCATCATAATAGGCGCGAAGGTCGCTCTCGCTGACCGTGAGTTGTTCTTCATGGATCTGGTCGGACAATGCGGCAAGCGACAACTCTTCGTCGATGTGCTTCGCGGCATGACGGAACGATTCGTCGCCTTGCGGCTTTCGCTCGGCGGCCCATCGCAGGACGATCCGATCCGAGATCAGGTCCTCGACCACGCCGACGATGGCGTTCGGCGATCGCATCAACACATCGGCGTCCTCGCTTGACATCATCCTCATGTGCTCCGCGATGTCGTCCAGCGTGATCCTTCCCCCGTCGTATGTCGCGACCACATCCGGTGCCGGCGGATTGTCGGCCACCTGATCTCCGGATGCATAGTACCAGACCATCACGGTAACGGTGCCGATGGCCCCAACAAGTCCGCCCATCCGCCAGCGGCGTATCCCAGAGCCGCGCGATGGCCGGGTTTCGGGCGCGGGTCTGGCGCTGTCGCCGGGCGTGCCGCGGGTGGTTTCCCGATCCGCGCCGGCGTTGCCGTCAAGCGATGGCCGCGTGATTCCGGAACCGTGGGTTCCCGGTTCCTCCGAGGCGCTTTCTGCCTCCGGCTCCGAATCCGCCCGGCCGCGCAGGCTGGCGATCACGTCCTGCCAGTTTTGCTTCCAGCCCCCGGCCATGCTACCGAAGCCCAGTCGGCGAAAGGATCGGGCCAGAGGACTCCTCGCCGAAGAGCTTGAGGTTGAAGCGTCCTCCCCGTTCTGTATCAAGCGCATAGACTCGGACCCGGGGAAGGATCTTCTCGATGGTATCAAGAAACATGCGATACCGGGTCACGTCTTCGCCAAAGGAGACCGAGTTGCTGCGATATTCGGCCAGAAGATACTCGAAGGCCTGGGCCGCGCCGGTGGCAGACGCCAGGACGCCGGACCTGTAGGCCTGCGCCTCGGCCGCCAGTCGCTGCGCCTCGCCACGGGCTTCGGGGATCAGGCTGTTCGCGTAACCGCGCGCTTCGTTTATCATCCTGGCCTTTTCTTCTCTGGCCGTGTTCACACCCGAAAAGGCATCGGCGACGTCCTGTGGCGGGAAGGCCTTCTGCAGGTCGATGCCCACGATCGCCAGCCCGCTGCCGTAGGCATCGAGGCGCCGCTGGGCCTCGTCGCGGATCGACTGCTGAAGCGACTGGCGGCCGCTGGTGAGAAGCGCGTCCACGGGCAGTCCGGTCACGAGTTGCGTCACCGCGCCGCGAAGCGCGTCGCGCACGGTAAGATAGGGTGCATTGCCGATGTTCAGCAGATAGTCCGCCGGATCCCGAACCTGATACTGCGCGATCACTTCGATATCCACGACATTGGTGTCGCCCGACAGCGCCTGAAGTTTCGACGGGGGCTCGGGGTGGCTGTGATCTTCCTCCTTCGAGTCGATGCCGACCTGTTCGCGGCGCACCGTGCTGACGTTGACGACATCCACACGGTCGACGGGCCAGGGCAGCCGATAGTGAAGCCCCGGCTGCATACGTGGTGCGACGACGGCGCCGAAACGCCGGACCACAGCGGCTTCTCCCGGTGCCACCGAGTAGACGCCCGTGGCGAGATAGACGGCCAGACCCGATGCGAGCAGACCCCAGACCAAATAGACCGGCCGGAAGTGGCCAAGCGCAACCCGCATGTCTGCGACGGGCGACTCGGCGCCGGTGGCAAGGCCGCGGGCTGCGTCCGCCGCGGCTTTCCGAACCCGTCGGGCGCGGCTCTTCCACCTGCCAGCCGGCCTGGGCGCTGAGTTGTCATGCGAGAGAGGGTTGTCGTCGCTCATGGCCGGACCCCCGGCACATTGATCCGGCCTGTATCCGCCTCGGCATCGGCAAGATTGCTCGAACCTGTGGAGGGGGGCGGTTGCAGCACGCTGCGCGGATCGAGATAGCGCAACAGTTCAGAGTCGGACGGCAGAATGAGGGTCGTGCCGTCGTCGATGAACTTGTCGTATGATTCGAGTGTCCGGGAAAACTGGTAGAACTCCTTGTCCTTGCCGAACGCCCCTGCGTAGATGGATACCGCATCCGCGTCGGCGCGGCCGCGCGTCTCGGTGGCGTCCTGGCTTGCCGCAGCCAGGATCGCTGCCTTCTCCGTATCGGCCTCCGCCCTGATCCGGGCTGCTTCCTCGGTCCCTTCGGAGCGAAACTGCCGCGCTATGGCTTCGCGCTCGGACCGCATCCTCTGGAATACGCTCGAAAGGTTAGCGGGCGGGAAGGTCAGTTCCTTGAGCTGCACGTCCGTTACGGTGAACCCGTAAGGCTCCGTCCGGGCCGCGGCGCGCTCGCGCACCGCCGCCAGGGTATCGGGAAGTTTGACGTTGGAGGTATCTACTGTAACGAGTTGACCCAGCTCGACCTGCCCCAGCGCCGCACCCAGTTCGGAGCGCACGATATCATTCAGCCGCAAGTCCGCGCCGCGCAAGTCGCGGACGTTCTTGACGAAGGCGAGCGCATCGGTCACGCGCCATGTCGCGTAGGCTTCCGCGACGATGTTCTTTTTGTCGCCGCTGAGAAACTCGGTTCGTGGCAGTGTGTAGACCTGTAACTGATTGCTGATCTTGACGACGCTCTGCACCGGATCGGGCAGCTTTGCATAAAGCCCGGGTTCGTTAATGATCCTCACGGGGTTGCCGAACTGGGTAACGATGGCATCCTCGGTGGTATCGACCTGAAAGTAGACCAGGCTGACGGCCAGGAACGCAAGCGCCAAAGCCCCGAAGCCAAGAAAGCGAAGGATTTTCATTTTTGGGGTACCCCACGTGTTTTCTGATTGATCAGGGCTGCAAGCGCCGGCTGGATGGCTGCGGGAGCCAGAGATCGGTTGTGTCCGGCGTGGTGGCCGGATCGACGATCAGTTTGCGAACGCCGTTCAGAGACCGCTCGACAGCTTCCAGATACAGTCGCTGACGCGTGATCTCTGGTGCCTTCGAGTAAGCGGTCTGACGCGCAACGAAACTCACGGCTTCCCCGGACGCCCGCGCGAGCCTCTCGGCTGCGTAGGCCTGCGCGGACTGACGCATTCGATCCGCATCGCCGCGGGCCACGGGCAACACTTCGTTTCGGTAGGCGGTCGCCTCGTTGACGAAAGTGTTGCGATCCTCGCGTGCGCTTGCAACATCGCGGAACGCCTCGGCGACTTCGCGCGGAGGCGCGCTCTCGAGGAGCTGTACGCCCGAGACGCGCAGCCCGCTTTCGTTCCGGTCAAGCGCGGCCTGCGCGGTGGCCATCGCTTTCTGCTCGATTTCGGTCTTGTCGACAGTCAGCAGCGCGTCCACGGATTCGCCGGCGACGACGCCGCGGAAAGCGGCGATCGACGTCTCCATCACCAACTCCTCGGGATCCGCGACATTGAGAAGATAGGCGGCAGGATCCTGTACCGTGTAATGAACGCTTGCCCGCACCGAAATCAGGTTCTCGTCGCCGGTCAGCATCTGGGTTGGCGGTGTCTCGATCCGGCGCACCTGATCGGAGGCGACAACATCGACGCGCTCGACAGGCGCTGGCCAACGGTAGTGCAGGCCGGGTCCGGTCCGGGCGACGACCGCGCCGAACCGTCGGACGACCGCCGTCTCGCCTGGCTGCACGGTGTAAAAGCCGCTAACGAGAAACAGCCCCGCAATGAGAAAAGCACCGGCGGGAACGACCGCCCGAAGATTGACATGCTTCGGGGCGGTCACCCCGGTCTCGCCCTCCAGATCCAGGAGGCGCCGCTGTCGCAGAGCCGCGATGGCCGAGGCGGCGATCTGGAACCCCGACAGGAAGACCATCACGGCAACGATCGCCGCCGCCGCTAGATCGAGTTTCGACAACCCCAAAGCGGAGCCGGCCAGTCCAACGACGACAACGATGGAGGCATAAATGTCGACCTGAGAGTGGTAGCCGCTCGCGATCAGGGCCGGCGACCCCGTCTGGCGGCCAACGTAAAGTTTATAGCGGGCGATCACATAGGCCACTGCGACGGTGACGAGCGAGGCCAGCGTGATCGGGACCAGGTTCCGAAGTTCCGCGCTTGTCCCGGCCAGGACGTCGATAACGATCTCGATGCCGACATAGAAGATCGCTCCGGAAACGATCAGGGCTATGAGGTTTTCCAAGGCGCCTACGCCCTGCCGCACCGGATCAGAGCCGCGGATCCGGCGGCTGAGGTACAGCCCGGCAAGGACAAAAAGGCCGATAGCCAGGTCCGTCAGCGAATGCAGGGCGCTGGATCGCAAAGCAATGCTTCCGGATACGACCGAAAGCCAGAACTTGAACAAGATCAGCAGAACGTTGATCACGGCCGTGATGAGTACTGTGCGTTCCTTGCGGTCCATCGTTCGGAAGACCTCTCTCTCGTTTCCTTGACCGGCTTTGATAGACGAATGGCGCACTGAACATCGGTGAGGTTGCCATTCGCGCTGACAGTCCCTTTAGGAGAAGGTTGTTTCACTCCTTTGTCGCTAGGGTAGGATTTTCTGACGAACGTTATCGAACTGCCCAGTTGTAAAACCTTGACACATCTTTTTTCGGGACGCCTCGTCGTGTCGCGGGTATCAGGAGGTCATGACAGAGCATCAGGCACACATTCTAGTCGTCGATGACCACCACGAGATCCGCGAGCTGGTTGCCGGACTTTTGTCTCGGGCCGGATACAGTGTGAGCAGCGTCGCGGACGGCGTCCAGATGCGCCGTCTTCTCAAAGTCCAACAGATTGACCTCGTCGTTCTCGACCTCATGCTTCCCGGCGATGACGGGCTGACGCTCTGCAGGGATCTTCGCGCCAAATCCGAGGTGCCCGTGATCATGCTTACCGCAAGGGGAGAGGAGTTCGACCGGGTGCTCGGGCTTGAAATGGGAGCGGACGATTACCTGGCCAAGCCCTTTGGCGGCCGGGAACTGATCGCACGGATCCGCGCCGTTCTAAGGCGGGCACGAGCACTTCCCGTGGGCGAAAGCAAATCTTCCGTCGCAGCGTGGCGTTTCGACCGTTGGATCTTTGATCTTTCCGCAAGGAGGCTAAGGTCCGTTTCCGATGTGGTCGTGCCCCTGAGCACGTCTGAATTCAATCTCCTGAGAGTCTTTGTCGAAAGACCGGGAACGGTGCTGACCCGGGAACAGTTGCTCGATCTGACCCGCGGTCGAGATGCCGACTTTGTTGACCGGAGCATAGACACGAGAATCAGCCGCCTGCGCCGGAAGATTGAGCTAGACCCTCAAAATCCCGAAATCATCAAGACCGTATGGGGCGGCGGATACATCTTTTCAGCTGAGGTGGTCCGGGGATGAGGCGCCTCTTGCCGAAGAGTCTCGTCGGTCAAACAGCTGCCGTGTTAATACTCGGGCTGATCGCTACCCATTTGCTGACAATCATAATTTTCGAGGAACATCGCAGGGTCGTCCTAAACGAGACCGAGCAACAACATATCGCACAACTCGTCGCGGCGATTTCCGACATCATTCTAAGTGTACCTGATGATGATCGCGAGTTGGTCGCGCGCGCCTCCGAAAGTCATAGCTTTCGAGTCTCCTTGGTGCCTATCACCCCTTCTTCGGTTAATGTGGTGGACGACCCACAGTCTGCCCGCCTTGGCGAACTGCTCAAGCGTCGGATACAAACGGCCGTGGATGAGCCAATCCAAGTGGAAATCGGCGAGGCCAAGCCACGGGATGAACTGTCAGTCAACGCAACGATCGTTGAATGGCTTCAAACGCGATTGCTGCGCATGGCTACGGGACATGATCAGGATACTGCGCTCCTTGTTTCGGTGCCGCTACCGACGGGTGAACGGATTGATTTCACAACCATGCTACCCCTAGCGGCGGCTCCCGGATGGCCAAAAGTGGTCGCAACGACGGGAATCTTTCTTTTCGCTGTCCTTCTGCTTTCCGTCTGGACAGTCAGACGGCTGCTCTTGCCGGTGCGGGTCTTTGCCGACGCGGCAACTTCATTCTCTCAAGACGTTCAGGCGCCGTCCCTGCCTCTGACCGGACCGTACGAACTTCGTGAGGCGATAGGAGCATTCAATGAGATGCAACTCCGTATCCGTTCACAATTCGAACAACGCACACAAATGCTTGCCGCCATCTCGCATGATCTGCGAACGCCGCTTACGGTCGCTCGGCTGAGGGCCGAGACAATTGACGAATCTGATGTCCGGGAGCGGATCGTCAGTTCGCTTGCCGAAATGGACCAGATGCTACAGACCACTCTCGCCTTCGCTCGCGAGGGAACCGAAAGCGAATCGACTAGCATGACGAACCTTGGTGCCCTTGTTGAAGCGATTTGCGATGATTTGGCAGAGTTGGAGTATGATGTGACGGCGGCGATTCCGGACGGTATTATTTTGCCTTGCAGGCCCGTAGCCTTGAAGCGTGCTCTGACGAACCTGATTGAGAACGCGATACGTTATGGCACTTGCGCAGTTGTTGATGTTCGGTCCGATGCCCAGGCAGCCGAAATTGTCATTGCCGACAGCGGCCCCGGTATCCCGGCCAAAGACTTGGAGCGAGTATTCCTTCCGTTTCATCGACTGGATGCTTCACGCAATCGAGAGACCGGAGGCCTGGGGTTGGGACTGGCAATAGCGAAGAGAATTGTAGAGTCTCACGGTGGCCAAATACGGCTCTCCAACCGAGATGTGGGCGGGCTGGAAGTCCGCGTCAGTTTGCCGGTGCATTTCACCAAAGAGCTTCAAGACGTCAAGTAGCGAGCCGTCTGCATCTTCGGATCGGTCTGCTCGCCGAGAACTGCGCCGATCAGGTGGTTCCTCTCCGTCAAAACCTGGACCTGTGAAGACACTCGGTGCGCAATGCTTAGAATGCATAGACGATCGTCACCACTGTGGCCATTACGATCGTGAACATCGCAAAAGCGCACAGAGCGAGAGTCCGACCCATGTCTCTGTTCGGCCCATTCACTTTCAAACGCAACTCTGCGGCGGTTTCTGGAAACTCCAGTGCCGCAGAATTCGAATTACGCATCAAGTCGCCGCGGGAGTTCCAACGCCGCTCTTCCGCTGCGTTCCAGCCATTCATCACGAGAATGATCGCCACAATCAAGACCATCGAGGAGGGAATCCAAATCATGTATCCGCCGACCGTCTCGTCCACCAGGGAGCCAAGTCTGCCACTATGATATGGCGAAGATCGCAGAACATATAAGCTAACCTCCTTGAACGTTGTCAAAGAACCCAGGAAAATGTTTGAAACGATGACCACGAAACCCGAGATTAGCCGCGCCCCGCGCCGGGCTCCTTCCGGCGGGTCGCGGTGATCGAACATCATTGAAAAATACCAAAGTCCCGCCAGAGTCATCGACAGATGAGCCAGTATCTCTAAGAGCGCAATCTTCTGCGCGAGAGCGAATAGCTGCGGCACCTGCCAAATGAAGAGCGATCCGACAAGACAAGCGGTGGCAATACCAGGGCGCGTCATGAACCTTGCAATGTGCCCGCCGCCAAGCTTTCTGAGACTTTTTCGCCATTGCCTGCTCGACCCGGCTTTCAAGATATGCCACGGCTGGGACACTGCGATGACAAGTGGTCCCACTAAGCGCAACAAAAGATGCTCGACCTGGTGTGCCGAAAATTGGCTGTGTCCCAAATGGGCAAGAGGCGCATTTGTCGCGACGAGGACGATGGCAAGGCCGGCAAAGAAGAGAGCACGACGCCAGATCGTTATCTTTCCGACAAAGCGAGCGGTTGTCTTGAGGCCACGAAGATACAAAGATGTTGCAAGGCCGATGAATGCGAATGAGATCGGCGAAATCATATAGCCGAATGGATCGTAAAAGATCAGACCGTTGAACAACTGCTCACTCCTTGTCATTGGTTTGGTGCCAGATGCGTCCGACCTGAGTAGGCACATCCCGCCCTCTCAACCCTAGGCCTGCCAAATCGGCCGGAGTTCCTCGCTACCCAAACAGAAAAAGGTTGGCACCGAGTTGGAAGAACGCATCGCCTTACCGCCCCCTGAATGTGGCTCTCCGCCGCGGCAGTGTATTCAATGGTCGCGCTGTGTCTGCTGCCTTGAAGCCCCCAACAGCGGAGTTCGACGCGCTTATCGGCTGCTGGGTCAAGCCAGAAACAGCCAATTCCAATATGAAAATGGCAGGGAAAGCCCGTGGCTGTAAGTTTATCTGACGTTCCAGTTCGCATCAGAAAGGGGTGGTCTCTTATGAAATAATACGCATTATGAACAGCGACACGATGAATGCGAGAAGGCCGAAAGCGATACCCGAGCTGACCGCATATTGCATGATATCCAGCCGGTTTCCTTTACGGCGACGCGCCAGATACCCACCCCAAATTGCTCCTGCGAGGATACCCGCGATCGTCAACATGACTTTGCCTCCGCTGATGCCTTTTGATTTCTTGCCCGATGCATGCCTGACAACCGTGTGCCAAGAAACAGGATCCAAGTGACGGCTGTTAACGCCAGGAGCATCCAGTCGCCGAACCGTGCATATGGCGTGGGTTCGAGGGCGCCGGGAAGTTCGGCATCGATGACACCGGTCTCTTCGATGCCAAGCTTCACAATGAGCTCGCCCTTCGCGTCGATTACCGCTGAGATGCCGGTGTTCGCGGCCCTCACAATCGGAAGTCCTTCTTCGACGGCACGCATGCGGACCGCAGCAAGGTGCTGCTCGGGTCCAATACTGGTGCCGAACCAGGCATCGTTCGTGGCGTTGAATATCCAGTCGGGCCGATGCTGATCGTCGATGACGTCGCCTGGAAAGATGATCTCGTAGCAGATGGCCACGGCCAGCGGGGGAGCGCCGGGCAGGGTCAGCGTTCGCGGTCCTGCACCGGGCGTAAAGTCTCCCAGGCCTTGGGTGATCCGGTCGAGCTTAAGCCAGCCGCGGAAGGGGACATACTCGCCGAATGGAACGAGATGGTGCTTTGCATAGCCGGTCAGAATGTCTCCGGTTTGATTGTAAGCTTGGACGGTGTTGAAATAGAGCGTTTCTTGGTCCTTTCGCGTGCGGTCCGGGACGCCGGTCAGAAGCAAAGCGCCGTCCTGCAAGATGGCGGCAATGCGAGATCGCGCCCCCAGATCCTCATCGAGAAAGCCCGGAAAGGCGGTTTCCGGCCACAGGAGCACATCCACCTCGCCGGGACCGCTCGAGAGGGCCAGATAGCGCGTTAAGGTTTCGTCTCGCTGTTCGGGCGCCCACTTCTCCCTTTGCGGCACGTTGCCTTGAACTATGCGCACATCGACTCCGGGCGCAGGTCTCGGCTCTAACCCGAGTCGGCCTTGGCCTACGGTCCATGTCGTCGCGATCACGGCCGCGAACAGACTAGCGGGGACCCAGCGCCGCCGTCTCTCCGTCACCAGGGCCGCGGCCGGCAGCGTTCCGGCCAGGACTAAAAGAAAGCCCAGCCCATAGCTGCCGATCCATGCGGCCGGCTGCCTCAGTGTCGGGTAGTCAACAAGGGCGTAGGCGGTGAGGTTCCAGGGAAATCCCGTGAAGACGTGCCCGCGCAGCCACTCTGCCGCCGTCCAGGAGGTTGCGAATAGCAGGCAGGTCGTTACGCCGGTGACCGCAAAGCGGGACTTAGTGCTGGAAAACAGCGCCGCCGCCAAGGCCGGAAAGGTGGCCAGACCGGCGGCCAGTGCCGCAACGGCCGGGATCGCCAGCGCCCCAAATTTATCGGGGTCCACATAGAAGCTCTCGGAGATCCATGAGAGGCCAAAGCCGAACTGACCGAGACCAAAGGCCCACCCGACCAGTGCGGATGCCCCGACGGAGCCAGCGCGCAGCAGAAGAAGCAGCACTGAAAAGGATACGGGCACGAGCAGAATGATCGAGAAGGGCGGAAGCGACAGAACGGTCATCGCTCCTGCTGCGGTCGCGACAATGGCGCGAGACGGCAAGGAAGTCACCCAGCCTCTGTAAAAAGGCAAAGGCGACCTCATGGACCAGTCCGGTGTGCTTGCTGGATCTTCGGCCCAACGAGGAGCAATCCGACGCCACATACCACAAACACATCGGCTATGTTGAAGGCGGGCCAATGGGCGGTGCTCACATAGAAATCGAGGAAATCCGTGACCCCCTGAAAACGCAGGCGATCCGTTACGTTGCCGAAAGCGCCTCCTATGATCGCGCCGTATGCGACGGCTTCGACTCTGTTGGCAGCTTGACACATCATGAACGTGAACCAGACGCAGACGGCAAAGGCCAGCGCCGCCAGGACCCACCATGGTGTGCCGCTGAGAAGGCCGAAGGTCACGCCGTCATTACGAAAGTACGTGAGATTGAACCCAGGTACGATCGGGAAGCCATTGCGCAGGGCTTCCGCATTGGCAACCACGATGGCTTTTGTGATCTGATCTACGGCGAAAGAAATGAATATGGCAAGCGTGCCGATTGCTAACGTTTTCATTTCGGCAGACATCGCCTCACCTTAGCCTAGCGTCGAGAAAAAGCATTATGACCAAGCCAATTGCCAGGCCGAGGACTGCTCTGTTTTGGCGCCCTTTTCGGTGGCTACTAGGGATGATCTCATGGCTGCTAACAAAGAGTGTTGCGCCCGCCGCGAGAGCCACGCCCCATTGAAGATAGCCTACCGAAGAATTAATCATGGCAGCACCAAAAAGGCCGCCAACCGGTTCGATGAGCCCGGTCAAAGCAGCGATTAACCAAGCGTGATGCTTAGAATACCCCTCTCCGAGGAGTGCGGCTGCCACCGCTAGCCCTTCAGCCGCGTTCTGCAATCCAATTCCAATACCGAGCGGTATACCGCCCGACATCCCATCGGCCGCAATCCCAATTCCCAATGCAAACCCTTCGGGGAAATTATGGACTGTGATCGCGAAGATAAAGATCCAGACACGGCAAAGCGTTGCGCCATCAGATGTTTTGGAGTGCGGATTTAGCCGCTCGCTGGGTATCCTTTGGTTTATCTGGGCTACTTCACTCAAGCCAAGAAAGACGGCGAAGCAGACTATAGCGGCAGGGGCAGCGCCATATTCGAACAATCCTTTGGCTCCGTCTAGGGCCAGAAAAGTCATGGATACTAGTAGGGTCGCGAGCATTACGCCTACTGAAACGCAGAGAACGGAGTCGCGCATCGATCTGGAAGGAATATGTCCGCACAGGACTGGAGCCGCCCCAAGGGCTGTCAGCATACAGGTGGCAAAGCTTCCGAGAAAGCTGAGCACTACCGGGGGAGACGTTTCCATTTCGGAGCTTGCTCACCCTTCTGGATAACTCGCATAGATCTCGGTCGATCCGTCCTGCCGGATGAGAAAGACATCGTAGGCTTCCCGGTCTTCCTCGGGGCCCATGCCCGGTGAACCGTAAGGCATGCCGGGCACCGCAAGACCGATTGCATCAGGGCGTTCATCGAGAAGACGACGGATGTCGGAGGCCGGTACATGCCCTTCGATCACATAACCGTCCACTAGGCCAGTATGGCAGGAGACCATGCGCTGCGGCACACCCATCTCGAGCTTGAAACGAACAAGCAGCCCGCCAAACACGTCCTCGCCGGTGGGCGCAAAACCGTTCTCTTTGAGATGGTTCATCCACGACAGGCAGCAACCGCAGCCGTTCGTCTTGCGAACCTCGATTGGTGTAACTTCCGCGATCGCCTGGGCAGCCGGAAGCAGTGAGATTGCGAGAACAAGTGTATGTTTCAGTCGTTTCATGGATCATAGGCTTTCAGTTGTTTGCAGGGCGATCTCGCGGTCCAGGCTGGCGGCCATAAGGGCGCGTGCCTCAGCAAGTCGCGACAACGCGGTGTCATCCGTCTGGCGCTCTGTTGCACTGGCGAGACGTTCATCGGTGAGAGGATCTGTTGGGCGACCTTCGACGAGAACCTCGTAGTGAAGATTGGGCCCAGTTGCCGTACCCGTGGCGCCGACGCGACCAATCATGTCCCCCGCCGCCACGCGCTGGCCTTGAGTTAGCTCGTCGGGGGTCGAGCTGAGATGTGCGTATCTCGTCATGGTGTCCGAGCCGTGAGAGAGTTCGACGACGCGGCCGTACCCATTCCGCCAGCCGATGAAGCTGATTTGACCGGGGGCTGTCGCATGGACCGGAGTTCCACCCGCCGCCGCGAAGTCGACTCCAGTGTGCATTCGAACATTGCCATAGACCGGGTGTGTGCGACGTCCAAACACAGAACTGAGGCGCGCACCTTCGACCGGTTGTGCAAAGACCCGCAAGACCTCACCGTCCACATAGATCGTCGCCTGACCGCTTCCGTTATCCGGCCAGACGATTTCGTAGAGGGCTCCGCCGATCTCCAGAGCAGCGAATGCCAGGTCAGGCTGCCCGATTCTTTCGTTTCCAAGCCGGGCCTCTCTCCAAAGAAGTTGCAGTTTTTCGCCGCCCGACATGTCACGACGGAAATCCACAGTTCCGCCTAGCATTTGCGCAAGGTCCACGGCAAACCGGGCGGGCATGTCGGCCTCTTCGAGGGCGGCGAAGAGTGAACTGCCGATCACCGCCTCACCCGCGAGGGTTACGATTTCGGGTTCAGGTGAAACGACTGATGTAGACAGCTCTTCACCGAAGGTGGCCTCAATCCGAACACCGTCTCCGACGGTAAGCGATACCGAGCGCGCAGCGCCATCTGCGGTCGAGATGAGGGTGATGGAATGTCCGGGCCGAAGGCGCCGCAGGTCATATTCAGCACCGATTGCCAGGGCGACTTCTGCCCGGGTGTTTGCCGCGAGGCCGGCCTCCGCCAGGATTGCATCGAGGGTTTCGCCAGGCGCGATTTCGCGCGACCATCTCGTCAGAACGGGTTCAATCTCCGGCAATGCAGTGTCGCTGGCCGCGATCTCCTGCAGGAGCGGCAAGGGTTTGAATTCAGGAATTCTTTCGATACCTGGCTGTCCCTGTGTCGGAAAGGCGGCTTCCAAAACCATGGGAACTTGCAACGCCGGCGGAGACCACGCGCTAGCTGCGGCGAGCGCCGGAGGAACCGGATCGCTCGGCCATTCCCAGGATAATGCAAGTCCCCCAGCGGACAATGCCGCTAAGCCTGTGAAACTTGCCGCGAATATTCCAAACTTCATGTTGTCCCCCTAAGTTTCTTCTTCAAGTGCACGCCGAATTTTCGGCACGGCGAATTCTCTTGGTTCGTGATTGTCGATCATGGAGACGAACCGGCCCGAACGAGCGAACAGGTAGACACTCGCGGTGTGGTTCATCGTGTAATCGCCGCTTTCGGTCGGTACGCGCTCGTAACTTGCACGGAAACCGCGCACGACTTGTGCGATCTGCTCTTCGGACCCGGTCCATCCGCGGATAGCTGAATGGAAATAGCTGACATACTCTTCCATCGTTTCGACAGTGTCTCGCGCAGGATCGACGGTGATAAAGACCACATTCATTTCCGTGGCGTCGTCGCCCAGGTCGTCCAGCCAGCCCGAGATGTCCGAAAGCGTGGTCGGGCAGACGTCCGGGCAGTAAGTAAAGCCGAAGAACACCATTGAAGGGCGCCCGATCAGGGTTTCCGGCCCGACCTCGTTGCCCTCGTGGTCGGTTAGGCGGAAGCTCATAGCGGACAGCGGCAGGGGAAGCGGACCCTCGGGCTCTGGTGCGCCTGGCCCGTCCACTCGCCACCAACCTACGAAAAGCGCGAGAACAAGTGCCCCAACGCCCGCAGTACAATAACTCAAGATTGCCCGTCGCCGCATCAGCTTCGAGGACCGGTGGCCGCGATACCTCTTACACTTACAGCGACCGGAATCCGACCGCCGTCGTCGAAGATTAATTCGAGCTTTATTCTGCTGCCTTCCAGCATCGGCTCTTTCAATCCCATCAGCATGATGTGCAAGCCACCCGGTTTCAGTTCGACCTCGCGACCTGGCGCAATGGAAAGGTCACCGACGTAGGCCATCGACGACACGCCATTTGCGTCGGTTGCGGTGCGGTGGACTTCCGCTCTATCTGCTATCTGGGTTTCGATCCCAACCAACGTGACGACCTTGCCCCCCGTATTTCTGATGGTGAGGTAGACGGCCCCAGGTCGGCTCATGCCGATTGACGCTCGTGCCCAGACATCATCAACCAGAATCTCTTGGGAATCTGCTTGGCTGGGCGCTGAGAAACCTGCAAAAATCACGATAGGAATCAATGCTGCAATGATAGTTCGTCTTTTCATAAGCGCTTTCCGATCGTCATATGTATTCAGCTCCGCGCGGCGGCCACTTCGGCCGCAACAACGCGTCGCAGTTCGGCCTCCCCGAACGGGTTCAGCGGGCGGCCGTTCACGAAGAAGGTTGGTGTCTGGCTTACGCCCATGGCTTCGACATCCGCGCGATCTTGGTTGAGAACGGCCGTCGTCCCTGGAAAGAGCAACTGGTCGCGCGCCTCCTCGACGGCCAGTCCGGCGGAGGCGGCGATATCGAGGATCAGACCCGGTTCTGGCGCCCCATGAGAGGCCCAACGCGGCTGCTCGCGCAGGACGGCTTCGAGCACGGGTTCGAAGACGTCCTGCATGCGAGCCGCCTCGAGCACCCGGATGGCCTCTTCTGACGCCTCACCATGGAATGGCGTGTAACGGATCACCACGCGCACGGTGTCGCCGTGTTCGGACATGATGTTCTTGACCACCGGATAAAAGGCCCGACAAGCCTCGCAGGCCGGGTCGAAGAATTCGACAATCGTTACAGGTGCGGTTTCCGACCCGAGGATCGGCGAGTAGGACCGGATCAGCGCATCGGACAGTTCCGGCGCGACGGCCTCTCCCACGGGGGCCGGAGAAGGGCGGGTCACATACCAGGATGCTGCGCCAAACCCTGCTAGACCAAAGGTGAGCACGGAGAGGATCAGGGCACGTCTGTTCATTCTTGCGGTTCCTTCAGGGAGAGGGCGGAGAGCGCTCCAATCACGGTGAAGGCGACCAAAGCCATCAGCGGAATCGGAATTCCGAAGACCAGCTGGTTGTCGTCGGTGCAGGAGGGGCCGGTCGCGGTGCAGGGCTGAATTTGCTCGGGGACCAGGCCCGCATAGAGGCCCAAATGCCAGACCGCCACGGCCGCGCCGCCTAAGGCGAGCGCGATCCCGTAGCGCCCGACGCCATGGTCACTCCACCACAGCCCGAGCCCGAGGATGATCGCCAGCGGAAACATGAAGGCGCGTTGAAACCAGCAAAGCAGACAGGGCGATTGGCCGAGCACTTCGCCGATGAAAAGAACCGCCAACGAGGCGGACGTGGCGACGGTCCAGGCCAGCCCGATGGCCATGTCTCCGGGAATGCGTTTCATGTCGGTCAGATCCTTTCCTGCAGATCAGCAAGGATCTCTTCAGCGGACGTGCCGTAGGGCCACGAGGTTGAGTAACCCGCCTGTGGGTCAAATAGGAACAAGTTCGAGGTATGGCTCATTGTGTAGCCCCCCGGAGCGGATGCCTCCTCGTTCCTTTCAAAAAATATGGGGAAGCTATCAGATATCGCAGCCATCTGGTTAGCCGTGCCAGTCAGACCAATTATACCTGCTTCGAATTGCTCCACGTATTGGGAGAGTACCATCGGACTATCACGTTCGGGGTCTATTGTAATGAAAATGGGCTGGACCTTTTCTGCCTCGCCGCGCAGTCCCTCCATTACGGCGGCGACCTCGGAGAGTGTTGTCGGACAAATGTCCGGGCAATTTGTGAATCCGAAGAAAATCAGCATCCAGCGGCCGGAAAAGTCACGCTGTGTTTGGACCATGCCACGATGATCCGTCAGCTCGAATTCCGCGAAAAACGGGCTATCGTTGGCAGTCCGCTCGTTTTCGGAGACAGCGTCAGGCCGCAGTAGCAAACCGATGTACAGAAGTGCTGCCGTGGCCGCCATCGCCCACAGTATTTTCTGGAAGTTGGAAAGATTCACACTGCTTCGCCCGATTCCGATTGTTTGCTCGGGCTTCGTGTACGACCTCTAGCAGCTATAGCTTCAAGCCAAGATGACGTCGAAAGGATCAGCTTCACTGAACTGTGAATGACGGTTCAGACTTGTCTTCGATCTGGCGCAAAGCTACACTGGCTGTAGGTATGAGGTCGGGTAAGATGCTGACAATTGGAGCGATGGCGAGAAAAACCGGGACAAAGGTCCAGACGATCCGCTACTACGAGCAGATAGGGTTGATGCCCGAGCCAGGCAGAACCGAAGGCGGTCAACGCCGCTACGGAGATGCTGAACTAGATAGGCTGTCATTTGTTCGACACGCTCGGCAACTGGGTTTCTCGCTTGACGCTATTCGTGAACTTCTGAATTTGAGCGACAATCCTGGGACATCCTGCGCCGACGCTGATGCCATTGCGCGTCGGCAGCTTAAGCAAGTGGAGCAACGGTTGAGCCGACTAGAGGCGCTCCGTACCGAGCTGGAACGAATGGTTCATGAGTGCAGTGGTGGACGAACCGCCGATTGCCGTGTCCTTGAGGTGTTGCGTGACCACTCCGAATGCCTCACCGAGCACGACGAAGTTGGTCTTTGAACGGCTCAAATCCGGCTTGTGATGAAGGCTTAGAAAGCTTGTCGGGATCGTTGGGCGTCAGTTCCGATAATTCGGATCAGAGTCTAGGTCATAGACCGTAATCGCGAAGTTCTGGGCGAGAGCTAAGGACTGGTCGGTGGATCATTCGTTGCCGATGGCGAGTTGAATTCCAGGCCAGCTTGCATACTTGTCGCCGGTTTCGCGGATGTGTGTATAGCGTTTGAGGCTGACCCATGACCTGTGCCCACTGACAGCTGCGACGTGGGGAATGTTCCAACCCATCTCAAACAAGCGCGAGATGCCCTCATGGCGTAGATCGTGGAAATGCAGATCGTCGATCCCGAGCAGCTTGCAAGCGCGGGTAAAGTTGGCCGTGATTGCGTCCGGAGAGTAGGGGATGATCTCAGCTTTGCTGTTGCGCATGCTGTCGATGATCCGAATGGCCTCCTCGGGCAAATCGACCCAGGTATCGTTTCCGAGCTTTTCGCCGGGATGCTTCATGTCACGGACCAGGATGCGCTTGTGCTCGTTCTGGAAGTCATCCCAGGTGAGCCGGGTGATCTCTGCCTGTCGGCGCGTCGAGAAGAGAGCGAAAACGATCACCTTGTGCATGGGCATGGCTTGAGGTGTTCTCTGGCGCCGATCAATGAAATGGGCCAGCAGCCGGTCGAGTTCATCGAGGGTGGGCCTGCGGTTACGCTGCGCGGAACGGGAGATGATCCCCATACGGCGCGCGACGGTGATCGCGTCTCTCATCTCCCGGTCATCCAGTCGGAAATCCCACATCGGTCGAGCTATGGCGAATATCGAGGCGAGATGGCTCGCGTAGTTCCCGACGGTTTGCGGTTGTCCGGGCAGAGACTGAAGGAACTCGATGACATCCTTCGACTTGACGGTGGAGCAGGGCAGATCGGCGATCGGGTAGGTGACGATGGTCCTGAGGACCTGGGCTTTTGTGCGACCGATGTCCTTCACGGCTTCTTCAGTATAGCGCTCGATCGCTTTGGACAGCGGAGGGTCGCATACGCTCAACTCTTCCAGCGCACCAGGTTTTGCTAGCTCTTTCTCGCGTTTCTTTATCCAGGCGGCCGCAGCTGGGCGTCTGTCAAAAGTCTTCGTCTCGTGATAGACGGTGCCCTCGCGCATCACTCGTACACGTGCCCTGTAGCTGTGACTTCCATCCTTGCGTTTGCGTGTGGTGATCGAGCCCATGATGGTCTCCCCATTTGGTCCACGAAATTGTATTTGGTCCACGGGACCAAATCCAGTGTCAAAATCGACGGGTTTGGTCCATGATGAGCGGAAACGAGACGAACTGTAGGTGCCTGTAAGTGGCTGAAAAATATAAAAAGCAAGACATATCAAGAGCTTCGCGCCTGTCCGTTGCGCCGATGATGGATTGGACCGACCGGCACTGCCGATACCTGCATCGTCTGCTCTCGCGCGAGACGTTGCTCTTTACCGAGATGGTCACGGCACCCGCGCTGGTGCGGGGCGGGGCGGTGCATCTGCTCGGCTACAACCCCGAGGAACACCCGGTTGCGTTGCAGCTCGGCGGCTCGGACCCGCAGGAGCTGGCCGAGGCCGCCCGGCTGGGCGCCGAGGCCGGCTATGACCAGATCGACCTCAACTGCGGCTGCCCGTCGGATCGTGTGCAATCCGGCACGTTCGGAGCGGTTCTGATGAAGAGTCCCGATCTCGTGGCCGACTGCGTTGCCGCCATGCGCGAGGCCGTCGATATCGAGGTGACGGTGAAATGCCGGCTCGGGGTCGACGAGCAGGAGCCTCGCGACACGCTGCCGGCCTTCCTCGAAAAGGTCTCGGCCACCGGCTGCCGGCGCGTGGTGATCCACGCCCGGAAGGCCTGGCTGCAGGGCCTCAGCCCCAAGGAAAACCGCGACATCCCGCCGCTCGACTACGATCTCGTACACCAGATGAAGGCGGCGTTTCCGCATCTGCACGTGTCGCTCAACGGCGGGGTCGAGACCCTTGCCGAGGCCGAGGCCCTGCTCGCGGCGGGGCTCGACGGCGTGATGATCGGCCGCGCCGCCTATCACCGGCCCTGGGAGATCCTTGCCGGGGCGGATGAACGGATTTACGGGCGCGCCGCCCCGGTGTCCGACCCCGAGGATATCGCGCGGGCGATGCTGCCCTACATCGAGCGCCACCTGTCCGATGGCGGCAGGCTGCACCAGGTCACGCGGCACATGCTCGGGCTCTTCGCCGGGCGGCCTGGTGCCCGGGGCTGGCGCCGGGTGCTGTCGGAACAGGCAACCCGCGACGGCGCCGGGCCGGAGGTCGTCGAGGCGGCGCTGGAGCGGCTCACCGAAGCGGCCTGAGCCGACACGCGCAGGCCTCGGCCTTGCACCCCGGTAGGTCCGGGTCTAAGCGGCAACCATACCCAGCCGAGGATGCCGCATGTTCGATCTCGCCACGCTTCTGCCCCTCGTCGGGCTGCTCGTCGTCACCAGCGCCTTTGCCGGGCTGATCGCGGGACTGCTCGGGGTGGGCGGCGGCATCGTGCTGGTGCCTGCCTTTCTCTTCACCTTCGAGACCCTCGGATACGACAGCCCGCAGCTCATGCAGATCTGCCTTGCGACCTCGCTTGCGACCATCATCGTGACCTCGATCCGCTCCGTGCTGTCGCATCACCGCAAGGGCGCGGTGGAATGGCCGATCCTGAAAGCCTGGGCGCCGGGCATCGGGCTGGGCGCGCTGGTGGGCGTGCTCACGACCGCGCAGCTGCGCTCGGACTTCCTGCAGGCGCTCTTCGGCTGTATCGCGATCTTCATCGGGCTGTACTTCGCCTTCGGCAAGCGGTCGTGGCGGCTGGCCGATGCGATGCCGACCGGCTGGCTGCGCGCGGTCCTGTCCTCGCTGATCGGCTTCCTGTCGGTGCTGATGGGGATCGGGGGCGGCAGCTTCGCCGTGCCGCTGATGACGCTGAGTTCGGTGCCGATCCACCGCTCCGTGGCGACCGCTGCCGGGTTCGGCCTGCTGATCGCGCTGCCGTCGGTCGTGGCGTTCCTCTTCGTGCCGGTACCGCTCGAGGTCCGACCGCCGATGACGCTGGGGTCGGTGAACCTCGGCGCCTTCGTGATCGCCATCTCGATGACGCTCATCACCGCGCCGCTGGGGGCGAAGCTGGCCCATTCGGTCGACGAGAAGACGCTGCGCCGGGCTTTCGCGCTCTTCATCCTCGTGGTCGCGACGAACATGCTGCGCAAATCGTTCTTCTGAGGAGATCGCCGCGCCATGATGCATATGATCTGATGCTTTCGGCGGCATGGCAATCGGAAGAAAGCGACCTGCGGCGCCCGCAGAAGACATCGGCAGTCAGTGTAGCGAACCGGACCGGTCCTGAGTGCGTCAGGGCAACGTCAGTCCGGGCGGCGGGCTTGCCGACCCTGGCGTCCGCCGCGGCGCTTCCGGATCTGCGGCGCGCGCTCGGGGAGTTCGGCCATCACGGCGCGGCGCTCCTCGGCACTCATGCGCGACCACTGGGTGATCTCGTCGATCGAGCGCAGGCAGCCGGTGCAGAGCCGCGCCTCGGGATGGATGACGCAGATCTTGATGCAGGGGCTCTCGATCTCGTCGCGTTTCCAGATCTCGTCGGTCATGGTCAGGCGCCTTTCAGGTGGCGCAGCCGGTCGAGCGCCCCCTGCAGGATGTAGGATGCGGCCACGTGGTCGATCAGCTCGGCGCGTTTGGCGCGCGAGGTGTCGGCCTCGAGCAGGGCGCGCTCGGCGGCGACGGTCGAGAGCCGTTCGTCCCAGTAGGTGATCGGCCCGTCCCAGAGCCGCGAGAAGTTGCGGGCAAAGGCACGGGTGGATTGGCAGCGCGGGCCCTCGGAGCCGTCCATGTTGCGGGGCAGGCCGAGCACGATGCCGCCGATCTCGCGGTCCTTGAGGAGGGCCACGAGGCGCTCGGCGTCGGCGGTGAACTTCTTGCGCTTGATGGTTTCCGTGGGCGTCGCCACGGTGAGCATGCGGTCCGACAGGGCGACGCCGATGGTCTTGGTGCCGAGGTCGAGCCCGGCCAGCGCGGCCATGGGAGACAGCGCTGCGGCGAAGTCGGTGATGTTTTCATGGATCATCGCGGGGCCTCCGGCGTGGTGGCGGGGGCTCTGCCCCCGTCCGCGCGGGGCGCGCGGACTCCCCCGCGGTATTTTTCAAAGAGAAGAAGGGGCCTGCGTGGCGCGCCGGGGGTCATTCCGCGACCCCCGCGCGTTCGGCGCCGCCGCGGACCACCGCCAGCGCCTCGGCGTTGCCCTCGAAGACGCCCTGTGCCTCGGTCCAGATCTCTCGGGCGCGGTCGGTTTCGCCCAGCACGCCGAGCGCGCCGAGAAGCTGCGCCCATTCCTGCGGCGAGCCGCCCTCGGTCGCGAGCCGGTTGCCGAGGCGCTCGACCATGCCCTGGATCATCTGCTGGCGGTCGGCGTCGCTCATCTCGGAGGCGGCCTCGACGTCGGCGGCGTCCGGGCCCGCGAGGGGCGGGGCCGACGGCGACGTCAGCGCCTCGGGCAGGGCATAGTCGTTGACGCCGGCGGCGCGGGCGAGGTCGGGGATCTGGTCGCGGATCGGCGCCACCCATGGGTCGGACGGGGCGCTTTCGCGCAGCAGCGTGTCCCAGATCCGGAAGCCGGCGTCGGGGCGGCCGGTCTGCGCCATCATCAGGCCGCCGTAGTAGCGGGCCACTCCGTTCGACGGATCGCGGGCCATGACCTCGTCGATGATGCGTTCGGCCTCGGGCGAGACATATCCGCCGGCGGCCAGCACCAGCATGTCGGCAAGGTCTGCGTAATCCTTCGCGGTGGCGGCGTCGCCCTTGAGCTCGATCAGCTTGCGCTGCGCCGCGTAGGCGGCGGGATAGTTGCCGAGCGCGGCCTCGGAACGGGCGAGCAGGATGTGCCCCTGCAGGTCGTCGGGGCGCTCGGTGACGGCGGTGCGCAGGCGCTCGACGAGGCTGAGGTAGTCGTCCGGCGCGTCCGTCGGCGGCTGTGCGGGCACCTGTGCCTCGACCTCGGCCTGCGAAGGGCGGTTGGCGCGCATGTCGCGCGCGGCGGCGATACGGTCCTGCAGCCCGAGGTCGCCGTAGCCGGGCGCGCCGAGCGTGAGGTAGAGCCCGAAGGCACCGCCGAAGAGGACGAGGGCGATCAACCCGGCCATGATCCCCGACGAGGTCCTGCCCTGGGTGCCGGCCGCGGCGTCGCCTTGCAGCTTGGCATCGGCGGCGAGAATGCGGCGCGACACCTCGGTCCGGAGCCTGTCTGCCTCTTCCGGAGGGATCGTGCCGCGCGTCGCGTCCCGGTCGATCTCGCGGAGCTGGTCGCGGTAGACCTTGAGGTCGTAGGCCTCGGCCGGGCCGGTTTCCCGCCTGCCGCGCATCAGTGCCAATACAAGAAGCGTCGTCACGACGAGCGCCGCCGCGCCCGCGATGATCCAGAAGAGGGTCATGCTGTCTCCGTCCCTTTTCGCCCCATGTATAGGCGCGGGGCCGCGGAAAAAAGACCAAAGGGGCGCGACCGAATGGCCATGTCGTTTACGGGCGGAATTGTGACGGTTGCGGTCGCGGCGCGTTGCGTGTTCAGGTCCATGAGATTGAGGCAGATGCCTGTCCCGGATTCGAGGCCCGATGAAACGTTATTCCGCTTTTGCCGTCGCCCGCGAGGCGTTCCGCTACCACACCGGCTGGGGCCGTGCCTGGGGGAAGCCGAAACCGAAATCACGCTATGACGTCGTCATCGTCGGCGCTGGCGGTCACGGGCTTGCCACGGCCTATTACCTTGGCAAGAACTTCGGCATCACCAATGTCGCGATCATCGAGAAGGGCTGGCTGGGCGGCGGCAACACCGGCCGCAACACCACGATCATCCGCTCGAACTACCTGCAGGATCCCTCGGCGGCGCTCTACGAGAAGGCGCGCTCGCTATACGAAGACCTGAGCCAGGATCTCAACTACAACGTGATGTTCTCGCCGCGCGGCGTGATGATGCTGGCGCAGACCGAGCACGAGCTGCGCGGCTACCAGCGCACGGTGCACGCCAACCGGCTTCAGGGGATCGACACCGAGATGATCTCGCCGCGCGAGGTCAAGCGGCTCTGCCCGATCATGAACATCGACGGGCCGCGCTACCCGGTGCTGGGGGCGCTCTGGCAGGCGCGCGGTGGCACCGCGCGGCACGATGCCGTGGCCTGGGGCTACGCGCGGGCCTGCTCCGAGATGGGCATGGACATCATCCAGCAGTGCGAGGTCACCGCGGTGCGCCGCGAGGGCGGCCGGGTCACCGGCGTCGACACGACGCTGGGCGAGATCGCCTGCGACAAGCTGGGCATCGTTGTGGCGGGGCACTCGGGCGTCATGGCCGAGAAGGCAGGCTTCCGCCTGCCGCTGGAATCGGTGTCGCTGCAGGCGCTGGTGTCGGAGCCGATCAAGCCCTGCATGGACGTGGTCGTCATGGCCAACACCGTGCACGGCTACATGAGCCAGTCCGACAAGGGCGAGATGGTGATCGGCGGCGGCACCGACGGCTACATCAACTATGCCCAGCGCGGCAGCTACCAGCACATCGAGGAAACCGTGCGTGCGCTGGTCGAGACCTTCCCGATGATCTCGCGGCTCAAGATGCTGCGGCAGTGGGCCGGCATCGTCGACGTGACGGGCGACCGCTCGCCGATCCTGTCGAAGACGCCGCTCGACGGCTGCTTCATCAACTGCGGATGGGGGACGGGGGGCTTCAAGGCCATCCCCGGCTCGGGCTGGGGCTTCGCCGAGCTCATGGCCAAGGGCTATTCGCCGCTCACCGAAGAGTTCGGCCTCAACCGCTTCCGCGAAGGCCGCTTCATCGACGAAAGCGTCGCGGCGGGGGTGGCGCATTGAGGCGCGCGCAGGTCAGTCGCGCGCCCGCTGCCCGGGGTTCACTTGCCGACCATCGCCCGCTTCATCAGGACGGGGGCAGGTGCGGCAAGGCCGATGAGCCCGGTCAGCGCGCCGTGGCACTCGTTGCAGGGCGGATGCCAGCTGTGGATGAACTCTGCCGCGATCATCGCCCGGTCCTCCGGGCGGGCGAGCGCCAGCCCGCCGATCGTGTCGCAGCCCATCGCCACGGCACGCTCCCAGGGGCCGCCGGGGCGCCGGTCTTCGGCCAGCTGCGTGCCGAGCGCGTCGGTCTCGCCGACGTAGAGCACCTGTGCCTGCAGCGAACGCCCCTCGGGCATCCGCAGGAACAGGTAGACCGCGCCGCTGTCGGTGAACGGCGTGTCCGGGGTGAACAGCTCGACCGGGTATGCCCGGCCGCGGTGGCTGGTCAGTGTGAGTGTCAGGAGCCTGCTCATGGCCTCGTTCATCCTTCTCGTTGCCTTTCACCGAGGGTAGGGCCGTCGGGCGCATCGCCCGTTAACCGCCGTCACTCCGCGGCGAAATTCGCAGGCACCGCCGCCGTTTGCCGCAAATTTGCGCAGCTGCGTCCGCCCGTGAGCGCGGCGTCGGCAGCCGACGAACGGGATGCTGCAAATGCATCCTTCGCGCCCCCCCTCACGCCGGCCCGCGACGCGCGGGTCGCCCAGCCACAAGGAGCCGCCTCGTGCTGACCCTGCATTGTCCCTGCTGCGGCGCGGATGCCGCCGAGATCGAGCTTGCCCCGGGCGGCGAGGCCCACCTGAAACGCGAGGGCCCCGGCAGCGCCGACGCCGCGCTCGAGGACTACCTGTTCACGCGCGACAACCCCAAGGGTGTCGTGTTCGAGCGCTGGCGCCATGCCTACGGCTGCGGCAAGTGGTTCCTGGCGGCGCGCAACAGCGTCACGATGGAGGTCTACGGCACCTATTCCGCCCAGACCCTCGAGCCGCCGCAGGACCTTCGCGACCGCATCGCGGCACGGGGCGCGTGATGCATCTTCTGGCTGAAAATATCCTCGGGGGAAGCGCGCCTCGGCGCGCGCGGGGCCAGACAGCCCCCGTCACCGCCAACACCAAGACAAGAGGTTGGGCATGAGCACGCGACTGGCCAAGGGTGGCCGCTTCACCGACCGCGACACGCAGATCGGCTTCACCTTCAACGGCAAGCGCTTCACCGGCCATGCCGGCGACACGCTGGCCTCGGCGCTGCTGGCCAATGACCAGGTTCTGCTCGGCCGCAGCTACAAGTTCCACCGCCCGCGCGGGCTTGTGGCCTCGGGGGCCGAAGAGCCCAACGCGCTCGTCGAGCTGGGGCAGGGCGCGCGCTTCGAGCCCGACCAGCGTGCGACCACGACCGAACTCTTCGACGGTCTCGTGGCGGACAGCCAGAACCACTGGCCGAGCCTCGAGCACGACGTCGGCGAAATCAACGCCAGGCTCGCACGGTTCCTCCCCGCGGGCTTCTACTACAAGACCTTCCTCTGGCCCCGGTCGTTCTGGAAGCACCTCTACGAGCCTGTGATCCGCAAGGCCGCCGGTCTCGGCAAGGCACCGCATCCCGAGACCCGCGACGTCGACCGCTACGAGCACTTCCATGCGCATGTCGACCTGCTGGTCATCGGCGGCGGCGTGGCCGGCCTGCAGGCGGCGAAGGTCGCGGCAGAGGCCGGGGCGCAGGTGCTGCTGCTCGAACAGACCGCTCACTGGGGTGGCCGTGCGCCGGTCGACGGCGGCACGATCGAGGGCATGGAGCCCGAGGCCTGGATCGAAAGGACCGTGGCCGCGCTCGAGGCGATGGACAACGTCCGCCTGCGCCTGCGCTGCATGGGCGCCGGGGTCTACGACCACGGCTACGTGCTGGGCTACGAGCGCGTCACCGATCACCGGCCGGGCGCCAAGGGCCCGCGTCACCGCCTGTGGCGGATCCGCACGAAGCAGGTGGTCACGGCCACCGGCGCCATCGAGCGCCCGTTGAGCTTTGCCGGAAACGACGTGCCGGGCGTGATGCTCGCCTCGGCGGTGCGCGACTACGTGGTCAACTACGGCGTGGCGCCGGGCGCACGGACCGTGATCGTCACCAACAACGACGATGCCTACCGCACGGCCATGATCCTCAAGGACGCCGGTCTCGAAGTGCCCGCGATCCTCGACGCGCGGCCCATGGGCGGCGGCGCGCTGATGCAGCAGGCCCGCGACATGGGCATCCGGGTCGAGCCCGGGCGCGCGGTGTCGAAGGTGCTGGGCAGGACCCGCGTCACCGGGGTTGCCACCTGCAACCAGGACGGCACGGGCGCCATGCTCGAGGAAATCCCCTGCGACGCGGTGGCGATGTCGGGCGGCTGGTCGCCGGTGGTGCACCTCTGGTCGCATTGCGGCGGCAAGCTGTCCTGGGACAACGATGGCGCCTTCTTCCGCCCCGACGCCGGCCGTGCGCCGACCGGGGCTGACGGCAAGCCCTTCGTGATCGCGGCAGGGGCCGCCAACGGCTTCCTGAAGCTGCCCGAGACGCTGGCCTGTGCCGACGGGGCCGGGAAGGCCGCCGCGCAGGCACTTGGACACGGTTTCGCCGAGACCGCCGCGCCGGCCGCCGAGGTCACCGCCGAGACGCCGCTCGAGCCGGTCTGGATCATGCCGCGCAACGCGCGCCCCGATCTCAAGATGAAGGCGTTCCTCGACTACCAGAACGACGTGAAGGTGTCCGACGTGCAGCTCGCCGCCCAGGAGGGCTACGAGAGCGTCGAGCACACCAAGCGCTACACCACGCTCGGGATGGCCACCGATCAGGGGAAGCTGTCGAACATCAACGGCCTCGCGATCCTGTCCGACGCGCTGGGCACGCCGATCCCGCAGGTGGGCACGACGACCTTCCGTCCGCCCTATACCCCGATCAGCTTCGGCGCCATCGCGGGCGAGGCGCGCGGCGAGATCTTCCAGCCGCTGCGGCAGACCCCGATGCACGCGTGGCACGCGGCGAACAACGCCGCGTGGGAGCCGGTCGGCCACTGGCGGCGGCCCTACTGCTATCCGCGCCCGGGCGAGAGCAAGCACGAGGCGGTCAACCGCGAGATCAACGCGACCCGCGAGAGCCTCGGGATGCTCGACGCCTCGACGCTGGGCAAGATCCTCGTGAAGGGCCCCGACGCGGGCGCTTTCCTCGACATGCTCTATACGAACAAGATGTCGACGCTGAAGGTCGGGCGCTGCCGCTATGGCCTGATGTGCAACGAGAACGGCTTCCTGATGGATGACGGCGTCGTCGTGCGCCTGTCCGAGGACAGCTTCCTGTGCCACACGACCTCGGGCGGGGCGGACAACATCCATGCCCACATGGAGGACTGGCTGCAGTGCGAGTGGTGGGACTGGAAGGTCTACACCGCGAACCTGACCGAGCAATACGCGCAGATCGCCGTCGTCGGTCCGAACGCGCGCAAGCTGCTCGAGAAGCTCGGCGGCATGGATGTCTCGAAGGAGACGCTGCCGTTCATGGCCTGGGCCGATGGTACGCTCGCAGATACGCCGGTGCGGGTCTACCGCATCTCGTTCTCGGGCGAGCTCAGCTACGAGATCGCCGTGCCCGCCAACCGCGGCCGCGCGTTCTGGGGCAAGCTGCTCGACGCCGGGCGCGAGTGGAACATCACCCCCTACGGCACCGAGGCCCTGCACGTCATGCGCGCCGAGAAGGGTTTCATCATGATCGGCGTCGAGACCGACGGCACGGTGATCCCGCAGGATCTGGGGCTCGACTGGGCGATTTCGAAGAAGAAGGACGACTTCCTCGGCAAGCGCGCGCAGGAGCGGCCCGACATGGCCCGCGACGACCGCTGGAAGCTCGTCGGGCTCGAGACGGTCGACGGTTCGGTGCTTCCCGACGGGGCCTATGCCATCGCACCGGGGCGCAACGCCAATGGCCAGCGCAACACCCAGGGCCGCGTGACCTCGACCTACTGGTCGCCCACGCTGAAGAAGGGCATCGCCATGGGCCTCGTGAAGCACGGTCCCGACCGCATGGGCGAGGTGATTTCCTTCACCGCCGAGGAACAGGACCACACCAGCGAGACGCTGACGACCGTCGAGGCGCGCATCGTCAGCCCGGTCTTCTACGATCCGGAAGGAGAGAAACAGAATGTCTGACGTCATGGCACCCATGGCCGGCGCGCGCAGCGAAGGCTTCTGCACCGTCGAGGCGCTGCCGCCGCAGGGCCAGATCAGCCTGCGCGGAGAGTTCTCCGACGCCTTCCGCGAGGCGGTCTGTGCCGTCACCGGCACCGGCTTCCCCGACATCCGCCGGTCCGCCGAGGCCGGGGATCGTGCGCTTCTGTGGATGTCGCCCGACGAGCTGCTGTTCCTGCTACCCTACGAGGCGGTGGCAGAGGCGCTCGCGCAGGTCGAAGAGCGTCTTGCCGGCCAGCATTTCGCCGCGACCGACGTCTCGGACGCCCGCGCCCAGTTCCGGGTGACGGGCCCCGCGCTTCGTGACGTGCTCGCCAAGGTCTGCCCAGCGGACGTCTCGCCCGAGGCCTTCGCCCCCGGAGACGTGCGCCGCTCGCGGCTTGCGCAGGTCGCGGCGGGCTACTGGCTGCGCGATGCCGGGACCGCGCAGGTCTTCGTGTTCCGGTCGGTGGGCGACTATGCCTTCAAGGTGCTCGGCGTCTCGGCCGAGGGCGGCGGCGAGGTCGAATTCCACCCCATCTGAGCGGGGGCGCACCGGGAACATCTTGCTTCGGCACACGTTTAAGCCATGACATCGCTTGACCTCGCGCCATGCGGGTCTAGGAATGATGAACAAATTCACTCTCGACCAAGAGGATATCCACTATGGCTTTCGAACTTCCCGATCTTCCCTATGCGCACGACGCTCTCGCTTCGAAGGGCATGTCGCAGGAGACCCTCGAGTATCACCACGACATTCACCACAACACCTATGTCACCACGCTCAACAAGCTGATCGACGGCACCGAGTGGGCTGACAAGTCGCTCGAAGAGATCGTCAAGGGCACCTACGACTCCGGCGCCGTGGCGCAGTCGGGCCTGTTCAACAACGCATCGCAGCACTGGAACCACACCCAGTTCTGGGAAATGATGGGCGCCGGCGACAACGCCATGCCGTCCGAGCTTGAAGCGGCACTGAAAGAGAGCTTCGGCTCGATCGAGAAGTTCAAGGAAGACTTCTCGGCTGCCGGCGCAGGCCAGTTCGGCTCGGGCTGGGCATGGCTCGTCAAGGACAGCGACGGTTCGCTCAAGATCACCAAGACCGAGAACGGCGTGAACCCGCTGTGCTTCGGCCAGACCGCGCTGCTGGGTTGCGACGTGTGGGAGCACTCCTACTACATCGACTTCCGCAACAAGCGCCCGGCCTACCTGGCGAACTTCCTCGACAACCTGGTGAACTGGGAAAACGTCGCGTCGCGCATGTAATCGCGATCGACCTGTCTTACGGGAAACCCCGCGCCGTTGGCGCGGGGTTTTCTTTTGCGCGGGTGCCGCTCAAAAGCGCTGACCTCCACCCGCCCCGACCGCGATCCCGCTGAACGGCGCGACATCCTCGTAGGGTGGGTTTTCAACCCACGCCCTGCCTGCATCACCTGCGCTGCGCGTTCCGGTGTCGAAAGGAGCGTGCCCGGAACGGGACCGCGCCCATGCCACGGTCTCTGCCGCCCGCGCTATCGAGCGTCGGTGCCGCGCGGGGCAGGGTGGGGGTGCAACCCGCCACGCCCTTGCTCACGCCTTCTGCCGCGTCCGCCATAGCGTGAAGAGGCCGGCCGCCACGATGATCGCGGCGCCGATGGCCACGTTCGGCCGCAGTGTCTCGCCGAAGACGGTCATCCCGAGCGTCGAGGCGAAGACGAGCTGCAGGTAGGCGAAGGGCTGCACCGCCGAGGCCTCTGCGACCTCGTAGCACTTGATGAGCGTGAAGTGCCCGGCCGCGCCGGTGATGCACAGCAGGATCATCCAGACCCAGTCGGGGCCGGTCATCGGCTCCCAGAACCACGCGCCCACCAGCGTCGCGGTGACGGCGCCCGAAACGCCGGTCCAGAAGAACGAGGTCGCGGCGCTGTCGCGACGGGCAGCGTAGCGGGTGAGCAGGCCATAGAGCGCGAACATCAGCGCTGCGGCCAGCGGCACGGCGGCCTTGGGCGAGAACACCCCGCCCGAGGGTTGCAGGATGATGATGACACCGATGAAGCCGATGCCGATGGCCGTCCAGCGCCGCCAGCCGACCTTTTCGCCGAGGATCGGGCCGGAAAGCGCCGCCACCAGCAGCGGGTAGGCGGTGAAGACGGCGTGGCTCTCGGTCAGGCCCAGCAGCACGAAGGCGGTGATCATCACCCAGATCTCGCCCACCAGCAGCACGCCACGGAAGGCCTGCAGCAGCGGCTGGGTGGTCGCCGCGGCCGCCCGGAGCCCGCCGGCCTGCCGGCCCGCGAGGGCGATGACGAAAGCCGCGAAGAACCAGTAGCGGATCATCACCACCATGTAGACATTGTACTCGGCCGAGAGGTGGCGCGAGATGCCGTCCTGCACCGCGAAGATGAAGGTGGTCAGCACCATCAGCCAGATGCCGAATCTCGTGTTCTGTTCCGCCATCAGCTGCGCTCCGCTATCGTCATGTGTCTCTTGCGGCCGAACCCGGGCGCCCGCGTCACCGCGAAGCCCGCGGCTTCGAGGGCGCGGCGCACGTGGCCTGCCGCGGTGTAGGTGGCGGCGGTGCCGCCGGGGGCCGTGTGCCGGGCGACCTCGGCCATGAGCCGCTCGCCCCAGAGCTCGGGGTTCTTGGCCGGCGAGAAGCCGTCGAGGAACCAGGCGTGCGCGGCACCGTCCCAGGCGGGCAGGGTCTTGCGGGCGTCGCCCTCGATCATTCGGAACCGCAGGTCGGGCAGCACGATCTCCTGTGCGCCGGACTGCCAGAAGGGGGCGAGTTCCGCCGCCACGCCGGCCAGCTCGGGAAAGGCGCCCTGCGCGCGGACCATGTCTGCGGCCGCCATCGGGAACGCCTCGAATGAGGTGAAGCGCAGCTGCCCCGCCTGGCCGCATTGTCGCCACAGGTGCAGCGTGGCGAGCAGGTTGAGACCGGTGCCGAAGCCCAGCTCGGCGACGTGGAAGCCGTCGCGGAAGCGGTCGGGCAAGCCGTTGCCGGCGAGGAAGGTGTGGCGCGTCTCGGCCAGCCCGTTCTCGAGCGAGTAATAGGGGTCGTCGAAGCGGGGCGACACGGGAACCCCGCCCTCGCGCCAATCCGGAGCGTCGGGCTCAATCGTCATCTGCATCTGTCCTGGAACGTCACGGGCCGCCTTGGCGCGCTCGGAGAGTCCGTTTGAAGGTCGAGTGGTCGGGGCCCGCGCACCCGGTCGGGAAACCGGTTCCCGTCACCGGGTTGGGGCTGTAGAACGGGCGCGACCATGAAGGGGAGGCGCGCGAATGGCAAGTGTGGACGTGACAGTGCGCGGTGCGGGCATCTTCGGCCTGTCGATCGCCTGGGCCTGTGTGCGCCGTGGTGCATCGGTGCGGGTCGTCGACCCTGCCGGGCCGGGTGCCGGCTCGAGCGGCGGGATCGTCGGTGCGCTGGCGCCGCATGTTCCCGAGAACTGGAACGAGAAAAAGGCGTTCCAGCTCGAAAGCCTGCTCATGGCGCAGGACTTCTGGGCCGAGGTCGAGGCCACGGGCGGGGTGTCTCCCGATTACGCGCGGAGCGGGCGCCTTCAGCCGGTGGCCGATGCGCGCGGGCTCGAGCTGGCGCGGGCGCGCGAGGGCACGGCACGGGCGCTCTGGAAGGACGCGGCGGTCTGGGAGGTGATTCCGGTCGCGCAGGCCGGCGCCTGGGCGCCGATCACCGAGACCGGCTGGCTGATCCGCGACACGCTCAGCGCGCGCATGTCACCGCGCCGCGCGGTGGCGTCGCTGGAAGCGGCCTTGCGGGCCATGGGCGTCGAGATCGTGATCGAGGCCCCCGACGCGGGCCGCGTGCTCTGGGCGACCGGCTGGCGGGGGCTGACGGAACTGTCCGAGACCTTCGGACGCAACGTCGGCGGCGGTGTGAAGGGGCAGTCGGTGCTGCTGCGCCATGACGCCGGAGAGGTGCCGCAGATCTTCGCGGGCGGGCTGCACATCATCCCGCATCACGACGGTACGGTGGCGCTCGGCTCGACCTCGGAGCGGGAGTTCGACGACCCCGCCGCCTGCGACGCGCAATGCGATGCGCTGGTCGAGCGCGCGGTGGCGGCGCTGCCGCTGCTGCACGGGGCCGAGGTGGTCGAACGCTGGGCCGGGGTGCGCCCGCGCGCCAAGAGCCGCGCGCCGATGCTGGGCGCCTGGCCCGACCGGGCGGGGCACTACATCGCCAACGGCGGCTTCAAGATCGGCTTCGGCATGGCGCCCAAGGTGGCGCAGGTCATGGCCGAGCTTCTGCTCGAGGACCGCGACGCCATCCCCGAGGGCTTCCGCGTCGAGGATTCGCTGTAGGCTGGGCGATGCGCCCACCCGGCGCAGACCCAAGGGGCTGGTTTTCAACCCACCATGGGCGTCAGTCGAACTTGCGCGACGGCGCGAGCACCTTGGCCTCTCCGACGACGACCTTCTTGCCGTCGACCGAGCAGTGGCATTCCAGCGTGACCCGCCGCTTGGCGTGTTCGATATCGACGACCTTCACCTCGGCATAGACGACATCACCCGGGCGCACCGGGGCGAGGAACTTCAGCGTCTGGCCAAGGTAGATCGTGCCGTGGCCGGGCAGCTGCTCGCCGATCACCGCAGAGATCAGCCCGGCCGTCAGCATGCCGTGCGCGATGCGGCCCTCGAAGATCGTGTCGTGGGCGTAGGCGTCGTCGAGATGCACCGGGTTCCGGTCGGTCGAGACCTCGGCGAAAAGCTCGATGTCGCGATCCGTCACCTCTTTGCGCAGGTGGCGGGTCATCCCCATCTCGATGTCCTCGATGCAGATCGTGCCGCGCGGGAAGTTGTCCAACATCTCAGCCTCCATGGCTTTCGCCTCGTAATAAATACGCGACGAATGCCGCGATTTCGGTAACTTTATTACTTCGCGGGCGCAGAAAATCAAGGGTGTTTTCCGGATCCGAGACGAAAGAACCGGGGGGCGGCAGTGTGGCGGGGGGCTCAGAGCCCGCCCGCGAGCGCCGGGGCGAGCAGCCAGAGACCGGCCAGCACGAGCGCAATGCCCGCGCCCCGGCTCAGGGCGCGGGGCCAGGGCAGCAGCTTCTCGGCCAGCACGAACAGCGCCAGCCCGACGATCCACCACAGGTTCATGATGCCACCGACAAAGAGCAGCGCCATCAGCGCCCAGCAGCACCCGAGGCAGTAGCTCCCGTGGTCGAGCCCCATCCTGAGCGCGCCGCCCATGCCCGGGCGTCTGTGGGCGGCAAGGAAATGCGCGGGGCTGCGGCAATGCGCGAGGCAGGCGTCCTTCAGAGGCGTGAACTGGAAAATCCCGGCGGCGATCATCACGAGGCCCGAGAAGCCCGCGGATTTCACCGTCATCATCGCGCCATCGACAAGCCCGGCGCCTTCCAGCAGCCATTGCGCCGCGGCGGCCCCGGCCGAGAACAGGGCCCAGCACAGCAGGTAGCCCGCGAGGAAAGTCAGCCCCAGCAGGTGCGCCCGATCCCGCTCCGTGCCCCCCTTCTTGACCGCGACGAAAAGCAGGAGCATCGGCGCGGCGCTGGGGGTCATCATCGCGATCATCATGATCCACCACATGAGGAAGATCAGAAGCGCGTAGCCGGGGCTCCAGGCCGGGGCCATGCCCATCGACATGGGGGGCTGCCCGACCGGAGGCGCCATGCGCGTCATGTCCAGCGCGGTCATGCTCATGCCGACACCGAAGACGGTGTAGAGCCCCGCGAGCAGCACGATCACGGCCACCGCGAAGACGACGACAAGCGTGTCGCGCCGGGCCAGCGTCTCGGCCAGTCCGGCGCCGGGCGGTCGGTTCGACATCCCGGTCATCTCCCGCCCCCGTCAGGCGTGAACGACGCCTGCACCGGTCAGGTGCAGGTGCGCGATATGTGCGTGGCTCGCGGAATTCTTCAGCAGTTCGATCGCGGCATCGCCGGTTTCGGTCGAGCCGCAGGCAAAGGCGGCGCTGCTGAACTCGAACCCGTGGGGCAGGTTGACCCGTACGTGATGCGGCTCGCCGCTGACGATGTTGGGGATCGGCTTGATGTCGGTCGAGAACGCCGAGGCGGCCTTGATCGAGCCGATGCCGGTCTCCTCGTCATAGCTCATCTCGATGGTGCCGGTGAGCGTGGGGTGACGGTTCGGGGACATCGCGCCGAAGACGAACCACATGGTGGCCATCTCCTCGGTGTCCTCACCGGTCATGATCTTCTCGAGGGCCTCGCGCTGCGCAGGCGTTGCAGATTCGTCGATGATGAGCTGCATCTGGCCGTTGCCCTCGTGCACGGCACCGGGCCACTTGTAGAGCGTCGCGGCCTTGAGACCGCTCAGGTCGATGTCACCGTAGTGCCCCTCGGTGATGTCGAAGGCGACGGCGGCCTCGCAGGTGCCGTCACTGGGGGGCTGGCTGAACTGGCACGGGCAGCCGAACGCGCAGTTGCAGTTGGCAAGCTCGAGCGCCTTGATACTCCAATCGGTCATGTCGAAAATCTCCTGGCAACAGGTTGGCATTTGCAATGCAGGCCGTGGCCGGGAAATTGACTGGGACTCGAACGGTTACGCTACGTTTGGCCACGCCGTTTACGTAGCGTAACCCATTTCAAATGAGTTTCAAAACTCGGCATGTGTCCCGCCGCGCGTTCGCGGCGGGACCCGGTGGCGATCAGGGTCCGCTCGGGAAAAGGTTCAGCGCAGGAAACCAATGGAGTAGGTCGCGCCCACGCCTTCCTTTTCGAGGAAGTCGAGCAGAGCCTTCTCGTGCGGCTGCCGGTCGGTGCGGGTCTCTTCGGCAGCAAGCCCACCGGTCACGAACAGCGAATCGATGTCCTCTCCCTGTGCCCCCTGGATGTCGGTGCGCACGCCGTCCCCGATGGCGAGAATGGTCGGGTCCGACAGGTCGGGGGCAACCTCGGCCAGCCGGCGGCGGGCAAGGTCATAGATGGGCGGATGCGGCTTGCCGAAGTAGAGGCTCTCGCCGCCCATCTCGGAGTAGAGCGCCGCGAGGGCGCCCGCGCACCATTCGCGGTGATCGCCGCGGTCGACGACAACGTCGGGATTGGCACAGAGCAGCTTCAGCCCCTTCTGCTTGGCGAGCAGGAATTGCGGGCGCATCTCGGCGGGGTCGGCCTTTGCGTCGAAGAGGCCGGTGCAGACGATGCCCTCGGCCTCCTCGAGCGCCACGCGCTCGACCTCGACCGGGTTCTCGATCAGCTTCATCGGTTCGAAGAACGGCAGCTCGGCCTCGGTTCCGATGAAGTAGACCTTGCGGCCCACGGCGCCCTCGAACATCGCCGCGCGGGCGGAATCGCCCGAGCTCGCGATGTTGTCGAAGCAGTCGTCCGGAATGCCGAACCCCTCGAACTGCTTGTAGACCTCGGCGCGGCCGCGCGGCGAGTTGGTGACCAGCACCACGACGCCGCCCTGCTTGCGGTAGGCCCGCAGCGCCTCGACGGCCTCGGGATAGGCGGTGACGCCGTTGTGCAGGCACCCCCAGAGGTCGACGAACATGGCGTCATACTGGTGGGAGATGTCGGACAGGGCTTCGATAATCTGCGTCATGGATACCTCGGGGGAGAGACTGGTCGCGCCGTTGTTACGGGGGCGGGCCGGGCTTGGCCAGCCCGGCGGCGCCTTAGAGATCGACCGTGACCCGATAGCCGAAACGCACGCTGTCGCCGGGCGCGAGGGCAAGGCTGAACGGGCGTTCGGAGATCTGTGGCGAGGCACCGGTTTCGGCGGCCATGCCGTGCCACGGCTCGACGCAGAGATAGGGCGCGCCGGGAATAGTCCAGAGCGCGAGGTTGGGCAGGTTCTCGAAGCGGAAGGACAGCTGCGGGCCCTCCGGCACGCCGTAGCGCAGCGTGTCGCCGGCGCCCTCGGGAAAGATCATCGCGTCGGCCTCGAACTGCGTGGGGTCGAGCACCAGCCGCCCCTCGTCGAAGGGCGAGGCATGGCGGTCGGGGGGCAGCAGCCCGTCGCTCAGCCGCGCCAGCGCGGGCTCGGCGCCGTTGGCAAGAAGCACCTCGTGCGGAAGCCCCTTCGCGCCGGGCAAGGGCCAGGCAAAGGCCGGGTGGAAGCCGAAGCCGAAGGGCATCTCGCGGTCGTCGTGGTTGGTGATCTCGACTCCCACCGCGAGCGTGTCGCCCTCGAGGCCATGCGTGACCGACAGCTCGAAGGCAAAGGGATAGAGCGTCCGGGTCTCCGCGTCATCGCGAAGGACATGCCGGCAGTGGTCCGGCCCGTGGTCGTCAATCGCAAAGGTCGCGCGCCGGGCAAAGCCGTGCTGGCGCATCTCGGCCTCGTGGTCGCCCACGGCGATGCGGTTGCCAGGCGCGCGCCCGACGATCGGAAAGAGGATCGGCGCCCGGCCGCTCCACCAGGTCGGATCGCCGTGCCACAGCAGGTCGTCTCCGGCGGCGGTGCGCAAGGTCTGCATCTCGGCGCCGAGCGGCGCGATCGTTGCGGAAAGCGCATCGTTTGCGATGCGGATGGTGTCGTCGGTCATCGGTGTCCTGGTCTCCTGCGCGTGGCCTCAGGGCCGCAGCTTGGCGCAGCGCCGGGGGGAAGGCCAGCGCTAGCGGTCGGGCGGGGTCCAGTCGGCGGGCGGCACCTCGCGCCGCCGCAGCCGCAGGGCAAGCCCGACGCTCACCCCCATCCCGATGGCGATTGTCAGATCCGTGAAGATCGTCAGCACCAGCGTCATCGCCAGCAGACCCCGGTCGCTGAGATGGCCTTGTGTGGCATGGGCGCGCCAGTGCTGCGGTTCGCTCATGTTCCAGGCGGTCAGGAGCAGCAGCCCTGCCAGCGCCGGCATCGCCAGCGCCGAGGCGAGCGGCGCCGCGATGAGCATCGCCAGCAGGATGGTGAGTGCATGCACGAGGCCGGCCACCGGCGTGCGCCCGCCGGCGCGGATGTTGGTCGCGGTGCGCGCGATGGCGCCGGTGGCGGGCAGCCCGCCGAACAGCGACGAGCCGAGATTGGCCGCCCCCTGCGCCAGCAACTCGGCGCCCGAGCGGTGCCGGTAGCCGGTCATGCGGTCGGCCACCATCGCCGAGAGCAGCGACTCGACCCCGGCGAGGAAGGCGATGATCAGCGCCGAGGGCAGCAGCTCGCGCAGGGTGCCGGGCGACAGGTCGGGCAGGGCGGGCATGGGCAGCCCGCGCGGCAGCGTGCCGAAGCGGTCCCCCAGCGTCTCGACCGGCAGGTCGAAGAGCGCCACGGCCCCCGAGGTCAGCGCCACCGCGACGATCAGCCCGGGCCACGCCGGGGCGAGCCGGCGGAACAGCGTGATCAGCGCAATGGTGGCGATGCCGATGCCGAGCGGCCATGCGGCGACCTCGCCCCGTGCGTCCCAGAGTGCCGCGAGTTTCTCGAGCGCGTCGGCGGGCATGGGGGCCGAGATGCCCAGCAGGTCCTTGAGCTGGCTCAGCGCGATGATGGCGGCGATGCCGATGGTGAACCCGTTGATCACCGGCTCGGGCACGTAGCGGATGAGCCGCCCCGCCCGCAGCGCACCGGCGGCCAGCAGGATCAGCCCGGCCATGAAGGTGGCGGTGACGAGGCCGGAAAAGCCGTGCTGGTCGATGACCCCGGCCACGACGACGATGAAGGCTCCCGTGGGGCCGCCGATCTGCACCCGGCTTCCCCCCAGCGCCGAGATCAGGAAGCCCGCGACGATTGCCGTCACCAGCCCGGTTTCGGGCCCCGCGCCCGAGGCGATGGCGATGGCAAGGCTGAGCGGCAGCGCCACCATCGCCACGGTCACGCCGGCCCAGAGGTCGGCGCGGAGGCTCTCGGCTGAGTAGTCGCGCAGGGTTGTCAGGAGCTTGGGTGTCATGCCTATCGCTACGCCCGGCGCGCGTTCCGGCGCAAGCGCCTTGCGGGCCGTGCGGCCGCGACACGGTGACCTGCCCGCGCCCCACGAACGAAAAAGGCGCCCCCGGACGGGAGCGCCTTTCGCATCTGTATGCGCTGGCGGATCAGACCTTGAGGTTCGGAATGATCTGCTTCTTGCGGCTCATCACGCCGGGCAGCACCACGGTGTCGCCATCGACGGAAACGTTGAAGCTCTTCTCGGCCACGCCCTTCACGGTGTCGTTCGGCACGAGGAGGGTCGCCTCTTCCTTGAGGATGTCGACGATGAACAGCAGCACCTCGTCGACGCCGTCCTCGGAGGCGACGGTCTTGAAGGTCTCCATCAGGCTGTCCTTGCGGCCGAGCGGGATCTCGGGCGCGGTGGTCTCGAGCACGGAGACGCGGAACTTGGTGCCGTCGACCGCATACTCCTTCGAGTCCATGCGGATCAGCTCGGCGTCGGAGAAGGCCGAGACATCGGACTTCGCGGCGAACATCTTCTCGGAAAGATCGCCGATCTCGATGCCGAGGTCGGAGGCGAGCTTGGCCGCGACTTCCTTGTCATGCCCGGTCGTGGTGGGCGACCGGAACTCCAGCGTGTCCGACAGGATGCAGGTCAGCGCCGCGCCCTTGATCGCGTCGGGCATCTTCGCCGCGTCGTCGCCCATCAGGTCGTAGAGAAGGGTCGCGGTGCAGGCGAGCGGGCGCACGGTGATGTCGATCGGACCCTTGGTCTCGAGACCGCCGACCAGCTTGTGGTGGTCGATGATGCCGCGGATGTCGGCCTTGTTGATCGACGCCGGAAGCTCGGCGGGGTTGTTGGTGTCGACGATGACGACGGGCGCGTCCTCGGCGACGTCACCGATGATCTCGGGCTTCTCAAGGCCGAAGTGCTCGAGCATGAAGGCGGCCTCGGTGTTGGGCTCGCCGAGCAGCACGGGCTTGGCGGCCTCGCCCTTCACCTCGTTGAGGTACCATGCCCAGACGATCGGGCTGCCGGTGCTGTCGGTGTCGGGGGATTTGTGGCCGAAAACCAGGGTGGACATCGCGGAAAAACTCCTTGGGTTCTGATCTCGATTTCGCGCGGGTTATAGGAGCGGGGCGGGTGGTTGTCACCCGCCGAAATGGGCCCCATGTGGCGGTGAGCGCAAACGTAGGACCCGCCGAATGGAACTCGCCCGAAAACCATGCGTTCGTATTCGGTAACGAAAGGATATTGTGAAATGAATACAGCCGCCAATGCCGCGCGCCTCGACCCCGCACTGGACGTTCCGCCGGAGCCGCGCCAGCCGATGACCGCAGAGCAGGAAGCGGACCTGCGTGCCCTCTCCGAGCGGGCGGGCGAGCCCTTCGATCCGGACCTGACCCAGCAGGAAGCAGACCAGCGCATCGAGCTGTTGCGGGCCGTCGTCTACTGACGGCTTGCGCCGGCGCCCCCAGTCTTTACGCATGAGGGGCTTCCTGCTATTCCGCTCCCACTAGATTGTTCAGCGTTGAACTATTATCGGGAGCGCAGCCTGTCATGTCGGACACTGCCCAGGAAAGCCTGCGCCAGGCGGCGCTGTTCTACCACGAAAATCCGAAGCCCGGAAAACTCGAGATCCGTGCCACGAAGCCGCTGGCGAACGGTCGCGACCTGAGTCGCGCCTATTCGCCCGGCGTCGCCGAGGCCTGCACCGAGATACAGGCCGATCCCAAGGCTGCTGCCCGCTACACCGCACGCGGCAACCTCGTGGCCGTGGTTTCGAACGGCACCGCGGTGCTGGGGCTCGGCAACATCGGCCCGCTCGCATCGAAGCCGGTGATGGAGGGCAAGGCGGTCCTCTTCAAGAAGTTCGCCAACATCGACTGTTTCGACATCGAGCTGAACGAGCCCGACCCCGAGAAGCTCGCCGATATCGTCTGCGCGATGGAGCCCACCTTCGGCGCCATCAATCTCGAGGACATCAAGGCCCCCGACTGCTTCATCGTCGAGAAGATCTGCCGCGAGCGGATGAACATCCCGGTCTTCCACGACGATCAGCACGGCACCGCCATCGTGGTCGGCGCCGCAGCTCTCAACGCACTGCACGTTGCCGGCAAGAGCTTCGAGGACATCAAGGTCGTCTCGACCGGGGGCGGTGCCGCCGGGATTGCCTGCCTCAACATGCTGCTGAAGCTTGGCGTGAAACGCGAGAACGTCTGGCTCTGCGACATTCATGGCCTCGTCCACGAGGGCCGCGAAGAGGACATGACCCCGCAAAAGGCCGCCTTTGCCCAGAAGAGCGAGCTGCGCACTCTCGACGAGGTGATCGAAGGGGCCGACCTGTTCCTCGGGCTGTCGGGCCCGGGGGTCCTGAAGCCCGAACAGGTCGCACGCATGAGCGATGCGCCGATCGTCTTCGCGCTTGCCAACCCCACGCCCGAGATCATGCCCGACGCGGTCCGCAGCGTCGCGCCCGACGCGATCATTGCGACCGGGCGGTCGGATTTCCCGAACCAGGTCAACAACGTCCTGTGCTTTCCCTTCATCTTCCGCGGCGCGCTCGACGTTGGGGCCACCGAGATCAACGACGACATGGCCGTGGCCTGCGTCGAGGGTATCGCGGCGCTGGCACGTGCGACCACCAGTGCCGAGGCCGCCGCCGCCTACCACGGCGAGCAGCTGACCTTCGGCCGCGACTACCTGATCCCCAAGCCCTTCGACCCGCGCCTGTCGGCGGTGGTGTCCTCGGCCGTGGCGAAGGCCGCGATGGACTCCGGGGTGGCGGAACGCCCGCTCGATGACATCCAGGCCTACAAGGAGCGGCTCAACCAGAGCGTCTTCAAGTCGGCGCTGCTGATGCGCCCGGTGTTCGAGGCCGCCCGGACCGCGTCGCGCCGCATCGTCTTTTCCGAGGGCGAGGACGAGCGCGTGCTGCGCTCGGCACAGGCGATCCTCGAGGAGACGACCGAGCATCCGATCCTGATCGGCCGTCCCGAAGTGATCGAGGCCCGCTGCGAGCGCATGGGGCTCGAGATCCGGCCGGGGCGCGACTTCCACGTGGTCAACCCGCAGGACGACCCGCGCTACCGCGACTACTGGGAAACCTACCACAGGCTCATGGCGCGCCGTGGCGTGACGCCGGACCTCGCCCGCGCGATCCTGCGCACCAACACCACCGCCATCGCGGCGATCATGGTGCACCGCGAAGAGGCCGACAGCATGATCTGCGGCACCTTCGGCGAGTATCGCTGGCACCTCAACTACATCACGCAGGTGCTGGGCAACGAGGGGCTGCGGCCGCAGGGCGCGCTGTCGCTGATGATCCTCGAGGACGGGCCGCTGTTCCTCGCGGACACGCAGGTCTGGACCGAGCCGAGCCCCGAGCAGATCGCCGAGACGGTGATCGGCGCGGCCCGCCACGTGCGTCGCTTCGGCCTGCTGCCCAAGATCGCGCTCTGCTCGCGCTCGCAATTCGGCAACCAGGCCGATGGCTCGGGGCCGCGCATCCGCGCCGCGCTCGAGATCCTCGACAGCCAGCCGCGCGACTTCATCTACGAGGGCGAGATGCACGTGGACAGCGCGCTCGACCCCGAGCTGCGCGAGCGGCTGATGCCCGAGAACCGCATGGAAGGCGCCGCGAACGTGCTGATCTTCGCGCAGGCCGATGCGGCGAGCGGGGTGCGGAACATCCTGCGCCTGAAGGCCGGTGCGCTCGAGGTCGGGCCGATCCTGATGGGGCTCGGCAACCGCGCGCATATCGTGACGCCATCGATCACCTCGCGCGGCCTGCTCAACATGGCAGCGGTCGCGGGCACCCCGGTCGCCAGCTACGGCTGACCTTTCGGCGCCGCCCGGGGCAGGGCGGCGCCCGACCGATCTGCGCGGTTTTCCCGCGATCCTCTCACCGGCCAGGGCAGGGCGTCACCGTTGGCGATCCGCGACGTGACTCGCTTGCGCGGATTTGCAGAACGCCTCTCACGCAAACTTTGCAAACCGTGCGAACCTTCGCAGGAACACGGCAAATTCCAGCGGTCTTTGCAAATGTTTGCAGGCCGTCCGGCTCGATTCCAGCAAAATTCTGCGGTGAAATGTCCTGCTATGCGGTAACATACTTGCTCAGCCATAGGCGCTTGCCTAAGCAAGTTACCCATAGGTGAGAGGAGGTGACCCCCATGGGCTACAACGATGTTTACGAAGCCTGGAAATCCGACCCCGAGGGCTTCTGGATGGAGGCCGCTCAGGCGATCGACTGGCACGAGGCCCCGTCGAAGGCGCTCTTCGACAAGGGCGGCGACATGTACGAATGGTTCGCCGACGGCATGGTCAACACCTGCTGGAACGCGGTGGACCGTCACGTCGAGGCCGGCCGGGGCGACGAGATCGCCATCATGCACGAGAGCCCGATCACCCATTCGAGCAAGGGCATCACCTATTCCGAGCTGCGTGACCGGGTCGCGAGCCTTGCCGGCGCGCTCAAGATGCGCGGCGTGGAAAAGGGCGACCGGGTCATCATCTACATGCCGATGATCCCCGAGGCGCTCGAGGCGATGCTCGCCTGTGCGCGCATCGGTGCCGTGCACTCGGTGGTCTTCGGCGGCTTTGCCGCGCACGAGCTGGCGGTGCGGATCGACGACTGCACGCCCAAGGCGATCATCGCCTCGAGTTGCGGCCTCGAGCCGGGCCGTGTCGTGCATTACAAGCCGCTGCTGGACGAGGCCATCGAGCAGGCATCGCACAAGCCCGAGTTCTGCGTGGTCTTCCAGCGCGAGCAGGAGGTCGCCAAGCTGATCGAGGGGCGCGACTTCTCGTGGCACGGCTTCCAGTACGGCGTTAAGCCCGCCGAGTGCGTGCCGGTCGAGGGCAACCATCCGGCCTATATCCTCTATACCTCGGGCACGACCGGTCAGCCCAAGGGCGTGGTGCGTTCGACCGCCGGGCATCTGGTTGCGCTGCAATGGTCGATGAAGAACATCTACAACATCGAGGCCGGTGACCGCTTCTGGGCCGCCTCGGACGTGGGCTGGGTCGTCGGGCACTCCTACATCTGCTACGGTCCGCTGATCGCCGGGGCGCAGACCATCGTCTTCGAGGGCAAGCCCATCGGAACGCCGCACGCGGGCGTGTTCTGGCGGATCATCCAGAACCACCGGGTGAAGTCCTTCTTCACGGCACCCACCGCGCTGCGGGCGATCCGCCGCGCCGATCCTGACGGCGAGTGGATCAAGCGCTACAAGCTGCATGACCTGCAGGCGCTCTTCCTCGCGGGCGAGCGCGCCGATCCCTCGACCATCGAGTGGGCGCAGAAGCACCTCGGCGTTCCGGTGATCGACCACTGGTGGCAGACGGAAACCGGCTGGGGCATCGCCGCCAACCCGATCGGGATCGAGGAGCTGCCCGTGAAGCTGGGCAGCCCGTCGGTGCCGATGCCGGGCTACGACGTGCGCATCCTCGACGAGGGCGGCCACGAGATGCCGGCGGGCGAGCTCGGGGCCATCGCGATCAAGCTGCCGCTGCCCCCGGGCACGCTGCAGACGCTGTGGAATGCCGAGGAGCGGTTCCGCAAGTCCTACCTCACGCAGTTCCCCGGCTACTACGAGACCGGCGACGCCGGCATGAAGGACGAGGACGGCTACCTCTACATCATGTCGCGCACCGACGACGTCATCAACGTGGCGGGCCACCGCCTGTCGACCGGTGCGATGGAAGAAGTGCTGGCCTCGCATCCGGATGTCGCGGAATGCGCGGTGATCGGCGTGGCGGACGAGCTGAAAGGGCAGATGCCGGTTGGCTTCATCTGCCTCAGCTCGGGCGTGGAGCGTGACCATGCCGAGGTCTGCAAGGAATGCGTGCGGATGGTGCGGGACCAGATCGGCCCCGTGGCGGCCTTCAAGCTCTGCGCCGTGGTCGAGCGCCTTCCCAAGACCCGCTCGGGCAAGATCCTGCGCGCGACCATGGTCAAGATCGCCGACGGCGAGAGCTTCAAGATGCCGGCGACCATCGACGATCCGGCGATCCTCGACGAGATCCGCGAGGCGCTGCAGGGTCTCGGTTACGGGAAGAAGGTGCCTGCCTGAACCTGACCCGTGAGACCATGAAGTGAACGCGCCGCAGGGAGACCCGTGGCGCGTTTTCCGTTTCCCAGATCAATGAGCGTGGTGGGCGTGATGCTCGTGCTCGTGCTCGTGCCCGTCGTGGTCGTCGCCACCGCCGTGATCATGTCCGGAATGATCCGTCATGCGCGGGTCCATCATGCCTTCCTTCACGCCGAAGCGGATGAGCAGAACGTTGACCGGATAGGCGGCGAACAGGCCGCAACTCAGCGACACGATCAGCGACGACCAGAACCGGATATCGCCCAACCCGGCGTCGCCCGCGAGCGTCAGATCGACCGTGATGGCAACGATCTCCATCACCGCGATCGAGGGCGTCTCTGCAAGGAAGGTGTCCTTCAGGGCCTTGCGTTTCGGCACACCGTCCTGAATCAGCGGACCCAGGGTCAGCAGGAACCCGACACTGTAGGCGAAGAGAAAGGTCATCGCGACCGTGCCGAAGGTTTCGAGGCGCAGCAGGCCGACAGCCAGCGTGAGACCGACGATCTCGCCCAGCCCGCAGCCCGAGTAGCAGTGCGCGACCGAGCGGAAGCTGCGGCGCCAGAGACCGTCGTCGGAGATCTCCTTGCGGCCGCAAGAGAGGTAGACCCACAGGCCAAGCGGACCCGAGTAGAAAACGGTCAGCGCCCAGACCAGCTTCATCAGGCTCATCAGGTGACTGTTCTTCGTTGCCAGATCGCGCAGCAGCCAGATCTCGCAGGGGATCATCAGAAGGGCCCAGATGATCAGGAACCATGGGGAGGAGAGAACGCTTTCGACAAGGGGCATGGAGACATCCTTTCTCCGTGACCAACGAGGCCGTCCGATACGAGTTCCCTCAAGCCAAGGCGTCAGGCTTCGTATAGTTCGAGCGGCAGCCCGTCCGGATCGGCGAAGAAGGTGAAGCGCTTGCCGGTAAGCGCGTCGGTGCGGATCGGCTCGACCGCAACGCCACCCG
>MDTG01014407.1_pt1 | contig 47724 bp, 39 predicted proteins | sample 811421 | NCBI WGS metagenome assembly MDTG01 (sample SAMN05326645, study PRJNA326480) | marine metagenome | isolation source: seawater | place: Pacific Ocean: South East | collected 2011 | reverse complement strand
GGGGCGTGCGGGAGAGGGAGTCTGTTTGGCCCTCGCCGGGCGGGCGCTGCCGCGCCCTTGGCCGCCGCCGCAATGGCGGCTGGGTGGCTTGTTTGGTCATCGCTGTGCGGGGGGCCGGGCGGGCGAGTCTGTTTGGCCCTCGCCGGGCGGCCACTACCGTGGCCTTGGCCGCCGCCGCAATGGCGGCTTGCTCCCGCACGGGGGCGTGCGGGAGCGGGAGTCTGTTTGGCCCTCGCCGGGCGGGCGCTGCCGCGCCCTTGGCCGCCACCGCAATGGCGGCTTGCACCAGCCATCCTTGATGGCTGGTGCAGCTCTATGGGAACGGCCTGAGTACTCGGTCCGGTACCCGGCCTCGCTCAGCCGGCGCGGGGGTCCTGAGCGACCGAGTGTTCGGTGCCGGCCATGGAGGTTACCGCGAAGGTGGTGGCCTCGGGGGCCGGGGCCGGGTGGTGCCAGATGCCGGCGGGGATGACCACGAAGCCCCCCGCCTCGATCTTCACGGTTTCCGGGCCGCTGTCGTGCAGCAGGGTCAGCTGGATGGCGCCGTCCAGCACCTGGACCTGCTCGTCATGGGGGTGGCGTTCCCACGGCACCTGGCCGGCATAGCGCAGCAGATAGGCCATGCAGCCATTGGCCGCGGCCAGCGGCCGCATCGCCGCCATGGCGTCTTCCGGCCTGGTATCGGGGCCGATGGTCAACAGGGGCAGATCGCCGGCGATCTTACCGATGGCATGAACGTCCATGACACACATCTCCTCTCCTGGCGTGGCAGGGGCGCCGGTGCTTCGCCGGCAGGAGGGGATTCCACCATGGATTGAACCATTGAGTCGATATGCGTCGTAAAAATTCATCATTTGCGCGAGGCCCTGCCCCTGCCGGGCCGGCTCTCACAGGAACGTGACCCGCCGCGAGCGGCTTCCGGCTTGCCCCGCCGGCCGATCTGCCGACATCTGTGGGGCAGCCCCACCCGTCTCAGGGATCCGCCAGATGTCCTCAGCCCGCACGCCTGCCCTGCCCTGGAACGGCCCCCGCGGCCGTTTCTCGCCGATGAAGGCGCTGGTCTTCGGCCTGCTGCTGCTGCCGGGCGTGTGGATGATCTGGACCCTGGTCGCAGCCGCACCGGACATGCCGCAGCAGCCAGGCCCCGGGATCGGGCTTCAGGGGCTGCCGGATCGGGGACTGCCGGGGCCGGGCGGGCCGGCCGGCGGCATCGACGAAGCCGGGCTCAGCGTGCCCCAGGTCAAGGAGACCCTGCTGCTGGCGGGGCTCTGGGCCGTGCGGCTGCTGACCCTGTCGCTGCTGGTCACACCGCTCAAACTCTCGCTCGGCCGGCCGAAGATCGGCCAGCTCCGGCGGATGATCGGGGTCGCGGCCGGGCTCTACACGCTCGCCCATTTCGGGCTCTATCTCGTCTGGATGAAGCTCGATCTGGCACGGATCGCATCCGAAATCTGGCTCAGGACCTATCTCACCATCGGCTTCGTGGCCGTGCTGATCCTGGCGGCCCTGCTCGCCACCTCTACCGACGGCATGGCGAAACGGCTGGGCGGCAGCACCTGGAAACGGCTGCACAAGGCGGTCTATGCCGCCGCCCTGCTCGGCGCCCTGCACTTCTTCATGCAGACCCGGCTGGAGCCGGGGGAGGCGACCATTCTGGCCGGCATTCTGGGCTGGGCCGCGCTCTGGCGGCTGGCCGATGCCCGGCGCCCCGGCTGGGTGCGGGGGGTGCCGGGCCTTGTCGGCCTCGCCCTGGCCGCGGGGCTTCTGACCGTCGGGATCGAAGCGGCCTGGTTCGCCTTCGGCACCAGCCTGGATCCCGGGCGTGTGGTGGCGGCCAATCTGATGCCCGATGTCTTCCCACGCCCCGCCGCGGTGGTGGCGATGGCCGGGCTCGGGATCGTCGGGCTGCACCTCGCCGTCAGACCCCGCCCCCGCGCTCAGCCTGCCCGGCCGCGCCGGAATTCGGTCGCATAGATCAGGAGCATGGCAAGGCCCAGCCCGGCACCGGCCACGACCACGCCCACCCAGCCGCCGGCATGATAGATCACCGTGCCGAGGGCGGCGCCCGAGGCCCCGGCAAAGAACATGATCGTCATATAGATGGCGTTCACCCGACCGCGGATCTCGGGCGCGGTCGAAAAGATGATCCGCTGGCCCGTGATCTGATTGGCCTGGATGGCCGCGTCCAGCACCACCGCCAGCACCGCCATCGCGATGATCGAGCCGGCCGAAACCGCCCCGCCCGAGGCGAGGAACGACACCACCACCAGCACCATCGCCACCCCGGTCTGCACCCGGCTGTAGCCGCGATCGGCAAGCCGGCCCGCCACCGGGGCGACCAGCGCACCGCCGGCACCGGCCAGCGCGAACAGGCCGATCTGGTGGATGCTGAGGCCGAAGCGCTCTGCCAGCATGATCGGCGCCGTGGTCCAGAACAGGTTGAAGGCCGCGAACATCAGCGCCTGATAGGCGGCCCGCCGGCGCACCGCCGGCAGGCGGCGCAGCAGGCCGGGCATGGAGCCCAGGATGCGAAGATAGGCGACCAGCCCCGATCCGCTGCGGCTCCGCCCCGGCTGCCAGGCCGGCATCATCCGCCAGAGGGCGGCGCCCACCACAAGCATCAGCGCGGCCGAGGCCCAGAACACCGCCCGCCAGCCGAAGCTGCCGGCAATGAACAGGGCAGCCGGCCGCGCCAGCATGATCCCGGTCAACAGCCCCGCCATCACCGTGCCGACCACCTGGCCGCGGCGCGCATCGGGCGCGAGTCTCGCGATGAACGGCACCAGCACCTGGGCGCCGGTGGCACAGAGACCGACCATGAAGCAGAAGGCGAAGAGCGGCAGTGCCTCGGTCGACATCGCGATGCCGGCCAGGCCCAGCGTGGTCAGCACCAGCGTCGCCAGCACCAGCCGGCGGTTTTCGACCAGATCCGCGGCCGAGACCAGCAGGAACAGGCCCACCCCATAGCCGATCTGGGTGATGCCGGTCAGCGAGCCGGCAAGATCGGGGTCCAGCCCCAGATCCGCGCCGATCGCCGCCACCATCGGCTGGGCATAATAGAGATTGGCGACCAGCGCACCGGTCGCCACGGCAAAAAGCGCCACGAGGGCCCCGGAGGGCCCTCGCGACACGGATGGTTCAGAGGTGGCCGCAGCCTCGCTCACCGATCGTCTCCCCGCCGCCGGGAGGCCGCGCGTCCGGTCCCCTGGCGTTCCAGCATCCAGCCCGGATATTCGGGCGGAAGCGCACTCACCGCATCCAGCCGCGCGAGTTCCTCGGTCGACAGCTCGACCTCGGTCGCGGCCAGGTTGTCATCCAGCTGCTCCACCGTATTGGCACCGATGATCACCGACATCACCGACCGCTGATGCAGCAGCCAGGCGAGCGCGATCCGCGCCACCGACACGCCCCGCGCCGTCGCGATGTCGCGCATCACGTCGATGCAGTCGAAGGCACGGTCGCGGTTCACCGGCGGGAAATCGAACGTCGCCCGGCGCGACCCCTCGGGGCCGTTGCCGTCACGGTCGTACTTGCCCGACAAGAGGCCGCCCGCCAGCGGGCTCCACACCATCAGACCCAGCTTTTCGGCCTCGATCAGCGGCACCAGCTCGCGTTCGAGATCGCGCCCGGCGATGGTGTAATAGGCCTGAAGCGTGGCGAAGCGGCTGAAACCGCCCCGATCGGCGATGCCCAGCGCCTTCATGATCCGCCAGGCGGACCAGTTGGACACGCCGACATAGCGCACATGACCCTGGCGGACAAGATCGTCGAGCGCCCGCACCGTCTCTTCGATCGGCGTCACCGGATCCACGCCGTGGATCTGGTAGAGGTCGATATAGTCGGTCCCCAGCCGGCGCAGGCTGGCCTTGACCGCATCCATGATATGCCCGCGCGAGGCGCCGCGGTCATTGGGCCCGTCGCCCACCTGCCCCAGAACCTTGGTCGCCAGCACCATGTCGGTGCGCGGCCGGCCGGAATTGCGCATGGCATGGCCGGTGATCTCTTCCGAAAGCCCGCCCGAATAGACATCGGCGGTGTCGATGAAATTGACGCCCCGGTCCAGCGCCCGGGCGAGGATCGCATCCGCGCCCGCCTGATCGAGCCTGCCGATCTGGGTCCAGAAGCCGCCGCGGCCGCCGAAGGTCATGGTGCCGAGGCAGAGTTCCGACACGAGCAGGCCCGTGCCGCCAAGGGTGTTGTAGCGCATCGCTTTCCCCATTCGATCGCTGTCGTTGTCGACAAGGCCCGATATGGCACGGCGTGCCCTATCGGATAACCGCCCGGATCGGTCACGCCGTGTATAGTATGGCTGAACAATGGCGGTGCGATCCGTCACCCCTGCTCCTGCGATCCGGACCCTGCATCCATGGCGAACGGCGACCCTTTCGACGGGCTGCATGAATTTCTGGCCATCGCCCGGCGCGGCAGCATCCGCGGTGCCGCGGCCGAGCTGGGCGTCACGCCGGGGGCGGTCAGCCAGGCGCTTCAGGGGCTGGAACGGCGGCTGGGCCTGCCGCTCTTCCATCGCACCACCCGGCGGATTTCGCTCACCGAGGCGGGCGAAACCCTGCTCGGGCGGCTGGGCCCCGCGGCCGACGCCATCACCGGCACCATCGACGGCCTGCGCCGGATGACGGCCGAACCCTCGGGCACGCTTCGCCTGCTCGCCCACCGGATGGCGGTGGAAACGGTGATCCATCCGCTGATCCCGGCTTTCCGCGCCGCCTGCCCAGGGGTCACGGTGGACATCACCATCGATGACGGGCTGGAAGACCAGATCGCCGGGCGCTACGACGCCCATATCGCGATCGGCGAATTCATCGACCGCGACATGATCGCGGTCAGGGTCTCGCGCCCCTTCCGCTGGCTGGTGGCGGCCTCCCCCGACTATCTGGCCCGCCGGGGCCGACCCGAGGTGCCGGAAGACATTGCCCGCCACGACTGCATCCGCTTCCGCCTGGCCCGCAGCCGGCGGATCTATCGCTGGGAATTCGAACGCCCCGGCCCCGACGGCACCGCCCAGGCGCTGTCGGTCGACCCGCCGGGGGACATCGTCACCAACGACACGAAGCTGGTCCGCACCTTCGCCCTGCAGGGGCTGGGGCTGGTCTACGGGTCGGAGCTGATGCTGGGGGAGGATCTTGCCGCCGGACGGCTGGAGACGGTGCTGGATGCCTTCATGCCCGCCCGCGACGCCCTGTTCCTGTGCTATCCCCGGGCCAGCCGCGGCGACCCAAAGCTTCGCGCCTTCGTGGAGGCCTGCCAGCGGCAGCTGCGCCGCAGCGGCGGCTGACCGGTCAGGCGGGGCGGCGTAACCCCCCGGCCCCCGCCGTCCGGAACCGGTCGAGCCCGGCCATGCAGAACCCGACCATGAAATCGACCAGCACCGGCTTGTCGCGGGCATCGTCCGCCACCTTGGCGAAGGGCCAGATGATCGCCTCGTCCAGCGCACCGGTGATGCAGGCGGCGGCAAGCTCGGTGTCGAAGGGGATGAATTCACCCGCGGCGATGCCGTCCTGCAGGATCTCGGAAAACAGCAGATGGAAGCGGTGGCGGCAGTCCAGGCGCACCGCCTCGATCTCGGGCGAGACCGGCTCGGCCAGCAGGGCATGGGCCAGACGCGGCCGGCGCAGCGCCCGTTCGACATGCACCTGCACGGCAGCCGCCAGCCGCTCGCCATGCGGGCCCGGCCGGTCTGCCGCCTCGACCGAGGCGGCCAGTTCGCGCAAGGCCGCCGTCCGGAAGACCTCGGCATAAAGCGCGGTCATGGTCGGGAAATAGCGGTAGATCGTGCCTTCCGATATCCCGGCCTTCTCGGCCACCAGCCGGCTGCGCACGCCCCGGAAGCCGACCTCGGCGATCAGTTCGCGGGTCGCCTTCAGGATCATCATCCGCCGCTCGGCAAGGCGGCGACGGGTCTCGGGCGTCTGTCGATAGGCCAAGGCTGGGGGCTCCGGTCCGGACATATCCTCCTGCGAGCATGCACCGTCATGCACGCACTTGCCAGTGGATAAACAATGAGTCCATACTCATTTCTTAAAAGGGGCCACCATCGGGTGAATGACGTCCGCACCCGCATCGGCCATCCCGGTCGCCCCCGCCGGACGGAGAGCCCAGATGACCCTCGACGCGCGCCCAGATCCCCAACCTGTAGACGATCTTGATATATCACAGGCAATCCGGGATGCCGGAGCGAAAACGCATGAGGTGCTGCCCGGCACACCCGGCGGGCATCTGGCGGAGATCGCGGCGCGCTTTCCCGACCGGCCGGCGATCGAGGGCGAGGGCCTGGTGCTGGACTATGCCGGGCTGGATGCGCGGGTGAACCGCACCGCCCGTCTGCTGACGGCGCGCGGGCTGGGCCGCGGCGACCGCATGGCGGTGCTGGCGGAAAACCGGCTGGATTATGTGGTGCTGGCCTTCGCCGCCGCGCGCACCGGTATCATCCTTGCGGCCCTCAACTGGCGGTTGTCGGATGGTGAACTCAGCCATTGCGTCCATCTGGTGGCCCCGCGGCTGGTGATCGCCTCGCCCCGGTTCCGCGACACCGCGCGCCGGCTCGGCCTCGACCCGCTGGTGTTCGGCCCCGACTGGGAGGCGGCGCTCGGCGCCGAAGAGCCGGGCCCGATCCCCGGCGCCGAAGCCGAGGCCGAAGCCCGTCAGGAAGACGGGCTGCTGATCCTTTACACCAGCGGCACCACCGGCCTGCCCAAGGGCGCCATGATCAGCGCCCGGGCCGAGATGGCGCGGTTCACCCTCAGCCGGCGGGAACTCGGGCTCAGGCCCGAGCATATGTTCATCGCCTGGGCGCCGATGTTCCACATGGTCTCGATCGAGCATGCGATGCATGTGCTGATGACCGGCGGCCGGGTGGTGGTGGTCGATGGGGCCGACATCCCGCGGCTGGTCGATCTGGTCGAGACCGGGCCGCATTGGTGGCTGGTGCTGATCCCGGGCATGATCGAACGGGTGGCGGCCGAGATCCGCAGCCGCCGGGCCGCCCGGCCCGACTGGCGACCGGCGCGGATCGAGATGGTGGGTGCACTGGCCGATCTGGTGCCCCCGGCGCTGATCGCCGAGATTTCGGGCGTGCTGGAAGCGCCCTACTGGAACAGTTTCGGCTCCACCGAAACCGGCATGCTGCCGGCCGCCGGCACCCGCTTCGCACCGGGCGAGGCGCCGGGCGACCTCGCCAAGGCCCCGAACAGTCTGCATCTCTGGCGGCTGGTCGACGAGGACGACCGCGACGTGCCCCCGGGCACGGCAGGCGAGATCGCCGTGCGCGGCCCCTCGGTCTTCAGCGGCTACTGGAATGCGACCGCGACGAATGCCAAAGATTTCCGCGGCGGCTGGTTCCATATGGGCGACATGTTCGTGGAGCGCCCCGACGGCCGGCTCGATTTCGTCGACCGCGCCAAATACATGATCAAATCGGGGGCCGAGAACATCTATCCGGTCGAGATCGAGCGGGTGCTGATGACCCATCCCGCCGTGGGCGAGGCGGTGGTCGTGCGCCGCCCCGACGAGCGCTGGGGCGAGGTTCCGGTCGCCTTCGTGGCCCTGGCGGACGAGGCCCCCCCGGTGACGGCGGCCGAGCTGACCGCCTGGTGCCGGGCGGGGCTCGCCACCTATAAATGCCCGCGCGAGATCCGTTTCGTCGCCTCGCGCGACGACTTCCCGCGCAGCACCAGCGGCAAGGTCCAGCGCAAGACGCTGGAGGCGCAGCTTCAGGCCGAAACCGCGCCCCCCGCCGCCCGCGACGTCGTCGGGGAGAGTGCCGCATGAGCACGATCATCCTGCACCATTACGACTATTCGCCCTTTTCCGAGAAGATCCGGCTGATCTTCGGGCTGAAGGGGCTGGACTGGCGGTCGGTGATCGTGCCGGCGATCAACCCGAAGCCCAAGCTGATGCCGCTGACCGGCGGCTATCGTTTCACGCCCGTGATGCAGATCGGTGCCGACATCTATTGCGACACACGGCTGATCGCCCGCGAGCTGGAGCGCCGCTTTCCGACGCCGCCGCTGTTCACCAGCCTGGCCGAACAGGGCCTGGCCGGGGTGGTGGAGGCCTGGGCGGAGCGCGACCTGTTCTGGCCGCTCGCCCGCTACATCTCCGGCATCAATGCCGAGCGCACGGAGCCGGGACTGAATGCCGATCGGGCGGCGCTGCGCGGCAAGCCCGAGCCGTCGCTGGCCCGGCTGCAGCAGGTGGCACGCGACAGCCTGGGCCAGGCGCTGGGCGAAATCCGCCGGGTGGACCAGATGCTGGGCGACGGCCGGGCTTTCCTGCTGGGCGGCAAGCACCCGGGCCTGGCCGATCTTGCGGTCTATCACGGCCTCTGGTTCCTCGACGCCCTGCCGATCCGCTGCGGCACCGCGCTCGACCTCTACCCCGCCATCCGCGCCTGGATGGGACGGGTGGCCGCCCTCGGCCATGGTCGGGAAAGCCCGTTCACGGCCGAACAGGCGCTGGATGCCGCCGCCGCCGCCTATCCGGATCCGCTGCTGGCCTCGGCCGACGGGGCGGCGCCGGCGCCGGGCAGCCTGGTCGAGGTCCGCCCCGAAGGCTATGTCACCGAGCCGGTGACCGGCGAACTGATCCGCGCCGATGCCGGCCGGATCAGCCTGCGCCGCATCCATCCCGCCGTCGGCGAGGTGATGGTGCATCTGCCCCGCCAGGGCTATGTGCTCCGCCCCGCCGGGCATGGCGGCCATACCCTGGCAACCGCCATGGAAGACCCTGTCGGAGAGGAAGCCTGCCGGTGACCACCCTGCTCGACGGCAAGATCGTTCTGCTCACCGGTGCCGCCTCGGGCATCGGTGCCGCCACCGCCCGTGCCATGCTCGACGAGGGCGCGCGGGTGATGCTCACCGATCTCGACGCCGCCCGGCTCGACCGTCTGGCGGCAGAGCTGGCCGAAGACCATCCGGGCCGGGTGGCCGCCCTGCCCCAGGACGTGACCGACGAAGCCGGCTGGGAAGCGGCGACGGCGGCCGTGGCCGACCGTTTCGGCCCGATGACCGTGCTGGTCAACAATGCCGGCGTGCTGCCCGAACTCTGCCGGCTGGAAGACACCAGCCTGACCGAATGGCGGCGGGTGATGACGGTCAATCTGGACGGCGTGTTCCTGGGGGTGAAGCACGGCATCCGGGCGATGAAGGACCGGGGTGGCGCCATGGTCAACATCTCGTCCGTTGCCGCCATGATCGGCATGCCGATCACCGGCGCCTATAATGCCAGCAAGGCCGGGGTGCACATGCTGACCAAATGCGCGGCGCTGGAATGCGCGCATCTGGGCTATGCGATCCGGGTGAATTCGGTCCATCCCGGCTATGTCCGCACCCCGATGACCGGGCAGATCGCCGACACGCTGGGCGGCGACCGCTTCGACCGGCGGATGACGGCGGTCACGCCGATGCGGCGGCTGGGGGAGCCGCGCGAGATCGCCGATGCGGTGGTGTTCCTGGCCTCGGACCGGTCGTCCTATGCCACCGGTACCGCGCTCGTCATCGACGGCGGCTGGACCGCGCAATAGCCCCGGGCGGCGGGGGCCTGGACCAGAGGGGGAGGTTCAAGGCAGGATCGGGGACGTCCCGCCCCTCCTCCGGAAGGCCCGCATCCCCATGTCCCGCTCGCTGCCCCTCGCCGGCCTCGCCGGCGCTGCCTGCCTGATCGGCGCCACGCTGGCCCTCGCGCCCGCGCCGGCCAAGGCCGAAGAAGTCGGCTGCGTCAGCACCACCTTCAAGCTGATCGGCCCCAACAACAAGATCTGCATCGACAGCTTCCGCGACCCCAAGGTCGACGGCGTGGTCTGCCATGTCAGCCGTGCCAAGACCGGCGGGCTGAAGGGCGCCGTGGGCCTCGCCGAAGACACCTCCGACGCCTCGATCGCCTGCCGCCAGGTCGGCCCGATCACCATCCGCGAAAAGCTGAAAGAGGGCGAAGACGTCTTCCGCGAAAGCCGCTCCTGGCTGTTCAAGCGCCTCCAGGTCGTCCGCTTCTACGACGAACCCAACAACACCCTGGTCTACCTGACCTATTCCGACGAACTGGTCGACGGCTCGCCCAAGAACGCCATTTCCACCGTGCCGATCATGCCGTGGCCGGAGAAGTGAGGCAGCGCACCGGCTGCGGCATGATCATCATGTGTCATCCAACGGCGGCAATTGCCCGCCGCCCGGCGGCGGCATAGTCTCAAGGCGGTTCTGTCGCAGACGCAAGGAAAGTGCAGGCGGATGGAAATCTGGATCATCCTCGGCATCGTGGTGCTGGTGGCGCTTTATGCCATCGCCACCTATAACGGCCTGGTCGGGCGGCGGAACGGGGTGCGCAATGCCTTTGCCCAGATCTCGGTGCAGTTGAAGCGCCGGCATGATCTGGTGCCGAACCTGGTCGCCGCGGTGCGCGACGCCATGGCCTTCGAGCGCGAGACCCTGGAAGCCGTGGTCGCCGCGCGCGGCAAGGCGGTCGCCGCAACCCAGCGGGCGGAACAGGGCGGCAGTGCCGCCGATCGCGCCCAGGCGCTGGCGGCGGAACGCGAACTGGGCGCCGGGCTCGGCCGGCTGCTCGCCGTGGTCGAGGCCTATCCCGAAATCCGCTCGGGCACCCATGTATCGGAGCTGACCGAAGAGCTGCGCTCCACCGAAAACCGCATCGCCTTCGCCCGCCAGCACTATAACGACAGCATCCAGTCCTATAACGACCGGGTGCAGATGTTCCCCTCGAACCTGATCGCCGGCATGTTCGGCTTCCGGACCGAGGAATTCTTCCAGGTCGATGCCGCCGAGACGGCGGTACCGACCGTGTCGCTGCGCTGATCCCATGGCCCGCGGCAATGGCTGGCGGCCCTGGCAGAGGCAGGCCTCCCCCTGGGCGCGCCGTGATCCCTGGGACAGGGGACAGGAGACGGTGTCGGACCAGGCAGACCAGGATCCGGCGCCCGACCCGATCCGCGAGGCGGAGGACCGGCCGGAGCCGGTCGAGGGCATCCGGATCGACCGCACCGATTTCGCCGGCGCCATCCGTGCCAATCGCCGCAAGAGCCTGGCGATCTGCCTGGGCCTCACCCTGTTCGGCGTGGCGCTCGGCTATCTGGTCGGCTGGTGGGTGGCCCCGCCCTATGCGCCCGAAGGCACGGCCACGCTCGCCCTCCTGCTCTCGGGCGGCGGTGCGGTGGGGGCGGCGGTGATGGCGGTGGCGGGCGGGCTCTGGTCGACGCTGGCACTCACCACCGGTGATCGCATGGCGCTCGGCATCGCCGGCGCCCGCGAGGCCGACCCGATCGCCGATCGCCGGCTGCACAACGTCGTCGAAGAAATGGCCATCGCCGCCGGCCTGCCCAAGCCGCGGGTCATGGTGATCGAAACCGACATGCCCAATGCCTTCGCCGCCGGGCTCCGGCCCGAAAAGGGCACGATCGCGGTTACCCGCGGGCTTCTGAACCGGCTCAGCCGCGACGAGCTGCAGGCGGTGGTGGCGCATGAAACCGGCCATCTCGCCAATGGCGACAGCCGCTACATGGTCGTGGTCTCGGTGATGGTCGGGCTGATCGTCATCGTGGCGGCGATGGCCCGCAACATGGCCTATTTCGGTGGCGGCTCCCGCCGCGGCAGCGACCGCAATGGCGGCAACGCCCTGGCGCTGGTGGCCCTGCTGCTGATGGTGGTCGCCATCCTCGCCCCCTTCGCGGCCCAGGCGATGCAGTTCGCGCTGTCGCGGCAGCGCGAATATCTGGCCGATGCCACGGCGGTGAAGCTCACCCGCAATCCCAAGGCGATGATCGGGGCGCTGATGCGGCTCGACGAGGCGGCCGCCGCAACCGGCCGCGATGCGCCCACCTCCGCACGGGCGCTCGAAGCGCTCTGGATCGTCAACCCGCTGGACGGGCCCGGCGAAAGCGGCCGCCGCCGGCGCCGGGCCGGGCTGTTCTCCACCCATCCCTCCATCGACGACCGGATCGCGCGGATCCGCGCGATGGGCTGAGCCGCAGCCACGCCATCAGCCCTTCACACAATGGCGCGGCCCGCCGGCCGTCCCGGTCTCGTCGATCTCCGCCAGCTGGCGGCGGGCCGGCTTGACGTCAAGCAGCGGGGTGCCGTCCAGGCAGTCGAGACCACGCACCAGAAGCGTGCAGCCCTCCCGCCCCTCCAGCGTCACCTCGGCGGTGCCGATCGGGTTGGGGCGGTTGGGGGAGCGGATCGAGAAGGTGCCCCGCGTCGCGCCGCTATGGCCGGGGTTCTGCACCATCAGATCCCGCCGTGCCCGGTCGAGCCAGTAGAGCAGTTCCAGCCGCCCGAAATCGTCGAGCCCGGCCAGCGCCGGCGCCCAGAGCGGATCGATCTCCACCCGGCAGAGGGGGCCCTCCCCCGCCCGGCCCTGGCGCGGACACTGCCCCCGGCCGGTCCAGGGGGTGCGGATCCGGCCGATGAAGACCAGGCCGGCATCATCCGGCGCGGGCGCGGTCACCGTCTCTTCAAGCGGGCGCAGATCGATCTCCATGGGGCCTCTCCGATCGATGGCGGGTGGTTCCGATCATGCGCGGATGGTTCTCGATTGCAAAGCACCGGCGGCACGGGTTGAATCGGGCGGCCTCCACCCCATCTGGCGGAGGCGCCCATGGTCCGGTTCCGGACATCGAGACAGCGGCAGGTTTGAGATGCAGGACCAGGATTCGCCCGCCACCCGCAAGACCATGCTGCTGACCGGCGCCAGCCGGGGCATCGGTCACGCCACGGTGAAACTGTTCTACCAGCATGGCTGGCGGGTGCTCACCCTCTCGCGCGCGCCCTTCGATCCCGAATGCCCCTGGCCGGGCGGGCGGGAAAACCACATCCAGGGCGACCTGGCCGACCCCGAGGCCTTCGAGGCGATCGCGGCCGAGGTGCGCCGCCGCCTGGGCGGCGGCGGGCTGAACGCGCTGGTCAACAACGCCGCCATCTCGCCCAAGCGGCCGGGCGGCGCGCGCATGGGCGTGGCCGATACCGACTACGCCACCTGGGCGGCGGTGTTCAACGTCAACCTGTTCTCGGCGGCGCTGCTCTCACGCAACCTGCTGCCGGAACTGAAGGCCACCGGCGGCACCATCGTCAACGTCACCTCGATCGCCGGCTCGCGCGTGCATCCCTTCGCGGGCGTCGCCTATGCCTGCTCCAAGGCGGCGCTGGCCACGCTGACCCGCGAACAGGCCTTCGATTTCGGCCGCTTCGGCGTCAGGGTGAACGCGATCGCCCCGGGCGAGATCGACACCTCGATCCTCTCCCCCGGCACCGAAGACATCGTCCGCACCCAGATCCCGATGCAGCGCCTGGGCGACCCCAAGGAAGTCGCCCGCACGATCATGTTCCTGTGCTCGCCAGACGCGTCCTACATCAACGGCGCCGAAATCCACATCAATGGCGGGCAACACGTCTGACGGCGAGGGGCCCTGCCCCCGTCTCCCCCGGCCCCCGTCTCCCCCGGCCCCTCCCGATTGTCCCACTCCCGCAGCCGCGCTATGGTGCCCCCCGACGGGCCGGCGGTCATGATCCCGCCGGCCGGCCGCAAAAGGACGCGCCGATGCAGCCGACCGATATGTTCTTCGACTACACCCTGGCCGCCCTGCCCGATTATCTGGGCTTTCTCGGCACCATGGCGGCGCTTATCGCCGTCTTCACCGCGATCTATCAGGCGATCACGCCCTATCGCGAGATCCGGCTGATCCGCGCCGGCAACCGGGCGGCGGCCATCTCGCTCTCCGGCACGATCATCGGCCTGGCCATCGCGCTCAACACGGTCGCGGCCGGTGCGGTCTCGATCCTCGACATGGCACTCTGGGGCGCCATTGCCTGCATCAGCCAGCTGGTGGTCTATCTGATCGTCGCCCGGCTGCTGGGCGATCTGTCGGCCGGCATCGAAGAGGACCGCATCGGCTATGGCATTCTGCTGGGCGGTGTGTCGGTCGCAACCGGGCTGGTGAATGCCGGGGCGCTGACCTATTGAACCTGAAGCCCTCGTTTCAGAGCCCGACGATCCCCATCTCTCGCTCATCCTCCCCCAACGCACGAGGTTGCTCCCCGATGCGTCGCTCCCGCGCCGTGACCACCCTGCTCATCGCCGGTACCGCCCTCACCCTCGCCGGTTGTGGCGAAGACACCGAACAGGTGAAGATCTACGGCACCAGCGAGGCCTGCAGCGCCGAGATGACCGCCGCCGACTGCGCTGCTGCCGAAGCCGAGGCGCGCGAGGCCCATATCGCGACCGCGCCGCGTTTCGACAGCCTGGCGGCCTGTGAAGAAGATTTCGGCGCCGATGGCTGCCAGCCGGTGCCCCAGCAGCAGGCCTCGTCCGGAGGCAGCTTCTTCATGCCCGCCTTCGCGGGCTTCATGCTCGGCCGGATGATGGGCGGCGGCGGGGGCTTTCACGGCCGCCCGGTCTATGTCGACCGCAACGGCTACATGTACAGCGGCGCCGATCGCTTCGGGCAGACCCGGCGCGAGAACGTGTTCCGCAATGGCCGGCCGACCAACTGGGCGGGCTCGGCCAATGTTGCGCGCAGCACGGTCAGCAACCCTGTGAAGCCTGCGGGTACGGTGTCGCCGGCCCGACGCTCGGGCGGATTCGGTTCGACCGGCGCCCGCGGCTATTCCTTCGGCGGCTGACGGAGACATTCCCCATGCGTCGCGTCACTCACCCGCCCCGCCCCGACTGGGCCCGCCGGATGGAAGAGGAGCTGGGCTTCGTCTTCCACTCCCCCGACGGCACGGTCTATTGGGACGAGACCGCCCATTGGGCCTTCACCGAAGACGAGATCGACCGGATCGAGGATGCGGCCGACGCCTTCCATGCGCTCGCCATCCGCGCCGCCGATCGCGCCGTTTCCCAGAACCGTCTGGCGGAGCTGGGCATTCCGGGCTATGCGGTGGCGGCGGTGGCCGACAGCTGGCGCCGCTTCCGCGAGGGCGACCCGCTGGAAGCCCCGGTCTATGGCCGGCTCGACATCGCCTGGACCGGCGACGGTGCGCCGGCGCTGCTGGAATACAATGCCGCCACCCCCACCAGCCTTTACGAGACGGCGGTGGTCCAGTGGCACTGGCTGGAAGAGACCCATCCCGAGGCCGACCAGTTCAACCGCCTGCACGAGGCGCTGGTCGAGGCCTGGGCAGCGCGCGGGGCCGCCATGGCCGGCCGGCCGATCCATTTCACCGCGGGCGACGTGACCGAAGACATGGCGACGGCCGGCTATCTGCAGGCGATCGCCACCGAAGCCGGGCTCGCCACCAAACTGGTCGCGATCGGCGACATCGCCTTCGACGAGAGCGACCGCCGCTTCTACGACCCGGACGGCACGCCGATCGAGGCGCTGTTCAGCCTGTACCCGGTCGAATGGATGCTGCGCGAAGACTGGGGCGTGCCCCTGATCGAGGCGGTGGAGGCCGGGCGGCTGGTGCTGTTCGAACCGCTGTGGAAGCAGCTCTTCTCCAAGGGCATCCTGGCCTTCATGTACGAGCTGGAGCCCGACCATCCGGGGCTGCTGAAGGCGGGGTTCGCCCCCGGCCTGTTCGCCCCGGGCGACCGGGTGGTGGCCAAGCCGCTCGCCGGCCGCGAAGGCGATGGCGTCGAGATCGTGACGCTTGGCCCCGACGGCATGCCGGCGGCCGACAGCGTGGTACGCCAGGCAAGCCCCGGCCCGCGCATCGCCGGCGACGAGGGCTGGGTCTACCAGGCCTTCACGCCGCTTGCCCCCGCCCCGGGCGGCCATGCGGTGGCGGGCGTCTGGATCATCGGCGACAAGGCCGTGGCGATGGGCCTGCGCGAGGATGCGGGCGAGATCACCGGGGTCGGCAGCCGCTTCGTGCCGCATCTGTTCACGCCGCGGGACGCGTAAGCCGATCCGGGCCGCCCGGCGGGATCACCCCCGCCCGGCGGCCACCCGGCGCAGCCGGACGTTCCACCAGATGATCGCCGGCACCACCAGCACCGTCGGCACCAGCCAGGTGGCGATCGGGGGCAGGCCGAGGGTCGGGCCGTTGACGACCAGGGCGGCGGTGATGGTGCCGATCAACGCACCCATCATGCGCGAAAGGTGGCGGGCGATGCGCGGCGGGCCGACGCGGCTCACCTCCATCAGATCCTGACAGGCGAGCGCACCGCCGATCACGCCGAAGACCGGCATGACGACATTGGCGGCCCCGCCCACCGCACCGGTCAGGCCGGCGACGATCATCACCAGGGCCAGGCCCAGCATCAGCCCGGCGATCAGCCGGTCGGCCATGCCCGGTTCCGCCTTGCGCCGGCGGGCGGCACGCCAGCCGGCGGCGAGCAGATAGGCCGAAAATCCGGCAATGGCGAGCAGGAAGGACGAGAAGTTCACCAGCGCCAGCACCACCGAGGCGGCAAGCGATACCGCCATCGACCAGCCGAACACCCGGCCAATCCGGCGGTGGCGGTCATTGCCCTTGCCCGGCAGGACCATCAGGGTCAAGCCGCTCGCCAGCGCCAGGGCGCCCGCCCCCACATGCAGCATCAGAAACGCCGTCGAAATCATGCCTGCCCCGTTCCGCTGTTTCACTGCCGCCCGACGGGCAGCGGCGTCTCATCATAATCATCTGCATGCGCCGATGCCTGTGCGATCGAACACGGTTTGAGTGCGATTTGTGTAAAATATCGGCGCCCGACCGGTGCTCAGCTGCGCCGCCGGGGATCGGCCGGCTCCCCCAGGGTCTGGAGACGGCGGGCGACCTCGGCGCAGTCGTCGTCGATCCGGGCGGGCACGTGCAGCAGGGCTTCGAGATGCGCATCGTCGAAGCTTTCCACCGGCACGCCCTGGGCGCGGGCGATGCGATGGCTGCGCACCAGCCCGGGCAGATAGGTCTCCAGCGAGCGGGCCGAAGTCCGGATGCTCATCAGCGGCGTCTGCACCATGCGCCCGGCAGCCCGGCCGCTTTCGGCGAGCGCCCGTTCACGCACCGCCCGCGAATTGGCGGCGTTGTAGTTGAAAATCGCGCCGCCCAGCAGGCCGAAGGCCAGGATCGGGGCGTATTCGGCATAGATCGCCACGTCGTGTTCGGGCGGGCCCGTGATCAGGGCCATGGCAACGCCAAGCCCGGTGCCGATCAGGAACAGCATGATCAGGCTGAACCAGTCGACCAGCAGCACCAGAAGGAACAGCGCCGTCAGGGTCGACATCTGCCAGATGACCGAACCGCCGTTCATCACCGTCATGAAGGTGAAGAAGAAGGGCAGGCAATAGCCCAGCATCACCAGCCAGACCGCCGGGATCCAGGGCTGCAGCCGCGCCGGCCAGCGCCGGCGGAAGGCAAGCAGCAGGCACAGCACCGACCCGGCCAGACGCAGGCCGAGATTCTCGTAAGCCTGGGGAAAGAGGAAGGTCCAGACCATCCAATAGGCCGGCATCATCACCGCACCGGCGATCGATACCGGCACGAGATTGGGCTCGATATGGCGGAAGCCGTTCAGGATGATGCCACGCAGGCTGCCGGCCGGAACGTCGGTGCCGGCGCGCGCGGCCTCGCCAGCCGGCCTCGGGTCGGATCGGTAGGTGCTGCTGCCCGACATGGTCTTCAGCCCATCACCGTGCTGGGGCCCGTCGGCATGCCACCCTGGCCCGGTCGCCGGCCGTCGCCACCGGGGCCTTCGACGCTGCGTCCGCCGCCGCCCAGCCGGCCGCCGGCGCCGCGCTCGCCGATCCCCGGGTCACTGATGCCGGAATGCGGACCACCCCGCCGGCCGCTGCCCACCACACGCGCCGCCGGCCAGGCGATCTCGGCACGGGTGCCCTCGTTCACCCGGCTGATCAGCTGGAAGCGGCCGCCATGCATCTCGATCAGCGACCGGACCAGCGGCAGGCCAAGCCCGGTGCCCGCATAGCGACGGTTGAGCGCACTGTCCACCTGTCCGAAGGCCTCCATCGCCCGGTTAATGTCTTCAGGCGCAATGCCGATGCCGGTGTCGACCACCGCGATCGTCAACCCGCCCTCTTCGGCGATCCGCGCCTCCACCGTGACGCTGCCGCCGATCGGGGTGAATTTGACCGCATTGGACAGCAGGTTCAGCAGCACCTGCTTCATTGCCCGCTGGTCGCCGCGCAGCGCCGGCAGATCGGGTGCCAGCATGTTGACCAGCTTCAACCCGGCCTTGTCGGCCTGGCCGCGCATCAGATTGGTGGTGGCCCGGACGATGCTCTCCAGCGTGAAGACGCTTTCGTCCAGGTTATAGGCGCCGGCCTCGATCTTCGACAGGTCGAGAATGTCGTTGACGATGTCGAGCAGGTGAACGCCGCTCTCGTTGATCAGCCGGGCGAATTCCATCTGCTCGTCGATCTGGGCGTCGGTGCGCGGCCGATCGTTCATCAGGATCTCCGAGAAACCGATGATCGCATTCAGGGGCGTGCGCAGTTCGTGGCTGGTATTGGCGAGGAAATCGGATTTGGCGATGTTGGCCGCCTGGGCGGCCTGCACCGCATCGGCCAGTTCGATCCGCAGGCGCAGCCCGTCATCCAGCAGACGGGCCAGATAATGTGCGCCCACCGCCAGCACGGCGGCGGAAGCCAGAATCGCCAGCATCAGCGGCAGATCCACCCGCCCGGCGATCACCAGCCCGCCCGTCAGTGCGGCAGAGGTCACCCCCAGCCAGACCAGGGCCGATGTCAGATGACACGACATCATGACCGTGCCGGCCACCCCGATCGCGGCGGTGGCGAACAGCACCTTGGCCATGTCGATCGAGGCCGCGGCAGGCGCCAGCACCAGCGGTGCCAGCCCCCAGATCACGCCGCTGACCGCGATGATCATCAGGATCGGCAGGGCACGTTGTTCGGGTTCCGTCTCGGCCCCGCCATCGCGCAGGTCGCGCTGAATGGCGGCGAAGCGCAGGCCCACCAGGCAGTTGACCGCCACCAGCCAGAGCGCGATCTGCTGCTGGGCGGCGGCAGGCCAGATCAGCACCGCCAGACAGATCGAGACCAGCGGCTCCATCAGGATGCCGATCCGCGCGGCCCGATAGAGCGCATCGAGCTGTGCGGCGCGCATGCGCGCCGTCACTGTCGCCGCCTGACCCTCCGCTCCACCGTCCCGCCGCAGGTTCATGATGTGCCGATATGCCCTCTATCCCGGCCCTCGAAACATGTCCGGCCATTATGGCGACATTCGAAGCCGTTGGCGATGGAGCGTTGTGTACGGACGTCAGGATGCACTTATAGCGTGTAAATTCCGGCCGAAGATAAAACCAGTGGCTACGCTTTCCTGCGAAACCGGCGCGAAAGGCCGGCCCCGGCGCACATGCCGGGCCCGGCCTTCGCCGGTCAGGCACATCACTCCGCGGCCTGGGCCATGCTGTCCGGCCTGTCCCAGGCGGCCATCAGGCGCCGTTCCTTCAGGCGAACCCGCTTCAGGTTCTCGTCCTTCACGTGACCGAAGCCGCGAATGTCCATCGGCAGCTTCGCGATCTCCACCGCGCGACCATGGTTTTCCGGCGTCAGCCCCGCGACCAGCCGTTCAACCGTGGCCCGGTATTCGGCGATCAGCCGGCGCTCGGTCCTGCGTTCGGCGGTGTAGCCGAAGGGGTCGAAGACGGTGCCGCGCAGCCGCTTCATCCGGGCGAGCAGGCGGAAAGCGCCCATCACCCACGGGCCATAGCTCGATTTGCGCGGCCGGCCGGTGGTCTTGTCGCGCCGGGCGAAAAGCGGCGGGGCCAGGTGGAAGGTCAGCCTGACATCGCCCTCGAACTGCCGCGCCAGCTTGTCTTGGAAGGCGCCGTCGGTATAAAGCCGCGCCACCTCGTACTCGTCCTTATAGGCCATCAGCTTGAACAGCGACCGCGCCACCGCATCGGTCAGCGCGGTGCTGCGGGGCATCACCCGCATCTCGTGCTGGCGCACACGCTCCACCAGTTCAGCATAGGCGCCGGCATAGGCGGTGTCCTGATAGGCGGTCAGGAAATCGGTCCGCCGGGCCATCACCTCGTGGATCGTTTCCGACAGCCGCTCGCTTTCGGCCACCGGCCGGCTGCGCGCCACCAGATCCCGCACCCGGCGGATATCGTGGGCCGCACGCCGCCCCCAGAGGAAGGCGTCGAGGTTGAGCTTCACCGCAACACCGTTCAGCTCGATCGCCTTCAGGATGCTGGCCTCGGCCAGCGGCACCAGCCCGCGCTGCCAGGCATAGCCCAGCAGGAACAGGTTGCTGGCGATGCTGTCGCCCAGCAGGGCCGTCGCGATCGGCCCGGCCTCGATGAAATCCACCCCCGCAGGGCCGGCCGCCCGGCGATAGGCCGCACGCAGATCCTGGCCGGGGAAGACCAGGTCCGGATCCTTGACGAAGGCCGCGGTCATCAGCTCCTGGTCGTTGATCACCGCCCGGCTGCGCCCGGGATCCAGCAGCCCCAGCGCATCGGGTCGCGCGCCCACCACCAGATCGGCCGCCAGCATCAGATCGGCGCCGCCGGTGGTGATGCGGATCGACTTGATGTCTTCAGGGCGCTCTGCGATGCGCAGATGGGTGAAGACCGCCCCGCCCTTCTGGGCCATGCCGGTCATGTCGAGCACGCCGACGCCCTTGCCTTCCAGATGGGCGGCAACCCCGATCAGCGCACCGATGGTCACGACACCCGTGCCGCCGACACCGGCGACCAGAATGCCATAGGGCCGCGCCCCCAGCGCCGGCAGCTCCGGATCGGGCAGCACCTCGAAGGGGGTGGCATCGGCGGCCTTGGGCGCGGGCTTGCGGATCTTCGCACCAGAGACGGTCACGAAGCTGGGGCAGAAGCCCTGCAGGCACGACAGATCCTTGTTGCAGTTCGACTGGTCGATCTGGCGCTTGCGGCCGAATTCGGTCTCCAGCGGCTGCACCGACACGCAATTGCTCTTGGCCGAGCAATCGCCGCAGCCCTCGCAGACCAGATCGTTGATCACCACCCGACGGTCGGGGTCGACCAGGGTGCCGCGCTTGCGACGGCGGCGCTTTTCGGTGGCGCAGGTCTGCTGATAGATGATCACCGTGCAGCCCTCGACCTCGCGCAGCATGCGCTGCACGGCGTCGAGTTCGCCGCGGTCGTGGACCGTCACTCCTGACGGCAGGCCGGCGCCACCCTCGTAAGCCGTGGTGTCGTCGGTCACCACCACCAGGCGGCGCACACCTTCCTGAAGCAGTTCATGGGCGATCTGCTGCACGGTCAGCGAACCGTCGATCGGCTGGCCGCCGGTCATCGCGACCGCGTCGTTGAACAGGATCTTGTAGGTGATGTTGACCCTGGCCGCGATCGCGGCGCGAATCGCCAGGGATCCCGAGTGGAAATAGGTGCCGTCGCCCAGATTCTGGAAGACATGGTTCTCGGTGGTGAACGGCGCCTGGCCGATCCACGAGGCCCCTTCGGCGCCCATCTGGCTGAAGGTCTCGGTGCGCGGCATCACCCAGGTCGCCATGTAGTGGCAGCCGATGCCGCCCAGCGCCCGGCTGCCCTCGGGCACCACGGTCGAGGTGTTGTGCGGGCAGCCCGAACAGAAGGTGGGCTTGCGCTCGATCGCCGCCTTGCCCGAAGACGCGTCCTCCAGCTGGCGCAGATGCGCCACCCGGGCACGGATACGCTCGGCCAGGCCCGGCTCGTCGGGCAGGAAGCGGGCCAGACGGTCGGCCAGGACCTGGGCGATCCGGCTGGGGCGCAGCTCCCCCGCCGAGGGCAGGATCCAGTTGCCGGCCTCGTCGAACTTGCCCACCACCAGCGGCCGGACATCGGCGCGCCAGCCGTAGAGATGCTCCTTCAGCTGCGGCTCGACCACGGCACGCTTCTCTTCGACGACCAGCACCTCTTCCAGGCCCTCGGCGAAGCGGCGGATGCCTTCCGGTTCCAGCGGCCAGGGCATGGCGACCTTGTAGAGCCGGATGCCGATCCGGGCCGCCAGCGCCTCGTCGATGCCCAGCTCGTCCAGGGCCTGGCAGACGTCCAGATGGCTCTTGCCGGCGGTGACGATGCCGATCCGGGCGCGCGGCGCGTCCATCACCACCCGGTCCAGCCGGTTGGCGCGGGCGAAGGCCGCGACCGCCGCCAGCCGGTAGCGATGGTGGCGGTATTCCTGGTCCATCGGCGCGTCGGGCCAGCGGATATGGACACCATCGGCCGGAAACTCGAACTCCGGCAGCAGAACCCGCACCCGGCCGGCATCGACATCGATCGAACCCGAGCTGTCGACCGTGTCGGCGATGGTCTTCATCCCCACCCAGGCGCCCGAGAAACGCGACAGCGCCCAGCCGATCAGGCCGTAATCCAGGATTTCCTGCACACCGGACGGGTTCAGGATCGGGATCAGACAGTCCATGAAGGTGTATTCGGCCTGGTGCGGCAGGGTCGACGATTTGGCGCCGTGATCGTCGCCGGCCAGCAGCAGCACGCCGCCATGGCGCGACGAGCCGGCCATGTTGCCGTGCTTCATCACATCGCCCGACCGGTCGACGCCGGGGCCCTTGCCGTACCACATGCCGAACACGCCGTCGTATTTCGCCAGCGCCGCATGTTCCGGCCGGGTCAGGTTGTCCATATTGGCCTGCTGGCTGCCCCAGACCGAGGTCATCGCCAGATCTTCGTTCACCCCCGGCCGGAAGACGACGTGATGCGCCTCCAGATGCTTGCGCGCCTTCCAGAGCTGCTGGTCGAGCGCACCCAGCGGCGAGCCGCGATAGCCCGAGATGAAGCCGGCGGTGTTCAGCCCGGCGGCCAGGTCGCGCTGGCGCTGCATCAGCGGCAACCGCACCAGGGCCTGGGTTCCGGTCAGAAAGATCCGTCCGCGCTCGACGGTGTACTTATCGTCCTGCGACAATTCGGGCAGCGTCATTTCGGCGTCTCCACACGACATCGTCCCCGCCTGAGGCGGATCCCCGGGTGATGGCCCCGCCTTCGCCGCAATCGATGCGTCGGGCATCGATGCGCCGGGCCGGGCTCGTCTTGTTGATGCTGACCGGCCTGGCTGCCGGCAGATCAAATTAGGTCAGCATTAGTGACCTATTTTTCCGGTTATACGATGGATGCGGGCCATGCCGCAACATCCTTGTCCGAGGGGAATAGCGCACGGATCTTGCAGGATTTTCCGAAAGAAAACCCCTGGAAACCCTTAAGAATCATGCGGAAAATTATCGCGCGTGGCCCGTTCGGCACGACCCGCGACCTGGCCCCCGATCACAGCCCGGCAGGCCGGTCGGCCGCAGCCCGGGCCCGCCTCAGAACCGCTTCGGCCCCTTCCAGAAAGAGTTCGACGCCGAAGGCCAGCTGCGCCGCGCCATAGGTGTCCACCCCCAGACCGGCGATCCGTTCCAGATTGGGAAATCCGGGCGGTCCGACCTCGGACAGGGCCGTGCGGAGTGAACGGGCACGGGGTCGTTCCGTCTCCCGGCCCGCCTGGACGATATCGCGCGCATGGCCGAGACAGAGGGTGGCGAGCATGGTCACCATCCGAACGGCGTCTTCGTCCGGAAAACCGGCCGCATTCAACCGGGCGAACAGCGCCTCGGCGGGTTCCAGCGCCCAGGCGGTCACCGCTTCGTTGAACCAGAGGTATTCGGACAACTCCCCCAGCGAGGTGACGCTGTCCACGAATTCTCTGGCATAGACCCGGCACGCCTCGCGCCAGTCTTCGGCGGCCGCGACACCTTGCCCCTGCAGGCGTTCTGCGAAGCTGTCCAGAGCGACGAGTTCGAAAAGGGACTGCCTGTCTTTCACATGATAGTGCAGTGCCTTGCGGTCGACGTTCAGGCGGTCCGCCAGCGACTGAATGGACAGATCCGCGATGTCGAACTGTCGGGCGGTCTGAACGATCTGCCGAAGATCCAGGCCGGCCCGTTTTCCCGGCCGGCGGGTTCGCCGCACTGCCATGTCATCCCCGCTCCCTGTCTGCCCGGCTCTGGTGATCAGGCAAGGCTCTTCCTTATCACGCCCCCGGTGCCGATGCAGCACGCCCGCGCGCCTTGACTCATATTCCCCCTCGGGAATATCGTTTATTCCCGAACGGGAAATAGGGAGGCTGAGCCCATGAGCGTACAATCAGAAACCGAAGAACGCCGGCCGAACGTCATCGTCACCAGAGAGCGCCTGCTTGGAAAGGCGAGCCGCTGGCGACGCCATGGTCAGCCGAAGGTCGCGAGCCTCGGAGACGTCGGGGATCGCGGCGTGTTCGGCCCGGGCTCGGTGGCCTGGGATGTTCTTCTGCATCCGGCGGTCATCGTGTTTCAGTCGCCGGCTCAGTTCATTCTGCAGCTCACCTACAAGCCGGTCGTGGCCGGGGTTCGGGACTGGGATCCCATCTCCCGCAAGGCGCATCGGGGCGAGCTGACGATGTTCGACGTCTTCGACCGCGCCCAGCGCAATTCGGGCATCCACGCGCCGATGTGGCTGGGTGATCTGGACACGGCACGGCGCGTCTCTCAGCACCTGATACGGGTCCACGAGAAGGTGGCCGGTGACGTCATCGATGTCGGCGCGCCCGAGATCGGCGGCTACCGGGCCAATTCTCCGCGCGAATCGATGTGGGCCGCGCTGACCGAGATGCATTCCATGCTCTGGGTCTATGAACGCCTCGGCTTCCGGGGCCTCAGGCTTCCGCGGCGCCTCGCGGCCGAGGAACGGGATCGCTACATTCGCGAGGTCAGCGACTACTGCCGCCTGTTCCCGCACGATGAAGCGGACCTCCCTGCCTCAATGGCAGATCTGAAAGCGCTCTACAAAAAATATGACCATCTCTTCGGCGTGACGAAGACGCTCAGCATCATTCCGGAAACGGGCGACGACTTCCATGACTTGTGGAAATCGTCGATTCAGAAGAACCATCACCCGTCACAACGCAAGGTCAAACGCCAGCTCTTCTTCCAGGAAGGCCTGTTCAAACTCATCGCCATGAGTGCCGTCTCCGCGAAGACACGCCGCAACAGCGGCGTGACGCCGCGCCGGGAGAAGATGATCCTGGCGGCACGCATCGCGATGATGCCGTTGATCTGGCTGCTCCAGCGCGGCCCGATCGAACGCTATTTTCTACGGATGATGTGGGGGCCGGACGCGGTCGACCTCGTCAGATCGGCGCGCAGGCTGCATGCAGAGGCAAAACGGGCGCAGAAAAGCACCACCCGGCAGGCGCGCTACGCCTGACGGCCGGAACGGGGGGATGCGGTGCGGCGGGCGGGCTCATGCTCGCCCGCGTCTTTTCTGCGCCGGCTCAATCGGTGCCGTCGAGACCCAGATCGCGCAGCTTGCGATAGAGGGTGGACCGGCCGATGCCCAGGCGGCGGGCCATCTCGCTCACCCGGCCGCGATACTGGCGCAGCGCCATGCGGATGATGTCGGCTTCGATCTCTTCCAGCGGCCGGATATGGCCCGCCTCGTCGAAGGCGCGGATCGGCGCCTCGGCCTCGTCGTCGCGTGGGCGCAGGCCGGTGGCCGGTAGCGGGCCCTGGGGGGCTGGCGGCATCGGCGCCGGCATGGGCGCCTGGGCGAAGCCCTGCGGCATCATCGGGGCCGGCTGTCCGCCGCCCGCCGCGACCAGCATCGGGCGCCCTCCCGGCATCTGAGTACCAGACATCTGAGTGCCCGGCATCTGAGTACCCGGCATGGGCGCAGGCGCCATCTGGCCCCCCGCCTGCGGATAGGCGAGCCCGCCCGGCGTCGGCGCCAGCGGTGGCTGACCACCGGGCACGGCATAGACCGGCGGGCCGGCGCCGTAATCGCCGGGCAGCGCGGTATCGCCGAAGCCGTTGGCACGATAGGCCGCCTGCTGGACCTGGGGGAAATGCTCCACATCCAGGATGTCGCCGTCCGACAGTACCACCGCCCGGAAGATCGCATTCTCCAGCTGGCGGACATTGCCCGGCCAGTGATAGGTGGTCAGCAGCCGCTCCGCCGCCTCGGTCAGGCCGCGGATGCGCTTGCCCTCGGCCGCCTCGAAGCGCTGGATGAAATGGCGGGCCAGAACCAGGATGTCGTCGCGCCGGTCGCGCAGCGGCGGCACATAGATCGGAAAGACATTGAGGCGGTAATAGAGATCGTCGCGGAACTGACCGGTCTGGACCAGATCCCACAGATTGCGGTTGGTGGCCGAAATCAGCCGGATGTCGATCGGCACCGGCTGTTTGGACCCGACGGGGTCGATTTCGCCCGCCTGCAGGGCGCGCAGCAGCTTGACCTGCAGATCCGGGCGCAGCTCGCCGATTTCGTCCAGAAACAGGGTGCCGCCCGAGGCTTCCTGGAACTTGCCGATATGGCGCTCACTCGCGCCGGTAAACGCCCCCTTCTCGTGGCCGAACAGAATGCTCTCGACCAGATTTTCGGGGATCGCGCCGCAATTGACCGTCACCAGCGGCCCGTGGGCGCGGTCGCTGCGGGCATGGATCGCCCGGGCGATCAGCTCCTTGCCGACACCGCTTTCACCCTCGATCAGGATCGGGATGGTCGAATTGGCGGCCCGCGCCACCAGGCCCAGCACGGCGCGGATCGCCCGGCTGTCGCCCAGAATATCGGTCACCGGCATCGGCCGGCCGCGCCGCGGCGCCACCCCGTCCAGATCGTCGGCGACGCCGGGACGCAGCGCCTGGCGGATCGCGATCTGCAGCCGGTCGGCCGAGACCGGCTTGACCATGAAATCCGTCGCACCGGCCCGCATCGCCTGCACCGCCACATCAATGCCGCCATGGGCGGTGAAAACCAGAATCGGCAGATGCGGCCGGGTGGGACGCACCTGGTTCAGCACATCGATGCCCGACAGCCCCGGCATGGTGAGGTCGAGCAGCACGGCATCCACCCGCTCGCGCCCCGGCATCAGCAGGCGCACCGCCTCCTCGCCGCTGCCCACCGGCCGGGGCCGATAGCCGAAACGGCCGATCGTCGCCTCCAGCAGCCGGCGCTGAGCGGGGTCGTCATCGACGATCAGGATGGTGGGTGTCATATGATGGATGCGCCGTTCCGATGCCGTGGACGGGCGGCCGGAAACCCGGCCGGCCGCGGGAGACTGCATATTTAATCAGATAAGCGTATCACGTCCATTTACCAAGTTGGCCAACGCCAACGGCGCGATGGCCTGATGGCTGAGGTTGACCTGTGACGGTTCATTGAAATCAGTGGCGCATGTCCGTTCGGGTTGGTCGGCTCCGCCCGCCGGCCTATATTGTGTCCACCATGACGACACGGTTCCTTGAGGAGCAGCCTTCCCATGCCCGACGGCCACGAGCCCCTTCGCCCCGAGATCGGCGATCTGCCCCGCTGGCGCCTCGACGATCTTTATGCGGCCCCGGACGATCCGGCGATCGATGCCGATGTCGCCACGGCACGTGCGGATGCGGAGGCCTTCGCCACGGCCCATGAAGGCCGCCTGGCCGAGCTTGAGCCCACGGCCCTCGCCGATGCGATCGAAACCTATGAACGCATCGAAGAGGCGATGGGCCGGATCGGGTCCTATATCGGGCTGATGCACGTCACCCGCCTGGACCAGGCCGAGGCCGGGCGCCGCTATCAGACGGTGTCGGAACAGCTGACCGAGATTTCGAGCCGGCTGCTGTTCTTCGTGCTGGAGTTCAACCGGCTGGACGATGCAGCACTTGCCGCCGCCTACGAGGCCGAGCCGCGGCTTGCCCGCTACCGCCCCTGGATTGAGCGACAGCGCGCCTTCCGGCCGCATCAGCTGGAAGACCGGCTGGAAAAGCTGCTGCTGGAGAAGTCGGTCTCGGGCCGCGCAGCCTGGGTGCGGCTGTTCGATGAAAGCTGGGCCTCGGCCCGCTTCACCATCGACGGCGAAGAACTGACCTCGGACGCCGTGCTCTCGCGCCTGGGCGACCGCGACCCTGAGCGCCGGCGCAAGGCCGCGGCCGCCTTCTCGGAAGGGCTGGGCCAGCGCATCCCGATGCTGACGCTGATCTACAACACCGTGGTCAAGGACAAGGAGACCGAGGATCGCTGGCGCGGCTTCGCCCGGCCGATCTCGTCGCGCAACCTGTCCAACCAGGTGGAAGACGAGGTGGTGGATGCGCTGATCAAGGCGGTGCGCGAGGCCTATCCGCGGATCTCGCACCGCTATTATGCGCTGAAGGCCCGGCTGCTCGGCATGGAGAAGCTGAACTACTGGGACCGCAACGCCGCCTATCCCCAGGATGCCGATGCCGCGATCCACTGGGACCGGGCGCGCGAGATCGTGCTCGACGCCTTCGGCCGCTTCATGCCCGAAATGGCCGAGATCGCCGGCCGGTTCTTCACCGAGAACTGGATCGACGCGCCGGTCGCCCATGGCAAGGCCGGCGGCGCCTTCTCGCATCCGACCGTGCCGGGTGCCCATCCTTATGTGCTGATGAACTATCAGGGCAAGGCGCGCGACGTGATGACGCTCGCCCACGAACTGGGCCATGGCGTGCATCAGACGCTGGCGGCGCATCAGGGCCTGTTCCTGTCGGAAACCCCGCTGACGCTGGCCGAGACCGCCTCGGTCTTCGGCGAAATGCTGACCTTCCGCGCCCTGCTGGATGCCGAGACCGACCCGACCCGCCGCCGGCTGATGCTGGCCTCGAAGATCGAGGACATCATCAACACCGTGGTGCGCCAGGTGGCCTTCGCCAGTTTCGAGATGAAGGTCCACGACGCGCGCCGGTCGGGCGAGCTGACACCCGAAGATCTGGGCCGGATGTGGTTCGAGGTTCAGACCGAAAGTCTGGGCCCGGCCTTCGATTTCTCGGAAGATTATCGGAACTGGTGGGCCTATATCCCCCACTTCTTCCATACGCCCTTCTATGTCTATGCCTATGCCTTCGGCGAATGCCTGGTGCACGCGCTTTACGCCGTGCACGAACAGGGCGATCCGGATTTCGTCGCCAAGTACCGCACCCTGCTCGCCACCGGCGGGGCCAAGGATCATCGCGAACTGCTGGCGCCCTTCGGCCTGGATGCCGGCGATCCGGCGTTCTGGAGCCGTGGCCTTCAGCTGATCGAGGGCTATATCGACCGTCTGGAAGCGGAAGTCGCGGCGGCGGGTCTCTGAGGGCCCGGCTGCCGGGCCTCCGGCGCCGCCTGCCCGGAAGGAGCCTCCTCCCCCATGACCACGCCCACCTCTCATGACGATACCGCCGCCCCGGGTGGGGCGGCGGGAGTGTCCGACGAAGACGATCGCCTGGGCGGCCGGATCCGGCGCTATGCCCGGGTCGGCACCGGTGTCGGCGGTCTGGCCGCCCGGCTGGCAGGCGAGCGCCTGTTCGGCCTGCCGCTGGATCGCGGCCGGCATGCCGAGGATCTGCGCGCAGCCCTGGGCGGGCTCAAGGGGCCGCTGATGAAGGCGGCGCAGATCCTCTCCACCATCCCCGACGCGCTGCCGCGCGAATATGCCGAAGAACTGGCCCAGCTTCAGGCCGATGCGCCGTCGATGGGCTGGCTGTTCGTCAAGCGGCGCATGGCGACCGAACTCGGGCCCGACTGGCGCAGCCGGTTCGGCAGCTTCGAACGCGAGGCCGTGGCCGCCGCCTCTCTGGGGCAGGTCCACAAGGCCACCACCCATGACGGCCGGGCGCTTGCCTGCAAACTGCAATATCCCGACATGGCCTCGGCGGTGGAGGCGGATCTGCGTCAGCTGAAGCTGATCTTCGGCATCTACCGCCGCTATGACCGGGCGATCAACCCCGACCAGATCCATGCCGAACTGTCGGCGCGGCTCAGGGAAGAGCTGGATTACGGCCGCGAGGGCCGGCAGATGCGGCTCTATGCCCATATGCTGCGGGACGAACCCGATGTGCATGTGCCCGACTGGCTGCCGGAGCTGTCGACGAAGCGGCTGCTGACCATGACCTGGCTCGACGGCGCGCGGCTGATGTCGTTCCGCGACGCGGATCAGACGGTGCGCGACCGGATCGCCATGAACATGTTCCGGGCCTGGTATGTGCCCTTCTACGAGTACGGCGTCATCCATGGCGACCCGCATCTGGGCAATTACGCCGTCCGCCCCGAGGATTACGGGATCAACCTGCTCGATTTCGGCTGCATCCGTGTGTTCCGGCCGGGCTTCGTGAAGGGGGTGATCGACCTCTATCACGCGCTCGACCGCAAGGACGACGAGCTGGCGGTGGAAGCCTACCGCGCCTGGGGTTTCGAGAAGATCGACAAGACCCTGCTCGAGGTGCTGAACACCTGGGCCGGTTTCCTCTACCGGCCGCTGCTGGAAGACCGGGTGCAGCGGATCCAGGAGGAAAGCAGCGGCCAGTACGGCCGCGCAGTGGCCGAGAAGGTCCATGCCGAACTGAAGCGGTTGGGCGGGGTGACCCCGCCGCGCGAATTCGTGCTGATGGACCGGGCCGCGATCGGGCTGGGATCGGTCTTCCTGCATCTGAAGGCCGAAATCAACTGGCACCGGATGTTCCGCGATCTGATCGACGATTTCGATGTCAACACCCTGACCAGCCGTCAGGAGGCGGCGCTGGCGGCGGTGGATCTGGACCGTCCGGCCGATTGAGGACCGGTGCCCGATCATTGACCGGTTCCGCAGAGGCGGCGGCGGAACCGGTCACCGCATGTCATTTTAGTGGCAGACGCCCCGTATGGCGGCCCCTGCCGTGACATTATCGGGAGTCGCAGCGAAATCAGCCGGTTACCTCGGTTACATAAAAAACCGTCAAAATCCTTGATATAAAAATCATGGTTAACAGATGGTTTACGCTTGCTCAGTGTTCCGGGGGCCCCATATGACCCCTTAAGACGGCGGGGCAAAGACGGGACATCGGGAGGGGCAAACCATGGTTGTCGACGGACTATTGGCCATTGAGGCCGCCGCAGCCGCGGCTGCGGTGCTCGCCGCCTTCAGACTTGCTCTTTTGCCGCACGAGGATGCACGCATCCGGCCGATGAGCCGGATTTTTGGCGTGCTGATGGGCATTTCGATCCTGGCCGGGCTGGGGCTTGCGATCGTACAGCCCTCGGTTCTGCTGCTGATCGTCACCCTGCTTGCCATTTATACGCTGATCGCCGGCTGGCGGGCCAACACCCGACAGACCGCCGAGCCGTCCACCGCCGACCGGATGATGTCGGGCGTGGTGATCGGCACCGGCCTTCTGACCGTGATGGCCGGGCTGACCGGCATGATCGGCCGCGAGGTCGACCCGGCGCTGGCGGCGGTGATGCCGGTTGCAGCCAATGTCGCCCTGCCGGTTCTGGGCCTGGTCGGCGCCTTCCTGGCGGTTCAGGACGTTCTGGAAGAACCGGGCCGGGTGCGGGTCGGCCGGCATATGGTGCGTATGCTGGGCGCGCTGGCCGCCACCGTCACGCTCGCCCTGGTTCTGCACCGTCCCTTCGCGGGGCTGGGCGGCGGCATGATCGCCGATGGCGCCCATTGGATGGCGCCGGCGGCCGTCACCCTGCCGATGATCACCATGTGGACGCTGAGGCTGCGCCGTGCCGCGGCCGCCATGGCCGCCCGGCGTCGCACGCCGCAGGAAGCCGTGAACTGAGACGCCATGACATGAGCTGGTGAGGGCGTCCGTCAGCCGGGCTGGGACGCCTGATCACCGGGGACGGTTCTGACCCGTGTCAGGTCGGCGGCTGCCGCCTGTTCGCGCGCAGCCGCCATGCGGTGCCCCGCCCAGCGTTCGAAATCCGCGGCATCCATCGGCCGGGCGATGGCATAGCCCTGGGCGACATCGCAGCCCCAGCTGCCCAGCAGCGTGAGAATTTCCTCACTCTCGACCCCCTCGGCCACCACCGAGAGCCCCAGATTGTGGCTCATGCCGATGGTGGAGCGCACGATCACCGCATCCTCGCTCGCCGCCGACAGATCGCGGATGAAGGACTGATCGATCTTCAGTTCCTGCACCGGCAGCCGCTTCAGATGGGCGAGCGAGGAATAGCCGGTGCCGAAATCATCCACCGAGATCGTCACGCCGCTCAGTCTCAGCCCCTCCAGCACCGCGCGCGACCGGTCGGGGTCGGTCATGATCGCGCTCTCGGTCACCTCCAGCGTCAGCCGCCCGCCCGCGATCCCCTCGGCCTCCAGGCTGCGGCCGACGAAGCCCACGAGATCCGGATCATCCAGATCCAGGGCCGAGATGTTGACCGACAGCCCGATATCGAGCCCGGCCAGCCGCCAGCTGCGCATCCGGTGCACCGCCTCTCTGATCACCCAGCGGGTCATGCCGCTTGTGGCACCGCTCTGCTCGGCGAGCGGGATGAATTCGGCCGGCGAGATCATGCCATAGGTGGGATGCTGCCAGCGGATCAGCGCTTCCGCCGCCACCAGCCGGCCGGTGGCGACATGGATCTTGGGCTGATAGAGCAGCCGGAACTCGCCATGTTCCGCCGCATGGCGCAAGTCGCGGATCAGGGCGATCCGGCGACGATGGTCGTCGTCGCGCCCGGCCTGATAGAGCTGGATCCGCCGCGGCAGGCGCGCCGCATCCTGCATGGCGATCGCCGCCCGCCGCAGCAGATCCTCGGCCGTGCGCGCGTCGTCGGGATGGATCACGATCCCCACCCGGCAGGCGATCGACATGTCGGTGCCGCCCACCTGCTGGGGCACCGCGAACAGCCGCTGGATGCGATCGGCTGCGATCATCGCGCGCGCCTGGTCGGTCCCGGGCATCAGCACCAGGAATTCATCGGCCAGCAGGCGCGCTGCGATTTCCCCCGGCGCCAGGGCCGTCTCCAGCCGCCGGCCCAGCTGGCGCAGCACGGCATCGCCGCCGGCATGGCCGATCGCCTCGTTCACCGCACCGAAATCGCTGAGGCCCAGATGCAGAACCGCCACCGGCTGGCCGCGCTCCACCGCCGTTTCCAGCCAGTCTTCGGCCGCCCGGCGGTTCAGAAGACCGGTCAGTTCGTCATGGCGTGCCTTGTGGCTGGCCTCGCGTTCGATCTCCGCCATGTGCAGCCGGGCGGCCTCTTCCCGGCGTTCGGCGGCGAAGCGGCGCTCCCGCTGCTGGTTCATGGAATCGGCCAGGCCGAAGGCCAGCAGCATCACCTCGATCGACGAGCCCGCGATCAGCGGCCAGATCCGGAAACCGCTGGCCGGCAGCAACTCGCTCAGCTCCAGATAGTGCAGGGCCACGGCGACGATCAGGGCGAAGAAGGCCGGCACCGTGAAGCGGGCCTCGCGCACGCCCTTGAACAGCAGATGGACGTTCAGCAGATAGACCACCACCACCAGCAGCAGGCCGATCAGGCTGAACGCAACCGCCAGCACATACTGCCCGAAGGCCAGCGGCACCAGCCCCGACAGGGCCGCGATCATCAACAGGCTGACCGCCCGTCGGGTGATCATCGACACATGGCGATGCAGCCGGACATAGCGCACCACGAACAGGCTGCCGGTCACGAAGGCCAGGATGATCGATCCGGCGGTCATGGCATTGCCGAAAACCGGCAGATCCGGCCAGATATACTGAAAACCATAGCCGCGATAGCTGACGCTGCCGGCCAGCACCGCCAGCAGATGCAGGACATAAAGCCCGACCGGCCCCTGGCGGGTGACCAGAAAGACCAGAAGATTGAACGAGGCCAGGGCCGCGAGCCCGCCATGGAACATCGACAAAAGCAGGCTTTCGCGTCCGGAAGCCACGAAGAAGCCGGTATAGTCATAGAGCCTGAACGGCATCATCGCGAACAGGCCGTCATGAGTGTCGAAGCGCAGATAGACCGTCACGCTCGCATCCGGCGGCAGATGATAGGGCAAGACGAGATCGCGATAGGGCATAAGCCGGCTGTCGAAGGGCCGCCGGTCGCCGCTTTGGTTGGCGAGCAGCACCCGACCCTGGGGGTCGGTGACGTACCAGTCGACATAATCCTGCTGCGACGTACCCAGATCGAGCACCACCCGCGCGGTGCGGGCCGAGGGGTTGGTCAGCGTCACCCGGGCCCACCAGGCCATGTCGGGGGCGTAGCCGAAGCGCAGAACCCGGTTCGGCGTGGCCTTCCAGCCGGTGGCCCGGCGCGCCGCCTCAAGATCCATGCCGCCGCCGGGATCGGGCAGGATCCGGGTATAGGGCGCCAGGTCGACCCCGGCCCCGATGCCTTCGGTCATCACCGCCGGTGCCTCTGCGGCAATCGCGGCCCGCACCGCGCCGCCCCCCGCCAGCAGGGATGCCAGAAACAGCATCCCGATCAGGGCGAGGCGCAGGCGGTGGCAGGCCGATCCCCGGGGCATGGTCAGGCGCCTGCCGGCGCCGAGGCTTCGGCCAGCGCCACCCACAAGGCAGCGGCATCGCCCAGGACCGCGTCGTTGAAATCATAGCCGGGGTTGTGGATCATGCAGCTGGTCGGCCCCGACTCCACGCCGTTGCCCACCACCAGATAGCAGCCGGGAACGCCCTCCAGCATATAGGCGAAATCCTCGCTGCCCATCGATGCCTCGGGGATGTCGATCACCCGCCCGGCACCGAAGGCATCAACCGCCACCGCGCGCGCAAAGGCGGTCGCGCCGGCATCGTTGATCACCGCCGGATAGCCCCGGTCCACCTGGACGGTCGCCGAGGCCCCCCAGGCGGCGGCCTGGCCCGCGACCAGCTCGCGGATCCGCATCTCGATCAGGCTGCGGGTCTCGGGGTCGGTGGTGCGCACGCTCGCCTTCAGCACCGCCGTTTCGGGAATGACGTTCGCCGCCTCGCCGGCCCGGAACGCGCCCACCGTCACAACGGCCTGCCGGGTGGGCGGCACGTTGCGCGCCACGACCGATTGCAGGGCCAGCACGATCGCCGATCCGGCCACGATCGGGTCCACGGCCCGTTCGGGATAGGCGCCATGGCCGCCGCGGCCGCGGACGGTGATCACATAATCATCCGATGCCGCGGTCAGCGCGCCCGGGCGGAAGCCGAACACGCCGGCAGGCAGCCCCGGCATGTTGTGCAGGGCATAGATCCGATCGACCGGGAAGCGGGTGAACAGCCCGTCGCGCATCATCACCGCCGCCCCGCCGCCATGTTCCTCGGCCGGCTGAAAGATCACCCGCACGGTGCCGCGAAAGCGCCGCCGCTCGGCCAGGCAGCGCGCGGCCGCCAGCAGGATGGTGGTGTGGCCGTCATGGCCGCAGGCATGCATCCGGCCGTCATGCAGGCTGGCATGGGGCAGGCCGGTGGTTTCGGTGATCGGCAGGGCGTCCATATCGGCCCGGATGCCGATCACCGGCCCCGGCCCGGTGGTCAGGGTGCCGACGACACCGGTCCCGCCCAGGCCTTCATGAACCTCCCACCCCCAATCGGCCAGCGATCGGGCCACCAGCGCGGCGGTCCGCCGTTCTTCGAACGCCAGTTCCGGATGGCGATGCAGATCGTGGCGCAGCGCCACCATTTCATGCAGCCAGGCTGCGATCTGACGGCCTGGTCCATTCGGCTTCGACTGCGGCTGGGGGGCGGACATGAAGCAACCTCCGGTTCACCACGATTTGCCCGGGTCAGCATAGCAGGATGCAATGGTCTGGCTCCATGAAATCGCCTGACGGAACAACCGCCCTTTACCGGCCCCTTCGCAAATTTTACAACCTTATGTATATGATTTTCGGTCATTTAATTCTGATTAGTCGTGACTCTTTGTTAACCTCAGGTAGAATGTTCCTGTTTCTATAATCCCCGTATGGAGGGAGACGCCATGAGCGACAAAGTGGTGGACGTCAGGGATACGGTGGCGAAGCTCGGGCTGGACGCGAAGGAGCCCGACATCGCCCTTCGCACCGGGCTGACCGGCGGCAAGACCTTCCTGGTCCAGATCCGTCCGGCCACCCAGGAGAAGCCGGTGCTGATCGCCGTGCATCTCTGAGCCGGCGACATCTGAACGATCGGGCGCCGGTCCCGGGGGCTCCCCGGGCCGGCGCCTTCCCCGCCGACGCCGAAGGAAGCCCCCGATGAGCCACGCCGCCCCCGATCCGGCTGCATCGCGGATCGACGCCGATCCGGCCCCCCTGCTCCATGGCGGCATCGTCGCCGCCACCCAGCTGCGCGCGCTGGGCATCGGGCATCTCTTCACGCTGACCGGCGGGCATCTGTCGCCCTTGTTCGACGGCTGCGCCCGCACCGGCATCCGGCTGGTCGATTTCCGCCATGAACAGGCCGCCGCCCATGCCGCGGATGCCATGGCCCGGCTGACCCGTCAGGTCCAGGTATCGGCTGCAACCGCAGGCCCGGGCGTGGTCGGGGCCGCGGTCGCGGTCGCCAATGCCTGGGCGGCCGGCAGCCCGCTGATGCTGCTGGCCGGCCGCAATCCGGGGGCCACGGAAGGCATGGGGGCGCTGCAGGAAGCCCCCCAGCTCGACATGCTGAAGCCCGTCACCCGCATGACCGCGACGCCGGGCGATCTGTGGCGCCTGCCTGAATTGCTGGCAGAGGCCGCCGCCGCCGCCATGGTGCCGCGGCCGGCCCCCGTGGCGCTGGATCTGCCCTTCGACCTGCTGATGGGCCGCGTGCCGGCGGATGCGCTCAGTTTCACGCAGGGGCGCGGCCAGAGCCACGCCCCCGCCGCCGATCCGGACGCCGTGGCCAAGACCGCCGCCCTGCTCCGCGCCGCCCGCACCCCCCTGCTGCTGGCCGGATCGGGCGTCTATTGGGCGGGGGCGGAAGAGGCGCTCGACCGTTTCGTGCGCGAGACCGGCTGCCCGGTCTTCGCCAATGGTGCCGCCCGCGGCATCCTGCCGCCGGATCATCCGCAGATGCACAGCGCCGCCCGCGCCCGCGCCCTGCCCGCGGCCGATCTGATCATCGCGATCGGCATCGATTTCGACTTCCGCCTGAATTACGGCCGCGCACCGCTGATCGACCCCGATTGCGTGATCGTCCATGTCGATGCAGACCCCGCGAGGCTTGGCCGCAATCGCGGCGCGGTCATGGGCGTCACCGCCAGCCCGCGCCATTTCCTGACCGCCCTGGCCCAGGCTTTCGAGGCCGATGGCCACCGGGTGCCGGCCGCCTGGCCCGAACAGCTTGCCGCCCGCGATGCCAGGGCGGCCCGCGCACGTCAAGACCGCCTGGACGGCGACGGCCCGATCGACCATGCCCGTTTCGCGGCCGAGGCCGCCCGGTTCGTCACCCCCGACACCGTCACCATCGGCGATGGCGGCGACGTGATCGCCGAAACCGCCGGCGCCATCCCGGTCGGCCGACCGGGCCACTGGATGGATCCGGGCCCCTTCGGCTGCCTGGGCATCGGCCTGCCCTTCGCCATCGCCGCCCGCCTGGCCCGGCCCGCATGCCCGGTGCTGGCGGTGCAGGGCGACGGCGCCTTCGGCTTCAATGCCATGGAAATCGACAGCGCCGTGCGCGCAAAGACCGGTTTCGTGGTGCTGATCGGCAATGACGGCGCCTGGGGCGAGATGCGCAATTTCCACGACGACATCTTCGGCGACGCCAATCTCGACGGCCAGTTCTTAAGCCGCGCCACCCGCTATGACCGCCTGGCCGAGGCGCTGGGCGGCCATGGCGAGCGGGTGGAGCGCGCCGCGGGCATCGCCCCCGCCCTGGCCCGTGCCGCGCGCGCCGCCGAGGCGGGCGTGCCGGCCGTGGTCGAGGTGATGCTCGATCCGGCCGCCCGCCGCCCGGCCGGCGCCGTCTCGGGCAAAGCGATCGCCGCAGCCTTCGGCGGCGGCGATCCCGACGCCTTCAAGTCCTGAGCCTGGATGGATCCCGATCACGAGAGGCGCCGTTCCCCATGTCCGTCGACACCTTTCCCCCCCACCCCCTCGCCCCCCGCCGCCCACGCCTTGCCGCCCGCATCGTCGAGGCGGCGGACGGCATCGCTCTCGACCGCGGCGGCACGCGCTTCCATCTGGAGGCCGGGGGCGTGGATGCCCCGGCGCTGGGCCGGGTGCTGCGCCTGATCGACGGCGGTCGCGATGCCGAGGCGCTGGAGCGCGAGGCCGGGGGCGCCGACATGCCCCGGTTGATCCGCGACCTCGCCGCCTTCGACCTGGTCGACGAAGCGGCCCCGCCGGCCGCCCGGTCGGGCCGGGCCGCCCTGTTCGCGATCGAGGACCGGACCAACCGTCTGCTCTTCACCCGGCTCTATCGCAACCGGTTCTGGCGGGCCATGCTCGACGATCCTCATGCCGTGCCCGAGCGGGTTTTCCATGGCATGGCGATCGAGAACTACCATTTCCTGTTCCGCGAAAGCTGGTTCGACAGCCCGGTCCTGGCCTGGACCGGCAGCACGCCCGCGCGGGTGGCGATGAACCGCTTCTACGGCGAAGAGGTCGGCCATGACGAGCTGATCCTGAAAGCGCTGGAGGCCGTGGGGCTCGACCGCGAAATCCTGGCCCGCACCGTGCCGCTGCCCGAGACGATGGCGCTTGCCAATGCGCTGTCGCACTGGGCCCGGACCGACCCGATCCTGTTCTTCGCGACGCTCGGCGTGCTGGAAGGCCGGGACATCGACGTCGACAGCTTCGTGCGCGCGGCCGAGCGCCGCGGCATGGACGAGGCCTTCATCGGCCCGATCCGCGCCCATGCCGGCATCAACATGAACGGCGGCCACGGCCTGCTCACCCGCGAGATCTTCGATGCGCTCGACGGCATCGGCGAGGACGAGCTCGGCCGGGTGATCGACGGGCTCGACCTGTTCGTCGAGCTGTATGACGATTTCTACGGCGCGATCCTCGATCACTATGCCGTGCCGGGCGACCGGGTGCGGCGGGTGGAGGGCTTCGCCCCCGATACCGGGCTGCCGGCGATCGCAGGCAACGTCACCACCGCTCCCTCGGCGCCCGAGGCGGCGGTGCCGCGCCGGCCGAAACTCAGGGACGGTGTCGGCGTGGCGATCGAGCCCGCCTCAATCCGCCTGGATTACGGCGATCAGGGCTGTGCGATCGACATCCTGCCGGAAGGGCTGGACGAGGCGCGCCGGCTGATGGCCGCCCTCGCCGCGGGTGCCCCGCGGGCGCAGCTGGCGGCCGTGGCCCCCGGTTTCGGCGCGGCGGGTGTGGGCGAAATCCTGCAGGCGCTGGACGGGTTGGGCCTGCTGGAAGACGCCGATCCCGGCATCGCCCATGGCGTGTCGGGCGCCCAGGCGATGCGCGAGCTGCGCCGCTTCGTCGCCGCCGCCGAGGCGCGGATCTGCACCGGTGCCCTGGGCCGGGCCTTCGCCGAAGGCAGCGCCTCACGCGCGCAGCTGATCGGCTATGCGATCGAGTATCATCAGGTGGTGCGGATGGGCCCGCGGGCGGTCGCCCCGGCGCTCGGCCATGCCGGATCGCCGGCCCGGACCCGGCTGCTGGAAGGCTTCCTCGCCGAAGAGGTCGGTCACGACCGCACCCTCGCCGATGCCCTGGCCGCGGTCGGCATCGACGAGGATCTGCTCGACCGGCTGGTGCCGCTGCCCGAGACTTTTGCGCTCACCTCGACGCTGGCGGTGCTCGCCGCCCAGGATCCGGTCTCATTCGAGGCCCTGCTCTTCCTGTTCGAGCGGCCGGCGCAGCGGTTCCACGATCTGCTGGTCGATCGCGCCCGGGCGCTCGACATGCCCGAAGGCTTCTGGTCGCCGCTGGTCTGGCATGCCGGGCTGAACGACGAAGGTGCGCATGGCGACATCTCGTCCCGGCTGATGGGCTTGCGTGATTTCGTCGGCCGGGAGCAGACTCTGGTGACGCTGAAAGCGGCCGTCACCCTGCTCGAAGCCTTCGACCGGCTGGAGCGCCGCATCCTCAGCCATTACGGGCCGGGTGCCGACCCGATCCCGTCCCTGCGTCTGCCGCTTTCGATGACCGCCACCCGCGGAGAGCCTGCCCGATGACCGCGCCCGCCGCCCCCTTCTCCTCTGAGAGCGTCCCCGTCTCCCCCGCGAGCGTCCCCTTCTCCCCCTGGAGCCTCGGCGCCTATCGACGGCCGCGGCTGGCGGTGCTGCGGATCGACCCCCGCAGCCCCGACACCCTCGCCCTGGTCCATGACGGCGGCGTGACCGAACTCGACGTCACCGGCATCGGTGCGGCCGACCTCGCCGCCCGGCTCGACCGGCTGCGCGATGCGGCGGCGGGGGATTGGGCTGCGATACGCAGCACCTCGGCGGCCCGCGCACAGCGGCGTGCGGCGGGCGCCGACCCGGATCCCGACGGGCTGGTCGATCTTCTGGACGGGCTCGACCGGCTGGGGCTGATCACCGAAACCGATGACGGCCACGATGTTCTGGTCGCCGATCATGCCCGGCTGGATGCAGCACTCGACCGCGCGGCGGGCTGGATCGCCGCCGGGCGGCGCGAGATCGGCGGGCTCGACCACACCGCCATGCTGGATCTTGCCCGCAGCCTGCTCGACCGCATCCGCGATCTGATCGCCGGCGGCGGCCAGGCGGGCCCCTTCGCCCCGCCGCCGGAGCTGCCGCAGGGCGCCGGCTTCCATGCCACCATCCTGCGGCTGCTGGTCGAAGCCTGGGCGGTGACCGCGCCCTTGAGCCTGGTCGCCACCGGGCGCCTGCTCGCCCGGCTGACCGGCACCGAGGCACGGTTCTCGGCCCCACCCGGCTGTCTTTATGACATCACGGAAGCCGAACGCCATCTGGGGGTGGCGGCAACCACGCTGATCCTGGCGGGCCTGCCCGGGGCCGAACGGCGGGCGCTGCCTCCCCCGGGGATCCCGATCCCCGAAACCGGCATCGGCCTGATCCTCACCGCCGAGGCGATGACCCCGGGCCTGCTCTCCGCCATCGGCGACGACCGGATCGGGGCGCTGCTGGCCGGCCGGGATGCCGGCATCGCAACCGCGATCGCACGCGGCATCTATCTGGCGCAGTACCATGTTTCGGCACGGATCACCGACATCTTCCTGCCGGCGATGCGCATGGCGCTGCGCCCGGGGCTGCGCGGCCGCATGCGGCGCTATCATGTCGAGGAAAGCGGCCATGAAGCCCATGAGCTGGAGGCCTGCCGCCGGCTGGGGCTCGATGCCGACGCGGTGATCGATGGTCTGCCGCTGCCGCCCTTCACGGCCTATGTCGACCTGCTGGGCCTGATCGCCGATCGTGCACCCGCCGCCTTCCCGGCGGTGCTGATCGTGACCGAAGGCCTGCCCGGCCGGCCCAATCCGATGAACGGCCGGCTGGCCGCCGCCGGCATCACCGCCGCCGGGGATGCCGAGGTCCGCGCCCATGAGCAGATCAATATCGGCCTCGATCACACCACCATGCCGCGCCGGCTGGGTGCCGAAATCCCGCATCTGGGCCGCGACGATGCCCGACGCGCACTCGATCTCTACGCGCTGATGGTGGAACTGAACGCCCGCGCGCTGGGCTGGCTGGCCGCCTTCCATGGCGACCCGGCCCGCCGCCCCGTCCCCGACTGGCTGCCGGTACCGGCGCGGGATCTGGCCGACTGGGCCCGCGACGGCCTGATCTGACGGGGGTCAATCCGGCAGCAGCGGCCGTCAGCGGAATGACGACGTCGGCGCTGCTCTCGGAAGATCCGTCTCGCCGAAGTCATTGCCCTTAAAAAGCAAAGGCTCTGCCATGTCCTTCGCCAGGGCATAGGCAAAACAATCCCCATAATTGAGGCCCGCCTTGTGGCGTCCTTTTCCGAAATTCAGAAATGCCAGACGAGCAAGATGCCCCTGCTCCACAGTCACCGGCTCGATCACAATGCCTGCCCGGTGAATGAAGAGATCAGCCTGCTGCATTCCGGTCGCGCCAAGCTGCTTGTCGATCACCATCGACAACTCAAGATAATTGGCGACGCTCATTCGACAGATATCGGCGTCATGTATAAACTTCACAAAATCCTCGGCTTCCGCCTCTCGATAAAGAATCGCGACCATTGCGGAGGTATCCACAATCATTTCGGCAGCCCACGTTCATCGTAAAGCAAATCGCCATGTTCAAGATATGGGCGCTTTACGTGGGCTGCAGCATGATCTGCAATGGCAAGAAGCTCCTCGACGCTCGCCTTGGCGGAGGGCTGTCGGAGCCGTGCGTAGCGCTCGCGCAGGGCTTCCGTCACCACGCGGCTCATGCTTTGGCCGGTCGCATCGGCAATAGCCTGCGCCAGACGCCGGGCTTCCGGATCTTTGACGTTCAGGCTCATGACATCCCCCTGTTTCGCAGACTGGCCGCCTTCCGGCCTCAGTTTACCCCTCCATAGATGGGGCGGATAGGCGGTAACCGCCAGATTCTCGGGGCGCGCGGGGCCGACAGGTCACATGACCAGAATCGCCCTGAAATCATTCACATTCGTCCGCGTCGCCCCGGTCACGATCCGGGCGTCCAGCCGGGCGAACAGGGTGTGGGCGTCGTTGCGGGCCAGCATCTCCGCCGGGTCGAGGCCGAGCGCGCGGCAGCGGGAGAGCGTATCGGGGCCGATGATGGCACCCGCCACCGGCTCGGCACCGTCAATGCCGTCGGTATCGGCGGCCAGGCCGTGGATGCCGGGCGTGCCGCCCAGCGCCAGGGCCAGCGCCAGCAGGAATTCGACATTGCGGCCGCCGCGTCCGTCGCCGCGCACCGTGACGGTGGTCTCACCGCCCGAGAGCAGGACCGCGGGGGCCCTGACCGGCCGGCCGTGGGCGCGGGCCGAGAGCGCCATGCCGGCCATGACGCGGGCGACCTCGCGGGCCTCGCCCTCGATCCGGTCGCCCAGCACCAGGGGGGTGAGGCCAAGGCGGGCCGCCTCTGCCGCCGCGGCCTCCAGCGCCAGCATCGGGGTCGCGATCATGTGATAGCGGGCCCGATCGAAGACCGGATCGCCGGGTTTCGGGGTCTCGTTGGCGGGGTCGGCGAGCGCCCGGGCGACGCTGTCAGGGGGCGTGATGCCCCAATCCGCCAGCACCCGCCCGGCATCGGCAAGCGTGGTGGGGTCGGGCACGGTCGGCCCCGAGGCGATGGTCGCCGGGTCGTCGCCGGCCACATCGGAAATCGCCAGTGTCACCACCTGTGCCGGCGCCGCCGCGGCCGCCAGCCGGCCGCCCTTGATCGCCGAGAGATGCCGGCGGACGGTGTTCATCGCCCCGATCGGCGCGCCCGAGGCCAGCAACGCCCGGGTCACCGCCCGCTTGTCGTCGAGCGGCACCCCCGCCACCGGTGCCGCAGCCAGCGCCGATCCCCCGCCCGAGATCAGGGCCAGCAGCAGATCGTCGGGACCGAGGCCGCGCGCCAGCTCGATCAGCTCGGCACTCGCCCGCCGCCCGGCCTCGTCCGGCACCGGATGGGCGGCTTCGACCACGCGGATATGCCGCGTTTCAAGCCCATGGTCATAGGGCACGATCACCAGCCCCTCGGGCCGCATCGGCCAGTCGGCGGTCAGCTCTTCCACCGCCGCCGCCATGGTCGCCCCGGCCTTGCCCGCCCCCAGCACCATCAGCCGCCCCCTGGGCGGCGCCGGCATATGCGGGGCAAGCAGCGCCGCCGAGGGGCGGCTGGCGGTCAGACCGGCGTCGAACAGGCGCCGGAGCAGGGTTTCGGGGGCGAGGGTCATGGGCGGCGGATCCGTCTGGTCAGGGGAAGAGGCGGCGCGAAGATCGTGACCGGAGGTCGCATGGCTTGGCAAGTCCTGCAGGACGGGCCATTCTTGTGGCGCGCGCGCACCCCTCCCCCTCCGGTGGCTGGCCGGCCGCCCATCAAGGGTAGGGCCGGCCGTCGTCCAGAGATCCGATTCGTCGAGAGATCCGCATCCGATGATCCCGTCACGACAGCGCCTGCCCCATCTGACCGCCACCGCGCCGCTGGCCGCGATCCTGCCGGTGGGGTCGTTCGAACAGCACGGCCCCCATCTGCCGATGACCACCGACACGCTGATCGCCGGTGCCGTCGCCGCCGCGATCCACGACGCCCTGCCGGCGGATATGGCCGCCGCCACGCTGGTGCTGCCGCCACTGCCGGTCAGCTGTTCCCAGGAACATGCGGGCTTCCCCGGCGCCGTCTGGGTTGGTGCCCGCGCGCTTGGCGGTTTCGTGGAAGATCTGGCGGCAAGCCTGCGCCATCAGGGCATCGGCGTGTTCGCCATCGTCAACGCCCATGGCGGCAATTACGTGCTGGCCAATCTGGTCCAGGAGCTGAACCTGACCGCCCATCCCCGCACCCTGCTGCTGCCCGGCCGCGACCATTGGGCAGAGGCCCTGCAGGCGGCCGGCATCACCCGCAGCCTGTCGGAAGACATGCATGCGGGCGAGATCGAAACCTCGATCCTGCTGGCCGCCGCCCCCGATGCCGTGGCACTGCCCCTGCCCGCCGCCGATGGTGCGCGCGAGCGGCCGCGGCTGACCGAGCTGGGCATGGCCGCCTATACCCGAAGCGGCGTGATCGGCGATCCCTCTGCCGCAACGGCAGAGAAGGGCCATGCCCTGCTCGCCGCCCTGGGGGCGACCGGCGCGACCGAAATCGTGCGCGCCGCCGTCATGGTCGCAGGTGACGACAGCTGACGCAGATCCCCTTGACTACCCCCTTCACGCCCGAGCTGATCCGCCCCGACACCCGCGCCCGGGTGATCTTCCTCTGCGATCACGCCAGCAACCACATCCCGCCCGAATATCAGGGGCTGGGGCTGGATCCGGCCGTGCTCGGCCTGCATGTCGCCTGGGATATCGGGGCGGCAGAGGTGACGCGCCGCCTGGCCGGTGCCTTCAACGCCCCTGCGGTGCTGACCACGGTCTCGCGGCTGGTGTTGGACGTGAACCGTTTCCTGGACGACCCGGCCTCGATGCCGGGCCGCTCCGACGGGATCGAGGTGCCCGGCAACCGCGGGGCAGATGTGGCTGAGCATCAGACGCGGGCCGCGCGGATCTTCCACCCCTATCACACCGCCGTCGACCGCCGGATCACCGCCCTGGTCGCCGCCGGGCTGCATCCGGCGGTGGTCTCGGTCCATTCCTGCACCGACCGGATGGACGGCCAGCATCGCCCCTGGCATGTGGGTGTGCTCCATGCCCGCAACGACCGTCTGGCGATGCCGCTGCTCCGCCATCTGCGCAGCACACCCGGGCTGGTGGTCGGCGACAACCAGCCCTATTCGCTGAAGACGATGCGCGGCTACACCACCGACATCCATGCCGAACGCCGCGGCCTGCCCTATGTGGCGCTGGAGATCCGCCAGGATCTGATTGCGACCCCGACGGGGGCTGCGGTCGTGGCCGGGATGATCGCCGCCACCCTTTCAGCAGCGATCGACGGGCTGGACTGATCGGCCTCCGCGCCCCACATTCCCCGTCTCCCGTCTGATGAGGACCAGCCAGATGACCGATACCCGCACCGAACTCGAAGCCGCCGTTTTCCGCCGCCTGGTCCAGCATCTGCGCGACCGGCCGGAGGTGCAGAACATCGATCTGATGAACCTGGCCGGCTTCTGCCGCAACTGCCTGTCGAACTGGTATGCCGATGCCGCGGCGGAAAAGGGCGAGCCGATCGACAAGGAAGCGGCGCGCGAGCTGGTCTATGGCATGCCCTATGCCGAATGGAAGGCCCGCCACCAGACCGAGGCGACGCCCGAACAGCAGGCGGCCTTCGCCGCGAAACAGGCGGCGGCGCACAAGGGCTGAGGCTGACGGTCTGACGCCGACCGCCGCACGCGGTCCGCTCAGACCGCCCAGCAGCCGCAGCCGACGGCCCCCCAGAAGCCGGCCAGATCGCCGTCCTGCACCGGCAGGGAAGCGGCGCGCGGCCGGGCATGGGCATGGCCGTGGATGCCGCAGGCGCTGGCACAGCAGCTGCCGGCCGCGGCGACCGAGCGGTCGATGCCCTCGGCCGCCATCGCCGCCTTGCGCTGCTTCACCTGATCCAGCGCATAGCGCCTGGTCGGCGCCCAGTCGGGGCTGACCGGCAGCGGCGGCGGCGCCAGCCGGTCGAAGGGGCCGGCGCCATGCACGATCCGGCCACCGACGATGGTCAGCAGGCTTTCGATCCCGGCGATCGCCTCGTCGGCGACCGTCATCAGATCCTCGGACAGCACCGCCAGGTCGGCGAACTGCCCGGCCTGGATCCGGCCCTTCTTCCCCCCTTCGGTCGAGAACCAGGCCGAGCCCTCGGTCCACATGCGAAGCGCCTCCAGCCGCGAGGGCCGGGTCGAGGGCGGGTAGAGCTGCAGACCGCCCACCGTCCGCCCGCCGATCAGCCAGGCGAGCGCCGTCCAGGGGTTGTAGCTGGCCACCCGGGTCGCATCGGTGCCGCCGCCGACCGGCAGGCCCATATCCAGCATCCGGCGCACCGGCGGCGTGGCCTCGGCGGCGCGGGCGCCATAACGATCGACGAAGGCCTCGCCCTGAAAGGCCATGCGGTGCTGGACCGCAATTCCCCCGCCCAGCGCCGCGATCCGCTCCAGATTGCGCGGGGTCACCGTCTCGGCATGATCGAAGAACCAGTGCAGCCCGTCGAAGGGGATCTCGCGGTTCACCCGCTCGAACACGTCGAGCGCGCGGCCGATGCTCTCGTCATAGGTGGCGTGCAGGCGGAAGGGCCAGCGATTGGCGACCAGCACCCGCACCACCTGCTCCAGCTGGCCCTCCATCTCGGGCGGCAGTTCGGGGCGCGGCATGAAGAAGTCTTCGAAATCGGCGGCCGAAAACACCAGCATCTCGCCGGCGCCGTTGTGGCGGAACCAGTCGCCGCCATCGCCCGGCGTCACCTGGGCGGCCCAGTTCACGAAATCCTCTGTCTCGGCGCCCGGACGCTGGGTGAAGAGGTTGTAGGCGATGCGCACCGTCAGCTGGTCGTCCTCGGCCAGCCTGCGGATGATTGCATAATCGTCCGGATAGTTCTGAAAGCCGCCGCCGGCATCGATCACGCTGGTCACGCCCAGCCGGTTCAGCTCGCGCATGAACTGGCGGGTGGAGTTGATCTGATCCTCCGGCTCCAGCTTCGGCCCGCGGGCGAGCGTCGCATACAGGATCGCCGCATTGGGTTTGGCCAGCAGCAGCCCCGTCGGCTCGCCATGGGCATCGCGCCGGATCTCGCCGCCCGGCGGTTCCGGCGTGTCACGGGTATAGCCCACCGCACGGAGCGCCGCCCGGTTCAGCAGCGCCCGGTCGTAGAGATGCAGAATGAAGACCGGCGTGTCGGGGGCCGCCGCATTGATTTCGTCCAGCGTCGGCAGCCGCTTCTCGCGGAACTGGTACATGGTGAACGAGCCCACCACCCGCACCCATTGCGGGGCAGGCGTCACCCGCACCTGCGCCTTCAGCAGGGCCAGCGCGTCGTGAACGCTCTCGATCCCCTCCCAGCGCAGTTCCATGTTGTAGTTCAGCCCGCCGCGGATCAGATGGGTGTGGCTGTCGTTGAGCCCAGGGATCACCCGCCGGCCGCCCAGATCGATCACCCGGGTCTCGGGGCCGGTCGACACCGCCAGATCCCGGCGGCGCCCGACGGCGAGGATGCGGCCATCGGCGATCGCCACCGCATCCGCCTCGGGATTGGCGGAATCGAGCGTGGTGACCCGGCCGTTGACCAGCAGCAGGTCGGCTGTCGGTGATCCGCTGGATGCAGACATGGGCGGCGGTCCTTCAGTTGGTCGGGCCTTCGAAAGGTAGGGCCTTCAATCAGCCGAGACCCTGCATGCGCTTCGAGAGCGGCACGACCCGCTCGCCGATCAGCATACCCGGAATGCCGGGCAAAGCCCGCGCCCATCTCGCCACCGGCCGCCGCCGCATCGCCGCGATTGCGCCGGCCCGCGCCAGCCGCTATCTTGCCGCCCTTGCACGGGATCCCCGCGGCCGGGGGTTCCGATGGTCATCTGCCTTGAGAGACGGGGATACGATCCATGACCGAGGTCGGCGGCATCGCGGGCGACGTGCTGCGCTCGTATATCGAGCGGATCGAGCGGCTGGAGGAAGAGAAGGCCGGCATCGCCGCGAACATCCGCGAGATCTT
>MDTG01191203.1_pt1 | contig 47742 bp, 44 predicted proteins | sample 811421 | NCBI WGS metagenome assembly MDTG01 (sample SAMN05326645, study PRJNA326480) | marine metagenome | isolation source: seawater | place: Pacific Ocean: South East | collected 2011 | reverse complement strand
TGCGCTTCGCAATCCGTGAAGGTGGTCGTACAGTAGGTGCTGGTGTTGTTGCTAAGATTATCGACTAATCTTAGGCTTCACAAAGTCATCTGAAAAAGGTCGCGCAAGCGGCCTTTTTTGTTGCTTCAAAGTCCTTAGCAACTTATAAGACCCCTTCAAAGTGACTTTCCCAGCATCAAGTGCTGATATCTTTGCCTGTCGGCTCCACCGCAATACATTAGTCCTCTAAAACAGTGACCAGATGTTTCGCTAAGCCTGGCTTTATTTATCATTTCTTGTTCGGTGCTTACCTGAATATTGTCTTACTCATATCGTACGGATTTTATTGAACTCTCATTGAAGTCAGCTACGCTTTATAGTGAAATCTTTACTGTCCCGTGCTGATGCTCAAAACAATAAGTGACGGTTATTTCTGGCTTTAGATAGGTGGAATGAGGTTAACCATTAAACGTCAGCCACCATAAAGCGTTATTGATTCCTTTAAGTGGGTTCTTAATATTTTGATGACTAGGCTTAGTTGGCTTTGCAAGTTGATTCTGGTAATTACAGTTAGCACTGCAGCTACCTGTGCTTCAGCGTTTGCAGACCCAATTGCGGTGGTAGTGCCAAAGCAAAGCGATATCAATGAATTATCGAAGAAGCAGGTTATCGATATTTTCATGGGCCGGTTTGATTTTCTCGAGAATGGCCAGAAAATAAAGCCTGTTGATTATGATAACGGCTATCCATTCAGAGAGCAGTTCTATCGCTCTCTAGTCAATAAATCCGAACGTCAGATTGCCGCTTACTGGTCGCGCTTATTATTCTCTGGTCGGGCGAAGCCACCAACACAAGTCGCCAGTGTAGAAGTGAGCATTGATGAACTCAGTAACGACACGTCCATGATCACATACGTACCGGTCAATTTGGTTTCAGAGGAGATGAAAATTGTTCTTGTTCTGGAATAACCGCAAAAGCGCCTTTGTCTCCATTTATTTACTATTTTTCATCTGTTCAGCCGGGAGTGCTCATGCGCAAGTCAACGTGAATGGCTTTGCAACGGTAGGTTACACAAGTAGTAACGCCGACGATCTGGTTTTTCGATCTGCAATTAACCGCTGGCCTGAAGAAGGCAGTAACTTCAAAACGGAATCAGCGCTGGGTCTTCAGCTTAACTATCAGGTGTCCGACAAAATCGATATTGTTGTACAGAGTCTGCTCGAGAATAAAAACTATGACCAGGTTATGGATTACTTTGAAATGGCGTTTGTACGATATCAGTTTGACCGTAACTGGTCTGTTAGAGCGGGGCGAATTAACTACAACGCTTATCTGTTATCGGAGTATATCCATGTTGGATACAGTTATTTGTGGGCCGCGCCTCCCATGGAATATTACACGCCTTCTTCCAATTTGTCGTATATCGACGGCGCCGAAGTACAATACCGCAAATCCTATTCATCAGGCGTTTTACAAGCTGCGCTGGCAGTAGGAACCAGTAAGGCCGACGTAATCAATAATCGGACCAATTACTTTCTTGACTATGATTACGTAATTAACGGTTCAATTATGTTTGAAACCGAAGAGTGGACTTTAAAAGGCTCGTTGAGCCAATTTCATGGAAAACGCTCGTTTTTTGGTAGCCTGAACACCTTTCAGCAGGATTTGACTCAGATTCCGCCCGCTTGGTGGCCTGAAGCGGGCGCCATGGCTGCCGATTTGGATTTTGCCGGTAAGCATGTGAACTACGCAGCCTTAGGTTACAGTTATAACGATAGCGAGTTTATCTTCATGGCAGAAATGGCCATGTTGGACGTCGAGTGGAGTGTGTTGGGAAATTTGGCCTATGGCTATGCGAGTATTGGGTATATTTGGGGAGATTTCACACCTTATTTAACCCTTGCGATGATCAATACCACCGACAAACGCAATGTAATAGAAGAGCCTGATTATGCAGAGGTTACTGAGCCAACAGCCATTCCAGGCCTCGCCCGCATGTACCTTGGTTATCAGTACTTACTGGATATATCACGAATAGAACAATCTTCTGCTGCAGTAGGAATACGGTGGGACTTTGCCGCAAATTGGGCATTGAAGGCGCAGTTTACCGCATTTGAATTACAAGGCCCTGGTTACGGAATGTGGGGCAGCGATCAGCAAGTCAGTATTGAAGATACGCGTGATGTTAATGTGTTTAACCTCAATCTCAATGTTATATTCTAACGGCGTTATAAATAGCGATGAGAAAGCTTACAGATAGGTTACATGTCAGGCTTGCATTCGTGGTTGGGATAGTTGGCATTTTGGTGTCAATTGCCGGCAGTTTTATTGTATTTCAGCTCGCTCAGGCTGAACAGCAGCGTTTCAGCGCGCATTTACTCAATCAAATAGCGCAAGGTTCAGTAAAGCCCGCAGCGATTTCTGTCTATGTGAATGATATTGAACTTGCTCAGGAAATCCTCGCCAGTTTGCAAATAAATGATTTGATACTCGCGGCGGAAATTCGCAACGAAAACGGTGTCGTTGCAGAGACATCACTAAAAGACCTATCTGGTTCACCTATCGCATTTGCTCTTCCACACCCTTTCCTGGATTCCGACGTGGTAGGTGAGTTATTGGTATATCCCGACAATGTGTTTATACAAAGCCTGGCAATCAGTGATGCACGTAACAGCGTGTGGGAAATGATGCTGGTTTCTATGGCACTCACGCTAACGATGTATGTGGCAATATATCAATTACTCTCACGCCCGCTAATCAAATTATCAACGGCGTTTGAGCGAGTCGACCCGAGTAACCCTGAGTTATTGGAGAAAATTGATATCCAATACACCAGAAAGGATGAAGTAGGCTTTTTAATAAGCGGTATCAACCGACTCATCCATGCTGTACGAATTAACTTCGTTGCTGAACGTCGCCTGCGAATGCGGACTGAAAAGCTGGAACAGCGCTTTAGACTGGTGTTTGACAAAGCGTCGGTAGGGATTGGCCTGATCTCGACTCACAAGGGTATTCTGCTTGAGAACCCCGTTTTTCACGATATTGTTGGGCAGATTTGCTCACTCCACGATTTCGTCAATATGTTTGACAATCCTGAGGTGGTGTCAGAAGCAATTCATGAGTTAAGAACCACGCAGCAGTCCAGCCCAATAACGATAGACCTGTCGTACCAGAACAGCGAGCAGCAAACCCGATGGGTAAATTGTCTGTTCGCGCTTGTAATCGACCAGCGAAGCACTGAACGCAATGACGATATGCTCATTGAAGTTATTCTGAACGACGTGACTGAGCGAAAGGAAAAAGAGGCGAAATCCAAGTACCTGGCACAGCACGATGCACTGACCGGGTTGCTTAACCGACACGGCGGTGAAATTAAACTGCAGGCATTGTTGCAGTCGATCACTAACAAAACCATGACAGCGGTCATGCTCATCGACCTCGACAACTTCAAGCCCATCAACGACAGCTATGGCCACGATGCAGGTGATGTGGTGCTTCAGGAGACGGCTCAGCGCATTAAACGGCTCTTTAATGACGATGATGACGTTTGTTGCCGATGGGGCGGTGACGAATTCGTCGTTGGCTTCCGGCGCGATGTATTATTACCGTCGGCGTTGGAAACCTTGTGTAATACACTGTTGCACGGTATTGAAATGCCAATCACCCTGACTAACACACAACACTGTGCAATCTCTGCCAGTATTGGTGTTGCAGTGGCGTATTCACCTACACAAAGCCTGGAGGCTTTGCTAAATGAAGCTGATGAGGCCATGTATCAGGTTAAACGTGAAGGCCGTTCCAACTACATGATTGTCTGACCAGTTTTGCTGGTCTCATTGCGTTGTTGCTTCATCTTAAGCGTAGGAAAGTGTTCGCGATCCCTCATCCAAAAGTCTATATAATCTGTCATAACTCTAATGTTTAACTATGGTGGTTTATGGCATCTGTAGCGATTGTATTATTAGGTATCGCTGGCATGTTGGCCGGCTGGTTTTTATATTCCAAATTTATTGCAGAGAAAATTTTTAAGCTCAGCGAGAGCTTTGTTACGCCTGCTCATGAAGTGAATGATGGCATTGATTATGTGCCGACCAATAAAGTGGTGTTGTGGGGACACCATTTTACCTCAGTAGCGGGTGCTGCGCCCATCGTTGGCCCTGCTATTGCGGTCTATTGGGGCTGGGTACCTGCGGTACTGTGGGTGGTTTTCGGCACTATCTTTTTCGCAGGTATTCACGATATGGGCGCTTTATGGGCCAGTGCACGACACAAAGGCAAATCCATGGGCGCTTTGTCTGAAAGCGTGATTGGTAAACGCACTCGGGCGCTGTTCATGATTGTTGTGTTCCTGGTGTTGCTCATGGTAAACGCCGTGTTTGGTGTGGTTATTGCGAATAGCTTTGTGTCTCAGCCTAACGCGGTATTCCCGGCCTGGATGGCGATAGTTGTGGCGCTGGTTATCGGCCAGTTAATAAAGCGTCAGTTCAGTCTTATTCCACTGTGTATTATTGGCATTATCGTGCTATACGCGTCTGTGTACGCTGGCAGTTATTTACCAATAAGTTTGCCAGAGACCATCATGGGCTTGTCTGACAAAGCATCGTGGATCATCATTTTGTTTGTTTACGCCATGATTGCGTCGTTGTTACCGGTTTGGATGTTGTTACAGCCTCGCGACTTTATTAACGGTATGCAACTTATTGTTGGGTTGTTTTTATTGTACGGCGCGGTCTTTTTCTCATTGCCCGACATCACTGCGCCAGCGTTTAATACAGCTACCGCAGTAGACACGCCGAGCATTATTCCTTTGCTGTTCGTAACGATAGCCTGTGGCGCAGTATCCGGCTTTCACGGTATTGTTTCTTCCGGTACCAGCTCCAAGCAGCTTGATAAAGAAACCGACGCTCGCTTTGTTGGTTATTTGGGAGCAGTTGGTGAAGGCTCACTGGCACTTATCACTATCGTCGCGGTCAGCGGCGTAGCGCTTGCCGCATCGCCGCAGGAGTGGCACGAAGTGTATAGCCACCTTGGCGCTGGCAGCGTGAGCGCTTTCATTACCGGTGGTGCGAATCTTATAGAACAGGGTTGGGGATTGTCAGTGTCGTTCTCGTCCACCATCCTTGCAGTCATGGTTGTGCTTTTTGCCGGTACGACTATGGATTCTGGTGTCCGTCTGCAGCGCTACATTATTCAGGAGTGGGGAGAGATCTATCAAATCCCGGCGTTAAAAAACGGCCTGGTGGCAACGTTGGTTGCTGTTGGTACCTGCCTGTTACTGGCATTTGGTGCCGGCGGCTCTTCCGGTAGCGGCGGAATGATCATCTGGCCTTTATTTGGTTCCACTAATCAGATACTTGCAAGTATGACGTTGCTGGTTATTTCGGTCATGTTAATCAAGCTGAAACGTCCGGCTATTTACACCCTGGTGCCTATGATGTTTGTCATTGTGATGGCGTTTTTAGCAGGCGTTATCAAATTAAAAGAATACTACCTGGCAGGCAACTATTTGCTGGTTGGGTTGGATGCCATTGTGCTTGTGGTGAGTGTGCTGGTTATGCTCGAATCCTGGTCGGTGATCCGGCGATTTAAAGCAGTACAATAATCTCAAGTTAGTTTGTATCGCGAGTTGTTTTGTATCAGATATAAAAACGCCAGGCATGTGCCTGGCGTTTTTACTTATCCTTGTCACAAGGGCGTTAGAGATAAGCCCTGAAAATACCAGCCGTGATAATTGCTAAAGACACTGAATACAACACCAAAGTAATTTGGTCACATAATCGAGTTTTTGACATCATTCGTACCTCTTATCAGCGAATGTAATATAATTGTAACGAACTGTTCTGTGTTTGTTAATTATTCTTTGGTCTTAGATTGTGGGTTGTATCTTCAGGTACAACCCGCATAATAAATCGCTGAGGCTGTATTGCCAGCCAATGGACTTTGACAAGGAACCGGACCGAACACTATGTTGCTGCTGTTAATTTATATTTTTATCGCGCTGGGCTTTTCGTTTTTGTGCTCAGTCGCGGAGGCGGTGATATTGAGTGTATCGTCGGCATACATATCGCTCATGGAAAAAGAGGGCAAACCTAGCGGGAAGATCATTCGCGAACTTACCGACGATATCAACCGTCCGTTGTCGGCTATTTTAACCCTGAATACCATTGCTCATACCATGGGGGCGGCAGGCGCTGGTGCCCAGGCAGCCGTTGTGTTTGGTGACGCTTATCTCGGCATCATTTCGGCAATTCTGACTCTGCTGATCCTGGTGTTTTCAGAAATCATTCCGAAAACCCTTGGGGCTACCTATTGGCGTGGGCTAGCGCCGATCACCGCTTATTTTCTAAAGTACCTGGTAATTGTGTTGCTCCCTTTTGTAAAGATGTCTCAATGGCTGACCAAAGGCTTCAAGGAAGAGTCTCCACTACGCGGTCTGAGTCGGGCCGAGCTGCATGCCATGGCCGATCTGAGCGGTCAGGAAGGGCAGTTAGACGAACACGAAGCGGTCTTCTTAAAAAGCTTGCTCAGTCTGAACGAATTAACTGTAAAAGACGCCATTACTCACCGTACCCAGGTGTTTTCAGTATCGGAAGATATGACGGTAGAAGCGTTTTTCCACAAACACAGCAGTATTGAGTTTTCCCGTATTCCGGTTTACGAATCTCAGGACAGCGAACAAATCACCGGTTTTGTGTTACGTTCCGATTTACTGCTCGCGCAGGCCCGTGGCAACGGCGACTCTCCCTTAAAGAAGTACAGTAAGAGTATGGTTACCGTACTGGGCTCGATGCCGCTGTCTTCAACCTTCGACCACTTCCTTAAAAATCACATCCACATGTTATTAGTGGTCGATGAGTACGGTGGTCTAGAAGGCGTGCTTACATTGGAGGACTTATTGGAGCGATTACTTGGGGTCGATATTGTGGATGAAACAGACACCAAGGTGAGTATGCGCAGGCTGGCTTACATGATGTACCGACGCAAACAGCAAATGCTGCTGAAAAATGTACCCGACAGCAGCATGACTCAAGGCTCCGGTAAACAATAATAGGCGCTATTGCGTAGCCGGAAAGGTGGTGACCACACAAACCCCGGTATTATCCGGTAAATTGTTAAGCACAATACTGCCGTGGTGGAATCCTACAATAATGTTGGCAATGTACAGGCCCAGTCCCAGATGGGGGGGGCCATCGGATTGATTCCCCTCTGCCCGCACCGATACCATAGATTGTGTTAGCTGTGATTGCATACCCTGCGGTAGCAACGGCCCGGTATTGGTAATGCTCAACTTGATCTGACGTTGCTCCTGCCACATATGTAAGGCAATGGTGCTGTCCTGAGTGCTGAATTCAACGGCATTGGCGATGATCTTATCCAGCATTTGCGCAATCAGATCCGGGGAACCCACCAAGGGCGCCTGTTTGGCCGATAGCTTTAATGTGAACTGACGCTGTGGATAAGCATATTGGTATCCCTCGACGCAGCCTTTAACCACTCGGGTTAAATCAAACTGTTCGGTGTCTTCCTGACTAATGGCCTGTTCAAGGCGGGTGGCCTCGCTCATACTGTTCAGAATACTGCTTAAACGACTGATCCCCGACTGTGCCCTGCTTAAAAATACCTGTTGCTGATCCGGGTCCTGTACCTGATTGAGCGTATCCAGTGATGAACGTACAACAGCGATGGGGGTACGTAGCTCGTGAGACAGCCTCGACGCCATATTTTCAAGGTATGAGTTGTATTGCTGCAAGCGGCTCAGTACGGCACTAAACGAGCGGGACAAATCGCCAATTTCATCGGCATTACGTGAGGGAGGTAATGTACCAATTATTTTTCCGTTTGAATCTATTACCGCTTCAGTATTGTCGCGGAGGTCGCGAATGCGACTGGAAATCCGGTGGGCGAACAATAATAACCCGGTTGTGCCCAGCAGCATGACGGCCAGGATAACGTGAAACAATTGCTCAAGTGCACGGTTGCGCAAGGTACGAATCCCGTGTGTGGTTTGTTCTACCACCACGGCACCCATGACGGCGTCGCCAATATAAATAGGATAGGCTGCCGACAGAATGACCGCTTTGTTGTCGGGCGTAAGCCGCCATAACGAATCGGGATTACCCGCCAGTGCGCGGTTAATGTCTTTACCGGCTAAGGCATATGCATCTGCCAGCTCGTCGACAAAGTCACCTGGCGGGCGAGTCAGAATCTGATAATAAAGCGGTAACAACCAGTTTTGTTCAATGTATTCCCATCCGCTATTTCCAGCCGGCCGTTGTTGTCCGGCGTTGAACCCTTGTGAGGAATGAATAGAGCCTGAGCGAGCCAACACCCGTTTGTGTTTGTCGATAACCCACACTCTTGAATCTGCATATCTAAGGCCAGACAAAATGCGTTCGATTTCCGGTGACGGAGTTACGACCGTGCCCAGATCATCGCTTTGATTGGGATTCGCCGTGCCCATGGCGTATTGCTTGGTACGGTCTATTTCATCATCAACATCTACCAGCGCGAAGGCTAACGAGCCGGATGTCATGGTAATCGGAAAGCGTAACTCGATGCTATAACCATCCGGCGTTAGCAGCCAGCGGCCCTGTATTTGTAAAGCGTTGTCTGTCGCGCGGAAATATCGCGGGTCGCTGTCCAGCCGGTAAGCATTCACCCAGCCGGGTTTGTAGGGAGAAATAATATAACGCTGTAAGCTATCCTGGGCATCGAGCATGCCAATCAGCAGGTGATCAGAACGATCGACGCTCAAACTGTTCGGTGCACGAAACACCACCTTATCGTCATTGACCGCAAACATGGCGTAAAAATACTGATCAAAACGCCCAACCATATGTTGAAATGACATTGAAACGTCGGCACTGTCTTCAAACCAAGTCACGACATTATTGCTGCCGTACGACTGAATTAGCGGGGATACGGCTTGCCATTCCTGTAGTCGGCCGTCCAGCTGGATCGGCACATCAATCGGCGGGGCATATAAATCTGTGCCGGGCCGTACATTTTGCAAATAGGCCGACTGGCTGTCGAATAGGGCGGGGCGTTCGTGCAGCGCGGTGGCCACCGCCCGCGCCGTACCTATCATGGTTTGTTCCTGACCAATTCGAAGGTACTGTTCAAGTTCCCAAACGTATTTATACCCAAGCCAGGGAATTGCGAACAGGAACAGCGACAAAACAAGCAGCTGTAACCGAATTGAAAAACGTAACTTCAAAGCCTTTTCCCTAATCGACTATTGTTGCCAGCGGTAACCCATACCGTACACGGTATCAATGTGATCAAAGTCCGCATCCAGCTGAATAAACTTCTTACGCATGCGCTTGATATGTGAGGTGATGGTGGAATCATCAACCACCATACGGGATTCATCCATTAACTGTTGACGGCTCTTGACGTGCCCTGGGCGTTTGATTATTGCGTGCAGCATCCAGAATTCGGTCACGGTAAGTGCAACAGGCATTGTTTTCCAGCTCACTGTCATGCGGCTGACATCCACTAACAAATGACCAAGCTTGATAAGATCGCTGTCCTGTTTGGGTGTAGCAAGTAAATCAGTGCGGCGAAACAGTGCTGCAATGCGCGCTAGCAAGTGGGCCATGCTGATATCTTTAGTCAGGTAATCATCTGCACCCATGCGCAAGCCACTGATGGTATCTACATCGTTGTCTCTGGCAGTAAAGAAAATAATCGGCAGGGTTTGCGATAACTGACGCAATTGCTGACAAAGCATAAAGCCGCCTTCCATTTCGTCTTTAAGGCCGATATCTATAATCGCTAAATCGGGTAAAGACTGCGTAAAAGCCGCACTGGCTGAGGGGCGATCTGCAAACGCATTTACCGTGTAGCCCTGGCCGGTCAAAGCGGCGGTATAATTGTCGCGGATGGCAATGTCGTCTTCTACAAGGGCAATGTTTCTTGGCATAGCAGTCTCTTTAAACAGTATTTACTAAGGTTTGTTCTGCGATAAAAGCGTTGATTCAGAACAAAATGAATAGACCAACAATTAGCGTGTGATAAGCACTATACATTAAGAGTGTTACTGACATGGCAAGTTCGGCATAAATTCCCCGAACTTGCCATTTTTCTGCCACCTTTCGTTTTTGATATCCGTGATATCGGTAGCTTGCCTTAGTAGTAAACACGGGACTTACTCAAAACAGCCAGTCAGTCATCTGGCTCATCTTTTATGTCATTTTGCCCGGTTTGGTCAGGGTTAGCACATTTTTGCCACGACATTTCCTCAACAGCAGAAGCATTCAGCCATGAGAGCTTGTTGTAATAACACCATCGAATCAACACACCTCACTACTGTTTTAAAGGATATGACTATGCGTAAATCAACAATGTCAGCTTTAGTTTTAGCGACCACACTTACTGCCACTAGCGCTTATGCAAAAGAAAAAGAAACTGAATACGAACATGCGCCCGGCGTTGGTCTTGGCACAGGCGTCGTCATTGGCGCTATCGTTGCCGGGCCGGTTGGCGCAGCGGTTGCCGGTTTTATGGGCGCCATGCTGGGCAACGACATTCGCCAGGACAAAGCACTTGAGGCTAAGACTCAGCGCCTGTCAGCTCAGGCTCAATTGCTGTCTGAGCGGGATCGGGCTCTGATTGCAATGCGAAACCAACTGCAGACGATGCAGCAAGCTTCAGTGACACAAGTCGCTATGCAGGAAGAAAGCACCACACCTTCTATTTCCTTGCAAAGCAGTGTGCAGTTCCAGACCGGAGCCTACGACATCGCCCCGGACTATCAAAAGCAACTGGACCTGATTGCCAAAACGCTGAAGGGCTATCCGACATTAACTGCGAGGCTAACCGGTCATGCAGACAAGCGGGGCAAAGACGAATACAACCAGGCATTGTCCATGCAACGGGCAATAAGTGTTAAGCAATATCTGATCAATAAGGGGGTAGACAGCCAACAAATACTCACAGTCGCACTGGGTGAATCTCAAAGTGCTTACGATGGCGGTGAACAAACGTTTTTTGACCGTAAAGTGGTTATTGAACTAGGCAATGAGGATGCTACGTTAACTGCCCAACGCTAGGTTCGTTTTGCGAGCGATAGTGTAACGTCGTTACGGAATGGTTTGAGCAGCCATTCCGTTTCGTTACTTACACACTACCTGGTTTTTGCCATTAAGCTTGGCCTCGTACAAGTTTATATCGGCAAGATCCAATATATCTTCGAGACTGTCCTGATCAAAGGCTTTGGTACTGATAGCCCCTGCGCTTAGCGTAACGCGGCTGTGTACAGTTTGCACATGCGGTATATTGGTGTCATAAACCGCTTTTACGATGTTTTGCGCTATTTTGCGAGTCGCCGTCATATCCGCGTCCGGCAGTATTGCCAAAAACTCTTCACCACCGTAACGAATCATGGCATCGCGTGAGCGGCGCCCGTGTTGTTGCAGTATTTTTGCGACTCTTTCCAGGCACTGATCGCCGTATAAGTGTCCATAGTGATCGTTGTACTGTTTGAAATAATCGATATCAAACAAGATCACGCCAAGTGGTTGTTGGTCACGCATGAGTTGTCGCGATAGCCTGGGGTACTCTTGCTTTAAATAATTGCGATTCAATAAACCGGTGAGAGAGTCGTGAAATGTCAGCGTTGTTAACGCGTCCATTCGCAGTTTACTTAGTAATTGATTGCGAACTCTGTGGATAAGCGTTTGTGCGATGACCGGCTTGGATACAAAGTCATTGCCGCCTGACTCCCAGCATTGCAGTTGCGATTCTTTGCTGACATTGCCCGTTATGAAAATAAGTGGAATATCATCCAGATCGTCATCGTGCTTGATGGCTTTACATAAATTCAGGCCGTTCATCTCCGGCATGTTGACATCAACCACTAACAAATCGGGTTTTTGTTGTTTACAGTAATTCAATGCGTCCGGAGCATTAGACACGGTTACGCACTGGCATAGATCGCTTAAAATCGTAGATATAACGGTGCGGCTGACATTGTCGTCGTCGACAATCAGCACGGTGCAGGATTCTATTGTTCTGGTGTCAAGCGCTAACATAAATGTGCTGTTGGCATGGGTTGCTCAATTATTCGTTAGTTCTGTTGTCATCCTGACAGATAATACCGCCGGTTTAAATTGTAATATTTATATTTTTAGCTAAAGTTGATGAAAAGTCTGTTCGATAACATAGTATCAGACAATATAATAAAAGTTGCGAATTAGCGTATAGGGCAATTCCTCGCTGTGCAATGCATTACTGCTCTACAGAGCAGGTTTTGAAACCGGGCGTTTTGACACTGCTGAAAATAACCTCGCAAACAATGACAATCATAATAAAGTCAGTGCTAAAGTGCTGACACACAGCAACGCGTAGGGGTGAATAGTGGTTAGCCGACTTCCCTTGCAACTGGTGGCTTTGTTCGTGCTGGTTGCAGTGGTATCGTCTTATTTGGCAAATAAATACATGGTTGATACTGTCAACGATGCTATCGCCGAAGACCTGACGGTAAACGCCAATGAGGTTTCTGCCATGCTGTCAGATCACCTCAATGAGTTTAAGAATGACGTAGAGTTTCTTCATAGTAGCCTCGGCGCTACTCGTATTCACACGCGTTTATCTCAACCCACTAAAGCAAATCTGGGTCTGCAATCCGTTGTGCCAGACTTTGAGACAGAAGAGCTGTTTAAAGCGTTTCTGGCGACGTCGCCAGCTTTTTTCCAGGTGCGCATCATTTTACCCAGTGGCGACGAGTATATTCGAATTGAGCGCCGGGGCGGCCGTGTCCTGCTAGCCAATGACGCAAACCTTCAGAACAAGGCGAATAAACGCTACGTTGAGCAAGGGCTATTACTGGCAAAGCACGAAACATTTGTGTCATCTGTGAGTCTGAATGAAGAGTACGGGAAAGTTGAGGTGCCTTACCGTCCGACTATTCGGATAGCAAAAGGGATCTACAGTGAACAAAACCAACTGGTTGGATTGTTGGTTGCCAATGCTGATCTGACATCACTACTTGCCAAGGTAGACGATCTCATTTCTTCCGATCTACACATAATTGTTGCCGATGAACACGGCACGATCATTAAACACCCTGAATCGGATTATCTGTTCGCTAGTCAATTGGGATCTGATGCGTTGTTTTTCAGTCTGTACCAAAGAGAGCCCGCGCTTGATGCGAAAGGGATTGAGCATTTTTCTAATGTACGTGACTCGGGCGATCAGTTTGTCGGGCAGTCGCGGCGCTTTCAGATTGATGCCAGTCATTACATATTGTCGGTGGTGGGAAAGTCTGATGAAGAAATCAATGCGCTTTATAATCAGTCGCGTCTAAAAGTCTACAGTGCGCTGGGCTTTGTTCTCATTAGTTTTGCCGGTGTGTTTCTGCTTCTGTTTCGCAATATGAAGCATCACGAAGCGTTGGCTGAATCCAGAGCCGTGTCGCAAACGGTTGTTGAAAATAGCAACGATGCCATTTTGCTATTTGACAGGCAACACCGATTACTGGATATCAACCCCGCCGCTGAGGGATTGTTCAATGAGTCGCCAGAAGAGCTGTTAAATGCACCGTTGGATACGTCGTTTAATCAGTATGCCAGCACAACGTTATGTGAGTTACACAACGCCGCTAAGGCCAGTCGGTATAGTACTGAGGCCGAAATCGAATGGCGCGACGATTTGTCGATACGTTACTTTCGCTGCTTGTTGATTCCATTGGCCTATAAAGAAAAAGCCGGACAGTTTGCACTGTTGCTAAATGACGTTACCGCTATTAAAAAATATGCCGCAGAGCTTTCGGTGGCAAATCGTCATTTGGAAGACGCGGTAGCTGAGCGAACACAAGAGCTGGAAAAGGCACTTTCCGAGGTGAAGCAGGCTAATATCATTAAAACCCGGTTTATATCGTCAATCAGCCATGAAATGCGTACACCGCTGAATGGTATTCTGGGGGCAATGTCTATTCTTAAACGGGATCACGGTAACAAAGGCATCAACGACATTGTTGGTATGGCCGAAGTCAGCACCAATAGCCTGGCTATGTTGGTAAACGACATTCTGGATTTGTCGAAAATAGAGGCGGGCAAGCTGGATATTAATTTAGCGATGTTCAGCCCGGAAAAGCTCATTGAGGGCGTGTGTCAATCTCAGGCGGTTACGGCGTTTGCAAAGGATATCGACTTTTTCATTGACACCTCGGGTCTGAACGTTACGCAGTTGAAGAGCGACCCGTTCCGCATCACACAAGTTATCAATAATCTGGTCAGCAACGCCATTAAATTCACTCAGCAGGGGGCTGTGCAGGTTATTGCAAAAACAGAAGCTGATGACGCTGCCAGCACTGTCAGGCTGGTGGTGACTGTTAAAGACTCCGGCATTGGGATCCAGGAAGAAGCTCAACAATCCCTGTTTACGATTTTCACTCAGGCCGATAGATCAATTGCAGCCAACTACGGCGGTTCCGGGTTGGGTCTGGCCATTTGTAAACAGCTGTGCGAGTTACTGGGAGGAGAGATATCCCTCAAGTCTGCACTTCAACAGGGAACTGAAGTCACTTTTAGTATTCCTGCAACGGAATTTACATTAGTGCCTGCAACCAGAAAAGCGCGCTTGAATGGTTTTGAGATCGGATTGCTGTTTGTCGATGAAACAGAGCAACGGCCACTGATTAACTGTCTTCAGAATCTGGGGGCAGACGTGCGCCTCATTGATGCCAACACTATATTGTCAAATGACGATGCGCAATTATGTGTTCTGGTAAACCTCGATGCTGCCAATGCAGAACAGTTAACTCAGGAATTCATTAACCGGCAGCAACCTGGTATCGACTACCGCTTGTTCGGACTGAGTCGAACTGGCTATACATTTGCCGCTACGGGTGAATCGCTCACTCCTATCCGCAAGCCGGTTATGGTGTCGTCTTTGTTGTCGGCTCTGGCAAATCAGCGAAGCGTTGACTTACCCGTTGTTGCCAATAAACGCAGAGATTCAGACAGGAAGCGCAGCCGAGCTTCTGATGCGTCACACTTTGATAATCAGACCATTCTTATTGTAGACGACAACAACATAAACCAGGATGTGGTGATGCATTTGTTGTCGGGCTTTGATTTGAACCTGCTGTTTGCCGAGGATGGCAAAGCGGCGCTCGATATCCTTCAGGCCCGTTACGAAAAAAATGAAGATGTCGATATTATTCTGATGGACTGCAACATGCCGGTCATGGATGGGTTCACCTGCACGCAAGCCGTTCGCAATGGGAAGGGCGGATTAAAATCCATGGGGGTTCCTATTATTGCCATGACGGCAAACGCAATGAAAGGGGAGCGGGATAAGTGCATTGAAGCGGGTATGGATGACTACATCACCAAGCCGGTTGAGTCCGATATTCTTATAGATAAGCTGTCGCTGTGGCTTAATCGGGATAGCGCAAAAGCGCCAGTACCTAAAACCCCAGAGGTCGCGGAAGGTACATCAGAGCCAGTCATATGGGACAAGAGTGACGCGCTACAGCGGTTGGCTGGTAACGAAGCACTCTTAAAACGCATAGTAAAAATGGTACTTGAGTCGCTTGATGATCGCTTGGCAGATATCGCCAACGCAATCGATAATGAAGACGCTGAAGCCCTGCGCCAGCATAGCCATAAACTCAAAGGCTCAGTAGGTGAGATTGGCGCTAAATCACTTCATATATTGTTGCAGTCTCTGGAACATCCAGGTGCAGAGCAGGACAATCGAGCTGTGTTTAGTCAGGTTGTCAAAGACAGCGAAACACTACGTCAAACGTTAACTCAGTACATCGCAGCATAAGCAAGACTCAGCACGTAAAGGGTTGAAAATACATTCCTCACCCCCATACTAGAGCCAGAACAAAAAGCTGGGGTAACCGACTATTGGGTCACCTGCGGTCAGGTTCACAATATACGACTATCCGGTGTAGTGAACACACCGGTTCTGCAAATGCCGCACGGCACATCGACTATTCCATGGAACAAAGCATGCAAGCGTTAACAATATCCGGGTTAACCAAGACCTATCGTGGCGGCGTTCAGGCGCTAAAAGGCGTTGATTTGAACGTAGCGGAGGGCGACTTTTTTGCGCTTCTCGGACCAAACGGGGCAGGTAAATCCACCTCAATCGGCATTATTAGTTCGCTGGTTAACCCCAGCAGCGGCGACGTAAAAGTGTTTGGCTACGATCTGCACACGCAAAAAGAGTTAGCAAAATCCTGCATTGGATTGGTCCCGCAGGAGTTTAACTTCAATCAGTTTGAGACCGTACTGCAAATCGTTGTGAATCAGGCCGGTTATTACGGTGTGCCGCGTCAGGTTGCAAACGAACGAGCGGAAAAGTACTTAACGCAACTGGATTTGTGGGAAAAACGCAATGCCAGGGCCAGAGAATTGTCTGGTGGTATGAAGCGCCGGCTTATGATTGCACGTGCGCTGATGCACGAACCCAAAATGCTGATCCTGGATGAACCGACTGCCGGGGTCGACATCGAAATCCGTCGTTCAATGTGGCGATTCCTGGAAGAGATTAACAACCAGGGGATCACCATTATTCTAACCACGCATTACCTTGAAGAAGCGGAAATGCTATGCCGCAATATCGCTATCATCGACAAGGGACAAATTGTTGAAAATACCTCGATGAAAGCGCTGTTGTCGAAGCTCAACATGGAAACCTTTGTACTCGATGTGCAAGGGGAAACCCAACAGCTCAAATTAGAAGGGTTCGAAAACAGATTGCTGGATCCCACGACGCTGGAAGTCGATGTCGCTAAGTCCGATGGATTAAATCCGGTCTTTTCGCAGTTAACCGAACAAGGGATTCAAGTAATGAGTATGCGTAACAAAGCGAACCGGTTGGAAGAATTGTTTGTTAGTCTGGTTGAGGCTGGCCGTAAGGAGCAAGCGTAATGTCTGCAGGAAATAATTGGGTCGCACTGACCACTATTTGGATCAAGGAATGCACGCGCTTTTTGCGCATCTGGGTTCAGACTCTGGTGCCGCCGGCCATTACCATGAGCCTTTATTTCGTTATATTTGGTAACCTGATCGGACAGCGAATTGGCGACATGGGTGGCTTCAGCTATATGGAGTTTATTGTACCCGGGTTGATTATGATGTCGGTGATCACCAACTCATACGCCAACGTTTCTTCGTCGTTTTTTAGCGCTAAGTTTCAGCGGAATCTGGAAGAAATGCTGGTAGCGCCCGTGCCAACCTGGGTCATCATCCTTGGTTATATTGGCGGCGGCGTAGCGCGAGCTATGCTTATTGGTTTGATTGTCTCTGTGGTGTCCATGCTGTTTGTCGATGTTAGCATTCATAGCCTGCCCGTCATCGTGATCACGTTATTATTAACGGCCACCTTGTTCGCGACCGCCGGATTAGTGAATGGTATTTTCGCAAAGACCTTCGACGATATCAGTTTGATCCCCACCTTTGTATTAACGCCGTTAACCTATCTTGGTGGCGTGTTCTATTCGTTGAGCCTGTTACCTGAGTTCTGGCAGTGGGTAAGTAAAGCGAACCCCATAGTGTATATGGTGAATGGTTTCCGTTACGGCTTTTTGGGTGTCTCCGATGTCAATATTGGCGCGGCAATGGGCGTATTGGTTGTGTTTAACATTGCGTTATTTACAGTAGCTTATACGCTATTAAAGCGCGGAACCGGAATTCGAACCTAACTACTATGCAAGGTAACTCTCGTACAGTGGAGACCACACAAGCAGGTATCCACGAAAAACTCGACAAGCTGGTGGCCCGGTATCGGGCCCACACCCATCAACGGCCGGTATCCGAGCATACTCGATTGGCATTTGATGACTTTACGGCCTGGTTGGGCGACTGGCAGGGGGCTTTAATTGTTGATTCGTGTTGTGGAGTGGGAAAAAGCACCGCAACACTGGCTCAGCGCTACCCGCACGCCCGTGTAATTGGATTAGACAAGTCTGCATTGCGGGTCGACAAGCACGCTCACTATCAGCAGGACGCCAATAACTACCGGGTTTTCCGGGCCGATGTGAACGACTTCTGGCGACTGTTACACGAGGCGCAAGCCACAGCTGCCTGGCATATTGAGCGTCACTATTTACTTTACCCCAACCCTTACCCCAAATCTGCTCAGGTGCAAAAGCGTTGGCACGGTGGGCCAGCGATGCCCGATCTAATGGCTATTTCGCCGCTCATTGAAGTGCGCAGCAACTGGCTGTTGTATCTACAGGAATTTGCCAGAGCCTGCGAACTTTATGGCAAAGCCACCCGTATAGAAAAAGTGGCAACGTCAGACCCCATTACCCCTTTTGAAGAGAAGTATTTACGCAGTGGTCAGGATTGTTGGGTATTGAGAAGCACTGACGCATAGTCTTGAAAGTGCGCGAAAATGCTGCGAAAGTAGGCGTTTGTGTCAATAGTGTTACACTTTTTCGTGGGCTTTTACGTTAAAATCCTTATAATCGTTGCCCTGAAATGACCGGTGTGACATTCAATTGCGCCTCCGGTACTTGGTGTATTGTGTATTCTGCGATAAAGTTCGGTAACAGAAAGAAAGGTTGCCGCTAAGTTTACAGGGTGAGTTTCAAACGTAGCCTTATCGCAATGCTGTGGAAAATAGGGCCAGTGAACAGGTCTGCCACAGAAATTTGTTTCTATTCGAGAGGTGTGTAGTGTGGGTGAAGCACAAGTAAGCTTAGAGCACCTGTTTCGTGTGTTTACCAAACCGGAACACAAAGACTCCAAGCTGGCACAAATTGAACAACACCTTTCCGACAATATTCTGGATTTTTTGTCGCAACATGTGGTGACTAAGAAAACCTCGCTGGAAGAGGTTGAGCAGGACTTTGCCGATGCAGCAATGCCTGAATCGCCAGAGTTCGTGTCGACGCATGCGGAAAACCTGCTGGAAAAGCTGGTTGCTCACTCTGTTAATACCTATTCTCCAACCTTTATCGGGCACATGACCTCGGCGCTGCCGTATTTTCATCTGTCGCTATCGAAGCTACTTGTTGGTTTAAATCAGAACCTGGTTAAGATTGAGACATCAAAAGCATTCACGCCGTTGGAGCGTCAGGTGCTTGGCATGATGCACAACCTTGTTTATGAACAGTCCGAACCATTTTACGAGCAATACCTGCACAGTGCCCGTCACGCATTGGGAGCATTCTGTTCAGGTGGCACTGTTGCTAACATTACCGCTTTGTGGGTTGCCAGAAACAAACTTCTCGGGCCTGACTCAGGCTTTTCAGGTGTCGCGCGAGCGGGCCTGGCCAGTGCACTTCGTCACTACAACATCAATAACCTCGGCGTGCTTTGCTCAAAACGTGGTCACTACAGTTTGTCGAAAGCCGTTGATCTGCTGGGCATCGGCCGGGAAGGCCTGCTGACATTACCATGTCCAGATCAGGTGCTGGATCCGGAAAAAGCCCTGCAGGCAGGAAAAGCCTACCAGGAACAAGGCAACCGGCTGCTGGCCATTGTCGGGATTGGTGGGACCACGGAAACCGGTCATGTCGATCCGTTGGATGAACTGGCTGATGTGGCAAAAGAGTTGGGGTGCTGGTTCCATGTCGATGCTGCCTGGGGCGGTGCGACGTTGTTTTCACAGTCTTACCGCTACATTATGAAAGGCATTGAGCGGGCGGATTCTGTTACCATCGACGCCCATAAACAGATGTATGTCCCTATGGGGGCCGGTATGACATTGTTTAAGAATCCTGAGCATGCCAATGCGGTACGTCATCATGCGCAGTATATCCTTCGGGAAGGTTCAAAAGACCTCGGCGCTACAACGCTGGAAGGCTCGCGTAACGGAATGGCTATGATGGTGTATTCGTCATTACATATTCTGGGGCGTCGTGGTTATGAGTTGCTGATCAATCAAAGTATCGACAAAGCGAAGCAATTCGCCAAAATGATCGACGAGCATCCGGATTTTGAGCTGGTTACCTCGCCAACGCTTTCGTTACTGACCTACCGTGTCTGTCCGCAGTCTGTTCAGCAAACCTTACTCGCGTTACCTGCCGGTAAAGCGCAGCGACTGAATGGCAAAGTCGACAGATTAGTTGTAAATGTGCAAAAGCTTCAACGTGAGGCGGGTAAATCGTTTGTCTCACGGACACGCCTGGAAAGCCCGACCTACGGTGCTTATCCCATTACGGTATTCAGGGTGGTGCTGGCAAATCCATTAACCACACTGGCCGACTTAAAAGCGATTTTGCAAGAGCAGCATGACATTGCGATGCGCAATCGTGTCTGGCAGGACTTAACGCCCTCCGGGGAACCGTTAGCCAACGTCGTCAACAATTAAGGCTAAAAGCCGAGGTTTCCGCTATCCACGTCCGGTATACTGCCTGAGTACACTGTACAGGGTAGTTACCTCAATAGGTTTGCCAATGTGGCTCACGAATCCCTGCTTTATATAGTCGGCTACGTCGTCAGGCATGACATTGGCAGTGAGCGCGACAATAGGAATGTGCTTTTTTAGCTGAGCGATGTGTTGTTGAGCTTGTCGCCCGTCCATTTCAGGCATATGAATGTCCATCAGTATGATATCGAAGTCCTCACGTTTTACTGTATCGACGGCTTCTATACCATTCTCAACCAGCGTAATATCCGCGTTAGTTTCATTTAAAAAGGCCTCTATAACAGCCTGATTGATTGCATTGTCTTCGGCTACCAGTACGCGCACACCGGCAAGTTGCGGCGTCGATAAGGTTCTTACTGGTGTACCTGTTTCATCCAGCGGCGTTGGTGTCAGGGGTAAAATGACATTCACCGTTGTGCCCTTACCCTCTGTACTATTGAGCCTCAGTTCGCCCCCCATCAAATTAACCAGGCTTTGCGTGATCGACATACCCAGGCCAGTGCCACCAAATTTCCGGGTCGTAGAGGTATCTGCCTGGGTAAAGCGTTCAAAAATACGCTGACACATCGCTTCAGACATACCAATGCCGGTATCGGTCACTTCAATAAACAATGCCTGCTTGGTTTGGTACTGTTCACAATGAATATGCACGCGTACTTCGCCTTCAGAGGTGAATTTAACGGCATTGGACACAATATTCAGCAGCACCTGTTTTACCCGGACTACATCTCCTATCCAGCCATCTTCTACGTTTTTCTCTATGGCGGTGATTAACTTTATGCCTTTATTGCTAACCAGTGCATCCAGTTCATAAGTGATCGAATTGATAACATCTTTGAGGGAAAAGGGCGCTTTTTCGAGAGTAAGTTTGTTGGACTCAATTTTCGAGTAATCGAGAATATCATTGATGATAGTGAGTAAACTCTGTGCCGAAAAAGCGGCATTGTTAATAATCGTTTTATGAGGTTCATTCAGGTTAGCGCTTCTTAGCAGTTGAATTCCGCCCAGAATGGCATTCATCGGAGTGCGGATTTCGTGGCTCATATTGGCGAGAAAGTCACTCTTAGCCTGCGCCGCGCTTTCCGCTTTCTGTTTAGCTTGCCTTAACACCGCCATCGTATTTACTTTGTCGGTAATATCATAGTTTACCCCAATCACTTTGGCTGGCGTACCAGTATCGTCGGTAACTACGGCCGCATTTGCCTTGATGTGTCGAACCTTGCCGTCGTCGGGCCGGATAATTCTGAATTGGGTGTCATACGTACTCGTTTCTGCAATAGCGGTAACCAGTAGCGCTTTCGCTTGCTCTATATCCTCGGGGTGAACACACCGTTCCCAGGCATCATAAGCGCCGGAAAATTGCGCTTCAGATACGCCGTAGAGCGGGTACATCCACTTGTCCCAGTGTAATTCGCCGTTTGTCAGGTCCAGTTCAAACACGCCCATACCGACTGAGTTGTGGGCAAGTTGCAATCGAACGGCGTTATTTATGGCTTCCTGGCGAGCATCACGCAACGCTTTTTCAACTTGTTTCTGTTGGGATATGTCCTGAAAAACACCAAATAAGCGGACGCATTTGTTGTCCTCAAAGTGGGGCTTACCCAAGGCTCTCACCCAAATATTTCTTCCTTTGGCGGTGACAAGTTCAAGTTCTAAATCCCATGGCGTGCCATGAGCAATACCTTGCTCTACTGCTTCAGATATCACACGGCGGCTCTCGCCTTCTTTATAAAAGTTTATCCCGGAAGTAATGGTTGGTGTGTAATCCTGAGGGACCTCATGAATACGCTTGGTTTGTGGGCTCCAGGTGATTTCATTGGTTTGTAAGTCTATCTCCCAGGTGCCTATACTGGCCGTCCTTTCGAGCTCCTCGAGTACAAGGGCTTGTTTTTTGTAGGCCAGTTTTTGCTCTTGTTCAGTTTGTACTCGCGTCAGCTCTTGTTCTTTTAATGCGGTAACGTCGGTATGTGTACCAAGCAATCGAATCGGTTTTCCGGATTCGTCCCGGATGGCCATCCCTCTGCAGCGAACCCAAATGGTTTTCCCGGTGGCGTGGGTGTAGCGAACGATTTGATCGTAGGGATGTGATGGGTCTTCACAGTGCTTTAAACAATTCTCAGTCGCGACAGCCAGGTCCTCCTGATTAATGATCGATTGCCATTCAGACGCTAAGTGCTGTTTAGTCGCCGGATCATAGCCAAGCGTTTGCCAAAACGAGTCGCTCATCCACTCGTGTTCGGGGGCTTCTAAGTCCCAATACCAAAGGCCGTCAAGGGCCGTACTGTCAATAAAATTGAATACGCGATTATCACATCGCAGAAGCTCCTGAAGCTCGTCATACAATCTGTGAGTTGAGTGTGTTGAGTCACTCATAATGCATTGGCTCGTTGCGGAAACTAAGTAAAGCGTAGCAGTGAGTCAGAAGACCGGCAAAGTAGATTGGGGCAAAGGTGATAATTATGTCAGGGCAGACCAGTCTGCCCTGACAGAAAGAGGCTTAACGCGTAAAGTGTAAATTATCGATAAGGCGGGTCTTACCCATGTAGGCCGCCATTAAGATCACCAAATCGTTGTCTTCTTCAGTGGCTGGCTGCAATGTGCGGGCATTACATATGGCAACGTAGTCAGGTTTTAAGCCAGCCCCTTCTAATTGCGCCGTTGCCAGGTCAAGAATGGCCTGTTGGCTGTCACTCCTGGCTTGCAAGGCATCACGCATCGTGTTCATGGTAGCGAATATTTGCGTGGCTTGTTGTCGTTGGGTCTCGGTCAGGTAGCCGTTGCGCGAGCTCATGGCTAATCCATCTGGCTGGCGGCGGGTAGGAACGCCAACGATATCGATGGGCATGGATAAGTCTTCCACCATAGTGCGGATAACCTGCAATTGCTGGAAGTCTTTTTCGCCGAAACACGCAACGTCAGGTTGAACCATGTTGAAAAGCTTACATACGATAGTCGCGACACCGCGAAAATGCCCGGGGCGACTGGCTCCACACCACAAATCTGAGATGCCGGGGACCTCAACGAACGTCTGTTCATTCAAACCGTGCGGATAGATGTCGCTGGCTGAGGGAAAGAACAAGGCGTCTACGCCTTCGGCTTCCAGTTTGGCTTTATCGGCATCCAGAGTGCGTGGGTAGGCGTCCAGATCTTCGTTTGCACCAAACTGCATTGGGTTAACAAAAATCGACACAACAACGACATCAGCCAGTGTCCTGGCTTTTTTCACCAGTTCGATGTGACCGTCGTGCAGATTTCCCATGGTTGGGACGAACGCAACACGTTGTTGAGTATTACGCCATTGCTGGCGAATCTCGCGCAGGGCGCTTAAGGTTTCAATAAATTTCATGATTACTCGAAGCTGTGTTCCGGGCCAGGAAATTCGCCCGCTTGTACCTGTTCTATATACCGGCTTACCGCTTCGCGAAGATCACCGGTTTCGGTTAAATAGTTCTTTGAAAACTTTGGCATGTAATTGGCGCTGATGCCGAACATGTCGTGCATAACCAGGATTTGTCCATCGGTGTGAGGACCTGCGCCGATACCAATAACCGGGATTGTCAGTGCTTCGCTGATACGCTTGGCTAGTGAAGTTGGCACCAGTTCCAGTACCAATAGCTGTGCACCGGCCTGTTCAAGTGCTAACGCGTCATCCAGCAACTGTTGTGCTTTGTCCTCTTCACGCCCCTGTACTTTAAAGCCGCCGAAAACATTCACTGACTGAGGGGTCAAACCAAGGTGGCCGCACACAGGAACGCCACGGTCTCTCAGACCAGTGATAGATTCTGCAAGCCAATCGCCGCCTTCCAGTTTAACCATACTGGCGCCAGCAGCCATCAATGTCGCTGCGTTAGCGTAGGTTTGTTCTGGCGTTGCGTACGACATAAATGGCATATCAGCGATCACAAAAGCGCGTTCCGCACCAGCGCGAACCGATCGCGTGTGGTAGGCAATGTCGGTTGTGGTTACCGGCAACGTGCTGTCCTGTCCTTGCAGCACCATACCCAATGAGTCGCCAATGAGCAGCACATCAATGCCTTGCTCGTCGAATAGCTTGGCAAAACTCGCGTCATAAGCGGTCAGCGCAGTGATTTTCTCAGCGCGTTGCTTTTTTGCCAGCAGGGTAGAAATTGTTATTTTTTTCATAGGTGATCTCCTAAAGAGGATACACGGGAACTATACGTATTTTACGTGCGATTGGAAGAGGGAAGGCGCTTCAGGCCATCAAGAGAGCAACGGGACACCCATACAGATAACGGGTGGCCGTCGGGCATAATAAGTTCAGGTGCGATTTCAAACAGCGGTACCAGAACAAATTCACGCTCTGCCATGCCGTAATGGGGCACGGTGAGATCCGGAGTGTCGATGGATTCTTCACCGAACAGTAGTATGTCTAAATCCACTGTGCGTGGGCCCCAGCGTTCGCCATCGCGAATTCGTCCCAGCGCGGTCTCAATTTTTTGCAGACTGCGCAATAAATCGTGGGGTTGCATCGTGGTAGTGAGTTTTGCCACCGCATTTACATAAGGCGGTTGGTCGGGCGGGCCCATTGGCTTGCTTTGATAAAACGAGGATGAATTCACGACTTGCGTGCCTTCCAGATCGTTGATGGCGCAAATGGCGGCAACCAATTGTCCGACTGAGTCGCCCAGGTTGCTGCCCAGTCCAATAAAAACGCGACTACTCTGCATGATTTTCAGGCTTTGGCTTACGAGGACGACGGCGCTTACGCGGTGCTGCGCCCTCTTTTTGACGTAACTGATTTAGCAGTTTCTTTTGTTTACCAGCATCAGCGTGTTGGAATTGTGTCCACCAATCGGCAAGCTCCAGGATTTGCCCGCCTTCTACCTGGCCGCGGGCCAGTAAGAAGTCGTAGCCTGCTCTGAATTTAGGGTGTGACAGCAATTGGAATGCGCGGCGACCGAAGCGACGTGGCAGGCGCTGCTGTAACATCCAGATATCTCTGATCACAGTGCTGAAACGCTTGGGGATCATGATTCGCTGAGTTTGGCGGTGCAAAATATCGCCCATCGCAATATTGAAGGCATCATGGTTGTTAAGACCGGCCTCAGCCTGCAGTTTCATCGCGTGCTCTTCAACCGGATACCACAACAAGGTAGCGTAAAGGAATGCCGGTGTAACGCGCTGACCGCTATTGATGCGGTCGTCGGTGTTCTTCAGTACAATTTCAAGTAACTGAACTTCGCGACTGTCTTTGGTGTGCAGTACATTGGCGAGCGCAGGAAACAGTGGGTCCAGCAGTTTATACTGGTTAAGCAGGCGGAATGTACTGAGTCCCTGACCCGACAAAAACAGCTTCATGGTTTCTTCGAACAACCGCGCAGGCGGTATGTTACTCAATAGGTGACCATGGTTAAAAATGGGTTTGGCAGTACGCGGTGTGATGCTCATGCCGAGTTTAGCGGCAAACCGAACAGCGCGTAGCATGCGAACCGGATCTTCGCGGTAACGCACATCCGGGTCGCCGATCAGGTCGACTTCCATGCGTTTAATGGCGTTTACGCCGTTGGCAAAGTCAGTGACAGTGAAGTTAGCTACTTCGTAGTACATGGCATTAAAGGTAAAGTCGCGTCGTTCTGCGTCTTCTTCAATGGTGCCAAATACGTTGTCGCGGACCAGTTGCCCTTGCTCGTCCTGTTTGGAGTTGCTTGACTCGTCACTGTGATGACCGCGGAAAGTCGCTACTTCGATAATCTCACGACCAAATACAATATGCGCAAGTCGGAAGCGGCGACCGATTAACCGGCAGTTTCGGAACAAGCCTTTAATTTGTTCTGGTGTTGCATTCGTAACAACATCAAAATCCTTGGGTTTATGACCCAACATTAAGTCGCGAACGCAGCCACCAACCAGGTAGGCTTCAAAGCCAGCATTATTCAGGCGGTACATGACTTTTAACGCGTTATCGCTAATGTCTTCCCGTGAAATACAGTGCTCGGCGCGCGGGATCACAACACCTTGTAGTGCGGATTCACTTGTTTCGCGGCTTAACACTCGCTTCACTTTGTCCAGAACGCGGGTAATGATGATGGTTACTCCTCAAATATCTCGGCCGGTATGATAAGTAGATTCTGCCTCATCGACAATAACTTCCTGCATTTTGGGCACATTTCCATACTGCCAGCTTGCAATTGCGGAGTCTAATATATCCGATACAGTGCTGCCCTGAACGGCAGATAGCCCTAAAAAGTCCAGCGCGCGAAGTAAGTTATGCTCCGGCGTCTGGCAATCTAATGCTCTGGCGTGGTTTTGTTTGCTCAACTTGCGCCCGGCTGTTGTGGCGGCGACGGGAATGTGCGCATATTGGGGAGGGGAGGCCCCCAGGCAATGATACAGGGTCAGGTGTGCCGCAGTAGTATCCAGCAAATCACTGCCTCGCACGATATGGGTAACGCCTTGGGCAATATCGTCAACCACGACCACCAGATTATAGCTGTAGATGCCATCACGGCGCTGCAACAGAGTATCTTCAAGCGCATGAGGCTCGGTTACGCTTACGGGCCCCAATATCAGGTCGGTAAATTCTGAAACCATGTGGTCACACTGCAATCGCACCGCATTGTCCTGCAGCGGGCGTGATGCGTGGCGGCAGGTGCCGGGGTATATGCCGCCTTGTAGGCGTATTTGTTTGCGCGTACAACCGCATCCGTATACTCGGTTTTGCTGGTGCAATGTGTCTATGATGCTTTTGTAAGCATCCAGTCGCTGTGACTGATACCAGATGTCGCCGTCCCATTGCAGCCCGTGAGCTCGCAGCTGTTCAACAATGACCGTGTTTGCACCGTCGACACAACGCGGCTGGTCAATATCTTCCATGCGTAACAGCCATCGCCCCTTGTTTGCTCTTGCATCCAGGAAACTGGCCAAGGCGGCAATTAAAGAACCAAAGTGCAACGGACCCGTCGGTGATGGGGCGAATCTGCCAACGTACCGATTAGGGTGAGAGGGGTAAGAAAAACGGGACAAGGAATCCTGCATCGCTATTGTAAAGCAATACTAATGTGGCAAAGCAACCAGCCTGCTAAAGACAACAGGCCGGTACTACCAGGGTTACCCCTGTAGTTGCTTCTCTTTAATTTCAGCCATGGTTTTGCAGTCAATACATAAGTCTGCAGTGGGTCTGGCTTCTAGACGGCGAATACCGATCTCGATACCGCATGAGTCACAGAAGCCGAAATCGTCTTCTTCAATGCGCTTCAGGGTTTTCTCGATTTTTTTGATTAGCTTGCGCTCGCGGTCACGTGTTCTCAACTCAAGACTGAATTCTTCTTCCTGAGCTGCACGGTCTACCGGGTCAGGGAAATTTGCAGCCTCATCTTTCATATGAGTTACAGTGCGATCCACTTCTTCGCGCAACTGATTACGCCAGGCCTTAAGTATTAAACGAAAATGCTCCATTTGAGCATCGTTCATATACTCTTCGTCGTCCTTTGGCTGGTACGGGGTGAGCCCGGCAAGTGCCAAAAGGCCAAGGGATTTGGTTTCTTTCTCAGCTGGCATGTGCCACTTCTCCTACACTACGACACCCTAAATGTCCTGAAATAAACGGATATCTATAACAGAATCGTGTTGTACAGGCAACGTAAAGTGTCTATGACTGATTATGGCATGCGCTTCCTATTAATCGCACACCCTTTTGCTGTACTTCAAGGTACAGGCTTTTTTCAGCAAGCCGCAAATATGCCGTTCATTTCTTAAAAATCAACTCTTTTTTTATAAAATAACTGGGAGTAATTGATTTATAGTGATTTTTTCTTGGCTCATTTCGCAGCCTATCGCAATGATTTGGACGCCGGCTTCAACCGCGTCGATGACTGCAGCCGCATATGCCGGGTCGATATGCCGGGCAACGCTGACCTGTTCAATGGCGCTGTGCTGCACACAAAACAGCAAGCAAGTATGGGTACCGGCTCTGGCCAATTCAGCCAGCCCCTGAACATGTTTAGTTCCCCGCGATGTGACTGCATCCGGGAAGTAGCCTTGACTACCTTCGGCTAAAGTAACGGATTTTACTTCCAGATAGCGCACGCTGCCGTCTCGCTGAGTCAGGCAAAAATCGAATCTCGACTGACCGTCTGGCGACGTTACTTCCCGACGAATGTCCTGAAGATCTTCAAAAATCGGGTGTACGCGCTGTTCAATCGCTTCTTGAGCGAGTGTATTGGCGTGCTGAGTGTTAATGCCAATCCACTGCTTGTCCGGGGTAACGGCTAACTCCCATGTGAATTTAAGTTTACGTTTTGGGTTGTTAGCGGGGCTGACATAGGCAGTAAAGCCGGGCTGCGCACAACCTGTCATGGCACCAGTATTCGGACAGTGCGCGGTAATTTCTTCGCCGGAGTCGAGCAAAATATCGGCAAAAAAACGTTTATATCGACGAATCAGTGTGCCGCGTAGCAAAGGTGAAGTAAACTGCATAAAAGAATCACGTTATAAAACATGAGGATTATTATGACTGACATGCAAGTGAAGATCACGGATACACCCGCCGATATTAGCTGGGGTGAGAAAGCCGTGCTGAGTTTTGCCGGGAATCAGGCACTGATTCACATTAATGAAAATCAGGACCGTTTGCGGGTCATTCGACGTGCTGCGCGTCAGCTCGACAGCATGAACATACCGGTTGTAACCCTTGTAGATACGTGGAAAAAGAACGAACAATGGACCTTTGCAGGCAGCTATACCCGTGCGTTTAAGCCAGGTAGAGTGGTGTTTTGCGACAACAGTGATAAGGCCGAGCTGGAAAAGGCATTCTCTGCATTGTTGTTCACGCGCAAGCTGATTAATGACACGCCTGAAGTTCTGTCGCCAATGGCGCTGGCACAAAGAGCCGCAGACTGGTTAAAGTCGCTGGCACCTGATGCGGTAAGCTATCAGCTCGTCACAGGCGAAGCGTTGCAGGCGCAGGGCTGGACTGGCATTTATAATGTGGGACGAGGTAGCGATCGCGAGCCGGTATTCCTGCAGCTAGATTATAACCCGGGTGGCCTGAGCGATACGCCTGTATCCACCGCATTGGTAGGCAAAGGCATTACGTTTGACAGCGGCGGTTACAGCATGAAGTCCAGTGAAGGTATGCTGGATATGAAATGCGATATGGGCGGTGCTGCAACCGTGACCGGTGCGTTGGGGCTAGCCATTATGCAAGGGCTCAACAAGCGGGTTAAATTGTTCCTGTGTTGCGCGGAAAACCTGGTGAGCGGTCATGCCTATAAATTAGGTGATATTCTGACGTATAAAAACGGCACCACGGTTGAAATAGTGAATACCGACGCAGAAGGCCGTCTGGTCCTGGCAGATGGCTTGATTGCCGCTGTCGAGTCTCAGGCTAAGTATATCGTTGATGCCGCTACGCTAACTGGCGCGGCGACGGTTGCGCTGGGTTATGATTACCACGCAGTATTCAGTCTGAATCCTTCTTTGTCACAAACACTCTTAAAAGTAGCAGAGTCCGAGCAAGAGCGCTTCTGGCCGTTACCTTTAGAACCTTGGCATCAGGATCGTTGTCCTTCATCATTTGCCGATACTGCAAATTCACGGGCACAAAAAGGCGGTGGCGCTGGTGGTGCATCGAATGCTGCTGGGTTTTTATCGCGCTTTGTGACTGGCAATGAACAGGGTTGGTTGCATCTGGATCTGGCGGCGGCATATCATGGAAGTGCAAATGCGGAAATGCCTGCTGGCGGTACCGGGGCCGGAATTAAAACCCTGGCGGCATTTCTACGCGCCGAAGGCTGACAAAGACAGCACCGGTTCGCCTTGTAGCAAACCGGTGCAAAGAATAAGAATGCATGGCGATGGGGGGGTTAAATGCCGCCCAATCGCTCTGCCAGTGTTTTATATTTTTCGACGTCACTGCGGTCGAACAGAGGATTCCCGTTCTGGTCTTTGTCTTTGGCAACCAGTAAACTCTCGCGCTGTAAGCGTTCAACGCGAATTTCTTGCACATTTAGGAAGTCCGCTACTTCCTGGACTGTCATTAAACTCATTTTTGTTACCTGTCTCGATTAGGGTAGGTAAAGTAAAGCGCATAAATGTACATTTGTGAATAAAAAGTTAATCATTAATGCGTTACAAAACAAAGGCAATCTTATAGGCGCATTGCTATATTTAGCGCAATCACTACCGGTTGATTACGAAGAGTTTTCCATAAAGAGGATATAAATGGATACCTGGTCTGCAGCGGTGATGCTGTTTTTGATTATGGACCCACTGGGCAACCTGCCGATTTTTATGTCGGTGTTAAAAATGATCGAGCCCAAACGACGCCGGTTCATTCTGATCCGGGAACTGCTGTTTGCGCTGGTCATCCTGTATGTCTTTCTGTTCAGCGGTCAAGCCGTGCTGGATTTCTTAAATGTGAAGCAGGAAACGGTAAGTATTGCCGGTGGGATTATATTGTTTTTGATAGCGCTGAAGATGATTTTTCCGGTAAAAGGCGCTAGCCCGATAGGTCTGGCGGCGGGAGAAGAGCCTTATATTGTGCCGCTGGCAATCCCGTTGATTGCCGGTCCTTCCACGTTGGCTGCACTTATATTGTTGTCAAACCAAAGCCCTGACCGAATGGGGGATTGGGCGTTGGCGTTGGGTGCTGCCTGGATTGTCAGTGCTGCTATTTTACTTTTCTCCGGCGTATTTCATCGGATATTGGGCGAGCGAGGGCTGGCCGCGATGGAGCGCCTGATGGGCATGATTCTGGTGATGATTGCGATACAAATGTTTTTAAACGGAGTGGGTACTTACTTTTCACATGTAAGCTAACCCAGGAGACGTATTTTGAAAAAGAAACTGTCCACCTTTGCACAGGTGCGCGCGTTAGAGGGGCGTAACGCCATCGCATTTAGCGTCGCGTTGCTGGATAGAATGGTGCCAAATTATCAGTTGTTTTGTGAAGTCACTGAGTATGGTGACCCGTCGGTGCTGACACATTGTCTGAGTCTGATGTGGGAAGTGCTGGGGAATCCCAAAAGCAAAGTAAACTTTGCAACTCAATTGGAAAAAGTGGAAGAAGCCACGCCAGATACCAGTGATTTTGACACCTATGGTGTGTACCCGGCGATTGATGCTGCTATTGCGATGTCGGCAACCATCAATCTGATACTCAAAGACGATCCGCAAGGCGCGGTTGTAGTGAGTAAGCTGTCACAGGGCAGTGTGGAAGCTTACTTGCTGGCTACAGACGAAGCCACCGACGAGACAGTAAAATCACACCCCTTGATGGAGTTTGAGATAGCAATTCAACAAGAACTGCTCGATACCGTGCAGAGCGACAAACCATGGTTGGAAAAGCTTAAGCTGTTAAAAGACATTGCCGCCAGTGAAGGAATTAGCAATATCGGTATCGCTCGGGATTAATGCGCAGTGGCACTCACCGACTGGCATCAGGCGGTGAGAAGATAGTAGCTTAGCTGACCGGTGTGTTTTTGTTTAAGCACGCTTAATCCTTCAGGTAAAACCAGCTGCGGCGCATTGGCTTCCTGCTCGACATAGATTTTGGCATGCTCAGCAATTAACCCGTGTTGTTGCAGCGCATTCAGTGTCGGGTTAACCAGGTCGTGCTGAAACGGCGGGTCGATGAAAATAAGGCCATAGGGCTGTGAAAGTCCCGCTAAAACCTGCAGCGCATCGCCCTGATGAACGGCTGCCTGGGCTTTCAACAGGGTTAGGTTTTTCTTTAACTGGGCCACTGCCTGGCTGTTTTTTTCAATAAACGTGGCGTCACTGGCATAGCGCGATAAGGATTCCAACCCCAACACCCCTGAACCGGCGAACACATCCAGCACTTTTGCGTCCTGGACATCGGCCATTAACCAGTTAAACAGAGTCTCGCGGGTACGGTCGGTGCTCGGCCTCAAGCCCTCTGCGTCGAGTACGGGTAAACGCCGTCCTCGCCATTGTCCGCTTATTATTCTTACACTGCCGCTACGCCCCGATTGGCGTTGAGATTTTTTTGCTACTCGATTCATTGTGCCAGAGAATGCTATTATTCGCCGATATTGATTCTATTTGTATCCAGTTTACCGCACAAAGCGGATTCTCAGTAAGGATTTGTCAAAACTATGTCTAAACTTTTTGGCTGGTTGAACAAGAAAAAGCCCGAAGAAAAACCACAGAACGACGTGCCAGCAACCGAGCCAGCAGACGTACCTGCCGATATCACACCAGACGCTGACGCGCCGGTGGAGCCTGCGGTTGTTGAGTTAGCCGCGGCCCCCGAAGTTGCAGAAAACAACGATGTGCCTGACGTTGAGCTTGTTGAAGAACCTACTCAGGCGCCTGCAGAAGTGCCTGAGCCTGTAGCAACTCCAGTACCAGCTTCCGAAAAGCCGGTAGAAGAGAAAAAGTCGTTCTTTGGACGCCTGAAAGCCAGCCTGTCTCGAACCAAGGCTAATCTGGGTAGCGGCATCGTCAGCCTGTTTAAAGGTAAAACCATCGACGAAGACCTGTACGAGGAATTGGAAACCCAATTGCTGGTAGCCGATGTGGGCATGGACACAACAGGTAAAATCATCAAGCAACTGACCGAGCAAGCGAAATTGTCTCAGTTAAAAGACGGCGATGCGCTGTATGAGCTGCTGAAAGGGCAGCTAAAGCAAATGCTACAGAATGTCGACAAACCCCTCCCGGAAGTTATTGCACAGCACGACAGCAGCGAAGGACCTTTTGTTATTTTAATGGTAGGTGTTAACGGCGTAGGTAAAACAACTACGATTGGTAAACTGGCCAAGCAGTTTCAGCAGGATGGAAAGAAAGTTATGCTGGCTGCCGGTGATACCTTCCGAGCTGCGGCTGTAGAACAGCTCCAGGTCTGGGGAGAGCGCAACAATATTCCGGTGATTGCACAGCCAACAGGGTCAGACAGTGCGTCTGTGCTATTTGATGCCTTGCAATCGGCGAAAGCTCGCGGTATTGATATATTAATTGCCGATACTGCCGGACGTTTGCAAAACAAAGATAACTTAATGGAAGAATTGAAAAAAGTGGTACGGGTTATGAAGAAAATTAACCCGTCTGCGCCCCATGAAGTTATGCTGACTCTGGATGCCGGTACCGGTCAGAATGCAGTCAGTCAGGCCAAACTGTTTAATCAGGCAGTTGGGCTTAGCGGCATTACCTTAACCAAGTTGGATGGGACCGCCAAAGGCGGTGTTATTTTTGCTATCGCCGATCAGTTTGGTATTCCTATTCGTTACATTGGGGTAGGTGAAGGCATTGACGATCTGCGCAGTTTCAATGGCGATGAATTCATCGAGGCGTTATTTGCCGAGGCAGAAAAAGGCGAATAAGCGCGAGGCACAATAACAACAATAATCAGCAGTCAGGATCAACGATGATCAGATTTGAGCAGGTAAGCAAAACGTATCCCGGTGGACAACGGGCCTTGTCAAAAGTGGACTTTCACATAGCACAGGGCGAAATGGCCTTCTTAACCGGCCACTCTGGTGCCGGTAAAAGTACGCTGCTCAAACTGATTAGCATTATGGAGCGTCCCACCGTGGGGCGAGTGCTCATCAATGGCCATGACCTGAACGTGATTAAACGCCGTCAAATCGCCTACATCCGACGGGATATCGGGATGATTTTCCAGAGCCACCAGTTGTTGATGGAAAAAACTGTATTCGACAATGTCGCACTGCCACTGGTGATTGAAGGCTACTCCCACAAAGAAATCAGCAAGCGTGTCGATGCCGCGCTTGAAATGGTGGGGCTTCGCAGCAAAGCGCGTAATTTGCCCATTACTCTGTCTGGTGGTGAGCAACAGCGTGTTGGTATTGCCCGGGCAGTGGTGAACAAGCCGCCGCTGTTACTGGCTGATGAGCCTACCGGAAACCTGGATCCCAAACTGTCGATGGAAATTGTGCGGTTGTTCGAAGATTTCAATCAGGCTGGTGTATCTGTACTCATCGCAACCCATGATTTGGGGCTTATCGCCCGAATGAAGTATCGCACGCTCACCTTGAAAAACGGCAAAATGATAACCGACGGCCTAACCGAAGATGAGGACTTGCTATGAGTATCTTGTTTAAAGGCCGTAGCCAGGGCGCTAGCGAGCGTAAGATCAATATCCTGCAACGTATAGTCATGTTCTTCGTTAATCACGTCAGACAGGCACTGGGGAGCTTAGGTGAGTTGTGGCGTCAGCCGGCGGCCTCACTAATGACCATTGGCGTATTGGGGTTAAGTATTACGTTACCGAGTACGTTGTATATCCTGGTTAAAAATACCGAAAAAATCAGTGCTGGCTGGGAACAGGCTGCCGAGATTTCTTTGTTTCTGAAGCCCGGCACTTCCGCGGGCAGTGCTCAGCAACTGCTTACGCGGCTGCAGACCTGGTCTGAAATTGATCGCGTGGTGTATATTCCCGCCGACGATGCATTAGCTGAGTTTCAGCAGCTGTCTGGCCTGGGCGATGCAGTTAAGTATCTGGAGTCAAACCCATTACCAGATGTGGTTCTGGTCACGCCGAATGAAAAACATGTCGCCCCTACCTCGGCGCGATTGTTACTGGAAAAGTTACAACAGCAGCGCGAAGTGGATATTGGCAAGCTGGATATAGAATGGCTGGAGCGCCTGTATCGGTTCCTGAATATTGCCACGGAACTGGTTACGATTATCGGTGTGCTGCTGTTTATTGCCGTCATTCTCATAGTTGGCAATACCATCCGGCTGAACATTTTAAATAAACGCGATGAAATTCTGGTAATGAAGCTGGTTGGTGCGACTGACAGCTTTATTCACCGCCCGTTTCTGTACACGGGGTTTTGGTACGGTCTGCTCGGAGGGGTCATTGCCTGGATGGCCGTTATCCTGATTTTGTGGTGGATGGACAGCAGTATTCAGGCATTTGCTGCGCTATACGACAAAAGCTTCCGAATCACCGGGCTAACCGGGACGGCGTTGTTTACCATGCTGGGATTGTCTGTGTTGCTGGGCTTGGTGGGTTCACTGATATCTGTACAACGACATGTGCGAGAAATTGAACCGAAATAACCTTGTGGTTGTGCTCGGCCTGCATGTAAAGGCGGACCGGTGAACTATCTGGCTCATTTGGTTTTGTCGCAACCGCATGCCGACTCGTATTTTGGCAATCTGTTAGGCGATTTCCGCCGTGGCGTAAAAGTGACGGCCTTTTCTGAATCCGTACAGGCAGGGGTGACTAATCACCTGCTGGTCGATAAGTTTACTGATAGCCACCCTGCAGTCATTGCTGCGAAGCAACAGGTCAGCACACAGCGCAGGCGCTTTGCCGGTATCTTGCTGGATATTTGCTTTGACCACTTCCTGTTGGTGCACTGGCAGCGTTTTTTGGCCACACCCGTGTCGCAGTTTACTGAGCATGCCTATTCAAATCTGTCGGCTAATCTGCCTGACATGCCCGCTACCATGCAGCGAATGGTTAGCAGTATGGTGACAGACCGTTGGCTGGATAGTTACGATGATATGGCACAGCTAAATGTGGTGCTGGAGCGCACTGCAAGTCGTATCCGATTCAAACACCATTTTCATGGCAGTATTGAGGAAGTAGAACGCCATTATGACACCTTCGAGTCGGCGTTTCTTAGCCTGTTTCCCGATCTGTTGCAGTATATTCAGCACAATGGCCCTGAACCTGGCGTTGCCGTTGAGGTTTTAGGTCCCTGATATCGCTGCGCGATTCAGGGATGACGGGGAAGTACGCGATTCAGGGATGACGGGGAAGTACGCGATTCAGGGATGACGGGGAAGTACGCGGTTCAGGGATGGCGGGGAAGTACGCGGTTCAGGGATGGCGCGGAAGTACGCGATTCAGGGATGACGGGGAAGTACGCGGTTCAGGGATGGCGCGGAAGTACGCGGTTCAGGGACGACGGGAAAGTGCGTGGTTCAGGGATGACGGGGAAATACGAAATTCAGAGATCACGGAGGTATAGCCGATTCAGGGTTACGCAGGAGGCGGTGATTCAGGCCGATGTTAATACACAGAGACAACCTAGGATGTGCCGATTCACATAAGGCGCAGTATGGCGCTGCTCAGTGAACTCGAAACAGGAACTATCCGGTAACGACTTTCTTTGGGAAATAGGTCGAAATAGTTTGGCGGATGCCGTTGCCCCACACAATGGCCTGGTTGTACAGACTGTGTAAATACTTCTGGTCTATATTCAGTTCACGTGACTCACGAATAACGTTCATCCACAGCGCGCTCTCAAAGGCGCGAACCAGTTTGCTGTAATGGTTAAACTCAGCTGACTTACCTAACAACGCATCGTTCACTTCATCGGTTAACGGTAACTGGCGTAATACGTCAGGCATTTCCTGATCTAACAAGGCATCCAGCAGTGAAAACAGCCCAATCAGAAAACCAATGGGGGGATCCGAGTTGAGTCCGCGCTCTTGTGCCAGCAAGTCATAAAACTTCGCGCGCACCAGCGACATGTGTAGTAGCTCCAGGGGCTTGTCGTCACCCAGGTTAGCCAGTGACAACAGGGCAATGAACTTCTTAATCTCGACTTCGCCCATGTAATTTAAAGCGTGACGAAGTGAGGTGATCTTGTAACGTTTATTAACGGTTGGGTTGTTAATGAACTTCAACAGCAAAAACGACAAAGCGGCATCGCGTTCTACGATTTGGTTGATGCGATCCAGGTTGAACTGTGAACTCGCGCTTTCGCCCATTAAGTCCACCAGGTTCATTTTTGACGCAGGTAACTGACGCTGCACCTTTTTTTCAGGGGTCGCAAAAAAGTAGCCTTGGAAGAAATCGAAACCCAAATCCCGACACACCACGAAATCGTCATGGTTATCTACGTTCTCTGCCACCAGTTGAATATGCGAGGCCAGGAACCGAGGGATGTTTTTCTCGATAATGTTGTAATTGGCTTTGGTAACGTCGACTTTAAGAATATCGATAAGCGGAAAAATAGAATGCTGACCGCTGATCATGCCCGGGTCATCGATTGCGAGTTTAAATCCGAGTTGCTTCACGTGTTTGCAGGCATCAACCAGTGCGGTTTGCTGCATAGGATAATCAGATAACTCAATAACCACGGTTTCCGGGTTTAATGCGGTAGGTAAACCTGAAATCAGCGTTTCGCTTTGGAAATTGATAAAGGAAGTTTTTTCCCCGCAAATATCGTCCAGACCTAACGTATGAAAATGCTCTGCAATGTAACGCGCTTTATCGGCATCGTGAGATGGGTAGGCGCCAGACTTGCCGTCACGAAAAAGCAATTCGTAACCGAAGACATCCTTTTCCCGATCTAAAATGGGTTGGCGAGCTATAAAAGCAAACATTAATCAGCATTATCCTTATCGTACATCAGGGTCTGCGCAAAGCGACCTACCGTAAACTTTACCCGATGGTTAAAGTTTGGTCCATCTTTTGTTAAGACTTAATGCATATAAATACGCGGGTCTGGCAGGCTACGATCACTGATTGGGAGTACTTTCGCACATGCTTGTTGCCCATTGCAGCGCTTCTGTATAATACCGGTGTAAGTCTACCTGTTTGAGCTTTAGACGGGTGCCCAGTGTTTTAACGGCCGGCCACTGTCCCTGCTCGAAGGCTTTCACAAGGTAAAGGCAATCTTTAAGGGTATTGCTGGAACCGCACAGCGCCGCTTTTGCATCGGTTGGCAAAGGCAGTTTCTCCACTAAGGTTCGCATTTCCTGCTGCATGAGCGTGTCAATCAAAGATAAGAGACCTGTCAGAAAGCCGGCGTTACTTTCGTCACGTTGTTTGAGCGCAATCAGGATAGACTCGCAAAACTTGGCGCGAACCAGGCTCATGGTAAGAAGCTCAGTGGGATTGTCACCCGACATATTTGCTAGTGCAAGCAATGCAATAAATTTACGCACTTCCTCCTGACCCATGAAGGTCATCGCGTGTTTGAGTGAGGTTATTTCGTTGCGCTTGTTGACCGTCGGATTATTAATAAAACGAAGCAGTAAATAAGACAACGACACGTCGCGTTCGAGTATCTGGTTTATGAGCTCTATATCGAGTTCAGGTTTAGTACTCTCTTTTAGCAACTCCAGCATGCTCAGTTCACTGGAGCTTAAGCGACGGTGTTTGAGTATTTGCGGCTTGGAAAAGAAGTATCCCTGAAAGTAATCAAAGCCTAAACCTCGGTAATACTCAAATTGCTGGGCCGTTTCTATGCGCTCGGCAACCAGCTTAATACCGTTTTCTTTCAGCAGTGGTACTGAGGTGCGGATTTGGTCGTCGGTGACGGTCGTAACGTCAAACTTCACAATACTGATATAAGGCAGTAACGGTAGCCATTTCTCGTCGATATCATAGTCGTCGAGAGCCAGCGCATAACCTTGTTCTGCAAATTGTTTGCAGGTGGCGACTAATTGGTCGCTAACCGTTACCGTTTCGGTAATTTCGATAACGACGTCAGCAGGGGTTAGGCTGGTTGGAAAGCGAAACAGCAGGGTATCGGTATGAAAGTTGATGAACGCAATTGCGCCGCCGGTTACTTCATCGATACCAACGTTAAGGTGGCTTTCGGTTAAAATGCGGGAGGGGGCTTCGTCGGGCGATATATTGGGGAAACAGTTACGTTCGCCGTCTCTGAACAGAAGTTCATAAGCGTAGAGCTGTTTATTGGTGTCGACGATGGGTTGCCTTGCTACATACGCAAACATTCAAACCTCGAAATACAGCAGTTAAGCGCAAACAACTTGTTATTGTTGATCGTTTGTTATTCACTTTTTGTAATATACCTATATCAAGATGAATTGCTATTCAATTCTCGACACATTTGGGAACTTTTTTTCATAAAGACGGTCTTGAATAATATATTTAATGACCCTATATTCAGGGTTTGCGAAGTCGGTGAGTTATCGTCTTGGCGTCGCACATAGTTAACTTTTTTGTTATATTGGTGTGCTAAGGATTTTTTGAGGTGAATATGAGCAATAATTTGCAAACAATGGCGTTGTCCGTTCCTCACAGCGGTAGCATTGAAGGCTACATTCAGGCCGTAAGTTCAATCGACATGCTGTCTGCTGAAGAAGAGCGTGCACTGGCGCTGCGCTTGCGTGAAGACGAAGATATCGACGCGGCACGTAAGCTCGTTATGTCTCACTTACGTTTTGTTGTGCATATTGCCAAGTCATATTCCGGTTATGGCCTTCCTCAGGCTGACCTGATTCAAGAAGGTAACATCGGATTAATGAAGGCAGTTAAGCGGTTCGACCCTTCTGTAGGCGTTCGCTTGGTGTCCTTTGCGGTACACTGGATAAAAGCGGAAATCCACGAGTTCGTACTGAAGAACTGGCGCATTGTGAAAGTGGCTACTACAAAGGCACAGCGCAAATTGTTCTTCAATCTGCGTAAAGCCAAGAAGCGTTTGGGCTGGTTTACTCACGAAGAAGTGAAAACGGTAGCAGACGAGCTGGGTGTTAGCACCAAAGAAGTGCTTCAGATGGAAGCGCGCATGAGTTCGCAGGACCAGGCATTTGATTTGTCAGCCGATGACGATGAAAGCGGCAGTTTTGCACCGGTACAGTACCTGGAAGACAAGTCAGCTGACGTTGAAACCACGGTAATCAGTGACGATTGGGACGCTAACGCAACAAAACGTTTATATTCAGCGATTAAAACGTTGGATGAGCGTAGCCAGCACATCATCGAAACCCGTTGGCTAGCTGACGACAAAACAACGCTACAGGACCTGGCCGACAAGTATCAGGTATCCGCAGAGCGCGTTCGTCAAATTGAAAAGAACGCGATGAAAAAGCTCCAGGCTGCCATGGCCGCCTAAGCTGTTTTCAAACAAGCATTAAAAAACGCCTCATTCGAGGCGTTTTTTGTTTCTGAATCAGTATGCTTACTTTTCTGTTGGGGGGAGTACCCAGTAGATACCGTGAAACTCGGCCACTGGCGTTGTATCGTCGAGTACTTCCACTTCCAACTCCAGCTTGCACTTTTTGCCTTTTTCCAGCAGGGTAAATTTGCCCTTCAGTCGTTCCAGGTTACACACGGCACGAGGCTTCATGGTAATGGGCTTATGGTAATGGATATTGCCGTCTCCCAACACAATATCGCCGTTCAGTCCGCGTTCTTTTAACTGTAAAAATATCATTCCCCAGCCAGTCAGGGTGGCCAGCGAAAAAATGCTGCCCGCAAACATAGTGCCGTGGATATTGATGTTTTTATTCAGAGAGGCGCGGGTTTCCAGGGTTTTACCGGTATACTGATGCAGTTTAATGCCCATGTGTTCGGTAATCGGGATGGTTTCTGACCAGGTGTTTTGCAATTCCTGGCACCAATCGGGGTGCAATACCAGTAAAGAGAAATCGTCGAGCTTTTTGACCATTTGCTGACGCTTGAGCAGGCCTAGCTCGTTCGGGGCTTCACGTTCAATTTTAAACCCACAGGCCTTGAAGAAGTCGATGGATATCTCGCGACTGTTGGTGACTGCACGAATGGCGCCCAGCTCCCTGGCTACGGCCTCCAGTGCATTAAGAATAAGTTGGCCAAGCCCTCGACGCTGATAATCACTGTGGACGGCGATGTGGCGTATTTGCGCCTCTTCCGCGGTGTTAAGGTGAACACGACCGCAAGCCACGATATCCCCATTGTTGTTGACAACTACGCGGTGCTCACTGACCTGCTCGTACTCGTCTTTTTCCGAACCAGGCGGAAAGTTCCAGGGTTGACGCAGATATTGCCATCGAAAATGATAATACGCGGCTAACTCTTCGTCGCTTTGTGGTGTTACGATTTTAAACACTAGTAAGTTGTCTCGTATTGCTCACAGGGTTACACATTAAATCCTATGCCTTCACTAACAGCAAGCGACATAAGACGAATAGAATGGATTTGGCTATACCTGAAAGTGAAAGGTGACAGGCCCATCGTTAACTAAATGGACCTTCATATCGGCGCCGAACTCGCCAGTTTGTACTGGTATCCCGGTTGCCTTCAGGGCTTCAATAAATTGGAGGTACAAGGCTTTACCAACCTCCGGTGACGCGCCGCGGGAGAAGCCCGGTCGGTTTCCTTTTTGAGTGTCAGCCACCAGGGTAAATTGCGAAACCACCAGAACAGAACCGCCAGCTTGCTGAATATTCAGATTCATTTTCCCTTGTTCATCACTGAACATACGGTACTGACTGACTTTCTTTACCAGTTTGTCGATTTGCGCCTGGCCGTCTTCTTTTTCGACGCCTAGCAGCAACAGCATGCCCTGTTCGATGTGGCCAATTGTGGTAGCGTCTACCGTGACACTGGCCTCTGATACGCGCTGAATTAATCCAATCATAACGTGTTTTGTAATAGTGTCCTGAAATGTTGAACTGCGTTTTTTAACGCCTGCTTTATGGTCGGCTCCGAGCTACTGTGCCCGGCACCGTCAATAAGATGTAACTGGCTCAGCGGCCAGCGCTCATGCAATGCGGTTGCATTTTCCGGCTTGCAGATTGTATCACATCGCCCATGGATAATGATGCCCGGTAAATGCGCAAGCGCCCCGGCGCGATTCAGAATGTCGTTTTCAGGAATAAAGCACTGCTGCGCAATGTAATGCCATTCCAGCACTGCCAGCGACATCACGGTAGGGTGGGCGGGTAGCGTTGTTGGGTAACCGGGGCCGGGATATACCCGTGCGATACTCTCTTCCCAGTTATACCATTTAATTGCGGCGAGCTGAGCCTGCTCCGACGTAAGGTCGGCAAACTGGCTGCGGTAATATTGCACGATATCTTCTACCGACGTCGCTTCAGGGCAGCCCTCGATGTAAGTCGGGTACAAATCCGGGTAGACTTGAGCGGCGCCGCCCTGTGGTGTTAAGAACCAGTCAAAGTCCTGTTGGCGGGCAAGGAAGATACCTCTCAGAATCAAACCACTAATAGTGTCGGGTTCTTCCAGCGCGGCCAGTAAAGCGAGTGTACTGCCCCAACTGCCGCCAAACAGCAACCATTTGTTTATGCCCAGGTGTTCTCTTAACCGTCGAATGTCGGCTAACAAATGTTGGGTGGTATTGTTGGTGAGCGATAAATGCGGCGTCGAACGACCACACCCTCGCTGCTCAAAGCCGATAACATGGAAGGCATCCAAAGGGAAAAAGTCAGTGTAATCTGGTGACAATCCAGCGCCTGGACCGCCATGCAGCATGAGCACAGGAATGCCCTGTGGGTTGCCGGAACACTCGTAATACATATGGTGGTTGTCGCCAACGTCTAAATGGCCCTGATGATAGCGAACGGTGGTCACTGATATTTTCTCTTACAAATCAAAATTCGAAATCGTTGTAACTTAACCCTAATTGATTTAGTTTACAGTGTAAATTGTATTTGTTTTGAGGTAATTTCATGGCTGGTCAAGGTTCAGGCGGTAACGTTATCGCTGCAATTTGTAGCTTCTTTATTCCAGGTTTGGGTCAATTAGTTCAAGGCCGTATTATGGCGGCGTTGATGTTCTTTATTATCTGTGCGGTCAGCTATGCGCTGTCGGCCACCATCATTCTTATTTTTATGTGGGTGGTAGGTGCGATTTTCCACCTGTGGTCAATCATTGATGCGGCGAAGTTCAGAAGCCCAGCCTAACCGGAAAAGGTGATCCATGCGAAGCTTAATCCCCGTAGCAATGACCCTGGCTTTATCGGTTAGTCTTTCTGGCTGCCAGAGCGCTTATTATGCAGCCTGGGAGAAAGTCGGCGTAGAAAAGCGTGAAATCCTGGTCGACCGCGTAGAGGACGCCAGAGATTCACAGCAAGAAGCCGAAGAGCAGTTCACGTCTGCACTGGAAGAATTCTCTGCGTTACTGCAATTTGATGGCGGTGAACTTGAGGAAGCGTACGAAGCATTAAACGATAAGTACGAAGCCAGTAAAAAAGCGGCCGATGATGTAACTAATCGCATCGATAAAATTGAAAGCGTAGCAGAAGCGTTGTTTGATGAGTGGGAAACCGAACTGGAACAGTATTCAAACGCGAGTCTGAAACGCACCAGTCAACAAAAGCTGTCAGAAACGCGCTTGAAGTACAACAAAATGGTACGGGCAATGCGTCGTGTTGAAAGCAGCATGCAACCTGTGCTGTCTACGCTGCAAGACAACGTTCTATTCTTAAAGCACAACCTGAATGCCAGTGCTATTGGTGCGCTTCAGGGTGAGTTAGGTACTATCGAAAAAGACGTGAAAAGCCTGCTTAAAGATATGCAAACGGCTATTTCTCAGTCGAATGCGTTTATTGCCGACATGGCAGGATAATTCGTTGCATGTATAACAAAAAGGTCAGCAAATGCTGACCTTTTTTGTATGCGTTGCGGTTTGGTGTTTACTTGGTCGGTAAATCCCGGGGTTCTTCTGTGGTGCCTTTTTCTGTTTCCGAGGCATCAGCCAGTGAGCAGGTGAACTCAGCGCCCAGCAATACCACTATCCAGGACAGATATACCCATAAAAACAGGATCGGTAGCGCAGCTAGCGCGCCGTAAATAACCTGATATGACGGGAAGCTGGTAACATACAACGCAAAGCCCTTTTTACTGAACTCGAACAGCATGGTGGCGAGAACAGCACCGCCAAGGGCGTGTTTAGCGGGAACCCGTCGATTAGGCACCAGCATGTACAAAATAATAAATGCAGCGAGTGCCGTAAAACTGGGTACCAGCTCTAACATGAATGTGCCAAGTCCTGGTGTATACTCTTCAGCGAACTCAGCCAGACCTGTTAGGTAAGACGTCATTAACACACTGGCTCCCATGAGCAGCGGGCCCAGTGTAATCACCATCCAGTAAATCGCAAAGGTGTAAATAAGCGGACGGTCGCTTTGGGTACGCCAAATGCGGTTCAGGGTTTTGTCTACGTTGGAAATAAGCAGCAGGGCCACCACTAATAACGACAGAATACCCACCGCGCCCATTTGCGAGGCATTACCTACAAAGTCGCCAATGTACCGATGCACCACGTCACTGGCGGTAGGCACAAAGTTGCTAAAGATAAACTGTTCAAGCTTGCTACGGACTTTGTCGAACGCGGGGAAGGCAGACAAAATGGTAAAAAATACCATGATGAAGGGGACCAAAGATAACAGGGTAACGTAGGCTAAGTGGCCTGCCGAGATGGCGATGTTGTCGGTACGGCACCGGGTAACGAAAATGGTGCCAAAGTGCAGTAGTTTTGGTTGCCAGGTTTCCCTTAGCTGTTGCCAATCAGGCTTTTCCACAACAATTCCTTGCCTATGCTAAAAAAGCATAGTCTACCGCGTCCTTGCGGTTCATCAAATAATTTGTGATACGGGCGTTTAATTCCCGTTGGCACGCACACCCAGCATGTGGCAAATAGCGTAGCTCAATTCGCTGCGGTTCAGGGTATAGAAGTGGAAGTGCTTAACGCCTTCTTTGGCCAGTACTTTTACCATATCCATGGCAATGTTGGCGCCTAACAGGTTGCGAGTGGTCTGATCGTCATCGTCCAGGCCTTCGAACATTTTGTGCAGGTAACCGGGTACGTGTACGTTCGTGAAGCCTGCAAACTTCACCAGGGTCTGATAATTTGTGACCGGCAATATGCCCGGAACGATATCCAGGTCGATACCTGCCGCAGCGGCACGATCGCGGAATCTCAGGTATACGCTCGCGTCAAAGAAAAACTGTGTAATTGCTTCTGTCGCGCCGGCTTCCGCTTTGCGTTTCAGATTCAACAGGTCGAACTGAGCGTTTGGTGCTTCAGGGTGTTTTTCCGGATAGGCCGCAACAGAGATATCGAAATCTGCCACGTCTTTCAGCAGGGCAACCAGATCAGACGCATACATATCGGTTTTTTCAACGCCCTGTGGCAGGTCACCACGCAGGGCTACGATGCGGCGAATACCAGAATCCCAGTAATCTTTAGCAATCTGCTTCAGTTCGTCTTTGGTGGCGTCAACGCACGTTAAGTGCGGTGCCGCGGTTACACCCGTTTGTTGTTGAATGCGCTTTACAATGTCATGAGTACGATCACGCTCGCCACTGTTAGCACCGTAGGTCACCGACATGTAAGACGGGTTTAATGGCGCCAAACGCTCAACAGACTTCCACAGGGTCTTTTCCATCGACTCTGTTTTCGGCGGAAAGAATTCAAATGACACGTCTATGTCACGTAGTTCTGACAGCGATTGGTTTAGGGCATCGACCCCTTGTGCGTATGACACCATGATCTATTATTCTCAACTGGACGTTTAGACGTCTAAACTAAAGAATATATGTCTAGACGTCAAGCGGTTTACACTGCTCAATTGACCTTTTCTGTGGTTTGTTTAGAATTTCTCAACATAATAAATAATCATTAGCTGGAATTAATAATGGCAAAGTGGGACGGAAAGTACATTCACCCGTACGCAGAACACGGTAAAAAAAGTGAACAGGTTAAAAAGGTCACTGTTTCGATTCCCATCAATGTACTGAAAGTGCTGACGGATGAACGGACCCGACGCCAGATTAATAATCTGCGCCATGCAACTAACTCGGAGCTGTTGTGCGAGGCATTCCTGCATGCCTTTACCGGGCAGCCGTTACCGGATGATGAAGATCTACGCAAAGATAACCCCAACCGTATTCCTGGCGAAGCGCGGCGTATAATGCTGGAAATGGGCCTGGATCCCGATGCCGAGGAAGGTGAGGACAGCGAGGAAGAATAACGCGCTTAATCCATTTAGCGTGAACACAAACAAAAAACGCCTCATCTGAGGCGTTTTTAGTGTTGAGAGCTGCTAACTCGCTATTTGTATTCAGGTACCACGTCTAAACGCGCAACGCCTGAATCAATTGCTGCTTGTGCTACCGCTTTCGCTATGCGCGCGCACAAGCGTGGGTCCATGGGTTTTGGAATAATGTAATCTTTACCAAACGACAACGAATCCGATTTACTGGCCTTCAGTACAACCTCTGGTACGGGTTCTTTGGAGATAGCCCGTAACGCTTCAACGGCAGCCACTTTCATTTCATCGTTAATGGCCGTCGCCCGAACATCCAGTGCTCCGCGGAAAATAAACGGGAAGCACAACACGTTGTTAACCTGATTGGGATAATCAGAACGACCCGTTGCCATGATGATATCTGAGCGAGTAGCCAGTGCCACTTCAGGCTTGATCTCGGGATCCGGGTTTGAACAGGCAAATACAATGGGGTTAGGTGCCATCAGTGCAAGGGCTTCTGGTGGAAGCAGATCCGGGCCGGATACACCGACAAAAATATCTGCGCCTTCCATCACGTCCTCAAGGGTGCGCTTGTCGGTATTGTTCGCAAACAGCATCTTGTGTGGTGTTAAGTCGTCACGACGTGTGTGGATCACCCCTTTTCTGTCGAGCATATAAATGCGCTCGCGCTGGGCGCCACACTTAATTAACAGTTCCATACAGGCTACAGCCGCCGCGCCGGCACCCATACACACGATTTTGGCGTCTTCAATGGTCTTGCCTTGCACTTCGAGCGCATTCAGCATCCCGGCCGCGGTAACAATGGCTGTGCCGTGCTGGTCGTCGTGGAATACCGGGATTTTACAGCGCTTGATCAGCTCCTGTTCAATTTCAAAACACTCTGGTGCTTTGATATCTTCCAGGTTGATACCGCCAAACGTGTCGGCAATGTTGGCAACCGTATTGATGAATTCTTCCGTCGTGCGGTGTTTTACTTAAATGTCTATCGAGTCCAGTCCGGCGAAGCGTTTAAACAACAGCGCTTTACCTTCCATCACCGGTTTTGATGCAAGTGGACCTAAATTACCCAAACCAAGAATAGCGGTACCGTTACTGATAACGGCAACCATGTTGCCTTTACCGGTATAGGTATAAGCGGCGTTAGGATCTTCTGCGATTTCGCGACAAGGCTCTGCCACGCCTGGGCTGTAGGCCAGGGCGAGGTCATCAACACTGTCGGCGGGTTTAGACAGTTCTACGCGAATTTTGCCCGGCGTAGGGTAGGCATGATAATCGAGGGCACGTTGGCGAAAATCTGACATTCTGTAAATATCCTGTAATGCTAGTTTTAGCACCTTTATGAAGGTGACCGTCAGTCGCTAGTTTATTATTGTTATTGTTGGCAAACTTTAACACAGTGAAATCGCTATGGTATACAAACAATTTCGCTTACACACCGTTAAAATAACGTGTCCGATGAGTTACTGCCAAATACAGAATACTATACTCACTATTTTTTGTGTTTATCTATTTTGTAAATACTATTTATTTGATGTATCGATAGTGGCGGGTGAGCGGTATATTTACGGCGAGCAGATACAAAAAAAGCGCCGTAAAGGCGCTTTTTTCTGAAACTTACCGGACTTATTTTTTGCCCAGTGCACCGAAACGCTTCTTGAAGCGATCAACACGACCACCGGTGTCAACGTTACGTTGCTTACCAGTGTAGAATGGGTGACACGAAGAACATACGTCTAGGTTGATGTCTTTACCAAGCGTAGAGCGAATGTTCATTACG
>MDTG01007295.1_pt1 | contig 47760 bp, 56 predicted proteins | sample 811421 | NCBI WGS metagenome assembly MDTG01 (sample SAMN05326645, study PRJNA326480) | marine metagenome | isolation source: seawater | place: Pacific Ocean: South East | collected 2011 | reverse complement strand
GGGGTAAAATCTTTAAATTTTCTAATCATAATGTATGTTTAAATAATTACTTAAAAACTATATCATAGTCAAAAAATTAAAATAGGAGTAGGAATGAGTGAAAAAATGACAATGCGTGTTGGTGAATCACTAGTCGCTGGAGGTCCTGCCGGCACAGCTGCTGAGCCTGAAGTAATTATTGGCGAGCTTGACGGGCCTTTCGGTACTGCCTTTGCAAATCTATTAGGTGACCAAGCCAAAGGACATTCTAAAGTCTTAGCAATTATGAATACAGATATTATGGTTAAACCTGCAACGCTTATGGTCAGTAAAGTTTCAGTTGATAATACTAGATATACTAATATTCTAATGGGTACGGTTCAAGGCGCTATAGCAAATGGAGTTTTAGATTCTGTAAGAGACGGCACTATAGACAAAAATAAAGCAAATGATCTTGGAATTATTGTATCGGTCTGGCTTAATCCAAGTGTAAGTAAAGATGATAATTTAGATCATAAGATTCTTTTTGATATTCATAGAAAAGCGACACATCAAGCTATTAAAAAAGCAATGAATAACGAACCGTCGATAGATTGGTTATTAGAAAATCAAGATAATCTGATTCATAAATATTATCAAATGGGCCTAGATGGTAAAATATAAATAATGTTTAATCGAATGAATAATTATTTTCTATTAATGCGATTGAACAAGCCTATAGGTATTTATCTACTTATGTGGCCTATGCTTTGGGCTTTTTGGGTGTCTGCGAATGGACAACCAAATATATTTTACTTGTTACTATTTATGATAGGCGCTGTGCTCACAAGGTCCGCTGGTTGTGTCATTAATGATTACTTTGATAGAGATATTGATTCTAAAGTAGAAAGAACGAAAGAGAGAATGTTAGTCTCTGGTAAAGTTAGCTCAAATGAGGCTACACTTATTTTTATAGCTCTTATATCATTATGTATCTTGCTTCTGCTAATGATTGGTGCTGATATTCTTATCTATGCCTTAATTTCATTCTGTCTACTTGTTATTTACCCCATCTCAAAAAGAGTGATTAAAATTCCCCAGTTAATTCTAGGCATAGCTTTTGGATCTAGCATACCAATGGTTTACATAGTCCAAATTGGAGAAGTTGATACTACATGCATACTGCTTTATCTGGCCACAATTTCATGGGCGATATCTTATGATACTTACTATGCGATAGCAGATAAGCAGGATGATATAAAAATAGGAAATAAATCGTCAGCAATTTTGTTTGGAGATAACGATATTCATGCACCTTATTGGCTACAAATGTTAACTATAACATTATTAACAATTGTCGGTTTGATAAACAATTTGAATTTAATTTTCTATGTTTCATTATTTTTGGCTGCACTAATATGCATCTATCAAAAAATTTTAGTATCTAGTCGAAAACCATATCAATGTATCTCAGCTTTTGAAAATAATAATTACTTTGGATTAATAATCTTTTTTGGACTACTATTAAGCTACCTTTATGAATAAAAATACTAAAAAATGGAAACTTGATGATATAGAAAATCTATATCGTCTACCTTTTAATGATCTTATTTTTAAAGCTCATTCTACTCATAGAGAGCATCATGATCCTAATAAAATTCAAGTCTCGACATTAATGTCTATCAAGACTGGTGGCTGCCCTGAAGATTGTAAATATTGTTCACAAAGTATCAAATACAATACTGATGTAGAGATTGAAAAACTGCTTTCTGTTGAAGATGTCATTGATCAAGCAAAAGCTGCGAAAGACTCTGGTGCATCAAGGTTTTGTATGGGTGCTGCATGGAGAAATCTAAACGATAGTAACCTAGAAAAGATTAAAGATATGGTCAAAGCTGTAAAGAATCTTAATCTAGAGACCTGCTTAACACTAGGTATGTTAAAAAAAGAGCAAGCAGATTCTCTCAAAGAATGTGGATTAGATTATTATAATCATAATTTAGATAGTTCGGAAGAGTATTACAGCAAAGTTGTATCCACAAGAACTTATCAAGATAGACTCAATACATTAAGTTATGTCAGAGATGCAGGTATAAAAGTATGCACTGGTGGTATATTAGGTCTTGGCGAAGAAAATATAGACCGGCTAAAACTTATTGAAGTACTTTGTAATATGGAAGAACAACCAGAGTCAGTTCCGATGAACAAACTAGTAAAGATTGATGGGACGCCATACTCAGAAAATGAAAATGTTGACAACTTTGATTTCATAAGAGTTATAGCTATTTCAAGAATTACTATGCCAAAGACTTTTGTGAGATTATCTGCAGGAAGAGATAGTATGAATGATGAGATGCAAGCATTATGTTTCTTTGCTGGGGCAAATTCCATATTTTATGGTGATGAGCTACTTACAACAAAAAATTCCTCTATTAATCATGACAAAGTTCTGATGGATAAACTTAGTATTAAAACTCTATAATCTTGACGTCTTTCAAAAATCAAATAAAAAAAATTAATTCCCTAGGCTACTTAAGAACAAGGTCTGTTATAAATGTTGAGAAGAGTACTAAAGTAAATTTAGGTAATAAAACAGTGACATCCTTCCTTAGCAATGACTATCTTGGAATGTCAAAGAATCGAATTATAATAACCGAATTAAAGAGATCAGCTAATACTCATGGAGTAGGCTCTGGATCCTCTCCTCTTATTTCAGGTTATAGTGAATCACATCATTATCTTGAAAAGGAAATTGCAGAATATTTAAATGCAGAATCTTGTCTAGTTGTTAACAGTGGATATATGGCAAACCTATGTCTTTTGAATATTTTTGCTCAGGAAATGAATGTCGTTCAAGATAGACAGTCTCATAACTCGATAATAGAATCCTCTAAAATAAATAAAATAAAAATTAATCGATATAAACATCTTGATAATGCTCATTTAGAAAAACATTTGCGAAATGGAAAACAAGATATTATTTTTAGTGAATCTGTATTCAGTATGTCAGGTGACGCAACAAATATTAAAGAACACTATAAGTTAAAAAAGAGTTATAAATCTTTTTTATTTGTTGATGATGCACATGGATTTGGTATAGCAAAGTGTAAAGTAAAAAATAATGCTATAGAAAACTCATGTTCATCTTTCAATATTAAAATCTCAAATATTGATGCATACATGGGAACTTTTGGCAAAGCTATTGGAACGCTAGGAGCATTTATCTGTGGGAATAAAGACCTTATTGATATGGTTGTACAAAAAGGCCGTCCATATATATACTCAACTGCGCTTCCAAGATGTATTATTGACGCTACTAGGAAAAGTTTAAAAATTCTTGCAACAAACAAAACAAGATACAATAAGCTTCATAGCAACATATCTTATTTTAATAAGCAAAGTCTTAAGAAGGACATGGCATTCAATTTTACAGAAAGTCCAATAAAAACATATCTGATAGGAGACCCTCATTCAACACTCAGCATTAGAGATAAGCTTTTAAAAGAAGGAATAATGGTTCAAGCCATTAGATACCCGACTGTTCCCAGAAAACATGATAAATTAAGAATTACATTAACCTCAGACCATACGAAGAAAGATATTGATATACTTCTTGATACACTAGAGAATATACATTGTGAAAAATCTAAATAATAAAAATATATTAGTTGGTATTACTGGCAGTATCGCTGCGTATAAGGCGGCTCAGCTTGTTAGTAATTTAAAAAATAATGGTGCTAATGTAAAAGTTATAATGACTAGAGCCTCAACATCATTTATTACTGAAAGAACTTTAGAATCAATATCAAATAATAAAGTATTGGTAGATGAGTCTGAAACAGAAGAATCATTCCTTCATCTAGAAGTTGCAAAATGGGCAGATATTATTCTTGTTGCACCATGCACAGCAAACTCACTAAATAAAATTACAAAAGGTCTCGGTGATGATCTCTTATCTACGACATGTCTTGCGTTTAAAAGAAAAATTTTTATAGCTCCTGCAATGAATCCCGATATGTGGAATAACACTATCGTGCAAGATAACTTAAAAAATATATCAGTAGATAAATTTGAGATAATTGGACCAGACTATGGCAATCATGCATGCGGGGATGTTGGTTATGGCAGAATGTCATCTCCAGATCTTATTATCGAAACCTTAAGTAAAGTAATGGGTAAAGGTATCTTAGATGGTATCAAAATATTAATCACTGCAGGTCCAACAAGAGAACCAATAGATCCAGTTCGATTCATCAGTAACTACAGTTCAGGAAAAATGGGTTATGCTATTGCAGAATATGCTAGAGATTTAGGTGGTGATGTTAGATTAATCACCGGGCCTGTGAAACTTCCATCACCAGAATCAATACCAACTAAAGCTGTTGAGACATCTTCCGAAATGCTGGACGAGGTCTTAGATAGTGTATCTGATTGTGATATTTTTATTTCTGCAGCTGCTATATCAGACTACAAGCCTTCTGATACCTTAACTGAAAAACATAAAAGTTCTGATGGTGATCTTAATATAATACTTGTGCGTGGAGAAGATATCTTAAAGACAGCTAAATTAAAAAATAAGAATGTTTTTGCTGTTGGATTTTCTGCAGAAACGAAAAATATTGAAGAAAATGCAAAAGCAAAGCTTGTTAGTAAACAAATTGATATGATAATAGCTAATGAGGCAAATCACAAAAAAGGATTGGGCTTCGAATCTGATTATAATCAAATAGTTATCATAAATGAATCAGAGACAACTACGATACCTCGTAATTCAAAAAAAGAGTTGGCAAAGATTATCATTCATAAAATAGTATCTATATATAAAAAAAATCTGTTGAAGATTAAAAATGCTTGATAGTGTTCAAGTAAAAATTGTCAATAATATTATTAAAGAATTGCCAGATTACGCAACAGAGGGATCGGCGGGCTTGGACCTCCGTGCAGCTATAAATAAAAAGATGAAACTGCACTCTAAAGAAACAATTTTAATACCAACTGGGTTATCTATTTTCATTGAAGATAAAGATTATGCTGCAACACTGCTACCGCGGTCTGGTCTAGGCCATAAAAAAGGAATAGTCTTAGGTAACCTAGTTGGTCTTATAGATTCTGATTATCAAGGTGAACTCATGATATCTTGTTGGAATAGAAGTAAAGAGAATTACATAATTGAGCCTTTAGATAGAATCGCACAAATGATATTTATAAAAGTTGAACATCCTAAGCTAGAGATTGTCAACGAGTTCAGGACTTCCAAAAGAGGTGAGAAAGGTTTTGGTTCATCAGGAAAAAAATAACACATGAATGCAGATATCTTTAGAGCATATGACATCAGGGGTCTTTATCCATCAGACCTTAATGAAGAAACCGCATATAAAATTGGGGCTGCTTTAGCTGATAAAATTACTATCAATCGAAAAGCAGTTGTAGCAATGGATGGAAGGCTAAGTGGGCCTCGTATTAAGAAATCATTAATTGATGGTCTTGTTTCGCATGGTATTGAAGTTACTGATTGTGGAATGCTGCCAACACCAATGCTTTATTTTGCAACTAAAATACTCAATATACCGAATGGCTTTATGGTAACCGGGAGTCATAATCCTAAAGATTATAATGGAATCAAGATGATTGTAGGCGATAATCCACTTTTTGACAAAGATATATATGCTCTTAGAGACTGGATAGCCAATAATATAATTGAAGAGGTTGGTAACAATGATAAGCCAAACATATCTAATGATATAGCTTACAAATACATCAAAAGAGTAAAAGAAGATATATCAATTAATCTTGAAGAAAAATTTGTTATTGACTGCATGAATGGAATCACAGGAAGTGTAATAGAAAAAGTAACCAGAGCATTTAATATTAATGCAGAATTTATCAATAGCGCTGTAGATGGTAATTATCCTAATTGTGATCCAGATCCCACAAAAGAATCTAACTTAGAAATGTTGAAAGAAAAAATAATCGAGACAAATGCGATGTACGGAGTTGCATTTGATGGTGACGGTGACCGTCTTGTAATTATTAAAAAAAATGGAGATATCATTTGGCCTGATCAACTTATGATTTTATTCTCAAAATCTATCCTTGCTGATAATCAGAATGCAAAGATTGTATACGATGTTAAATGCACAAAAAACCTAAAAAAAACAATAGAAGATTCTAATGGCATACCTATAGAATCAAGAACCGGACACTCATACATTAAACAAACAATTAAAAAAGAATCTGCAAAACTAGGCGGAGAAATGAGTGGTCATATATTCTTTAATGACAAATGGTATGGGTTTGATGATGGAATTTATGTTTTTCTCAGGTTCTTAGAAATATTATCAAATGAGCCTAATCTAGTTGATTATTTATCAAGTTTACCAAAAACATTCTCGACATCAGAAATTGATGTAGAATTTCCAGGAAATAATCATTTTGAATTTATGGAAAGCTTCAGAGCGAATAGTGATTTTCATAACTACTCAGTGTCATATCTAGATGGAATTAAAATATCAGATACAGATTCTTGGGGCTTAATAAGAGCCTCAAATACATCACCTAAAATAACGCTCCGTTTTGAATCATTGTCAGAAAGTGGCCTTAATATTATTAAAAATGAAATTAAAAATGCTATTCTTAAAATTGATAATACGATAGAATTACCGTTCTAAATTATGAACAAAGAAATTGTGCTAAGAAAAGATACTGCGAATATACCCTCTACGGCAGACGTGCTTATAGAAGCGTTGCCCTATATACAAAAACTATCTAACAGAATAATAGTCATTAAATTTGGTGGGAATGCAATGATTGATGACAAACTTAAAAATAGCTTTGCTCGTGATATTGTTCTTTTAAAACAAGTTGGTCTCCACCCTGTAATTGTTCATGGTGGTGGACCACAAATAACAAGCTACCTTGAGCAAATGGGAATTAAAAGTGAATTTGTAGATGGCATGAGAGTGACAGATGAGAAATCAATAGACCTTATTGAAATGGTTCTTGGCGGATCTATTAATAAAGAGATTGTAAATTTGATCACAAGCCATGGAGGGAGAGCTGTAGGTTTATCTGGCAAAGATGGTGGATTAATAAGGGCTAAAAAAATGGTTTCTGAAGGTAAAAATAAAAACTTTGATTTCAAGAATACAGGTATGGTCGCAAGCATTGATCCAAGTGTAGTAAATCTCCTAGACTCTACATCGTTTATTCCTGTCATTGCGCCAATTGGCATAGGAGACGATTACAAAACCTATAATATTAATGCCGATATAGTTGCTGGTAAAATTGCAAAAATCCTACAAGCTGGTAAATATGTAATGTTGACTAACACTGCAGGTGTCTTTGATGATGATGGTAATCTTATTAAATCTATGAATGCTGAACAGGTAAGACAGTTTGTAAAAAAAGGTACTATATCTTCAGGAATGTTACCTAAGGTTGAGTCCGCACTTGAGGCTGTATCTGCTGGTGTACACAACGTGCAGATAATTGACGGCACAATTGAACACGCATTACTCCTTGAGCTTTTTACAGACGAAGGTGTTGGAACAATGATTCGCAGAACATAAGATTTGGAATACATATTCCTTCTTTTTATATCTTTTATTTCGAATTTATTCTCTGCTTTCTCGGGAGGTGGCGCTGGTATAATACAACTCCCTGCAATTCTATTATTGTTCGAAATAACATTTCCAGTAGCACTTGCCACTCATAAAGTCTCAACAGTTCTTTTGGGTTTAGGTGCGTCTCTAAAGTTCTTTGAAAAAAACATTCCTAATAAAAAAATATTACTAGAGGGAATCATGGTTGGTCTGCCAGCAGTGATTGTTGGTGCATACTCAATAAGCTCTATAGATGAAGGTCTAGCGAGAAAACTGCTTGGGATTTTAATACTGATAGTATTCCTATTATCATTTATAAAACGTACTGGAAACATAAGTGATAGAATCCATCCCTCTGTGCTCTATCTTATATTGTTCATGATTGGTTTTCTAAATGGTTCACTCTCAGCTGGGACAGGTTTACTGTACACTTTGATGTTGACCCAAATATATGGCATGTCATTTAAAGAAGCAATAGGTTATACATTATTAGTAGTAGGTCTGTTTTTTAACTTAATCGGGGCTGTGACCCTGTACCTAATTTCAACGATAGATTTTACAATCCTCCCTGTCCTTATAATTGGCTCTTTTTTTGGAGGTTACGTGGGAGCAATGATTGCTATTAGTAAATCTAATAAAGTTATCAAAGCTGCATATCAATTCGTGACAATCGTAGTTGCGTATAAACTTCTATTTTAAATACCCTTATATTTAGAAATATACACATCCATGTTTTGAACATATTTTGTATATTTTGAATTTGATTTTATATATTCATAAATGTCATCAAGATTAATTAAATAATGTGTTTGTATATCATAATTTTTTTTAAGTTCTTTTGATGCCATTGAATTTTTGCCTATTTCCATTCTGTTAAATGCCACGAGAATATTCTTGCAAGTAGCGTGAGATTCTAAAATTAGATTGTATGATTCGATTATAGATGATCCAGATGAGATTACATCATCTACTATCAAGGACTCTCCTTTTATATCGCAGCCAACGAAGTTACCTTTGTCACCATGCAATTTTGTTTCTTTTCTGTTAAATGCATATTGTGAAATAATTGAATATTTAGAATATAAACTCTGACAAATTGATGAGCATAGCGTAATCCCTTTATAAGCTGGTCCAAATATGAAATCATAATTGAGATTATTATTTTTTATATAATCAGCATAATATGAGGAGAGGTCAGATAATAGCTGGCCATCATGACATAAGCCAGTATTAAAATAATAAGGACTTTTTCTGCCTGATTTGAGCGTGAAATCTCCAAATCTTAAAATTTTTTTATTAATTGTAAACTCTATGAAATCTCGTTTCTTATTAAACATAGTGGCTAGCCATAAATTAATGATAACATAACGATAAAAGTAAAATGAAAGTTATAACTATAAATGTTTGTGGAATAAGGTCTAGTCAAAAAAAAGGGCTCTTTGATTGGCTGAAAAAAACTAAGGCGGATTTCATATGTATGCAAGAAACCCGAGCTCTTGAGGAACAAATTATGGATTCTTGTTTTTCTCTGAAAGGCTATTCTAGATATCTTAATGTTGCTGAAAAAAAAGGATATAGTGGAGTAGCTATTTATACAAAGCACAAGCCTCTTAATATTAAGACCTCTTTTTCTAAATCGATATTTGAATCTGAGGGCCGCTTTATTCTCACTGAATATAAAGACTTTTCTTTGATATCTGTGTATTTCCCATCGGGGTCATCTGGAGAAGAAAGACAAAAACTAAAATATGAGTTTATGGGACATTTTGAGAAGTTTATAAAAAAGCTTATCAAAGAGAAGAAGCCATTGATTGTATGTGGGGATTACAATATTGCGCATACTAAAGATGATATAAAGAATTGGAGATCTAACCAGAAGAATTCTGGCTTTTTACTTGAAGAGAGAGAGTGGATGACAAAATTAATTAATAAGATTGGTTTAAAGGATGCGTTTCGAGAAAAGTGTAAAAAAACAGATATATATACATGGTGGTCAAATAGAGGTAATGCTTATAATAATAATGTAGGCTGGAGAATTGACTATCAAATGGTGACTGATAACTTCTGTAATAAAATTAAAAGTGCTTCAGTATATAAAGCAAATAAATTCTCGGATCATGCGCCTCTCATAGTTAATTATGATATTTGATTCTATACAAAATATATTTAAACCTTATTCGGACAAAAAAATAATTATCTCAATGATAATGGGTTTTGTTGCGGGCCTTCCTTTGCTATTAACTATCACACTTCTTCAAGCATGGCTTACGGACGTCAATGTATCCAAATCAACTATTGGATTATTTGCATTAATTGGCTTACCTTACTCTTTAAAATTTTTATGGGCACCAATTTTCGATCGGTATGTAATATCTCCTTTAGGAAGAAGGAGAGGCTGGCTTTTATTCGTACAAGTACTATTAATAATATCTATATTTTTATTAGGACAATCAAATCCAGAGATTAATCTTTATAATGTTGCTGTTCTCTCATTATCAGTTACGTTCTTTTCAGCTTCTCAAGATATCATTATAGATGCATATAGAAGAGAAAGCCTTCTAGAAAGGGAACAAACCATGGGGGCATCAGCTTATGTTTTAGGATACAGATTCGGGGCTTTAGCTGCCGGAGCAGGAGGGCTTATTCTAGCGGATATTTATTCTTACTCATTTGTTTATGCGCTGATGTCATTGATAATGCTAATAGGTGTTGTAACAACATTCTTTGCAAATGAACCTAAAATTACAGCTCAGCCAACCACACTGAAAGAATCTATAATTGAACCTTTTAAAGAATTCTTTAATCGCTATCAGGTTGAAAAAAATGATATTCAAAAGTATGTTCCATATCTAATTTTATTATTCGTATTGTTGTATAAAGTGGGTGATACTATGGCACACTCACTAAGTACAAATTTTTATCTCGAGATAGGATTTTCAAAAACAGAAATTGGTACCGTAGTTAAATTTTTTGGCCTAGGTGCTACATTGATAGGAGCTTTCGTAGGCGGTGTGCTATCACTAAAAATTGGCTTATACAAATCCCTAATATATTTTGGTGTATTCCAATTAATCGCTACACTAGGTTTTGCCGTATTATTCTACACCGGCGATAATATAGTTATGCTAATTGGTGTCATTACACTTGAAAATTTAGCTGCAGGAATGGGGTATACTGCTTACCTAGCATTTATAGCAAATATGACTTCTAAGCAATTTACAGCAACACAGTTTGCTCTTATGACAGCATTAATGTCTTTACCGAGAACATTCTTATCTGGAACCTCAGGGTTCTTAGTTGAAATGTTAGATTGGGATATCTACTTTATTTTTTGTTCTTTAATAGCAATACCTGCTCTGTTAATATTAAAAAAAATCAAATTTATTATTAAAGATGAACAAATTTAATACAGCAGACTTGTGTGACGACTATAAATTGGTAGTAGCTAAACCTATCTTCAAGTCTTTTGGCTCTCATACACATTGCTATGGAAAAATTAAAACTGTAGAAGCTATCGAAGATAACTCATACGTAAAGAAGCTATTACAAGAAGATGGATCAGGCTGTGTAATGGTCGTTGATGGTAAAGGGTCAGAAAAATGTGCTCTTGTAGGTGATAATTTAGCTGCACTCGGAGCAGAGAATAACTGGTCAGGAATTATAGTAAATGGCTGTATAAGAGATAGTTTTGAGATCAACAATATTGGTATATCTATAAAAGCCATTAACTTAGTTCCCAACAAGAGTGAAAAAAAGGATGTTGGAAAATATAATCTAGATCTAAAGTTCGCTGGAGTAACATTCAAGGAAAATCAATTTATTTACTCTGATCCTGACGGTATTGTTATCTCGTCAACAGAGATTATCTTAAAGTGAATAATATTTTTATAAATCTTGAAAACATTAAATTAATTAAACAAGGAAAAAAAATAGTAGATGATTTTTCACTAGCTATATCTTACAGAGAAAAAATTAATATTTTTGGAGGAAACGGAACTGGAAAAACTTCTTTACTAAAATTGATTTCTGGAATTACATGTCCTACATCAGGCAAAGTAACCATTGATGAAAATGCTTCTATCCATGAGGATTTATTTTATATTGGCCATAAATATGGCTTAAAAAATGAACTAAGTGTGGCTGATAATATTAAGTATGCTCTTGGATTCCATCAGCGGAACTTAGAAGAAAAGTATATTATTGAGGAATTAGATTTATATAACATAAAAGATAAATTTATAACTAAAGTAAAATATCTATCACATGGGCAAAAGAAGATTGTGAGTTTGGTGCAATTATCTCTACTTAAAAATAAAATTTGGGTTCTAGATGAACCATTTACTGGTCTTGATCAAAACATAATTGATATCTTTATAAAAAAAATAGATCTGCATATAGCTGACGGTGGAACAGTTGTTATTACTAGTCATAACCAAAAAGATAAATTTACTAATATAGAACTATGATGAACGTTTTCTTTTCAATCATTTTCAAAGATATGAGAGTAATTCTAAACTCTGGTACAAAGGTTTTCATGCCTATAGTGTATCTTTTACTAATACTAATCTTCTTTTCAATTAGTATTGCAAATACAACCCTTGGTGGTTATGAAAAAGTATTGCCTCAAATTATTTGGCTAGCTTGTTTACTAGTAAGTCTATTAAATATGGAAGCTTTGTTTAAGGATGATTTTGAAGATGGAACACTAGAAGGTATTGTCATTAATTCTCATTTACTAGAATTTAATGTTTTGGCCAAAGTTATATCCTATTGGCTCTTTACAATTATACCATTGGTTATCATTGGTTTTCTTGCTAACTATCTTCTAACATCTAACATGGGGGCATCAATAGTCCTATTGGTTAGTTTACTTCTAGGGACCTTAACTATCTCATTAATTGGGTCTATTGCTGCTTCTCTTACTTTAAGTATAAAAGGAAACAATCTATTATTATCATCAATAGTACTGCCTATGGATATTCCTGTACTGATCTTCGGTACGAGCTCTGTCTATAATGCCATGTCAGGAGTTGATTATAATTCTGAATTATTATTTTTATTGTTATTATTGATATTATTTTTAATAATTTCACCATTCGCATCTGCAATGGGTCTAAAAAATAGCTTAGACTAGTTTAGCCCAGGATTTGTTTTTCTCATTTTCAAGAAGCATGTTTTGAGATGATTTGAACATAGTACCAAAAAAGAAAAATGTAAACCCAAGAGCGGTTATTATTAGAGGCGTTAACATATCACCTGCAATACTAGGAGCACTCAACTTAATTACAGATGGGCCCTGATGAAGTGTATTCCACCACTCTACAGAAAAATGAATAATAGGAATATTTATAAAACCAACAATGGATAATATATTTACAGAAGTTGCGGCTTTTTTCTTATCTTCAAAAGAACCATGTAATAACAATATTGATATGTAAATAAAAAATAAGATTAGTTCGGATGTAAGCCTAGCATCCCATGCCCACCATGTTCCCCACATTGGCTCTCCCCATATAGCGCCAGTGATCAATGTAAAAAAAGTAAATATAGCACCAAGTTTACAAGAAGCTAACAAAATTAAATCATAGACCTTGATGTGCCAAATTAACGATATGATTGCAGAGAAGAAAACCACAGAATAAGCAAAAAGAGAGATCCATGCGCTAGGAACATGAACATACATGATTCTGAATGCATCACCTTGTTGGTAATCTGAAGGTGCTACAAATAAACCTTCATACAGTCCATAGCTTATGAATATCAAAGCAAGTAGCAAAAGCCATGGTATAATTGCATCGGTGAATTTATAATAACCCTCGGGTGAAATAGTTGAAAAAAGTTTTTTTAACATAATTAATAAAAAATGATAGCATACAAATAATTTTATGACTGAAAATAAACTAAGAGACTATGAAAAATCTATGGTTACATGGTGCAAGAGTTTGCAAGGAAAATATAAACTTATGAAAAAACTCAACAAAAAAGCATTCAATAACTCAGTCAAATCAAAGAAAGACATTGGTTAATTGAATCCTCATGTTCTTTCATCTGACCATTAACCACGAAGAACGGTCCGTTTAAGAATTTAGATCCTTGCCCGTATCTAAACCTCTCAAGGTTTTTGTCTAAGAAGAGAGCTCCAGATTCTTCAATTATACATTGCCCGGCTGCTGTATCCCACTCATGAGTAGGCCCGAGTCTTACTGAAAAATGCCCTTTACCCTCTGCTACTCTCACAAATTTAATTGCACTAGACATATAAATTAGTTTTGAATGTTTGAAATTATTATTCAATAATTTTACAACACTATCCCTTATGACTGTGCTTACAAATATATTATTATCGATTTGAGATTTATTAGTAATTTTGACTTTATGCATATCCTCTTTTATCAAAAAAGCACCTTCACCAGAAGATGCATAATAAAACTCTTTACTTGATGGTATATAAATTATTCCAAATGAAGGATAGCTATTATGTATATATGAAATACATATACAAAATTGCTCACCTCCTTTTATATAGTTCTTTGTTCCGTCAATTGGATCAACCAGCCAATAGGAAGGCTCTTTATTAATTTTGTCATCGCTCTCTTCGGAAATGATAGTATCTCCTTTAAATGTTCTTGACAGATAACTAACTATCAACTCACTAGAGCGTATATCTATATTAGTCACAGGGGTATTATCAGATTTTAAATTAATATTTAAATTTTTTTGTCCATCTAATTGAATCTGTCCTATGTTTCGACAAAGTTTAAGAAGATCTGGAATATGTTTTTGAAAATTGTGATCACTCATGATTTTCTATAATGTTCAGAGCAGCATGTACTCTCGAATCTATAATTTCATTTTTATCAAGAAAATTAATGACTTCATCTCTGTCAACTCTTATTACCTCCAGTTCTTCTGGTTCATCGCCACTAAGAGATGATACCGATAACTCCTTAGCAACCATTACATAAGTCATATGATCTATATAACCAGGCGCAAGATAAAGTTTTTTTATAAGTTTAATGTCCTTAGATTTATAACCAACTTCTTCTTGTAACTCGCGATTAGCAGCTTCCTCAATTGTTTCCCCCTTATCAATCTTGCCTTTAGGAAAAGTGATCATATAATCATCGATTGCAGCTGCATATTCTTTTATAAAGATAATATCATTTTCGATGAAAGGGACTACCATTACAGCACCACTCCCAGTTCCAGATATGATTTCGTACTTCATAGTTATACCATTAAACTCTATGTCTGCTTGTTTGATATCAAATAGTTTTGATTTAAATATTGATTTTTGATTAAGTATTTTTGGCATTGTGTACTCTGACTATCAAGGATGATACATTATCAGTTATGATTTTTAAAGATATAGAATGCATGCTAATAGACATGGACGGAGTCATTCTAGATAATACTTATGACAATAACTTTTGGCAAAATCAAATTCCAGAAGTTATCGCGCAAAATAAAAGAGTTTCATTTGATGACGCAAAAAAACTTGCTATACAGATATTTAATTATAAGAAAAATACTAAGGATTGGTATGATGTCGATTACTGGTCTAATATGCTAGACATAGATATTGAGGCTCAAAAAAGATCTGAGCAAAGCTTTAGTAAAATAAGTTTATATGATGGAGTCATTAATACTTTAAAAGAACTTAAAAAAAAATCAAAAATAATCCTAGTTACAAATGCCCATAGAAAAACACTGAATATCAAATTAGAAAAATATGATTTAGCTCCTTATTTTGATGATATGGTTTGTGCGCATGAGCTGTATTATGTCAAGGAGGATATACAGTTATGGTATATGTTACGATTAAAATATAAATTAAATTATAAAAAAACAATTCTAATTGAAGATACAATTAATAATATTAATGTAGGGCTATCTGCTGGGATATCAGGTGCCATATATCTAGGCGGTGAAGACTTTACTGCTTCTGGTAAAATACTCAAGCTATCATCAATTAATCAGGTTCTTTCTGCAATCAATTAAAGAAAGCGTCTCATAATTATTATTTATAGGGAATGTTTCTTCAACATGAATTATAGTTTTGTTTTTTTTAAAAAGAGTAACTCTTGTCACATGATCTTCTTGTAAACAATAGTTTATAGCATGTTTCACAAAACTGTGGTTGTTAAACAATATAGTTGCCAAGGATTTGTCCTTGAGATATTTTATATGTTTCATTTTGCCTTTAATATTACTTATAGGTGTATATGATACAGCCTTTATCGATTTATCTAAGTTGCCCTTGATCTCTACTTTTCTGATAAATGAGTATTTTTTTGATAAACAATTAAGACTTTTTGTTAAACTTATATGAGATGAGATAAACTTCACACGACCTGACTTATTACTAATTATCCTTTTAGTTAGAGAAGAATTATCAATTAAGATCCTCCTGAGATTGTTTGGTAAATCTTTGATTTTTCGCTCGCATCTCCATTTCTGTTTATAATTGTATTTCATTTATACTTTTTATCTTCCAACGTTTTTTCAGTTCCCTGATCTTTGCTGATGATAATTCAAATTTGAAGTTTTTTATATATGAAATATTATCCATAATGTCATTGATGGTTGAAATGCGGTAATTATCAGGCATACCTGACTGTTTACTGCCCAAATATGTACCTGTTCCTCGTGTTTTTAAATCATACTCCGCAACATCAAAGCCAGAATGATGTTTTTCTAGATACTCAAGCTTATCTATTGATTCTGATGTAGCTTTTCTAGAATGTACTAAATAACAATACCCATTTACTAAACCTCTGCCTACTCTTCCTCTGAGCTGATGTAGCTGAGCTAATCCAAATAATTCTGAATTTTCTATCACTAAGCAATTAGCATTGGGGCAATCTATTCCAACCTCTATAACGCTTGTGGCTACAAGTATGTCTATCTTTCCTGATCTAAAATCTTTAATTATTCTAATCTTTTCTTCAGATAATAACTTTCCATGGAGTATTTTAATTTTATAATTAGGGTATATTTTTTTGATAGTGTTTGAAAATACATTGACCGACTGTTTGTCAGTGTCTTCAGTATCTTCTATTCTTGTACAAACCCAATATACCTGCATACCATCTTTTAGATGCTCTGAAACTTTATCATAAATTTTTATTCTAGAATCTTCATCATAAACAGTTGTCTTTATAATTTCTCGGTTTGATGGTTTATCTGAAATAGTAATATAATTCATATTTTCATATAGAACCAAGGCCAATGTTCTTGGTATAGGTGTTGCTGACATATAAATAAGATGTGGTTGCTTTTCGTATTCCGAGGATATCTTTTCTCTTTGCTTGACACCAAATTTATGTTGCTCATCAATAATAACTATAGCCAGGCTTTTAAATTTGTAGTTATTATATAAAAGTGCATGTGTCCCTATCAGGATAGATATTTTCCCATCATACAACTCTCTTTTGATACTTTCTTTTTCTGCTTTTGTGCATTTACCACTAACCATTTCTATCTTTCCATACTTACCAAGGTACTCCATAAAGGTTATAAAATGTTGTGAGCATAAAACTTCTGTTGGAACTAGAACTAGGCACTGATGATTATTTGAAAGAGCTTGATAACAAGCCATTATTGCTACTAGTGTTTTGCCACAGCCAACATCACCTTGTATGAGTACTTTTGATGGCACCTTATCTTTTATAGACATACTAATCTTATCAATTGCTGATAATTGACCATCTGTCAGTTGGAATGGCAATGATAAGTAAAAACTGTTCATTGATTCTTTATTTGCCTTTAGTTCAAAAGAAGGTTTAGAATTATACTTTGCGATAGTCTTTAGAAATTCGTGTTTATGTAAGTAGATTTCTTCAAATGCTAACCTTTGTCTGGCAAGTATATATTCATTTACAGCATCAGAATAATTTCCATCGGGAAAGTGTAGTTTCTTAAGTGCTTTTAATAATGACATGCTATTAAATTCCTCATTAAAGTAATCATCTAAACAAGTAAATTCATAGTTCTTTGAAAAGGTTGAAAAAGCTTGTCTTATTAATTTTCTAATTTTTGATTGTGAAACTCTTCCTCTAAGAGAATACTTTGGGATAATATTTGCAAGCGACGAACTATCTTTAAAAACTTCTACTTCTGGATGTATAAATTCTAATTTTTTGCCTTTCAGTATAGCAGTGCCTGAAACTCTAATACTCATGCCTTTTTGTAAGTTCATGAATACAATAATTTTGTGAATGAATCTTATATAAAAAATACCAGATACTGATTGAACCGTTAAAATATAATTTGGCTTGTATCCTTTGGTTTTTATAGCTTTTATAATTTCACCTGAAATTACCACCGAGTCACCATTATTGACATCATCAATATTATCTATTTCTGTCTTATCTATTAGATCAGTTGGCGGGTAAGATAAAAGATCAAATAATGATGTTATACCAATTTCAGATAAAAGAGACTTAGTCTTCTCGCCAACTCCTTTCAGTGAATCTATACTCTGAGAAATTTCTTCAGAATATTTTCGCATGTACTAGTCTTTAAATAATATAGCGTCAATTTCTATATGAACATCTTTAGGAAGTCTACTGACTTCGACTGCTGCTCTGGCAGGATACGGCTCTGTTAAATGACGCTCCATTATAGAATTAACAATTGAGAAGTTTTCTAAGTCTTTTAAATAAACAGTGAACTTAACACAATGATTAAGAGTACAATTTGCTTCCATTGCTATATTTTTCAAATTATTAAGGACAACGACTACCTGATCCTCAAATGTTCCTTCAATAATACTCATGTTCTTATAATCAAGAGGGATCTGACCAGATATAAATGTAAATTTGTCTACAGTTATTGCTTGAGAGTAAGTGCCTATTGCAGATGGTGCGGTATTACATGTAATCACTTTTTTGCTCATGGCTTTTTTCTGGTATGACCCGCTTCTTTCAATCTTTCTAAATAATTATGCCAATTTTCTTGATAGTTTTTACACAAACTATATAAGTGTTCCCAAGAATATAATCCTGTATCATGCCCATCATCAAAAATAATTCTTACAGCATAGTTACCTACAGGCTCTAATTTATCAATTACAACATCCTCTTTATTTATTTGTAGTTTCTCTTGCCCTGGCCCGTGTCCTTTGACTTCAGCAGAGGGAGAGAAACATCTTAAATATTCTGAAGTGATATCATTGCTGAAACCATCTTCAAATGTAATTGACAGCGTATTTGTTTTTTTAATGTACCTTAGTTCTGTTGGTTTTATCATAAAATGTACCTACTCAAATCCTCATTTTCTGCTAACTCATTTAAATGCTTATCAACATAGTCCGCATCAATTGTTATTTTAGTGTCTTTCATATCACTAGCCTCAAAAGATAATTTTTCAAGTAATCTCTCCATTATGGTATGTAGCCTTCTAGCACCAATGTTTTCAGTTTTCTCATTAACTGTCCAGGCAATTTTCGACAATCTTGTAATAGCTGATTTATCAAACTTAACATCTATACCCTCAGTTTTCATCAAAGCAATGTATTGTTCAGTTAATGAATAATCTGGTTCTTCTAAAATTAATTCGAAATCGTCAACTGATAACGCGCTTAGTTCTACTCTTATGGGCAATCTTCCTTGAAGTTCAGGAATTAAATCTGATGGTTTTGATAAATGAAATGCCCCAGAAGCAATAAAAAGAATATGATCTGTCTTAACAGGACCATGCTTCGTGTTAACTGTACTTCCCTCAACTAAAGGAAGAAGATCTCTTTGAACTCCCTCTCTTGAGACATCTGCTCCACTTGCATTAGCCCTTGATGAGACCTTGTCTATTTCATCTATAAAAACAATTCCGTTTTGCTCCACTTGCTTTATAGCGTCTTGCTTTATGTCATTATCATTAACTAATTTCTTAGCTTCTTGCTCTGCAACTACTAACAGAGCATCCTTTATTTTCATTTTCTGTGTTTTAGTTTTAGTATTTGATAAATTCTTAAACATCCCTTGAAGTTGATCCGTCATTTCTTCCATGCCTGGTGGAGCCATAACCTCAAATGATGGGTTGTTTGCTTGAATACTAATGTCTATTTCCTTATCGTCCAATTTCCCCTCTCTTAACTCTTTTCGAAGGGCTTGTTTAGTTTCTCTATTGTCTGATAGCTCAGAAGAGCTCCCACTATCAAAGTTGTCACCAGTTCTTCGTGGCAATAAATGATCTAATATTATTTCTTCTGCTAACTCTTCAGATTTACGATAAACTCTAGACATCGCTTTTGACTTTGCTTGGTTTATAGCAATTTCTGTTAAATCTCTTATTATTGAATCAACTTCCTTGCCAACATAACCTACTTCGGTAAACTTAGTGGCCTCAACTTTTATAAAAGGCGCTCCAGCTAAATGTGCAAGTCTTCGTGCAATTTCTGTTTTACCAACACCGGTTGGTCCTATCATCAATATGTTCTTTGGTGTAATTTCATTACTTATATTGTCAGGTAGCTGTAACCTTCTCCATCTATTTCTTAATGCGATAGACACTGCTCTTTTTGCATTAGACTGACCGATAATGTGCTTGTCTAGCTCTTCGACAACTTCTCTTGGTGTCATTTCAGACATTTATTTTCTCTATAGTTAAATTTGAATTTGTATATATGCATATATCTGAAGCAATACTTAATGACTTCTTTACAATATCTTCAGCAGACAAATCTGTATTGTCATATAGAGCTTTAGCAGCCGATTGTGCAAATGAGCCTCCTGAACCAATCGCTAATATTGAGTCTTGAGGCTCTATAACATCACCATTTCCAGAAATTAATAAAGAAACATCCTTGTCAGCAACTATAAGTAATGCCTCCAAATTACGGAGTATTTTATCAGTCCTCCAATCTTTGGCTAACTCAACTGCAGATCTTGTTAGATGACCGCTGTACTTCTCCAACTTGCTTTCAAATTTTTCGAATAATGTGAAAGCATCAGCAGTAGCACCAGCAAATCCAGCAAGAACTTTATCTTTGTATAGTCTACGAACTTTTTTAGCATTGTTTTTCATAACAGTATTGCCAAGTGTCACTTGACCATCCCCTCCAACAACTATTTGATTATTTCTTCTAACACCAATGATTGTTGTCCCATGAAATGTCTCATTTTTCATAACTTTATGCCCTCGGGTGGCTATTTTTATATACCTTATTCAAATGTTCAAAATCCATATTTGTATATATTTGTGTTGTACTAATATCCTCATGGCCTAAGAACTCTTGAACGGCTCTTAAATCTCCGGATGCCTCTAACAAGTGAGTTGCACAGCTATGTCTTAATGTATGGGGTGATATCTTACAATTCAAGCCTTGTTTTTTTACCCAGAAATTAATTCTATTCTGAATAGATCTATTCGACAATCTATCACCATATTTATTGACGAAAAGTGCATCACAACTAACCCTAGATTCTGTTCTTTTAGCTATCCAAATTTTCAGTGCAAGCAATGCTTGTTCCCCTAACGGCAATATTCTCTCCTTTCTACCTTTCCCGATTACTTTTACGTATTTAGACAGCATATCTATTGAATCAATGTTTAGCTGAGTTAGTTCACTCAACCTAAGAGCTGAACTATACATGACTTCTATAATAGCTTTATCTCTTAAGGCAACCATAGTTGTCTCGGATATATTACAAAGTGTATCAATGTCACTTATCGATAAAATATGTGGTAATTTTTTAGTAAGTTTGGGTGTTTTTATGCCAGACATTGGAGTGATACTAATTTGTGAGGTTTTTAAAAGATAGGAGTAAAATGATCTAAGCGTTGATGCTTTTCTTGCCAAAGAGTTAGCGCTAATTCCAAGCTTGTGAAGATTCATAAAGAATTGTTCAATATTATTTTTACTAACAACATCAATATTAAAATTATTGTTTTTCAAATATTGTGAAAATTGCTTTAAGTCAATTTTATAATTTATAAGAGTATCTTGTGTGTATTGTTTCTCGTATTGTAAATACTTTACAAATTCTGAAATATAAGTTTTTTCACTACTCAAGGTTCCCCTCACCGTCATATGAACTTGGCCCTGTAAGTTGAAACGTATCAGGATTATATTTTTTACTTACACATAGAGTGCCACCTTTTTGTTTGATAAGAATAGTAGAGTTTAAAACTTTAGATTCGTTTTCAAGTTCATATATTTTAAACATACATATAGCTGCTGCGGTTGCTCCGCTTCCACATGAGTCAGTGTAGCCGGCACCTTTCTCATTAACAGTTAAGTCAACTGCTACTTCAGTATTGTTCAAAAATTCTTTAGCGTTTTTTATAAAACCTATATTCATAGAACTATCATATATCTCATCTATAACTTTGCAGATTTCTTTTTTATGTTCATCACAGCCAGCAGAAAACACAACGCAATGGAGGTTTCCGATTGATAAAGGTATAAATGAAAAAGTTATATTATCTTTGATGCTTTCAATCGTTATGACTAGATCATGCTGTGCAATCAAATAGTCCTGATTGTAGCTCTTTTCTGGGATATTTACATATGTTGGGGATCCCATATTAACAGATATTTGATCCTTATGAATTTTTGTTTCATAACTCACATCACAGACAATTAAGTTTGTCTTTAGTAAATTATATTTTCTATTTAAATAAAGCATTACAGCTCTTAGTCCATTGCCACACTGACAGGCTTTTGATCCATCTTGATTATAGACTTCACAGGATACATTAACTTTATCTTCTGGATTAATGATAAAAAATTGATCACACCCTATTTTATCTCTTCTAGAGTAATATATTATGTCATCAACAGTAATACTTGTTTTGATATGATTGGTGTCAATCAGTATGAAATCATTACCTTGACTGTTTAGTTTTGTATAAAGCGTCATCTCATAATTATAGTAGCAAAAAAATGTCTATCTGATACAGATTTGATATTTAATGTAACTTGACTAAAGCCGCTGAGTTGTGATTTAACCTCATCAATTGTATACGCAGCTCTAAGCGAATTCTCAAAATCTCTGAGCAAGACAGGGTCAGAGCCTCCATATTTTGATAAAGTATCTTCTAGTTGTGCATTTGATTCAGGGCGCACTAAATCCATCAAGAATATTTTTCCTTTTGGTCCAGTCAGTCTAATTAAATTTTGCCAAAAAAGATATACGTCTGATATATGATGCAAAACACTATTATTAATTACTAAATCAAATACATTTTCTGGGAAGAGTGCGTTGTTGATTAGTTTTTTATATATCTTTATGTTTTTTATATTTTGCTTTTCTTTTTTTAAAGTGAATTGTTTGAGCATATTTTCCGAACCATCAATTGCAGTAATCTGGCATTGAGTTTTCTTAACAAGCATCATTGGTATCTCCCCATCGCCACAGCCAACATCTAATATTTTTGTTTTACTATTAATTGAAACCTGCTGGAGAAGATTACTTATGAAAATTTGATTTGATTCAGAAAAGTCTGCTTGTGCGTATGAGACAGCTTGTGCCTCACTCTCCATTAGCTCTGTTTCAGGGGCGCGTCTCACTTAAGTTCATTTGTAAGAATCTGATCAAGAGTATCTGCAGACCTTATCTCTTTAATGCTGCCATTTGTTATAATATATTCTGACGGTTTAGGTCTTGTATTATAATTTGATGATAAAACAAACCCATAAGCTCCAACATCCTCAACAACCAGAAGGTCATAAACCTCTGAGTTCATAGACCTTTCTTTTCCAAGAAAGTCTGCGCTTTCACAAACAGGGCCAACGATATCATATTTTTTATGCGTCTTATCGCGTTTTAAAATAGGAGTAATTTTATGGAATGCATTATATAGAGGAGGTCTTATCAACTCTGACATGCTTGCATCTACTATCATAAAGTTCTTAGTTTCTGACTCTTTGATATATTGAATTTGTGTCACCAAAAGACCACAGTCTCCAATCACTGATCTTCCTGGTTCAAATAAGATATTCACATTTAAATCTTTCAAAGAATCCATTATTTCTTTAATATAATCAGCTTTTCCAACAATATCCTCGCCTTCATAAGATATTCCAAGGCCGCCACCTACATCTATATGTGTAATATTAATATTTTCTTTTTTTAAATCACTGACTAAACTTCTAATTGATTTAATTGAATCTATAAAGGGCTGTATTGAAGTAATCTGAGATCCAATATGGAAATCAATGCCTATTATATTTAGTGAGCTTAGTTTTGATGCTTTTATATAGAGAGTTAACGCATTCTTATATGTGATACCAAACTTATTATCTTTCAATCCAGTTGATATATACGGATGTGATTTGACCGCAACATCGGGATTGACTCTAATAGAAATATTTGCAGTTGTTCCCATAGCAGAAGCTTCATCGTTAATTACAAATAGCTCGCCTTCAGACTCTACATTGAAGCAAAGAATATTATTTTCTAAAGCATATCTAATCTCAGCTCTTGTTTTACCAACACCGGAATAAACAACTTTTTTAGTATCACAACCAGCTTTAATAACTCTATATAACTCCCCCATAGATACAACATCAAAGCCCATCCCTTCAGATGCAATTAATTTTAATATTGATAAATTTGAATTAGCTTTTACAGAGTAGCAAAAAAGCGTCTTGTCGTCAGACTGTGAGATATATTCTTTAATATTCTGTTTTATAAGATTTTCAGAATATAAGTAAAACGGAGTAGTAATCCCTTTTGATAATTCTTCTAAATCTAATTCATCAAAAAAGAGTTTATTTTTTTGGTAGTGTAAAGAATTCAAATTATTTATTTATTAAAACTATGTTAGATGCTGGGATCAAAGGCCCTTTGTTACCACAATTAGATAAAACCAGTGAAAATGAAATCATTATAAGAACTAAAAAATATTTGTGTAATATAGATGTGTACATTCTGATATTATAAGCTAAATCGCAAAAACATATCATGAAGATTTTAAGAAAATGAATAAAGATATAATTACAATCGGTGATAAAGAATCTGCTGACATCAACCTAGTCTGGTTTCATGGCTATGGGGCAAATAATTGGGGATTTGAACCATTTATAAAATTACTAAATTTAAATTTGGACGGCAAGCTTCATGTAATAATGCCTAATGCGCCACTAGATGATGGTAAAAGGTCATGGTATCCGCTGCCTAGAGAAGATAATGGCATAGTTGTTGAAGATGATGAAGGAATAACAAAATCTAAAGAACAGATAAAATCATCTCTTATTCCTTATATTGATCCTAATAAAAAAACATATCTTGGAGGTTTTTCACAAGGCGCAGCGCTCTCTTTGTCCATGGGGATAAGTGATGATATAAGATGTGACGCTATTGTTGCTATATCAGGGTATGTTCCATCTTCATCAAGCTTAGAGATAAAAAATAAAGATGCTGATATCTACGTGGCTCATGGTAGTAAAGATACAACGATATCAATAGAGACCCATCATAAATCTGTGGCATTCCTAAAAGAAAAAGGCTTGAATATGCATGAATTTGTAGACGATTGTGGTCATACAATCAGCAAAGAAATGATTAGTAATTTAACTGACTGGTTTTATAAAAAGCTTTAAAAGGGCAGCCTTAACCGCCCTTTTAAATAATGGACTACTCGCGATATCTTTGTGCTGCAGCTATTGCAGTTTCGCTTCCGTATTTTTCGTTAATTTTATCTAAGTGTTCAAAATGGTCAGCTCTTCTGTGAGTAAGACACATTCCTTTCTTATCAACACCCCATAGTGCATAAGCGATAAAATTTTTGAGATGATCAGGTGTCTGATCCATATGTGGTATTCCAAAACGTATCAAAAGATTGTTTCTGTCAGCTCCACTCTCTTTCTGTTCTTTTATTATTCTAAGTACTTCAACTTGAAGATCCTTCACATCATCGCCATTCCATGAACCTACCTTGGTTCCATCAGGCAATATAATGTCATCTCCTTGTGGTACTGGATGATCTGGCATATTCGTTTCTCCTATTAATTAAAATAATCCAATAATTATATTACAGAATTAGGTACTCTGTAACAAGAGTTATCGGCAAGGAAAAGCCTCAATGAACCCGTTTCTAAGTGCAAGGCCAACCAGGGGCTCATTTTCATAGTCCTCAAAGAACCCTGGTTTAGAGCTTATAGTTTTATTAATGATTTTCCGAAGTTCAGAAGCAGGAAGCTTTATGTTTCCTGGCTTACAATAGAGCTCTACCTCATGCTTTCTAAAATAATATTCCGAAGCCCATTCAAGGCCGCTCTCAAGGCCATAGATGTATGAATCATATATCCCAGAGTTATCACTCATGTATTCTTTAATAGTTGGAGTTTTAATATCAGAATACGAAGCATGAGAAAAAATTAATAGAAATATTATAAATATATTGGAGCTTATTTTATTTATAGCCATACGCCTCAAGTGCTGATAATATTTTTTTTGCTTCTTTTCTAACATTGCTGGGTGATGATGCCCCTATTGCTTTTTTTGTATGTATAGATTTTTCAACATCAATTGAGGTATATACATCCTTATTGATTTTATTAGAAAATGTTTTAAAGACATCTAGTGTAATCTCATTAAGACTTATGCTTTTTGATTCTGCATATTTAACTATCTTCCCAACTATCTCATGAGAAGTTCTAAATGGAACGCCTTTCAATGATAAATAGTCAGCCAAATCAGTAGCATTTGAATAATCTTGTTTGGAAAAAATCAAAGCTCTTTCCTTGTTAACTTTTAAAGTTGATATCAGCCTTGGCATCAATGCTAAGCATGAAACAACGCTCCCAATAGCTTCTAATATTATGCTTTTGTCTTCTTGGAGGTCTCTGTTGTATGTTAACGGCAATCCTTTTAATAAGACAAATAATGAAGTTAATGATCCTATTACTGCACCTGACTTACCTCTTACTAATTCGGGTACATCAGGGTTTTTTTTCTGAGGCATAATAGATGATCCAGTACAAAATGCTTCATCAATATCTACGAGTTTGATATGACTATTCATCCAGAAAACTAGTTCCTCTGATATCCTTGAAAGGTGCATCATTGTCATTGAACATGTATATGCAAAATCACAAACGAAATCTCTATCGCTTACTGCATCCATAGAATTAGATGACACGGTTTTAAATCCAAGTTTTTTAGCAACAGACTTACGATTAATTTTATATGGTGTCCCCGATAGAGCAGCGCTTCCTAGGGGGAGTACATTTAGCCTGTCTTTAGTTTGAGCCATCCTCTCTTCATCTCTTGCCAACATTTCATGCCAAGCAAGTAGATGATGTCCGAATGTAACAGGTTGAGCTAGTTGTAAATGTGTGTAACCGGGAAAAATTACATTTGAATTATCGTATGCAGATAAAGCAAGTGTATACCTAATATCTCTAATTTTTTCTAGAATCAAGTCCGAACAGTCCCTCAGGTACAACCTGAAGTCTGTAGCAACTAAATCGTTCCTAGACCTTCCCATATGAATTTTTTTACCAAGTTCTCCGATCTCTTTAGTAAGAGCTTGTTCAATGTTCATGTGTACGTCTTCAAATTTGATTGATAGTTTCAACTTGCCAGCGTCATATTTCTTTTGAACTGTACTTAAACCTTTAATCAATATGCTTGATTCTTTTTTCGAAATAATTTTACACTCTGACAACATCTCTGCATGAGCAATGCAGACCTTGATGTCTGAATCAAAAAGAAGATGGTCGAAGCTAATGCTCTCAGAGAACTCGAGCACTTCTTCGTCTAATCCTTTTTTAAATCTTCCTGACCAAGTGGAATTTTTCATAATAAATCTCTTGAAGTTTTAATATATGTCTTAATGCCAGTATACTATAACTGAAATTTTGGTAATGCAATAATGACTAACAATATAAAACTTGCTACTCGTAAAAGTCCTCTAGCTTTAGCTCAAGCTAATATGGTAAAAAAGTTTCTAATAGATAACGGTGTTTTCGATAAAGTTGACCTAGTATCTATGAGCACATCAGGGGATACAGTGGATAATAAAATCTTCAAAAAAGAGGGCGGCAAAGGCCTTTTTTTAAAAGAACTTGAAAACGCACTCCTAGAGGGAGAGGCTGATATAGCTGTTCATTCTATGAAAGATGTTCCTGCAAAGCTTGATGAGAGATTTAATATAAGCACCATTATGCAAAGAGAGGATCCAAGAGATGTGTTTATCTCAGATAAACACAAGGCTTTGTCTGATATTGAAACTGGCATTATTGGTTCTTCCAGCCCTCGAAGGCAGGCAATAATAAAACATATGAATTCAAACATTAAATCAAAAGAAATAAGAGGTAATATTCAAACGAGGCTTCAAAAACTAAAAAAGGAACGGCTGGATGGAATAATTTTAGCTAAATCTGGACTTAGAAGAATGGGACTGGATCATGTCGTTACAGAGAGTCTTGATGTAAATGATTTTGTGCCCTCACCAGGACAGGGTATTTTATGTATAGAGTTTTTATCTGAAAATGATTTTATTATCAAGAGAATTAAAAAAGTGGTGCATGCAGATACCGAAATATGCGGTACTGCTGAGAGGATATTTGCTAGAAACATGGATGGTGATTGCTTATCACCAATAGGAGCACATGCTGTGATAGAAAAAAATTTACTAACAATAACAGGTTATGTTGCATCTATTGATGGAACAAAGTTCATTAAAAATAAAGTGTCTGGTAAAAAAGATGCTTATGAAGAACTTGCTGAAGACCTATCAGATGTTTTTATAAAGATGGGTTCTAAGAGGATGCTTAAATGTTAGATACAATCCTAGTCTCAAACTTTTCAATGAAAGATGAGCTTGCAGAGATATTAGAACAAAAGGGGCATGCATTTCATGACATGTTAATACAAGATATTCAACACATTGAGAGATATCCTGTAGATGATGAATATAAAACCATTATTATTCAAAGTGCTAATGCTATAAAAAAAATAGACTCAAGCAATAACCATATCTATAGTACTGAACGAATTTATGGAATAGGCCCTAACTGCAAAGCATGGGTTGATAAAAAATTTGGAATAAACTGTTTAATACCCGAAAGCGAATATTCAAGCTTAGGGCTTATAAAAAAAATTGATGACGATAACTATGATCTGGGAAGAACTCTCCTTCTTAAAGGAATAGGGGGGAAGAAAACAATAGAGGAATATCTAATTAATAAAGAAATAGATTATAAAAAATGTGATGTATATGAGCGTATACTTAATAAAGATAATTTAGCTAAAGTAAGCCAAATGGTTAATCAAGGTTGTATCATTATTGGGTTTAGCAAAAGTAGCGTAGAGCCTCTTATCGGGAACCCTGATATTAATTTAGAGAAAGTACACTTTTTTTTATTAGATAAGTCTGATGAAAATATTATTATTGATAAAGATGTCGCATCTACTACAAAAATCGAAGATATATATGATATAGAAACGTTAGCTTTAAAAATAAACCAAATAAATGAATAGAATTTATCTTATAGGCAACGGATATGTTTGTGATTTTATCACAGACAAATATAGTTATGACTATGAGTTTATTGGAGTCTGCAGATCTGAAAAGAATAACTGTAAATATAACTATTCCATTGATATCTCTAAATGCGTGGATGAACTAGATATAGTATTTCGCGATAAGGGCGATGTCGTTTACTTAGCTGCGCCACAAGCAAGTGGTGTTGAAGATCATACCCTTGAAAATTTCTTATCTAGTGTAGATAAAAACAAAATAAAAAAAATTATATATATAAGTACTAGCGGGGTCTACGGCGACAAGAAAGATCAGTTAGTAGATGAAAGATCAAAGTTAGAGCCGATAACCGACAGAGCCAAAAGAAGAGTTCATGCAGAGGATCAAATTATTAAAAGCAAAATTAATTATACAATTCTTAGAGTGCCAGGGATATATGGACAGGGTAGATTGCCTATGAAAAGAGTGGATAGTAATTTACCATTGATTAGACAAGATATCTGCAAACACACAAATTTAATAAATGCTAAAGATTTAGCAAAAATAATAATCCAATGTTTAATGCACAAAGAGACCACAAATATAGTCATGAACGTGAGTGACGGCACTCCAATAAAAACTACTGACTACTACCTTCATATTTATGATGCACTAAAACTCAACTACCCAAAGTTTATAGATTATAAAGAAGCTAATGAATTATACGATGATAAACGCAAGAGTTTTATAAATGAATCAAGAATATTAGATGTGTCATTAATGAACAGAATCTTTCCAGACATCATAGAGTTTAAAGATGTCAGAGAAGGGATTAAAGATAGTCTAAATTAGAAAATTACTTTTTCTTTGGCTTTAGCCAAGATAGTAAAGGCTTCCATTCTTCTCTGTCTTGAGCAGTCATTGATTCGCCCATTTCGAATATGCCAATGCCTTTTCTAGCTGAATTAATATAATTTGTATTATCTCTAAAAGCTGTGACATACCTAATGCCTTTTTCTTTTACAAGATAATCATCTAATTCTTCAAATATGTTTGTATTAGCTCGGCATCTATTTGCGACCAAGCATATATCTGTTCTGTTTCTAACTATACTACCAAGGCTTCTAATAGACTTGAGAAAATCTTTGGCGGCAGCCATGTCTATAGGTGATGGAAGAACAGGTATTATAATTTTTCTAGCTTTTTTAATATAGGTCTCCAGCCTTGAGCCATATATAGCTGCTGGGACATCAAATATTGTAACGTCATTGAGCTTTCTTGATACTTTTTGTGGAGGCAATGAAGATAGTCCTTTAATTTTAGGTTTAGCCATTGACCTTGAGGACAGCCAGTTTAAAGATGAATGTTGTGGATCTAAATCAACTAATGTTACATTGCAGTCGGCATTGGCGTAATAAGCTGCTAGATTAGTGGATATTGTTGTTTTGCCGGAACCGCCTTTGGCATTAATAACCATTATACTAGTCATACATTTCTCTTATTATAAATATATCAGACTATGGTATTTAGTCTACAAATCATTTAAATCTCAATCATTACAGGAGCATGGTCAGAAGTCTTCGGCTGCTCTGGACACCAAGATTTATGTCTAGTATCTTTATGGACCTCATATCTCTTAACAGATTTATGTGTTTCAGGGCTTGCTAACAATAGATCTATTCTATAGCCAATATCTCTATGAAATGCTCCACCACGATAATCCCACCAAGTAAATGGAGACGCTTCATCAGCGTGGGTGTAACAATCTATCAGCCCTAAATCAAATAAAGATTGTAGAGCATTTCTCTCTTTATCTGAGCAAAGGATATCCTCAGATGAGAAGTTTGAGGCATCACTCTCGTTTGGAACAATATTGAAATCACCTACAACGATAAGTTTAGGATACAATTTAAGTTGATCGCTAATATATTGTTTGGCTTTAAGCAGCCATTTAAGTTTATGTTGATACTTATCAGAATTTATTGATTGACCATTAACAACATAAAAATTAATAACTCTAACGCCATTATAAGTTCCGGCAATAGATCTTTTTTCATCAATAGAAATGTTAACAGGATTAGCAACAACCTCCTCTCCCTGTACTTTAGAGATAATTGACACACCATTATAGGTTTTTTGACAAGCTTGTTCTGTATAAAACCCTGCTTCTTTTAAAGCATCAAATGGGTATTTGTCTGACAAGCATTTAAGTTCCTGAAGGCACAAAACATCTGGCTGATAATCATCTAAATATTTTAGAATATTTGGTAGACGAACATTTATAGAATTAACATTCCAAGTAACAACTTTCATTAAATATCAACGTGATCAATTGTATTGGCAGTAGAAATTATAAAATCCTTTCTCTTTTCAACATCCTCTCCCATGAGTGTCTCAAAAATACTGTAATCATCATCAGGTATTTGACTTACCTTGAGAAGTGATCTTGTATCAGGATTCATGGTTGTTTCTGCTAATTGAGATGGGTTCATCTCGCCTAACCCTTTATAACGTTGAAGAGAAATAGACTTTCTTGCAGACGCAAAGGCATCCTCACATAATTTATGAATGTATTTATAAACTACATCGCCTGAATCTTGATTGAGAATAATTTGTTCACCATAGTACTCATGTAAGCACAGAGAGATAAGATTTTTGTACGTTTGTGATGAAAAAAACTTCTTATTTATGGGTGTTATAGTAGGATCTATTATACCGTTCACTTTTTTAATAACATTTATCTGGAATGATTCGTGCTCAAGATCTTCATAGGATAGAGCATATGAAATATTTATCGGCGATATTTCTTTTAACAACTCAGATAATTTAATTAGATAATTATCTAACTCTTGGGCCCCACAATTAGTGGTTTCATATAATGGCTCTATGAAAGACATGCAGGTAAGTATTATGTTGTCTTTAGATTTATTGGTGTGTTTTATAATAGAATTTATTTTAGAATAATTCATTAGAAGCCTAGAACATTCTTTTGGCTTTAATTTCTCACCTTTGAAATCAATAGTTTTTCCATCAAAGAAACTATTAGCCAAGAATCTATTAAGCTCCTCATCATTAGAAATATATTTCTCTGATTTACCTTTTTTAATTTTGTACAAAGGCGGTTGTGCTATATATACACGACCTTCATCAAAGAGAGGCTTGAGTTTCCTGGCAAGCAAAGTAAGTAGAAGTGTTCTTATATGTGCACCATCAACATCTGCATCAGTCATTATGATGATTTTACCATATCTTAATTTCTCTAAATTGAAATCATCAGACTCATGATTAAAGCCGCAACCTAAGGCAGATATGAGAGATCCTACTTCAGAAGATGATAATATTTTATAATCTTGAGATCGTTCGCTATTTAATATCTTGCCTTTAAGTGGCAATATAGCTTGTGTCTTACGATCACGTGCTTGTTTTGCTGAACCGCCAGCAGAGTCTCCCTCAACTATAAACAATTCACATAGCTCTCGATCCTTTTCTTGACAGTCAGCTAGTTTACCTGGGAGATTAGCTATGCCCAATGGATCTTTGCGTCGTATTAGATCTTTAGCTTTACGAGCTTCTTCTCTGGCTATAGCAGCCTGTTGAATCTTGCCTACTATAGATTTAGCATCTTTTGGGTTTTCTTCTAGATATTCAGAAAGTTTAGAAGATAGAGTAGTTTCAGTTAATGATTTAATTTCTGAAGACACAAGCTTATCTTTTGTTTGAGAAGAAAACTTTGGATCTGACATCTTTACTGAAATTATTGCGACTAAACCCTCTCTACAGTCATCGCCTGTAATTTCATATTTTTGCTTGCCAAATGCTTTATTAGAATATGTATTGAGTGTACGCGTCAATGCAGATTTAAATCCACTCAAGTGTGTTCCCCCATCCTTCTGATATATATTGTTTGTAAAACACAGGATTTGTTCATTATATGAAGTAGTCCACTTCATAGACAACTCTATAGAGTTTACACCCTTGGTGAAAGGATCTATATAAATCAGTTCATTGTGTATTTCTTTCTTAGTATTAAGTATTTCTGCAATATATTCTTTAAGTCCCCCTTCATAATAATAACTTACATTCTTGCCTGTAACATCATTATTAAAATTGATCCTGATCCCTGAGTTAAGGAACGCAAGTTCCTTCAATCTCTTTTTTATCATCTCATCTTTATAAATTATATCCTTAAAATACTTCTTGCTAGGGAGAAACTGAATGCTGCTACCAGACTTATCTGTTTTACCACATTTTTTTAATGGTTTAACAGGGACGCTATCTAAGTAATCTTGCTCATACACGAAACCTTCTTTATGTATCTCTAATGATAGCTTTTCTGATAATGCATTAACGACTGATACTCCAACGCCATGTAGACCTCCTGATACTTTATAAGAGTTGTCATCAAATTTACCTCCAGCATGTAATGTTGTCATAATCACTTCTGCAGCAGACTTATTCTCATCTTTATGAATGTCTACTGGTATACCTCTGCCATCATCTTTAACTGTCACTGATAAATCTTCGTTCAGTACAACATCAATGTTTGAGCAATGACCTGCAAGAGCTTCGTCAATAGCATTGTCTACTACTTCATAAATCATCTGGTGAAGTCCACTACCATCATCTGTGTCACCTATGTACATACCTGGTCTTTTTTGAACAGCTTCTAAGCCCTTAAGGACCTTAATACTTTCTGATGTATATGTACTTTTTGCCACTAAAATTCTCCTGCATCAATTAACTCTATTTCGTCATTCATTAAGCTAATTTTTTCTAAAATTTCTTTGTAAATATTAGGTGCTGACACCACAATATTGCTCTTGGAATAGATAAGTAATTTTATCACAGTATTGAGGTTTTTATTATCTATTCCAAAGAATAGATCATCTATCAACAATACTGGTTTATATCCATGTTTCACGTGAAACACACTGCTTTTGGCTAATGATATTAATAAGCATGATAGAACAAGTGTAGACATGGAGCCTGACTCTTTTACAGGTCTATTGTCTGATGTGATTACAAATTCGCTTCTGTGGGTACCTACTGATGTGTATCCTATTCTTTTATCTTTTTCAAATGCATCACTTAGTTCTTGTTCATAGCTATCAGTGTCCCAGCCTTTTATATAAGACATTTTAAGTGAGCTAATTTCCTTATATAAGTCTGGTATTCTAGTTTTTAAATCTAAAATAATATTTATAAACTGTTTGCTGAGCTCTTGATAGTAGGAGTGCCTGTAGTTATATAGCTGTCTGTTGTAATTAGTGAGTTCTCTGTCCCAAAAGTTAATATCGTTATATTTCTTTGTCTTAATCAAGTAGTTTCGCTGTTTTAGTGATTTATTGTAGGCTAGAAAAATAGGATAAGAATTGGGTTCCACGTGAAACATACCAGAATCAATAAAATCTCTTCTGTAACTAGAGTCATTTAATAACAGGTTATTAAAACCAAACACAAGAGCATAGCAAGGAAATAAATTATTAAGAATTTTTTTAGAAGACTTTTTGTTATTATAAAGACATTTAGATGATTTTAGAGACTTTTCAATGTAGATAACGTTATTTATGTTATTATGAACACAATTAAGAGATATTTTGAAAGATGAAGAAGAGTTTTTAATTAATTCTGAATTGGGCAGCTGTTTAAATGATTTTAAATTAGAACAAAAATAGATAGCCTCTAACACAGTGGTCTTTCCAGCATTATTATGGCCGTAGATTATTGTAATATTCTTTGAAAACTTAATATTTAGTAATGAAAAAGATCTAAAATCTTGTAAAGAAATGGATGATAAATGCACTTTTACACGCGCATGGGCATAATAACATAAACAGAGTTTGGCTCTGAATCACCAACAAGTATACAACCAGAGTTCTGGTCATTTATACATATATGTATCTTATCACTTACTAGTATGTCTATTACATCTTGAATATATGATATGTTAAATCCTATTGATAAGTCTTCACCATCGTAACTAGCTTCAACCTGATCCTCGCCTACTTCACTTTCTGTATTACTTGAGATTAAATGAAGTGATTCAGCTGATGGAGTGAGTTTGACGCCTTTATATTGTTGATTGACTACCTTAGAGATTATATTTAATGAATTCTTTAATATAGATCTATCTATGACTATTTTTGATTTAGTTTCTTCAGGTATCACTTTATTAAAATTTGGATAATTCCCTTCAATAAGTTTTGATATTAATACATAGTCGTTCAAAATAAACGTAATAGAATTATTATTTACGTAAAGTTCGGCTAAAGTATCTTTATTGTCGGTAAATGATCCTAAAATTCTATTTATCTCAAGTATGCATTTCCGTGGTATAATAATTGATAAATCACTATCAAAGACAACAGAAGATGTATATTTCGCTAAACGGTGTCCATCTGTACACACTGATATAAGCTTCTGTCCATCGACACAAATATGTAGACCATTCAGAAAATGTCTTGCATCTTGGTAGGCCATAGCGAAAGATGTTTTGTTAATTATATTAGATAATTCATTCGTATCTACTTTTATTGGTACACTTGCCTGCTTAATATCCATTTTTGGAAAATCAGCCGATTGAATTATCTGTAGAGAAACTTTACTTTTCCCAGCTGTTAGATCAGCCTTTGTATCTGATACCGAAACTTGAAGATTGTCGTGTGCTGATAAAGCATTGCATATTTCTAACATTTTTTTTGCTGGTATAGTAAAACTTCCCTCTTTATCCGAAACGCACTTTACTACGGTTGATACTTCGATTTCTAGATCTGATGCTGTAAATTTAGCACTGTCTAAATTCACATCAACTTTCATGTTCCCTAATATTGCTAAAGTTTGTTTAGCCTCCGCTGTTGGTGCAATATTTTTAATTTTATTAATTAATTCTTTCAGATTAAATATTATATTCATATTTATATTATATGTTATTTTTATGTTTTCTTATTCATTATTTTTTTTAGGTTTCTGTTGGTTTCTTTTGTGGACAAGAGGTGGTTATGGCTTTATTTAGGTGTGTGTAAATTGTGGAATACTCCAACAATAATAGTTATACACAGCTTTTACCCGTTGTTTAGAATATGTATAATATTATTTATATCCTGTGCTATCTGTGCATCTTCCTTTTTTAGTTTCTGGATTTTCTTGTTTGCATGAAGGACGGTTGTGTGGTCTCTACCACCAAACCCGTCTCCGATAGTAGGTAGACTGTTATTTGTCAACTCCTTACATAGTGACATTGCGACATGCCTAGGTAGGGTATTTTTTTTGTCCCTTTTTGAAGATAAAATATCACTTACTCTTGTTTTATAATACGCTGCCGTTATTTTCTGTATTTGTTCTATTGTAATCATGCGTTGATTTAGTGATAAAAGATCTGCTAATGTTTCTTTCGCAAACTCTAAAGTTATAGTGCATTTCTTAAACCTAGATGTAGCTATTACTCTTCTTAGGTTGCCTTCTAACTCTCTAACATTTGAATTTATATTTTTTGCTATAAAAAAAGCTACATCTGTAGTTATTGGCATATCTAACATCTCGGCCTTCGCCTGCAATATTGCTACTCTTGTCTCTAGATCAGGTGGATCTATAGATACATTCATACCCCACACTAATCTTGACTTTATGCGGTCTTCAAGACCATTAACCTCCTTAGGATATTTGTCACAGGTTAATACAACCTGCTTTTTGTTTTCAAACAATGCGTTGAATGTGTGGAAAAACTCTTCCTGTGACCGTTCCTTTCCGGCAAAGAATTGCATATCATCTAACAAAAGCACATCTAGGTTTCTATAGAATTTCTTAAACTCTTCCATTTGATTGTTCCTCAGCGCCGTAACCATGTTTTGAACAAATTTTTCAGAGTGCAAGTACACAACTTTCTTTTTCTCCTTACTAAGCTGATTTCCAATAGAATGAAGTAGATGGGTCTTACCAAGACCTACACCACCATATATATACAGAGGGTTAAAAACCCCAGGGTCATTTATTATCGAGAGGCAGGCTGCTTTAGCTAGCTGGTTCGATTTACCTTCTACGAAAGTATCAAACGTCATTTCTTTGCTCAGGTTTGTCTTAAAGCCACTTGGTATATTTCTCTCAATTTCTTTGTTCTTTATATGAGAGCCTATGTCTAAGCTAACAAAAACATCTGTGTTCATTTTTGTAAGTGTAGACAATATCTTACTAAAGAAGTTTTTTTCAACCTCCTCCTTCATAAATTTGTTGGGAGCATATAATTTTATCTCATTAGCTTCACGCTTAACCTTAAGCGGTTTGATCCATATACGCATATCTTTCTCGGATAGAGTTGATGAGAGTTCTTCTAGGCATTTATGCCAAATATTATTATCATTAGTCATAGCTGGGACATTCAATATCTCATGAAAAAAATTAAATTAATATATTGACATAAAGATAATATAGAATCAGTATACTCATCTATGAAACGTACATTTCAACCAAGCAACATAAAGCGCAAAAGAACGCATGGTTTTAGGGCAAGAATGAAAACTGCTGCCGGTCGCGCTGTATTAAGTTCTAGAAGAGCAAAAGGCAGAGCTGTTCTTTGTCCATAACTTGTTTACCTCGAAAAAAGATTTAATAACTATTTCAAAAAAAACCCTCACATTTTTTAATGGCAGTCCGAGTGTTTCTGGTAGATATATAAAACTACATTATCATAAGTATCCCAAACAAATGCTAGGCATTAGAATAGCCAAAAAGGCAGTAACATTAGCCGTTTCTAGAAACTCTTTAAGAAGAAAGCTGAGAGAAACATATAGAAAACATTCGTTTATTAATAATTCATATGCAATTCTTTTAAGTATATCAACTAAAATTCAAGCTGAAAAAAAAGATATTAATGATATTCTATTGCCTGAATGGAAATCTTTATTAGACCAATTACATTGATATTTATAGGAGTAGTCAAGCTTTACCAAGCTATTATATCTCCCCTTCTGCCTATGTCCTGCAGACACTTCCCTACATGTTCCGAATATACTATAGAGGCTCTAAGAACGTTTGGGCTTCTCAGAGGTACTTACTTGAGCATCAAAAGAATCTTAAGATGTAGGCCTGGCGGCAGTCAGGGATACGACCCCCTACCAAACAAAGGTTCATCAAAATGAACAGGTTATTCTTATATAGCGGCTTTCTTTTTATACTAATACTAATATTTGATGCCTATGACAGAGACTATAACCAGCCACAACTTTCATCTACGAATGTTGTAGAAAACAGCAATACAATCGATTCTAAACAACCACCGCAAACTGATTCCATTAAACCAGATACCTCTGAAAAATTATCAGCAGTAGCAAAAAACATAGATGCTTTAGAAAGCAACAAGCTCATTATAAACTTTGATGTAAATACTGGTGAGTTATTATATTCCAAACTCAAAGACTATTCTGTTGATCTTGGCTCAGATGAACAGATTATTATTTTAGATTATTCAAACAAAAAATACTCAGCTACCTCAAACATTCAGCTTTTGGGTTCAAAGTCTTATCCTGTCTACAATAAAAAAAATAGTTTAGGTACAAATAGCGCTGTTCTAGAATCTACTAACATTGCCGGCGTTTTATTAGTCAAAGAAATCACTCTATTAGAAGATACTCATCAAATAACTGTCAGTAACACTATTACAAACAACACTACTGAAATTATCAAGGTTAGAAATTACGAGACCATATCTAGAGATGATAATAATGCAGCAAGCATTATGCTTCCCACATACACTGGCAGTGCGTACTATGATGAGGAGAACAAGTTTTCTAAAATTTCATTCGATGATATTAAGGACAATGATTTAGCTGTTAAAACACAAAATAGTTGGATAAGTATGATAGAACATTATTTCTTCTCAGCATGGCTTCCAACCACAGCTGATAAGAAAACAATATATACAGGATATGATCAAAATATATATACTATTGGAAGCTCTACAGACTACTCTCAAATATCACCGGGCCAATCTTTAACATATACCTCATTGATGTTTGTAGGACCAAAATTACAGTCTGAAATTTCGTCACTAACAGAGGGTCTTGACCTTACAGTTGATTATGGTGTTTTAACATTCTTGTCTGCACCACTATTCTGGATACTAGAGTCTATAAATTTTCTCTTTGGCAACTGGGGGATATCTATAATAATTTTGACAATTTTAATAAAGGCCGTTTTCTTTAAACTTTCGGAAACCAGTTACCGCTCCATGGCACAAATGAAAAAACTAAACCCACGCATGCAAGCACTTAAAGAAAGGTATAGTGAAGATAAAAAGAAATTTAGCGAAGCACTAATGCGCATGTATAAGGAAGAAAAGGTAAACCCATTAGGAGGCTGCCTTCCAATACTTATCCAAATTCCAGTTTTCATTGCTCTATATTGGGTGTTGGTAGAAAGCATAGAGATAAGACATGCGCCCTTTGTGGGATGGATATCAGACTTATCATCTGCTGATCCATTTTTTATACTGCCGATTGCTATGGGCATTTCCATGTATGTTCAACAGAAACTCAATCCGGCACCAACTGATCCAACTCAACAGAAAATATTTTTATTCTTACCTTTTATATTCACAGCGCTTTTTGCTACTTTCCCATCCGGGCTTGTCTTGTATTGGCTTACAAACAACATCTTATCTATAGCCCAGCAATATGTGATTAATAAAAGAATCGTTGGCTAGAAAATGAAAACGCAAGCAATTTGTGCTATTGCAACTCCACCAGGCAGCTCTGCACTAGGAATAATAAGAATAAGCGGCAAGAATCTTAAAAATTTAACAAAACAGATATTTTCAAAAGATTTACAAAGCAGAAAAGCGACACTTGTAGGCATCTTAGATAACAAAAGTTTACTAGACAACTGTATTTCAATCTTTTATGAATCACCTAAGTCTTACACAGGTGAGGATATGATAGAAATAATCTGTCACGGCAACCAGGTTATAATGAATTCTATATTGAGCCTTCTCAATAAAATAGGTGTGAGACTTGCTAAGCCAGGAGAGTTTACTGAAAGAGCTTTCTTTAATGATAAAGTTGATTTAATCCAAGCTGAGGCAATCTCTGATTTAATAAGCGCATCAGATAGTCGTGCAGTAAAAGCGGCACACAACTCACTCAGCGGAAAGTTTGCAGATGAAATCAAAACCATTTGTGACAAGATTCTAGCCACTAGAGCTGAGGTAGAATCTGTCATCAACTTCCCTGAAGATGATGACGTACCAGAATTAAGCTTAGGCAACATCAAGAAAAGCCTGTCGAATATACTAACTGATATAGATGGCTTAATAAAAAAATCTAAAAAAGGCAGGACGCTTAATAACAGGCCCACCTATGCAGTGGTTGGCAAACCTAACTCTGGTAAATCATCATTGATAAACTTTCTTTTACGAGAGGATGCATCTATTGTTACTAGTAAAACAGGAACTACTCGTGACTCTATTTGCTATCAACTAAGTATAGACGACAGCATCATAAATATTATAGATACCGCTGGTATACATGAGACTAATGATGAAGTAGAAAAAGAGGGCATTGCAAGGTCTGCCTTATCCATAACTAAATCTGATAGAGTGCTGTATCTAGTAGATGACAATCAAGGCTTAACTCAAGAAGATAAAAACTTGATTGAAAAATATGATATTAAAGATTATTTTTTAGTTTTTAATAAAATAGATATAACAAAAAAAGAACCTCAAATTACGACCACTAAACCACAAGAGGTTTATGTTTCAGTTAAAACGGGTCAGGGCATGAATTTAGTTGAAGATATAATTAAAACTGCATTCAAATCAGATAATTCATCAGAAAATATTTATTTAGCTAGAAGTAGGCATATAGAGTGTTTACAGAATGGTCAAAAACATCTCCTTGACTCTGACAAAGCTGCCAATGAAAAATCATTAGATTTTCTAGCAGAGGAACTACGGTTGTCTCATATGGCAATCTCATCGATTTTAGGGCAAAATCCAACTGAGGAGCTTTTGACTGAGATATTTACAAGCTTCTGTATAGGTAAGTAATGCAAAATTATGACGTAATAGTTGTTGGTGGTGGCCATGCTGGTTGTGAAGCAGCACATGCTTCTGCACGATTAGGTACAAAAACTCTTCTAATAACAATGAAACTTGACGGCATAGGGCAGATGAGTTGCAATCCTGCTGTTGGTGGTATTGGTAAATCACACTTAGCTCGTGAGGTTGATGCTCTTGATGGCTTAATATGCAAAGCTGCTGATCAAGCGTCTCTTCAGTCAAGAGTTTTAAATTCAAGCAAAGGAGCAGCTGTCAGAGCAACTAGAATACAAACCTGTAGGGACGAGTATAAAAAGGCTATTCAAAAAGAAATAATGCATCATGAAAACCTCACAGTCCTTCAATCAACTGTAAAATCTATTAATTTTAAACTAAACAAAGTCAACGGAGTTATCTTAGATACTGATGAAGTTCTGGAAGCTAAAACAATTATTATTACTGCGGGGACATTTCTTGATGGCATTATTCACATGGGCGAAAAATCTTTTTCTGCTGGGAGAGCAGGAGATAAATCATCTATAGAGTTAGAAAATTATTTCAGGGACAACGGGTTTAATGTTCAGAGGCTGAAAACAGGAACGCCTCCGCGCATTAAAACGTCCTCAATAGATTTTGAAATTCTAGAGCAGCAAGATAGTGACGATCCAATTCCTATGCTTTCATATTTGCATGATCACTATGGACAACCCATTGATAAAATTTTAAAGCTGCCATGCTTCATAACACACACTAACATAAGCACACATGATATTATTTTAGACTCAAAAAAACACTCACCTCTTTTTAACGGTAAAATAAACTCTGTTGGGCCTAGGTACTGTCCTTCTATCGAAGATAAAGTTTATAGATTCACTGACAAAGAGAGCCATCAAATTTTTCTTGAACCTGAGACGTCTGACAACCTAGAAATATACCCAAACGGCTTATCTACAAGTTTGCCTCTTGAAATTCAGAAAGATTTTTTAAAAACAATAAAAGGCCTCGAAAAATGTGAAATTACACAACCAGGTTATGCTATAGAGTATAGCTACTTTGATCCCCGTGACCTCAAAGAGAGTCTTGAGACTAAGAATATTGAGGGCCTTTTTATGGCAGGCCAAATTAATGGAACCACAGGATATGAAGAGGCTGCTGCACAAGGAATTATAGCTGGCATAAATGCTGCACTTAGAGTTCAGCGTAAACCACACTGGACACCAAAAAGGCACGAGTCATATATAGGGGTTTTGATAGATGATTTGATAACACAGGGCGTTACCGAGCCTTATAGAATGTTTACAAGCAGAGCAGAATACAGGCTGAGATTAAGGGATGACAATGCTGATACACGCCTCACTGAACAGGGATACACATTAGGCGTAGTAAGCGAATCAAGATATAAATTGTACTGTGGAAAAATGACCCGCATTAAGCATGAAAAAGAAAGACTAGAAAACATTAAAATCGCAGTAAAGTCAGAGAGCCATTCCCTTCTAGAAAATAAATTTAATCTTACACTCAAAGAGAATAGGTCATTAGCATCACTTCTAAAAACATCAAAAATCCAATACTCTGATCTCATGCAACTTCCATCATTTGGTATTACTGCAAATTCTGATATCGGCCATGTTGTAGCATCTGATATAAGATATGAAGGATATGTTGCTAGACAAGAAAAAGAAATTAACTCGTTGCTAGCAAGTTATAAAATGCATATTCCAAACACTATCAACTATAATAATATAAAAGGCCTCTCTAATGAGGCTACCGAACGTCTAGAAAAAGCTAGACCAGAAAATATCGGCCAAGCTGCCAATATTCCTGGCATAACCTCATCGGCATTAACGCTTATAAAAATATTTCTGAAAAAAAATAAAGACTTCTAAAATGTCTTCTAGTATAGAAGCAATAGTTAACAGCACTTTTCAAAAAGAAGAACAGAGTATCCTTGAAAAGATATCGGCTTATCTAACGCTGTTATTTAAATGGCATGATACACATAATATTGTCTCATCATCAGACATAGAGTATGTAATCCAAAGAGAAATTTATGATTCATATGAATTTAGTAAATTGTTAACCGGAAGATCTATTTCAGATATCGGGACTGGAGGAGGAATACCCGGAATTATCATAGCCATTTTAAAGCCTGATGTTGAGGTTAGATTAATAGATAGAAAGTCAACATTTATAGATTTCCTTACTATTGCAAAAGCAGAATTAAATTTAAAAAACGTAAATTTATTTAAAAAAGATATTTTAAAACCTAACTTTTTTCTGGACACAGATACGGTGATCCTGAAGAACTTTAGTAATAAAAAAATATCAAAAATGAATTTTGAAACTAAGTTCACATATTTGATGAAAATAATCAAAAAAAGCAAGAGAGTCTCAAAAGCATATATGCTTACAGGCAGTCCGGTGTTAGAGTTAAGTGAAGGATGTATAAAAGAATTCGAACTTAAAATTTGTAAAATTCAAACACCTTTTTTTGATACCAATAGATTTGTTGCAGAGGCTAGATTTGAAAATATTGTCGATAGTTAATCAGAAGGGCGGCGTTGGTAAAACAACTACTAGCATAAACTTATCAGCCTGCTTGCATAAAATGAAGAGAAAGGTTTTGCTTATTGACCTCGACCCACAGTCAAACGCAACTCGTGGGTCAGGTATAGATTCTGCATCATTAAAATCGTCTGTGAATGACGTCTTGCTCGATCGTGCCAGTATCAAAGAAACAATCGTATTATCAGAGCACGATGGATACGATCTTTTGCCTGCAACCCCAGCGTTGACAGAAAGTGAAGTTAGCTTGGTATCTAAAAATGATAGAGAGTTTATACTAAAAAATATACTCAAAGCTATATCTAGTGACTATGACTATATCTTAATGGATTGCCCTCCTTCATTGAATATCCTTACTGTTAACTCATTGGTGTCTGCAACTGGAGTATTGATACCTGTTCAATGTGAATTCTATGCACTGCAAGGTCTTAGTGAACTTGTAAATACAGTTAATCAGATTCAAAACTCCTCAAATGAAAGTCTCAAGATAGAGGGCATTTTGCGAACAATGTTTGACTCCAGAAATAATTTATCAAATGATGTCAGTGAGCAGCTAGCAGAGTATTTCCCAAGCGAACTTTATAAAACAAAGATACCAAGGAATATTAGAGTTGCTGAAGCTCCTAGCCATGGAAAATCAATATTACAATATGATGGTTTATCAAAGGGCTCGCTTTCATACTATTCCCTCGCAGGAGAGATTATCAAAGACGAATAGACAGTTATGTACAAAAAAGATCAGTAGGGTTATATTTGAATCATGACCAAACGCAAGGCACTAGGCTCAGGACTGGATTCTCTTTTAAGTAGCACAAGACAAACACAAACTTCTACGTCTGATGAAGAAGGTACCCTAGCCACAAAAATACAAATCCATAAAATTAAACGTAATCGACACCAACCTCGCAAGATTTTCAATGAAGACGAGATTCAACAACTTGCAGAATCAATTAGACAAAATGGTCAGATTGCACCAATTGTTGTTCGTAAAATGGATGACAATTTCGAGCTTATAGTTGGAGAAAGAAGATGGAGAGCTTCTCAACTACTAAAAAAAGATACAATCAATGCTGTTATTATTGAAGCTGATGAAAAAACTTCTGCAGTATTGTCGATTGTAGAGAACGTTCAAAGGGAAGATTTAAATAGTATGGAGGAGGCTGAATCACTCGAACGACTAATTAATGAATTTTCTATGAGCCATGAAGATGTTGCTAAATATATTAGTAAATCAAGAGCGCATGTTACCAATATAATAAGGCTCAATGATCTATCTAAATTTGTCAAAGATCAGCTCAGACAGAATCACATATCCATGGGTCATGCCAGAGCCGTGATTACACTACCACATGATCAGCAGTCTAAAATTATCCGAGAAGCTATTCGAAAGAAGCTATCTGTTAGAGCGGTGGAAATTCTTACAAAACCAAAAAAAATTATTAAAACGGCACAAATAAAGGATGTAGATACGTTAGCCCTTGAAAGAAAACTTACAGACATTTTAGGTGCCAAAACTACGATCAGTAATGGCAAAAAGGGTGGCGTGGTAAATATCCGTTACGTAAGCGCAGATGAGCTTCAAGGAATTATCGACAAGCTCATTAAATAAGCTAAATATTTCTCTCATTTCGGCTTTTTTTCAAGCATATAAATTGAATACAAACCGATACTAAACTATACTAAGCGTGACCAAAAATTGGTCTTAATTGCTCATGGTGAACATCAACAGTGAGAAGAGTAATTGTCTTTCAAGGCATTATAGCAGTGGTTATAGCGCTCGTATTTATGAATATGGGCTACCAACAAGTAGAGTCATCTTTATTTGGCGGAGTCATATCAATGATAAATACCCTGCTCCTTGCAAGAAGTGTGAACCAAGCAGGTGATGCTGCAATTGGGCAAAACATTAGTGGCGGCACGTTAGTTTTATTTAAGAGCTTAATTACTAGAATGGCTCTTGTGCTAACAGGCTTCTATTTGGGCATTGTAACATTTGGTTTAGATGCACTACAGATGCTAGTTGCATTTGCAGTCACACAAATTGGATATGTCTTTAATAAAAATAAAACGATTTATTAGGTAACCATGGATAACAAAGCGCCAGCTACAGACAACCCAGTTGAATATATTCAACACCATCTTACACCATTAGCTTCAGGTGAGGGCTTTTGGCGCATAAATATAGACACTATGTTTTTTAGTATCCTATTAGCGAGCATTGTAATGTTCATAGCTTATAAGGTAGGCAAGACTGTATCAGCAGGCGCACCAACTGGAATGCAAAATGTATTAGAGTCACTTATGGATTTTGTTAACAGTCTAGTAAAAGAGGCTTTTCCAAAACCAAATAAAATTGTAGGACCAATTGGGTTAACAATCTTCGTTTGGGTACTTCTCATGAATGCTATGGATTTAATACCCGTAGACTTGCTTCCTAAGCTGGCAGATATGGCAGGTATTCATTATCTTAAAGTTGTTCCTACCACTGATCCACACACCACTTTCGCCATGGCACTATCAATTTTCATTTTGTGCATTTATTACAATGTAAAAATAAAAGGGTTTGGCGGATACATGAAATCTTTCATGGTGCATCCTTTTGGGATTTACTTAGCCCCTATTAATTTCGTTTTAACACTTGTAGAAGAATTAGCTAAACCACTCAGTTTAGCACTTAGACTTTTTGGGAATATGTTCACAGGCGAGTTAGTATTTTTACTTATAGCGCTGTTGCCATGGTACATCATCCCAATACCTGGAAGTTTGTGGGCAATATTTCATATACTTGTCATAACACTGCAAGCTTTCATATTTATGGTATTAACCATAATGTATATAAGCATGGCATCAGAGGAATCACATTAACTAAAAGAGAGGAAAAATAATGGAAACACTAACACCAGATATGATCACACAAATTTATTCATCAACAAGTTTGGGTGTGTCAATAATGTTAGCCGCAGCTGGACTAGGCTCTGCACTAGGTTGGGGCTTAATATGTATGAAGTATATTGAAGGCATAGCGCGACAACCTGAAATGTTGCCAGCACTGAGAACACAAATGTTCATTACAGCAGGATTAATGGAATCATTCCCATTTATCGTATTAGCTTTTGCTATGTTCTTTGTATTTGCTAACCCATTTGTTGGAGCCGCTAAAGCAGCTCTTGGCGCTTAAGGAGAGAGACTTCAATGAATGTAACAGCAACACTATTTGGACAAATGATCACATTTATTGTGTTTGTTTGGTTTGTTAAAGCTTATCTATGGGAGCCTCTTACAGACGCAATGGAAAGCCGCACGAAGAAAATATCAGATGGCCTTGCTGCTGCCGAACAAGGTCAAAAGAAAATTGAACAAGCAACTATTGAGTTTTCTACACGTATAGATGAAGCAAAAACTAAGGCATCAGGCATTATTAATAATGCAGAATCTAAATCTAAAAATATTGTGGAGGAGGCAAGAGCAACTGCCAAAGAGGAAGCACAAAAAATAGCAAAAACATCCTCTCAACAGCTTGAACAGGAAATTAATGCAGCTAGAGAAGCACTAAAAGCAGATGTGGCAGCATTGTCTCTTTTATGTGCAGAAAAAATTATCACAAAAGAAGTAGATAAAAATATGCATGATCAAATCATCAGCGAGGTGCTTGATAAGTGATCGATAGCGTAACATATTCTAGACCATATGCTGAAGCCGCATATAAGATTGCAGTCGAAACTAATGAGCTCGATATGTGGACAGATAACCTCTCTATTCTGTCTCGTATTATTATTAGCGGAGATGTAAAAGCTATAATTGCAAGCCCAAAAATTCACCCAAACAAAACATTAGACTTCTTAAATAGTTTTCTCACTAAAGAGAACCCAATGTTTAGTAAATTTATCAGTATCATGATTGAAAATAAAAAAATTTACTTCTTAGATGAAGTTTATCGTTTGTTTAGTGAGATGATACTTGATGAACAGAATACGACAATTGCTGAAGTAGAAACTGCCTACCCTCTTAGTGATTATCAAAAAAACTTGTTAATCAAAAACCTTGAAAAACAACATGAAAAAAAAATTAAAATAGATGAAGTGATCAACAAAGAACTTTTAGCTGGCATTAAAATTAGTATTAATAATGAAGTTTCAGACTACAGCATAAGATATAAATTGAATTCAATGAAAGAACAAATCATAAACAACAGGTAAT
>MDTG01079248.1_pt1 | contig 47763 bp, 51 predicted proteins | sample 811421 | NCBI WGS metagenome assembly MDTG01 (sample SAMN05326645, study PRJNA326480) | marine metagenome | isolation source: seawater | place: Pacific Ocean: South East | collected 2011 | reverse complement strand
GGAGTTAGGACTGTCACTCAAAATGGTGTCCTTGTATTTATGCCATTATACCTTGTTGCAAATGTAGGCGCTAGCGCTGTAGTGATTGGGGCCTCCCTGTTTGCAATGCAGATGGGTGGACTAATTTCAGGCCCAATAGGGGGATATTTATCTGATAAGTATGGGAGAAAGATTATTGCGATCTCCTCTCTTTTATTTTCAGGGGTTTTGGTGCCCTTTTATCCACTAATCAGCAGTAGTTCATTTATTATATTTTTATCTGCAATAATTGGTTTTGCAATTTATGCCGGGCGCCCAGTCGTACAGGGTTGGGCCCTCGATATTGCTCCGGCGAAGACTTCCGGGAGTGTTATAAGTCTTTTATTTATGATGCAAGTAGGTTCTGCAGCACTTTTTGCGATGATTGCAGGTGCAATTGCTGATAGATATGGTTTAGCAATAATTTTCGTTATTTTGTCAGTAGTATGTATTACGACTCTAGTTGTTGCAGCCTTAATACCATCACAAAAAAAATCGAAGAGTATCTGAATCTTATAACTTACGTGTATCTAGATCCACAATTTCAATTTTATAACCGTCTGGATCCTCAATAAAAGCAATATGGGTTGTCCCATGTTTCACTGGACCCGGTTTACGTGGTATTTTGACGCCTGCTACTTCAAGTTTTTCACAGATCTCATATATTCCTCTTACTCCAAGTGCTATATGCCCATAAGCGGTACCAATCTCATAATCTTCTGCTTGCTCCCAGTTATATGTCAACTCTAGGACTGCATGTGTATCCTCCGGTCCGTAGCCAACAAAAACATTTGTATATTTACCTTCAGGCACCTCTCTTTTTCTGAGTAGAGTCATTCCTAAAAATTCAGTATAAAAATTAATAGACTTATCCAAATCCCTGACTCTGAGCATTGTGTGTAGCATTTGGAATTCTTTATTATCACTCATATGGATACCTCCTAAAGATTAAAAAATATTTTGATATCTTACTATTAATACATTAGCATTAAAACACTAATCATTTTTTTAAAATATAATGAAAGAGAAATTTTTATGGATAATGCAATATGGGCAATATGGTATGATTTAAAGGATAATAATGATCAAGAATACTTTAATTGGATGCACAATGATTATCTTCCATACATTCAATCTGAGACAGGGTGCCTGTGGGCCGCCCATTACAGAGCTGGCGCAAATGAAGGAAGTGGAATGAAAGCTATTAGAGGAAATTTACCAAGGTCCACAGATGATATTGGGCAAGGTTCTCAATACATACAGTTGATTGGTGCAGCCTCGATTGCCACTCTTACTGGAAATGAGAAATTCGTAAATAATTCAAATATTCTTCAACAAAATCAATTGAAAAAACGAATTGGTTCGCGTGAGTGCTTGTTTCAAGTTGTGTCGAGGGTTGATGGTCCGGAAACAAACATAAAAACACCAGGAACAACTCCTGGTCCCGTGATACAAATGGGAAGCTTCAGAACAAAAACTATCGAAGATGAATTTGATGTATGCTCTTGGTACACCCAGCTCAGACTTCCTGCGATTGCAAGGCTTTCGGGATGTATTACAGCCAGAACTATGCTATGTGCAGCTGGGTGGGCAAAATTTTCTGTTTTGTATGAGTTTACATCTTTAGAGGATCGACGAAAGAATTTTGAAGAGAAGCATGAGGCTTTGGGTCTAACGGAAGATGAATGGACACACAGAATTCATAACTATACTGTTCATGCGCCTGGATCACCTTCTGTCGCGGAGAGAATTTGGCCTCCAAGTACTTAATCAGGAGTTTAGAATGATGTTTGATTATATAATTGTTGGAGGTGGATCAGCTGGCTCAGTTCTTGCAAATAGGTTGTCTTCTAAATCGAAAAATAAAATTTTATTATGTGAGGCAGGGCCAGATACCCCACCTGGAAAGGTACCCGAGCAAATCTTAGACACATATCCAGGTTATGCTTATCTTGATAAGAGGTTTCATTGGGCAGAGCTTAAAGTGAGCACTGAGGTAAAATCCCATAATATGAGGGATGAAGAGCAAGTTCCACTTAGGAAATATGAGCAAGCGAGGGTGCTTGGAGGGGGCTCATCTATTAATGGGTTAGTTGCTAATAGAGGCGCACCAAATGATTATAGTATATGGGAGGAAAGGGGAGCAAACGGCTGGTCATGGAATGACGTACTTCCATATTTTAAAAAAGTAGAAAAGGATACAGATTTTGAGGGGCCATTTCATGGAAATGATGGAAATATACCTGTCAGCCGAATTTTTCCCGATATTTGGAATGGGCATGCCAAAGCTTCTGCGGCCGCTTTTGAAGAAGCGGGATTTAAATATCTAGAAGATCAAAACGGAAAGTTTGAGGAAGGATATTTTCCGGTAACTGGCTCATTCATCCATGAGAGAAGAGTCTCTGCGGCAATGGGTTACCTCACTCAAGGCGTCCGTAACCGTAAGAACCTTACCATAATGACTGATGCATTCGTTAAAGAGATTCTTTTTGAAGGACAGAAATGTATTGGTATTAAGGTTCGAATTGATGGCAAAGATAAAAAGTTCCTTGCAAAGGAAATAATATTAAGTTCAGGTGCAATACATTCACCAGCTCATTTGATGAGGGCTGGAATTGGTCCCGCAATGGAGCTTAGAGAAAAAGGTATAAATGTTATAAAGAATCTAAGCGGTGTTGGGCAAAGGCTAATGGATCACCCATCGATCAATATTGCCTCATTTATAAAACCTGAGGCGCGAGTAAATCAATATTCAAGACGGCATCTTCTTGTTGGTATGAGGTATTCATCGGGCTTAAAAAGTATTCCGAAAGGGGATATGTATGTTGCGGTTTGCTCGAAGACTGCCTGGCATTCAATCGGTGATCAATTGGCCGCATTTATTTTATTTGTGAACAGGACATATTCTGAGACAGGTCAGGTAAGATTGAAGACCACAGATCCCTTCGATGAGCCTATTGTTGAATTCAATTTACTATCTGACGAGAGAGATCTTACCCGTCTTATGGAGGGCTTTCGAAAGATGGTCTACATCCAGCAATCAGCTCCATTTCAGAAGATCTCAAAGGAGGTCTTTGCGGCAGTTTATGGCGATAAGGTGAGGCAAGTTGGGAAGGTTAATATGCAGAATAAATTACTAACGAATATTTTTTCAAAAATGCTTGATGGTCCGGATGCATTGAGAAGGTATTTGCTAAATAAATTTGTAATTGAGGCACCTGAATTATCAACATTAATGTCAGACGATGCAGTCCTCTCGGATTTTATCAAGAAATCAACTGTCGGAGTTTGGCACGCATCATGCACTTGCAGAATGGGGGCTAAAACCGATAAACTGGCAGTTACAGATAATGAGGGCCGTGTATATGGGATAAGCGGTTTGCGGGTCATTGATGCATCAGTTTTCCCAATAGTACCATGCGCAAATTTAAATTTTCCAACCCTAATGGCTGCAGAAAAGATTGCGGATAGAATTTTGGCCTCAAGTTAATCAGATAGTTTCTCGGAAAGCCACTCAAAAGACGCCGCAGCCCAATGATCTTGATATTTAAATGCACAGTGCCCTGCATCAGCATAAATACGCGCCTCCCGGCCATGGGGAGGGCCATTTTCAAGCATAAAGTAAATATTACCAATTGGAGCAAGATGATCTTTTTTTCCATTAATCAGAAGCATTGGCTGGTTTATCTTATCAAGAATACCAAGATTTTTTAATGACCATTTTTCAAATAACATCCGCTCTTTTTCTTCAGTCCAAGGGGGAAAGGACGGTGGGTCACCAATCTGTCCAAAGACGTGTTGAGCCCTATCATTTCGTGCTTTTACAAAATTAAGCATTTCTTCTTCGGTCATCTCATAACCGAATGGATGTCCGGCATTTGCAACTATAGCTTTAACCATTTCAGGATAAGATCCTGCAAGTTGAACGACTGAATAACCCCCTCTGCTAATACCAAAGGCACCTACTCTATTTTCATCCACTTCAGGTCTATCAGCAAGATAGTCGATAGCTGCCATCCAAGCGGAAACGGATTCTGGCTCCCAAGGGAATGGGTTTTCTCCGGTTGCGGGTCCATCCATAACAAGTGATGCAAGACCATTATCAATAGCGTGCTGTGACGCCCAACCTCTATCTTCCTTAAACATATCAGCCCCGCACATAATTAAAACGGCTGGAATTCTATCAGCACCTTTTGGGCATCTAAAGTGACACGTTATTTCCTTATCACCACAACTTATTTGAACAATTTCAACTTTGGGTTCAAGTAGCTCGCATGCTTTTCTGTAAACTCTGGAGCATTCAGTACTAATTTTTTTCTTGTTTTCAGTTATTTCACCTGGGTACCTTGCGATTGATAAATATGTTTTTGCTATCATAAATTCACTGTATGCCTGCTCTTTATTATTTACCTGAATGAATTTGTCACCTTTCTTCTCATGTTCATTTGCAACCTCCTTCCAAATTGGAATCCAAGACTCTTCCGTCGTGCTTTTGATCCGGCTAACAGCTGCTACAAGCTCGTCATGGTCAGCAAGCATTGGCATCCATCGGCGATAGAAGCCACCATACTCAACCGCATAGGGATTCTCTCCTGCGCTAAATTTAATTTGTTCTCCCATTTACAAAGTCCTTTGTGTATATATAATTAAATATATATTTATTTAATAAAAAAATAAATGAACAAAATATGCAAATATAAGGAATTTATTTATCATGAAAGCAGCGGTAATTGGTTTAGGTTGGTGGGGAAAGCAGATAATCAAATGTCTCAGTGATAGCGAGAAAATTGACATAACACATGCCTTTGATCCTCAAGTAAACGCAAATGATCCAATTTTTTCTAATTTTGCCGTTAATTCGAGTTTAGATTTTGAAGAAATAATAGAAAGTAAATTTATTGATGCTGTAATATTGGCAACGCCAAATCAATTTCATGAACAGCAAGTGATCTCTGCAGCCAGCAGAGGGAAACAAGTATTCTGCGAAAAACCGGTTGCTCTAAAATACGAAAGCATCAAAAAAATGGCGTCGGCTTGCAAGAAGAATGATATTATACTTGGAGTTGGCCATGAGCGACGATGGGAGCCTGCAATGGTCAAGCTCAGAGACATGCTTGATAGGGGTATTCTGGGGAAAATCCTACATATAGAAACAAATTTTAGTCATGATATCTTTATGAAGCTTGACAGAGATAATTGGAGGCTCAATCCAAGATCTGCTCCGGCGGGTGGAATGACAGCTCTTGGGATACATTTGTCTGATTTCTTTGTATCTTTCCTGGGTCCAGCAAAGACCGTTTACGCAAAGACCGGTTCAATAATGTTAGAGCACCCAAAGAAAGATACATTATCAGTAAATATTAGGTTTCAGAATAATGTGACAGCATCACTCGCAGTTATGATATCAACGCCATTTTATGGTCGGTTTACCGTATTTGGAGAGAAGGGTTGGGTTGAAATAAGAGAAGTATCAAATGTTGATTTTGATGATCCGGCTGAGTTTATACATTGTGACAAACAAGGTAAAAGGGTAGTCGAAGAGTACCCAGTTGTAAATACTGTCAAATTAAATTTTGAAGAGTGGGCAGACGCGATTGCTGGTCGTTCAGCATATCGTATTAGCATAGACGAAGTTATCTCAAACGTTCAAATATTAGAATCTATAATTGATTCTGCCGATAAAAATCAAATTATTAATATTACCAGCTAATTGTTGAAATGATGTCTATCAAAAACCATGTAAACAATCTGTCTGACGAGGACCTGAAAAGAATTTATAAAAAAATGCTTATGATTCGAAAATGCGAAGAGCATTTAGGGGAAGCTACAAAGAATGGTGCCTTTCCAGGTGCTGTTCACCTCTACATCGGTCAAGAAGCAATTGCGGTGCCATTATGCGATCAGTTGGAAGACTCTGATTGGGTATCGAGTACCCACAGAGGTCACGGCCATTTCATTGCTAAAGGTGGCGATATAAAAGAAATGATGGCTGAGATTTATGGTAAGTCAACGGGAATATGCGGGGGCAAGGGTGGCTCGATGCATGTTGCAGATTTTAAGAAAGGAATAATTGGGGCAAATGGTGTTGTTGCCGGCGGTATGGGATTGGCAGTAGGAGCAGCTTTGGCTTCTAAAATGGATGGTAAAGGCGCTGTTTCAATCATTTTTTTCGGAGATGGCGCCGCAAATCAAGGTGTTTTAATGGAGGCGATGAATATATCTTCATTGTGGAACTTACCAATGATATTTATGTGCGAAAATAACCAATATTCAGAATTTACTCATACATCGGAGGTTACATCTGGCAGGATTATTGATAGAGCAGATCCGTTTGGTATTCCAAAATGTGAGGTTGATGGAAATAATGCTGTAGATGTGTGGCAGGCGGCTCATCAAGCCATTCAAAGAGGACGGAATAATGAAGGCCCATCATTCATTGAAGCGCATACATACAGACAGCGCGGCCATGTTGAGTTTGAGTATACATTTTTATCGCGAGCATACCGAGATCAGGGTGAAGTTGAATTATGGAAAGCAAATGATAAAGATCCAATACTGAGGCTCGAAACTTATTTTATGAAGCATAATAAGCTATCAGGGGATGACATTAAAAAAATATACAAGGAGATTCAGGTTGAAGTGGATGATGCGGTGAAATTTGCAATTGAAAGTCCTGAGCCAGATATTACTAGTGCCACGGAGCATATGATAGAAAGATAAATAATGTCAAAGAAAAGAATGATGCCTGCAATAAATTTGGCATTATATGAGGAAATGAAAAGAGATAATAAAGTCATCTTATATGGTGAGGATGCAGGTATTTCGCTTTTGGGGCAGACAACCGGTCTCCAGGAAAATTTTGGTAAAGACAGGGTAAGAGACACACCAATTTGTGAAAATATTATGACGGGTATGGCTGTAGGAGCTGCAGCAGCAGGATATCGGCCAATTTGCCATTTATTATATGGAAATTTTATATATACGGGATTTGACTCTATCGCTAACCAGGCTGCAAAATTAAAATATATGACAGCCGGTCAAGTAAAATTACCAATCGTTTATATGGCGGTTATCGGTGGCGGGAGATCTGCTGCAGCACAGCATTCAGATATTCCTTATCCTGCTTTAATGAATCTAGGTGGTGTTAAAGTTGTCGTACCATCCAATTCAAGGACAGCTAAAGGGTTATTGAAGTCGGCAATTAGAGATGATAATCCAGTATTCTACCTCACAGCAGCTGGGGGTGGGCGCCCAGAAGAAGTACCAGATGATGATAACTATTTAGTACCAATTGGACAAGCTGAGGTTATAAGCCAAGGAGATGATGTGACAATTATATCAATCGGTGCAATGACTCTAAAAGCTATGCAGGCATCAAAAAAACTCAATGAAAAAGGTGTAGGCGTTGACCTAATTGACCTCTTATCGTTAGTACCAATGGATGAGGATACGATTATAAAATCAGTCAAGAAAACAGGTAGAGTTGTCATTGTAGATGAAGCACGCGACATATGCAGCGCTGCAAGTCATATATCGGCAATATTATCCGATAAGGCATTTAAATATTTAAGATCTCCTATAAAAAGGGTTACTGTAAAGGATATCGCAATTCCCTACTCACCCGTATTAGAGAGTCACGTTATTCCCGAGGTAGATGATATCATAAGCTGTATTGAAAAGTTATTGGAGTCAAATTAGCTAATGGAAAGAATAATTAAAATGCCAAGAATGGGGATGAATGTTGATGAAGGTACGATAGTTGAGTGGCACATTAATGAAGGCCAAAGCTTTTCTGGAGGTAATGCTTTATATTCAATCGAAACCGATAAAACGACAGCAGAGATAGAGGCTCCTTGCGATGGAGTTTTAGTTAAAATTCATGCAAAAGTTGGCGATGATGTATCTGTTGGTGATGATATTTGCTCGATTATTGAGAATTAATTATTGAAAATATAAATTATCATATCTAATCGACATAGCATGAAACAAAATCCAAAAAATACCTTTATATTTCATTATTTGGATACTTTTCGTATGGGTTTCCCAATAATTATTGCCAGAACTTCAATTCTAATTATGGTAACGATCGATGCAATAATGACTGGATGGGCGGGGCCGGATCAACTTGCATATCTTGGAATTGGACTGGCTCCAGTGATTGCTCTTATGGTTATTTTTATTGGCGCTTTGAATGCAACTGTCGTACTCGCATCACAAGCAATCGGGGCAAACGAGAGGAGTAAAGTTGGTACAATTTGGTACTCTGCAATGACACACAGTATCTTATTTTCAATCGTTTCTATATTTCTATCTTTTTTTATTAAAGATTTTTTTCTGATAACTGGGCAGGAGATGAATATTGCATCAGAGGGTGCGCGTATTTCTCTCGTATTCGCATATGGAATTCCCGGGATGCTATTTTTTGTTGCAACAAACCTCATTTTAGAAGCAATGGGTTATCAAAAAGCTGGCATGTATGTTATGATTTTAGTCAATCTATTAAATATAATCTTTAATGGTATATTCATTCTATCATGGGGCTCATTTTATTCAGGCGGCGGCGCTTACGAAGCAATAGTAGTATCGTCAATATTGAGATGGACCGCATTCTTCATGGCCTTAATTTACCTAATACAGATATCAAAAAATAATGGCGATATATTTAAGATGAAGAAAAGTTATCGCGAAATTCGAGAGGATATGTTTCTTTTAAAAAGTAATATATCTAAGAAATTCAGAAAAATAGCATTACCAATGGCGTTATTACAAGGCGTGGAGGTAATTGCCTTTGCAGCAGTTGTGTTTATTGCAGGGTGGTTTGGCTCCGCGGCTCTGGCTGCTCATCATGCAACTTATACTGTTGTGAATTTAATATACATGAGTGCAATAGGAGTAGCTGGTGCTACCTCTATTAGGGTCGGGGTCGCTGTTGGACAGCAATCAATAGGGGATACAAAAAGGGCTGGGCTAATGGGCATGTTAGTTGCTTTTTCCATTACATTTCCAATTTCAATTTTTACAATAACCAATCCTGATGTGATCGCGCGAGTTTTCTTTGACAATCCAGATATGATTTTGATGACTCAGGAGATAATATTTTTCGTTGGATTTTTATTTATATTTGACACTATGATGGCAGTTTCGTTGGGGGCATTGAGAGGTGCTGGAGATGTATGGACACCATTTTTTATATTATCTGTATGTTTTTGGATCTTTGGAATACCGCTTTCTTATATTTTTGCTGTTACCCTCAACTTTGGATTGATTGGATTATGGATTGGAATTGGAATTGGAATTATTAGTTCATTATTGCTTCTAGCACCAAGATTTTATATAATTTCATCAAGGCCAATACAAAGATTATAAGGTATTTAACCATGAAATTTCCAATAATAGACAGTCATCATCATATCTGGAAGCAATCAGACCTTGAGTGGCTGCAAGGTGAAATTCAGCCAAGAATATTCGGGGATTATACTTCCATAAAACAGGATTATCTTATTGAAGATTTTTTATCCGATGTATTGGACTTTGGGGTGGAGAAGTCGGTATATATCCAATGTAATTGGCCAATAGATAAATATCTCGAAGAAGCAAAGTTTATAGATGACTCTTTTAATAAATCAGGATGGCCGAACGCATTTATCGGTTATTGTAATTTATTAAATCCTAATGCCCCTGAAATGCTGGATAGATTATTTGATTATCCTTTAACAAGAGGTATAAGGATGCAGCTTCATTGGCATGAACGTGAATTATACTCATTCGCATCATCACCAAGTATTATGGAAGAGCGAGTATTTAATAATAATTTTGAGTACTTGGCAAAAAGAGACTCAATTTTTGAATTACAGGTTTTCCAAAGTCAATTGAAACATACAAAATTGCTTTTGAATAGATTCCCTGAAACAACTTTTGTTCTTCAGCATGCTGGTATGCCACATGATTTATCAGATAGTGGCCGGGCTGAATGGGAAATGTTCATGGAGAGCCTGATTGAACATGATAATCTATTTATTAAACTTTCAGGATTGGGAACATTTATCAACAAAAATGATCCTGAATTTATCACAGATATTGTGCATAAGGTTTTAGAAATCTATCCATCAGATAGATGCTTATTCGGATCAAATTTCCCGATAGAAAAAATCTGGTGTAATTATGGCGATTTAATTAACGCATTCCTCTTAGCTATGAGTACTCTATCAATTATTGATCAGAAAAATATTTTCTATAACACAGCAAGTAAAGTTTATAGGATTTAGATTATCTTGTACCGAATATTATGACGGCGCGATCCTTGATTGGATAATGAAGTAGAGCTGCAAATAAACCAAGTAAAACAGAAAACCACCACATTATATCATAATCACCTGTTAGATCGAAAACCCATCCGCCCATCCAAGAGCTGAGGAAACCACCTAATTGGTGGCTGAAAAATACAATCCCATATAGCATTGACATATATTTTGGTCCAAAAAAAGTTGCGACGAGGCCACTTGTTAAGGGAACAGTACCCAACCATAAGATACCCAGAGCAAAGGTGAAGATTAATGTTGATAGTACACTTACTGGAGTGATTATATAGATTATGAATACAAGGGCTCTGAGAGTATATAAAGCAACAAGTACATCATTCTTCCTGTATTTATCACCCAAGCGTCCAGCTAACGCGACACCAAAAATATTTGCAAAACCAATCAAAGCGAGTGAAGTTGTAGCTACGTTTCCAGGTAATGACATATCTGAAATGAATGCGGGCAGGTGAGAGACAATAAAATTCACATGGAATCCGCAAATGAAGAAGCCGCATACAAGGAAGAGAAAACTTCTTGATTTTAATGCATGGCTCAGAACTTCGATAAGTCTTTCATCAGTATCACTATTCTGATTATTTTGATTAGTTATCTTATCACTTGATACCAATCCATACACTAATGGTATCATAATTAAAGAAACAGCAGCAAGTCCAAGCAGAGCGCCTGACCAACCCAATGATTGAATGAAAGAGCCAGTGACTGGAACCCCCAAAAACATACCTATTGAGCCACCCATGGTAGTCAACCCAAGAGCGGTACCTCTTTTTTCTGGTGGTGCAAACTTTCCAACAGCACCAAGGATTACCGTAAATCCTAATCCTGATAGCCCAGAACCTATTATTACTCCACCAAGTAATAATGCCTGTGGAGACGATGAATTTGAAAGTATTAAGATACCACCGGAATAAAATAATGCACCAACTAAAGCAACTTTCTTTAAACCATATTTATCTGCCAGCGCGCCTGTAAATGGAGCGAGAGCCCCCCACAGAAGATTTACAAGACCAATTGAAAGAGCGAATGTCTCTCTTCCAATCTGAAGTGATGTGCTCACTGGTTCAAGAAAGAGCCCAAAAGATTGTCGTATACCAACAGCAATAGCAAGAATTAGGCCGCCACATATAATCTTAATTTGTAAAGGTGTTAGTCCCCGAGTCATATGTTTCACTCATTAGAATCTGTGTTTCAAACTTCTTTATTTGCTTAATGTAGTTGCGACGATACACTTTCAGATTCCATTTGTCATTCACTTTGTTAATATCATATTTTAGAAACGATAATTTATCATCGTGCGCTCTCGAGGTTGACGGCGCTCCAAAACAGGGCACATTAGCTTGCGCTAAAGATATCTGTTTTTGGCTTTCGGTATGAAGATGACCATGCAGTATTAAATTTATATTAAATCTATTAAGTATTTTTATTACTGATCTCTTATTAAGCAGGCCTTTAAAATTTAGAACACCAAATCTATGCAACGGATGATGTAATAGTAATATAGTGAAATAATTCTCTTTAGATATTGATTGTAATATCTTGGTGAGAGCGTTTAACTGAATTCTTGATACACGACCCCAAGACATGAAGGGGGGGGATGTGACGGCGCTTGAAATTCCAATGATTGCAACATCATCTATTAATTTAAGATACGGAAAAGGAAGCCCTTGATTATCATCAAGATCGTTTTTTATATATCTTCTTAGCAAATACATTGAGTCCTGATAATCGCAATTTACATAATTATCATGGTTCCCAGGTATAATTGATAACTTCTCTTCTGAAAAGTAACTTCCTAAGAAATCACTCGCCGACTCGAACTCACTGCGAAGTGCTAAGTTGACTATATCTCCTGTCAATATTGTATGTTCATCTGGGTTACTTATTATATCGTCAAATATTACTTTGAGGTTTTCTATGTCATGAATTTTTTTTCTGTTGGACGAATGATTTATGAAACCAATGATCCTCTTATTCAGCAAATCACGAAAATTTGGATTAACTGTGATAGGTAAATGTATGTCTGAAATGTGGGATATGATCATATTGTACACATTTATTAAAACTTCTTTTTTACTATCTGAACAGGTATTTTTGATGGTAGTTTTCGGCTTCAAAGAAGGTAATATTCTTGTATAGAATCGTTGAAATTGGCCTATCGTAGCGCCTTGACCCTTCAAGTATCGCGATGGCATTTTTGGCAATTTCAATGTAAGGCTCATAATTGGTAAATATACAAGATCTATATTGTGTTCCAATATCAACACCTTGTCTGTTGATTTGGGTTGGATCATGAATATCCCAGAAGATATCTAAAAGCTTACTAAAATCTATTATATTGTGATCAAATTCAACTTTTACTACTTCTGCATGGCCTGTCTGACCGGAACAGACTTCAGCATAGGTAGGGTTATCTGTGGTACCTCCAGCATAACCAACTTTTGTACTTATGACGCCCTCAGTTGAATGAAATATCATCTCAGGATGCCAAAAACATCCGGAGCCAAGTAGGACAATATTCGCATTATTATCCACTTAATTACCTCTATTATGCGGTTGGGTAAAATCGAATGTGGGCCCGGTTGCTACTACACCACTAGGATTTATTGTTTCATGACTGCCATAGTAATGGAGCTTACTATATTCATCATCGTAAGTATCAGAAATTCCAGGATATTGGTATAGCTCTTTTGCATAATTGAAAAGGCTCTCATATTCCATAATTTTCTTCTTATTGCATTTGAAGTGCCCGTGATAAACGCTATCAAACCTTAATAATGTGGGTAGCAGTCTCCAGTCGGACTCAGTTATATCATTACCGATCAAATACCTTTGGTTGGATAATATTTTATTTAATTCATCTAGGCCCTGAAATAATGTTTCAATTGCTTCATTGTAGGCTTCTTGAGTTGTTGCAAAACCTGATCTATAAACACCATTATTTATATTTTGATAAATAAATTCATTCATATCATTTATATCAGATCTTTTTTCTTGAGGATAATAGTCACCGTGCGTGGCGCCGATATCATCAAATCCAGAATTAAACATCCTGATAATATCAGCTGACTCATTATTTACTATTGAAGATGTTTTCTTATCCCAAAGTAACGGCACGGTTACTCTACCAGAGTAGTTTTGATCCTCCTGCAGATAAACTTCATATAGATATTTTTTATTATTTATATTATCTGGAATTACACCATAGCCATCATCAAACGTCCATCCATGGGAACGCATTATAGCGTTAACAACAGAGATTGATATTACATCTTCCAGTCCTTTAATTGCCCTAAAGATGAGTGTCCTATGTGCCCAAGGACAAGCCCAAGATACATATAAATGATATCTATTTTTTTCTGCCTTAAAACCATCTCTCCCCGTCGGTCCAGCTGAACCATCTGCCGTTATCCAATGTCTATAAATTGATGGCTTACGAACGTATCGACCCTTAGTTTCCTTTGTATTGTGCCACTGATCAATCCACTTGCCATTTTCTAATCTACCCATAAAGCCAATTCCTCAAACAAAATAATTAGTTGTAGTATTTTTAGCATTTTTATTTTATTAATGCCAATAATACATATAATTATATTGTACTATTAAAAGTAATTTCAACATGAACATAAAAGAGTCTATAACAATCCGTGGTGAACGAGAGCCAGACAACCATGAAATTGAAATGTTATATAGTAGCTCATTTGGACCTGGTCGATATGCAAAGAGCACTTATCGTTACAGAGAAAATAATGATCATCTAATAGATATCTCTCAAGTTATAATATGTGGAAATAATTTAATTGGATCTGTCAGATTTTGGGATATTTTGGTTAATAACGAAAATTCCTTACTATTAGGGCCAATAACGATGCATCCAGATTTCAGAGGGCAAGGTTACGGAGAAAAGCTTCTGTATCACAGTGTTATGAATTGTAAAAACTTAGGTCATAATTTAATAATTTTAGTTGGTGATTTGGCTTATTACTCAAAGGTTGGATTTAAAAAAATTGGACAGAAAAGGATTTTATTTGAAGGTCCTGTAAATTCTCAACGTGTCTTGTATATTGAATTTAATAAAAGTATAATCGAAGATAGCCCAATAATTAAAATAAATAAATTTACAGACTAACATATTGTCAAAAAAAAATAATATTAATCAAAATAAAGATCCAGAGGCAAAGTTCCAGATTGATAGAGAATGTCGCTGGTTTTATGAAGGAACAGAGATAAAAAGGCATGCGATGGTGTGCTTATTTGCACGATATCTGAAGAGGGATATTGACGGTAGATATAATATTGTCACACCGTATGAACGCGAGTCAGTTGGAGTAGAGAGGGTTCCTTTTAAAGTGACTAAAATTTGGGCGGAGTACCTCGATAATTCATGTGATCTATATGTAGAAACAAATGTAAATGATGTAATAAAAATAGACTCCGAAGATCGTATCAGATATTTTATAGATGAAAAAAACCAAGGTGTTGTTCCTTATGTAATTATACGGGAAAATATCGAGGCTGTATTTACAAGATCGTGTATGCTTGATTTAATAGACTACTGCGATTACCACAATGTAAGTGATGGGGAGGTATTTGGTTTTTGGAGTAATAAAAGATTTTTCCCAGTTGACTTGATTGAATATTGATATCCTCTAAAATAGATATTCATGGACTACTCAAAAAAATTGCTAAAAGATGTTCCTGATTACTGCACGCGATCATCAAACGACTTATATGATGACAAATATTATTCTATAATTGATGGCATTAAATACAGGAATTCTGCAGTACTAATCCCGTTAATTGAGAATGTTGAAGGCACTAGAATTATACTAACTATTCGCTCTAAAGATCTGACATCACATGCTGGTCAGATATCTTTTCCTGGTGGAAAAGTAGATACTGAGGATAATAATCCTGTAGACACTGCTTATCGAGAGGCTTTTGAAGAAATTGGACTATCAAAAAACCAAATCGTCAATCTAGGTTATTTAGATCCAACAACTACAGGAACAAATTATATAATATTACCAGTTGTTGCGCTCGTTCATGAAGATTTTAAACCACGCATAAATAAGGGCGAGGTGGAGGATATCATATACCTACCGCTTGATTTCATTAGGGATAAAAATAACTTAAAATTTATAGATAAAGATTTTGATGGAACAAGAAAATCATTTTATTTATATCAATACAAAGAGTATGCTATATGGGGCGCAACTGCACGTATATTAAAGTCAATGTCCGAGGGGTTTTTTCAATAATGGCAAAATTAATAATATTACATTTACTAATCCTATCTACCCCTTTCATAATTATGGGTTTTTTCTATATTATGAGTGGTAGATCAAAAGAGCTAAGAAATATTCCAAATATTTATGGCTATAAATTACTTATCTTGGGATTATCAATTTCCATAATAATTTTCTATCTAAATCCAATATTATCTGGAGTATCACGTGATAATAACTATACCCCACCATATATTGAAGATGGTAAAATTATTTCAGGTAATGTAGATGAGAATTAAACGATACTGATGGCAAAGATCCAATCAATTGAAAAATATAGCACAAAAAAACTCGACATAAGTAATGTTCTAGATAATGATATTTGCCATTTGAACAACCTGTTTAGTCAAAATGGATTTAAATTATTAATAACTGGTGGTGCTGTAAGGGATCTCATTTTGGCAGAAAAACCAAACGACATTGATTTTGCCACGGATGCAAAACCCGATGAAATTATTGAAAAATTTAAAGATATTTCAGATTATCGAATTCTTGATACTGCAAAGCGGTATGGCTGTATCTCCTTTCAGAAAGACAAGAAAAAATACGAGGTTACATCTTTCAGGAAGGACGTAGCAACTTATGGTCGTGCTGCGAAAATATGTTACACAAAGGATATTTATGAAGATGCTATGAGACGGGATTTTTTGTGTAATTCTATGTATCTCTCATTTGATGGTACCCTCTATGATCCATTAAATGCTTATCAGGATACTCTAGACCGTAAAGTAACATTCATTGGAGATGCATATAAAAGAATTCATGAAGATCATCTGAGAATATTGAGGTATCTGCGACTTACTTCGAAATTAAATACAAAGAAGATAGATCTTAAAGAATTGCATATATGTAAAAAAGAAAAGTCATTATTACTCAGACTAGCAAAAGAACAAATAAAAGGTGAGATTATTAAGTTGACTCAATCTATGCATTCACCAGATATAATTGCGAGAATATCTCTCAGAGAATTTTTAGATCTTTTTAATATAAAAATAAATAACTGTAGGCATATTCAAAAACTTAAATTGATAAAGGAGAAATTCGGCGAATATTTTCAGAATCCATTATTTGAATTCACTCTCACTCTCGATAACTCTATTTCACAGGAGGATATCATTGAAGTATTGAAAGAGCTCAAATTCACAAATAGTGAAATAAAGGAAATAAAAATAATTCAAGAATTACTGCATCAAAGTAAGATTTTGGTGATTAACTCTACTGATGCTTATATATACAGATATGGTAAGGAATTCACTAGATATGCCATAATAATTTATTGGCTATATGAAGTTGAGAGTATGCAGAGTGATGATTTAATAGAGTTACTTGAGGGCGTTGATAAAAAAAGTATTCCAGAGTTCCCTATTGAATCTACAGATTTTTTTAGATTAGGCTTAAAACCTGGAAAAGATCTGGGTCTCATCAGAAAGAACCTAAAGGAGCTATGGTTATCCAGTAATTGCCAGCTAACAAAAACTGAGCTCTTAAGAAAAATAGATATCTCATTACCATCTGACAATGGGGGGCAGTGAAGAGAGAATTGAGTCTATATTACCACCTGTTTTTAAACCAAATATCGTTCCTTTGTCATACATCAGATTAAATTCAACATACCTTCCTCGAAAATATAGCTGTTCATCTTTATCTTTTTCTGTCCAGGTTATTTTAATATTATTCTCTATAATTTTTTTGTATGCTTGAATGAAGTTCTGCCCAACCTGATTTAGGAATGATAAATCCCTATCTGGAAAATCTGACTTATAATTATCAAAAAAGATGCCACCAGTACCTCTATTTTCATTTCTGTGCTTTATATGAAAATAAGTATCACAATTTTTTTTAAATTTATCATAATCCGCCACAGATGAGTCTAAGCACGCGGATTTTAGATATTCATGAAAGAGAGCGGTATCAGCATCCTCTTCAGACCTTTTTATTTTTAGCATAGGTGTCAGGTCAGCTCCACCCCCAAACCAATAGTTATCAGTTATCACCATTCTAAGATTAAGATGTGCAGAGGGGATAAAAGGACTATTTGGATGAATGATTACAGAAATACCGCTAGCCCAAAAATCTTTACCCTTATTTTTTTGACCGATGAGCGCATCTTTTGGAAGCTCACCATAAACTGTTGAGATATGTACACCAGCCTTTTCAATAATTGATCCTCTTATGATACTTGAAATACCTCCGCCCCCATCATTTCTTTTCCATTCATTGATCTGAAATTTCTTCTTTTTACTCGGTGAGTCCTTTTCATAGGACTCTATGGTATCGCAGTAATAATCGCGTAGATTTGAGAAAATTAACTGCGCGTTCTCTCTAATAGATGATGTATCATTGAGGAGTTTTTCATGAATTCTTTTTTGGATTTGCTTTTGCTCTTTCATCTTACACTAAGTTGACTTGTCTTATCGCTTCGCTAAGTATTATAGCGCAAGAGCTTGAAACATTAAATGATCTAATGTCATTTTGCATGATTATTCTAATTCTGGCATCTGATCTTTCATGCACCTGGTCTGGAACACCTGAGCTCTCGCTTCCGAAAAGTAATATATCATTTGATTGATATTTTATATTGAGATATGACAGGCTTGCTTTTGTAGTTGCTAATATGATTCTTTTAGATTGTAGTTTGGCCCACGCGCAGAATTTATCCCAAGATCGATGCCTCACAAGTTGCAGATGGTCAACATAATCCATTGCAACTCTGTTGAGTCTTTTGTCATCTATCAAGAAACCCGCTGGTTCAATTATATGTAGTGTGACTCCAAAGCATGCAGCTAAACGAATAATGGATCCTGTATTTTGTGGAATATCTGGCTGATAAAGTGCTATTGATATCTTATAATGCTGAATTTTGCTGTCCTACGTGTTTAAAATTTATTAAATATTATTATATATATATTAACGACAATCTTTTTGTAATTTACAGCAAAAAATCAATTAATAACATGCATAAATATATAGCATTTTTTTTTAAATCAGTATAAATATAAAAAGTAATAAAGAGGGCAAATTGTCAGACAAAGATCCTAAGCAATCATCTCGTAGAGATTTTATCTTTTTGGCTACTGGGGCTTTCGCGGCAGCGGGGGTGGCTGGTATTGCATGGCCACTGGTTGACCAAATGAATCCTGATGCAACTGCACTAGCATTATCAAAAATTGAAGTTGATATTAGTCAGCTCGAAAGGGGCCAGGCAATTACAGTAAAGTGGAGGGGCAAACCTGTTTTCATTCGAAGAAGAACTGAAGATGAAATCCAAATGGCATCTAGAGTAGATATTGATAGCTTACCTGATAAAAATGCACGAAATTATAATCTGAGTAATGACTCATCTGCAACAGATGAGAATAGATCGCTCGACGAAAATAGAGAATGGCTTGTTATGGTTGGGGTTTGTACGCATCTTGGATGTGTACCAAAAGGTCAATCTTTAGGGGATTCAAAAGGGGATTTTGGGGGTTGGTATTGCCCATGCCATGGTTCACATTACGATACAGCTGGTAGAATAAGAAAAGGACCAGCTGCAAAAAATCTTGATATACCAATGGCAGAATTTATAAATCAGAACGTTATAAAGATAGGTTAGAGATAAAATGAGTAAAGAGTCTACATATATTCCAAAATCAGGATTCTCAAAGTGGTTTGATCAGAGATTGCCACTGCCAAGAATGCTACATGATAATATTAATGCATTTCCTACGCCAAGAAACTTAAACTATTGGTATACATTTGGAGGAATTCTTACATTCTGTCTTGTGACTCAAATAGTCACGGGGATTGTCTTAGCCATGCATTACACCGCAGATGCAGGATTGGCATTTGCTTCTGTTGAACACATAATGAGAAACGTAAATTATGGTTGGCTTATAAGATATATACACGCCGTTGGTGCATCTATGTTCTTTCTAGCTGTTTATGTGCACATTTTTAGAGGGCTCTATTACGGATCATACAAGGCACCCCGCGAGGTCTTGTGGATTCTTGGGGTGGTAATTTATCTGCTAATGGTTATTACAGCCTTTATGGGTTACGTTTTGCCTTGGGGGCAAATGAGTTTCTGGGGTGCGACGGTTATTACTAACTTATTTTCAGTTATACCAGTTGTTGGTACAACAATCACTGAATGGTTATGGGGAGGATTTGCTGTAGACAATGCCACTTTAAAAAGATTTTTTAGTCTACATTATCTAATGCCTTTCATGATATTCGGCGTGGTAATCTTACACATTTGGTCTCTTCATGTGACTGGTAACAACAATCCAGTCGGTGTTAGTGTAAAAGAAAAGCAAGACACGGTACCATTTGCTCCATATTATACTGTAAAGGATGCTTTTTCACTGGTATGTTTCTTAATTTTGTTTGCTTGGTTTATATTTTTTAACCCAAATATCTTAGGTCATTCGGATAACTACATAATGGCTGACCCACTTGTCACTCCGGCTCATATCGTGCCAGAATGGTACCTCTTACCATTTTATGCAATATTGAGAGCAATACCTTCAAAACTTGGCGGTGTATTAGTGATGGGTGGAGCAATTGCAATACTATTTGTAATACCATGGCTTGACACATCAAAGGTTAGATCTGCAACTTTTAGGCCACTCTATAAGCAGTTCTATTGGATATTCCTAGTTAACTGTATTGCACTTGGATATTTAGGATCCCAAAACCCTGAAGGTTTATTCCTCGTTGCATCCAGAATTTGCACAGCATACTATTTTATTCACTTTCTTATGGTGCTCCCTATCCTAGGCTTAGTAGAAAAACCCAAGCCAATACCCGAGAGTATAACCAAGGCCGTTCTTGAAAAAATGGAGATAAGGAATATGAAAGAAAAAGGCATGGAGGCATAGCTGGAATCAATGTTCAGATTATCGGAATATAATTTCAAATTTTGTGTGCTGTTCCAAATTATATTTGTCTTATTTTTTTCAGTAAGCGCATTTGGAGCAGGTGAACAAAAAAGAGTACAGAAACATGACTGGACTTTTGCAGGTATATTTGGTCATTATGACGACGCACAGCTTCAGCGTGGTTTTCAAGTTTATCGAGAGGTATGCTCATCCTGTCATTCAATGAATTACGTATATTATAGAAATTTAGCTGAAGAGGGTGGTCCTGGTTTTACTGTCGAAGAGGTAAAGGTCATAGCTTCTGAAGATATGATAATTGATGGCCCTGATGACTATGGGGAAATGTTTGAAAGGCCTGGTAAGCCCAGTGATATTTTTATCTCACCATATGCCAATCAAAATGAGGCACGCTCTTCAAATGGCGGTGCATATCCCCCAGATTTTAGTGTACTAGCGAAAGCTAGGAGTACCCTGAGAGGGTTTCCTTGGTGGTTTGTTGACTTATTTACAGGGTACCAAGAGCAGGGTGTTGATTATATATATTCTCTTTTAAATGGCTATGTTGAACCACCTAAAGAATTTCAATTACAATCCGGTATGCATTATAATGAATATTATCCTGGATATCAAATTGCAATGGGACAGCCGCTTTATGAAGATTCTGTGGAATATGCAGATGGTACTCCTGCAACGGTTGAACAAATGGCAGAAGATATTTCGGCATTCATGATGTGGGCAGCTGAGCCAAAGCTTGAGATAAGAAAACAAATGGGCTTTAAAGTTGCAATTTTCTTAATTGTTCTTGCAGGCCTTTTATATTACTCGAAGAAGAAAATTTGGGCTAGAATTGAGCATTAGTAGTCATTTATACATAGTCAGTTGAATAAAAATCAAAAATTTATTGAAGCAAAAATCAGGTCTATAAAGGATTATCCAAAGCCAGGTATTATTTATCGAGACATCACACCCCTTTTAAGGGATCCATTTGCTTTTTCCTCAGTAATTGACCTTTGTTGTGAAAGTGTTAATCCAGAAGATGATTTAATAGCAGCAATTGATGCAAGAGGCTTTATTTTGGGATCCGCAATTGCTTATAAGACTCAAAAAGGTGTCATTCCAATCCGAAAAATGAACAAGTTGCCACATAAAGTGATAACCGAAAAATATGCACTTGAGTATGGCTATGATCAAATAGAATTACATACTGACTCAATCAAGGAGGGGCAGAAAATTGTCATAGTTGATGACGTTTTAGCAACTGGCGGAACAATCGAAGCAGCAATTAAACTAATTGAGAGATTGGGCGGAAGTATCTCTGCAATTATTTTCTTATTGGAACTCAAGGATCTAAATGGCCGAAAAAAGATAGAAAAATACGCAAATAGAATTCATTCCTTAGTCCAAACTTAGTTGTTGCTCCTGAAGTGCATAACATCTCCATCCTGAACAATATATTCTTTTCCTTCTAATCTCATTTTACCAGCATCTCTTGCGCCATGCTCACCGTTATTATTAATAAAGTCATCATATGATATAGTTTCAGCCCTTATGAAACCCTTCTCGAAATCTGTATGAATAACGGATGCCGCTTTGGGCGCCACTGTATTTCTTTTAATTGTCCAGGCGCGTGTCTCTTTGGGCCCGCTTGTAAAATAGGTTATCAAGTCGAGTATGAAATATCCTGTTTTAATAACCTTATTCAATCCTGTTTCATTCAATCCAATACTTTTAAGATATTCATCCTTCTCTGTTTCATTCAGTATAGATAATTCAGCTTCTGTAGATGCGGAAATTGTTATGCACTGTGAGTCTGATTTTGATACATACTCAAGCACCTCTCTGGACAACATATTTCCTGAGGCAGCATCAGTCTCTTCGACATTGCAAATGTAGAAGATTGGTTTTGACGTTAGTAGATCTAATTCTGTGTATATTTTTCTATATATATTATCAATATTAAGTTCTCTGGCAGGTTTGCCCGTATCTAGAAAGGCTATAACTTTTTCAATAAATTCATATGTTAATTTTGCTAAATCATCGTTACCTTTTATCTTCCTCTCTAGACCACTCTTTCTATTCTCGAGGTTTTGTATGTCTGCAAGGAGTAATTCTGTCTCAATAGATTGCATATCCGATATTGGATCAATTTTATTATTTACGTGGGTAATATTTTCATTCTCGAAACATCGAACGACGTGCGCAATTGCGTCGGTATCTCTTATGTTTGACAAAAATTTATTACCCAGACCCTCTCCTTTTGATGCACCTTCGACCAGCCCAGCTATATCTACAAAATTCAATTTGGTTGGTATTGTATTTACTGAATTTGATATCTTGCTCAACTTCATTAACCGTGCATCTGGCACTGAAACCTCTCCAATATTTGGCTCTATAGTACAAAATGGATAGTTGCTTGCCTCAGCATTTGCAGTTTGTGTAAGTGCGTTAAACAGAGTCGATTTTCCAACATTTGGTAACCCTACTATTCCACACTTAAAGCCCATAATTCTCTCTTATTTAAATAATTCTAAAAACTTTTTTATTGGATTACTATCTTGGTCTTGGTCCACTAAATCAAAATTAATCTTAAATCCATCCTTTTTATCTAAGATTTCTGTTATATTATTTGTAATATAATTCAAAATTTGATTAAGGTTATTTTTTTCATATGTTGAAAAGTTACCCATTACATGGCCACTTACCATCTCTTTTTCCCCAGGATGACCGATACCAAGCCTAATCCTGATATAATTATTATCAATTTTGCTGCTGATTGATTTCAAACCATTATGCCCTGCATTACCACCACCAATTTTAATCCGAATTCTTCCGAATGGTAGGTCCAGTTCGTCATGCAGTATAAATATATTATTTGAATTAATTTTATAAAAATTTGCAATCTGGGTGACTGCATCACCAGAATTATTCATATATGTCTCAGGCTTTACAAGGATTAGCCTATTTTCATTTAATGTTGTATCATAAATAATAGAATTAAATTTCTTTTTAAACTTATAACCTTTGTGGGCTGTAACTATATCGTCAATAGCCATGTATCCAATGTTATGGCGTGTATATTGATATTTTTTCCCTGGGTTTCCGAGGCCAACTATTAGTTGCATCGCTCTATTTTATTTTATTCTTGGCTAGAGCCATCATCAGAGGCTTCTTGTGTTTCACTATCTTCAGCCTCCTCTGTATCTTCAGCCTCCTCACTGATGCCAGCAGGTGCAGCAATTGTAGCAATTGTAAAATCTCTATCCGTTATAGTCGGTGTGACATTCTCAGGTAAATTTATGGCCGATATATGAATTGAATCACCAGTATCCGCTTCGGATAAATCAACGACTATATTTTCAGGTATTGAGTCAGCTGGGCATGAGAGCTCTACATTATAACGTACAACATTTAAGACACCACCCTTCTTTACGCCTGGACATATATCATCATTAATGAATGATACAGGCACCTCAACAACCACTTTTGCTTCTTTTGAAAGTAGAAGAAAATCAACATGAAGTGGTGTATCTTTTACAGGATGCAGTTGTACATCTTTTGGTATGACTCGAGTTTTCTTACCTTCCAGATTCAGATCATATAATGTTGATAAAAACCTTCCAGTCTGAAAATGTTTGACAAGCACCTTGGTCTCAACTGTTATGTTTATTGGCTCAATACCAGTACCGTAGAGAATACCTGGTGTATTGCCATTCTTTCTGATAGCTCGTGAACCTCCTGTACCTATTTGGTCTCTCAGGCTAACGTCAATTTGTTGTATTTCAGTCATTTTTTAACTACTAATATATTTCTGCAAACTTTATACTCTTTGTTTGTATTATCTATAAATAATTTTTAAACAAAAAGAAAGATTTTTTATTTATTAAATGAATAGGCTCGAAACTGACTCTTCATTGGATGTTCTCATAATTGCGTCCCCCAATAGCATGGCAACAGAGATTGTTTTGATTTTCCCGCCTTCATTACCAACGCTTTCATTATAGATGCTGTCGCTAACAACAAGATTTTTGAGATCAGAGCTGTTAATTTTATTAATTGCTTCACCTGATAAAACACCATGCGTAATATATGCACTGACTTCTTTTGCACCAGAGTCTAATAGTTTACTTGCAGCATTGCACAGAGTTCCTCCGGAGTCTACGATGTCATCTACAAGAATGCAGGACCTTCCATTCACATCACCTATTATATTCATCACTTCCGATTGACCAGGTTTATCCCTTCTTTTATCAACAATTGCCAACGGAGCACCCCCAATTCGGTCAGCTATTAACCTCGCCCTCACAACCCCTCCTACATCTGGGGAGACAACTGTAATCTTCTCGACATCTAGGGTTGCTTTAATGTTGTTAACAATTACTGGGGCAGCTGATAAATTATCGGTAGGTATATCAAAGAAACCTTGTATCTGACCTGCATGCAGATCAATTGTTAGCACTCTATCGGCGCCTGCATTTGTAATGAGGTTAGCAACTAGCTTTGCTGAAATCGGCGTCCTACCAGATGTTCTTCTATCTTGGCGTGCATATCCATAGTAGGGTATTACCGCGGTAATTCTCCTCGCTGAAGACCTTTTCAGGGCATCAATGAGTATTAATAGTTCCATTAAATGGTCATTAGCAGGATATGATGTTGACTGAATAGCAAAAACATCTTCACCCCTAACATTTTCAAGGATCTCCACGAATACTTCCATGTCAGCAAATCTACGTACATTACATTTAGTAAGAGGTATCTTTAAGTAATTAGCTATATCATTAGCAAGTCTCAAATTAGAATTACCTGCAACAATTTTTATATTTTGATCTTGTTTTTTCATATTAAAAAAGATGAATTATCTGTGTGTACAATATCATGTTATCAAAATAAGTAAATATTTAGGTCTGTTTATATAATACATTTATTTGCTTATAGTGATTGCATTAGGCTGCCGCCCGTAGTCGATCTCATCTCTATGAACAGACCTTCTGTAGGAATAAAATTCATCACCATTTTCATAAGTGCATTTTCCGATATTATCAATTTCTTTTATACCGGTATTTTTAATTTTATTTATGCAATATTGTGGTAAATCAAAATAATATTTTTCATCTTTTTTGATAAAGAACTTACTATTCTTTTTATTCTCAATTATAAAATTTTCAAAAAATTCATTCCCAACAGCGTAGCATTTTTGTTGTATGCACGGTCCTATTACAATTGATATATTTTCTATTTTTCCACCTAATTCCAATACCTTCATAATAGTATTTTCGATGATATTATTTTTTGCCCCTTTCCACCCCGCGTGAATTGCGCCAATTATGTTCTCTTTTCTTTCATGTAGTAATAGAGGGACGCAATCAGCCGTTAGTATGCATAGAATTAGTTTTTCGCTTTTTGTGACTAGCGCATCTGCATTGATATTTTCAGAGTCATTATCATCTATTATTTCACACACATTTGTGTGCTTTTGCACTGGTATGATGAGCCTTCCGTCCACTTTACCAAGCTCTTCAATAACTTTCGCTCTATTTCTTGAAGTATTTATGTTGGAGTCACCGGATCTACTGCTGCAGTTTAGGCTTTTATAAATACCTGTTGAATATCCGCCGTTACGGGTAAAAAAACCATAATTACAGCCGATAAGATAATTCTTTTCTGATCTTATTAAATTATCTTTCATTTCATCCTCTCTGGAACAGTAAATTTATTATTTGTAAAGTATAAGACCTTGAATAATTCACCCATTTTATCAGAGTCAATCAAACGATGATACTGCCTATAGAGTATATCCTTATTTGTATTATTTGCCTTTGATTTAAGCATTTCGTACCTCTCAAAAATACCAAGACTTAATAAAAAATCATTTTGGTTAATTGGCCCAAACGAGCCCACATTCATTGCCTTTGCAATTTCAGTAAATCTATTTGTATCTATCAGGCTTGTTAAGTCACAATCACCCGGTTGATAAAAAATTGATTTTTTTTTATGTTTTGAAATCGCTTGCAAGGTATCACCCGCGCCACCATTGACTTTTGCATAATCTATAATAAGCAACCCGCCATTTCTTGAGATATTTTTTAGAATTTTCTTAAATATATCATCTTGTTTGGGGGATATTTCATGTATTAGACCGTCTTCTAACTTATGCTTTGTTGAGTCAAACTCATTCAAATATCTGGGTTTATCAATCGTGGAATAGGATAGCTCTCCACTCTCATCAACATCAACTGCCCTTTCTTTCCAATCGCCATCCTTGTGAATGAATTGCTTTATTGGTATTGCATCAAAAAATTCATTTGCAATAAAAAAATTTATGCCAACTGGTAATTCCTCCAGTGTATCAATTCTATTATAGTTATATCTTATATTTCGGGATTGTTCTTCAGCAAAGGTATTGCTTATATCATATAACCAAATCTTAATTGAACTCGAGAAATCAGGAAATTTCCTTGAAACACTCTGTATATCATTCATCATATATCCGTTTCCTGGACCTAGTTCTATGAGGTTGATTGTCTGATTTCCAATATTTTGCAATACTGTGATCAGCCAAATTCCAATCATCTCTCCAAACATCTGGCTGATCTCTGGTGCTGTAATAAAATCACCATCTCTTCCAATTGGTTTTTTATTTTTGTAATAACCATCCTCCTCATCTTGAAGACAAATTGACATATAGTCTTCAATAGTTAATGGTCCATTTTGATAGATTATTTGCTTAATTTTATCTTCTAGATTTTTATATTCTTTATCCATTCAGTCTCTTTAGTAATATTATTCCAACAATCATCATTGGAAGAGAAATGAGCATACCTAAACTAATTTGACCAAAGATATATCCAATTTGTTCGTCTGGCATTCTATATATTTCGGAAATTATTCGAAAAAGTCCATAAAAAATTAAGAATATTCCTGATGCTTTACCAGGAGTCCTGAGGATAAGAAATTTTTTGCAGGCGAAAAATAAAATTAGAAATAAAAATAAACCTTCCAATATTGCCTCATATATTTGCGAGGGGTGTCTAGAAATAAGCTCCCCAGTCGGATAAATTATCGACCAAGGAAGATTTGATGGTGTCCCGATTAATTCATAATTTATAAAATTTGATATCCTACCGAAAAATATTCCTATCGGTGCAGCAATTGCCAATAGGTCCGTGAGAGATAAGAAATTTAATTTATTCTTCCTTGAAAATAGTATTGTCGATAAAATTACGCCAATCAGCCCTCCATGAAAAGACATGCCGCCATTCCAAATTTTATATATTTCATCAAGATTTTTCAAGAAATATGAAGGATCATAAATAAATATATATCCAATACGACCGCCTAGTATAACCCCAAAGATTATCCATGGTAGAAAGTTACTAATTGCTTCTGTGCCAACATACCTATCTGCAGAGACGTAGCGAATAAATTTAGAGGATATATATATCCACCCGAATATTAGCCCTAAGCCATAAGATAAACCATACCAATATATATCAATTGGTCCAATTTGAATAGCAATAGGGTCAATAATAGGTATAAGTATTCCAAATGTAATCATTAGTAATATTTACCTTTGATTTTTAAAATTAATATATCATAATTAATTGATAACATATCCATAACAATGATTGGAGAATTTATGAGTGAGTCTAGCTCAAAGTTATTTAGTAAATTAACGGAGATATTATCTGAAACTGCAGGAGCTGCAAGTGGGGTAAAAAAAGAAATTGAGATAATAGTAAAATCTCAGGTTGAGAAAATATTAAATGATTTTGAGGTTGTTCAGCGAGATGAATTCGAAGTAATTAAGGAAATGCTCATAAAGGAAAAAGAGAAGAATGAGGATTTGGAGAAAAAGTTGATTGAGCTTGAGAAGAAAATTAGGAAAAGTAAATCAACAAAGTAGTGGATAAGTATCTAGATGTTACGTAATTAGACCTCGGCCCCACTAGTGTAAATAAAAAATTAATCATTTAGCTTAAAATGGTAAGTATTAAAAATTTACCTTTATTGCATAATGAAGAATTTATTACATTTAAAAAAAAATAACCATCCACTCGACGTAATTGAGGAGATTCTAGACTCTCAACACTACACGTTTAAAAGGTCCTTTCAAGATGAGCTTGATTTATGGATATCAAGTCGAAACTCGAATTTTCGTGTAAATTTCAATTGGAACAGTAAATTAGAGGGAATTCATGTTATCGTTTTTTTCGAAACAAAGATTCCAGAATATCGCCAGAATGAAATATTTAAATTAACCATAAAGATAAATCAATTGATTTGGCTTGGGCATTTTGATATTTGGAGTGATGAGCTCGTACCTGTTTTTAGGTACAATTTGCTATTATCAGGTGGTTTATTGCCTACAGATACTCAATTTAATTCATTACTGAGGCATATCACGGATACTTGTGAAAAATTTTTCCCGTCATTTCAATATGTTATTTGGGGTGGAAACAATGCAGATGAAGCAATAAAAAATTCAATATTTACAACAGCAGGGGAGTCGTGAGCTTACCATCAATAAAAAAATTATCTCTAATTGGCATGGGAAGAATGGGTAAATCCATGTTGCAGGGTTGGTTGGCTGGTGGGCTAAATAATGGCTCGGTTCAGATAATTGATCCTAATATAAGTATTAGTGATGAATTCTTGGTTGAAAATGATCTGAAGCTAATCTCTATAGAAGAAATTGACTTAACTGGGGGTATAATCATCATAGCAGTAAAACCCCAAGTTATGGATAGCGTGTTAAGCACTCTTGGGGAGGTGGGCACCTCAAAGGTTACATTTATATCCATTGTTGCGGGATACTCAACGACGGATATTAGAAGTAATATTGGTATGGAACCAAAATTAATTAGGGCGATGCCAAACACACCAGCTGCAATAGGAAAAGGTATGACTGCCATATTTTCCGATGATACTCTTGATCAGGATATGAAGTTAGAAACAGAAGCTCTTTTCAATGTAATCGGAAAATATTGTTGGATTGAAGAAGAAGATTACATGCATCTAATCACGTCAATATCTGGTAGTGGACCTGCTTATTACTATCTACTTACGGAGTGCCTGGTAGATATTGCGATAAGTAAAGGTCTTGATCGAGAGATTGCACAGCTCCTTGTTGAACAAACTTTTACTGGTTCAGCAGCATTAGCAGATATTTTCCCAAATATTTCACCAGAACAGCATCGCCATAATGTTACCTCACCAGGTGGAACTACAGAAGCAGCATTGAAAATATTAATGGAAGATGATAAATTAAAGTTACTATTATGTGAAGCTATTAATAGTGCAATTGAGAGAAGTAAAAATCTCTCGAAATAGTTTATTACTTTTGAGGTTAATTAATTGGTGCATTCTAACAAAGAAGAAATTGTGGCTGCATTTTTAGATGTTTTACAGAAAAATAATTATAGCTCTGTTACTATCGAAAAAATTGCTAGAAAAGCAAAGATAAAAAAAGAAATAATTATGTCTGATTTTATTGATGTTGACTCAATTACATTTCAATATCTTAAAATGGTTGATATTGAGACTCTTCATCTAGCAAGGGCCGATTCAGACCCAAATAATCCCAGAGATATAATGTTTAATATTATAATTAACAGACTTGAGATTTATGACAGGAGCCGTCCATCAATTCTTAACTTATTGGATAGCAAATCAGAATTTAGATTAAAATATTTGGCAACAATGCCACGACTGATCAGGCTCTTTGATATTATTCATAAAAATAAAAATAATTTAAATGCAAGTAAATTGGCAAGAGATATCGGTTTTTTATATATCTACAAAAAAGTACTACATAAATGGATGGCTGATAATGAGATATCCGCGCTTATGTCACTGACTGATAAGAAACTGACAAAAGCTGGGGAAATATACAGCTATCTCCGAAAGCCTGCATCTGTCATTGATGATCTAATGTGCATGTCAGCAAAGTCTAAAGATAATTAGTACCTTGAATAAAAATATATAGATTTTTTCTTCCAGAATAGTTAACAATATTGTATATAATTCATATATGTAATTCAATTATAGAGTAAATTCATGGGTCCACATTTTGATAATAGAGAAGGTTATATTTGGTTCAATGGAGATTTTGTTGATTGGGCAAATGTAAAGTTACATGTTCTTAGTCATGCTCTCCATTATGCAAGTTCTGTCTTTGAAGGAGAGAGGGTCTATAAGAAAAAAATATTTAAGCTTGAAGAGCACACTGAACGACTCTTTTATTCAGCAAAAAGAATGGATATGGAAATGCCCTTCACAATTGATGAAGTAAATAAAGCATGCAATTCAACTGTTTTAAAAAATAGTATTATTGATGGCTATGTAAGGCCTATAGCATGGAGAGGTGCAGAAATGATGGGAGTTTCAGCGCAAAAAACAAAAATAAATTTTGCGATTGCAGTTTGGGAGTGGCCATCATACTTTGATCCAGAAGAAAGACTCAAGGGAATACGTCTAACTCTGTCTAAATGGAAAAGACCATCACCTGAAACAATACCATGTGATACAAAAGCTGCAGGCTTGTATATGATTTGTACCCTATCGAAGCATGATGCAGAAAAGAACGGATATGCAGACTCACTAATGTTAGATTTTGAAGGTTACGTTGCAGAAGCAACAGGCGCAAATGTTTTCTTTATAAAGAATAATGAAATACACACCCCCAGCCCAGATTGTTTTTTAGACGGTATAACAAGGAGAACCGTAATAGAACTGGCAAAAAAGAGAGGCTTATCAATAATTGAAAGAAAGATACTTCCCGATGAGATGGACGGCTTTACTGAATGTTTCTTGACTGGGACAGCTGTCGAGGTTACTCCTGTATCACAAATTGGTGAGTATAGTTTCACGCCTGGACAGATTACAAAAGACCTAATGGATGATTATATCAAGCTTGTTAACAGTTAAATATTTCACCATATTTTTATGATGTTAGGTATTGTCCCATTTATCTAACTTGCTTAAATCAGCCTGATTTTGTTCAATCCATACCTCTTTGTCAGAATATATTTCTTTCTTCCAAAATGGAGCTGCGCTCTTGAGGTAATCCATGACGAACTCATTTGCTTTCATGCAGTCGGAGCGGTGACGAGATCCTGTTATTACTAAAACAATATTATCGTTTGGTTCTAATAATCCATATCTGTGCACTATTCTAATAGCATTAAGCTTCCATTTAGCAGTGGCGATTGCTGCTATATTCCCAACTTCTTTTTCAGCCATTTCTGGGTAACAATCGATTTGCATTTCTTTTAGATTGCTTTCTGACCTTACTTTCCCAAGGAAAATTGATGTGGCACCATGTTCGGCCCTTTTATCATTAAAGCTGTTTAGTTCAGTATTGATATCAAAGTTTTTTTTTGTGATATTTATACGCATGTTAACCACCGGTCATAGGAGGAAAAAAAGCTATCTCGTCACTTTTAGATATAAATTCATTTTCATCTACTAGTACTTGGTTCACTGCAAATTTGATATTTTTTCTTTTCTCAAAAGCAACATTATAGGCTTCATCAATTGCAGAGAGGTAGTTTATGAGTTGCCCAACTGTTTCTATTTCCGATGGGATTTCAAGGCTTTCCTCACGCTTATCTATAATTTCAGCAATCCATGCAAAATATTTAAGTCTCATTTTCTCTCTTTTTTATTATACTTTCAATGACTGTTCTTACATATATTATCAAAGATATTATGCTAACAATAGCAGTAGCTAATATGATAAGGTTTGTAAGATTTAATATTTGAATATCTGTATCTCGTGTGAGTGACAACATGAAAAGCATCGCCAATGAGATAAATTGCAGTGTAGTTTTTAGTTTAGAAAGCATAATTACATTAATCATAATACCTTGATGAGCCGTTATTTCTCGCATTGTCATCACAATTATTTCTCGTGCTGTAATGATCAGTATCCCCACAGAGGTGTAAATATTAAGAAAATCAGAATTTATAAACATCATAAAAGTCAATATGACTAGAAGTTTATCTGCTATTGGGTCAATGATTTTTCCAAGCATACTCTCCTGACTTAATTTTCTTGCGAGATATCCATCAAGAAAATCAGATAGAGATGCAATAATAAAAATAATAAAAGCCAATAACTTAAGAGTATACATGCCTGATAAGTAAAGTGAAATTATCAGAGGAATAGAAATCAGTCTGCTGTATGTAATTAGGTTTGGTATTGAATATATTGAACTTTTTTGCATTTTTTGAATACTATATGTTTTTGAATGATGAGTGTATATCTTTTGCTAATTTTTCACTTATGCCGGGAACTTTAATTATATCATCATAGCTGGCTTCTTTTATAGATTTTATACTTCCAAAATGCCTCATCAACTGTTGCTTTCTCCTCTGCCCAATTCCAACTATATCATCAAGTTTTGAATAATTTATTTGCTTGGTTCTTCTTGCTCTGTGGCTTCCTATTGCAAACCTGTGTGCTTCATCTCTGATCCTTTGTAAGAAAAAAAAGACTGGATCATTTTTGTCTAAAATGAATGAACCCTTTTCCTTTGAGTGGATTTTTTCGTTCCCGTATCTTCTATTTTTATCCTTTGATATACTTATAACTTCAATATTATTTATCTTATTTTCCTTTATTATATCAATGGCGATATTTAATTGGCCTATCCCGCCATCAATAACAAGTAGGTCAGGCGCATTATCTTGAAAATTTTGTTCAGATAATTTTGCAAATCTTCTCATAAGTACTTCCCGCATCATTGCATAGTCGTCGCTAGTCGAGATATCTCTGGATTTGATATTAAATTTTCGGTAATTTTTATTTTCGAAACCATTTTTTCCGACAACGATCATAGCGCCAACTGGAAAACTTCCCTGTGTATGGCTATTGTCGAAAACTTCAATCCTATTCGGTACCTTAGTTAAATACAACTTTGTAGCAAGACCTTCAAGCAGGCTTTGCTGATCTTGCATTTGATTAATCTTCCTATTAAGCGCCTGCTCTGCATTCATCAGAACTTTTTCAACTAACTTATATTTCTCACCCTTTTGAGGATTTATAATCTTGACTCTTCTTTTGTTTTTTTCTGATAATGCACTGGTGAGGAGTTTTTCACTAGGTACCTTATCAGAGACAATTATGTTAGCTGGGCAAGGATGCGATGTATAGAATTGCGCAAGGAAGGAATCTAGAATTTGTGAATTTTGATCAATCTTGTTCGCAATTGGGTAGTATTCTCGATTACCCAAATTTTGACCAGCTCGAATGAAGAACACTTGTATACACGTAATGTCGTTCATTCGTCTAATACCAAAAACATCGGCATCCCCAATAGTCGAATTATTAATGGATTGCTGAGATATAATTTTATTTACAGTTTCTAGTCTATCTCTAAGTTTTGCTGCATTTTCGTAGTTAAGTTTAGCAGATTCTTTTTGCATATCGCTATAAATTTTCTCTTTGATATTACTTGCATGACCGTTCATAAAATCATTCAAGTCATCAACAAGATGATCATAATTTTCTTTAGAAATTTCTCCAGTACAAGGAGCTGAGCATCTATTTATTTGGTAAAGTAGACATGGCCGAGATCTATTTTCAAATACATGATTACTGCATGTCCTTATTAAGAAGCCTTTTTGTAAGGTATCTATAGTCTTATTCACAGCCCCTGCTGATGCAAAAGGCCCATAGTAATCACCCTTCAACTTATTATCACCTCTATATTTCATTAATCTGGGATAATTGTGCTCTTTGTTTACTAGTATCTTTGCGAATGACTTATCGTCTCGCATGGCAATATTATATTTTGGTTTATTTTTTTTAATAAGATTTGCCTCTAGTAATAGTGCTTCGGCCTCAGAATTCGTGATTGTAAATTCCATGGACCTTGTTTCTGAGATCATTTTTTTAATTCTATAGGTATGATTATTGAGGTTTGTGTAGCTCTTAACTCTGTTGAATAAGTTTTTTGCTTTCCCAATGTATAATATCCTATCACTAGCATCGAGCATCTTATATACGCCAGGTTTCTTAGTTAGATCATTGGCGTAAGCCTTAATCGTTAAAATGCCTGTCTCCGTATTTGTTAATTCTCTCTTCATACAATTTCTAATTTTCTATGAAGTCTGGCGTCTTCCAGGATAAATGCTGACCTGAGTCTATTGCGATAATTTGCCCAGTTAACGACTCTGTGCTCAATATAAATTTTATTGCGTTGGAAATATCCTTAATATTCGGCTGCTTTTCAAGTGGTGTATTGTTTGCCTCAGCTTCAAAAGTCTCTGCTGATTGATCATGATTCGCTAAGATGGGACCTGGTGCAATGGCATTCACCCTGATTGATGGACTATATTCTTGAGCCATCATTTGGGTAACCCCCCATAACCCAAACTTACTGACTGAATAACTAAAATAAGATGGGTTTAGCCTCATTACGCGTTGGTCAATTATGTTAATTATATTATTATCACGATCTGATGTGTGGATCTTAGATAAATGTTTCGATAGTAAGATTGGTGCCAAAAGATTGGTATTTATATGTTTTAAGAAATTTTTAGTATCAACATCTTTTGCACTATCATCTTGAAATATCGACGCACAATTAATGATGGTATCTAGGTTTATCCCGACATCTTTTGAAATTTTATCCAGCATATTACTAATTTGTTCTTCTTTTGATAGGTCGGCTTTGTAAAGAAATGATTCTATTTCTTTATCAATAAGATAATTCTGTAATTTTCTGGCATCCTCATCTGAATTGTTATAATGAATAAGAATCCGATTTTTTTCATTGGCGAGCTCTTCTACAATTGATTTTCCAATCCTTTTTGCCCCACCTGTTATTAATATTGTTCTCATAAATTTCCTATTTCTTCATTAACTCTAATCTATAAGTAGACTTTTGTTGTTTGCTTTTTTAATTTCATCTCTGATCCTTGCAGCTTCTTCGAATTCAAGATTTGATGCGGCATCAAGCATTTCTTTTTTTAATCTTTCAATTTTTTTATCCAGATCTTCTTCTGTATCTATATTACTATCCATTCCGACATTATAGTAATCTTTTTCATAGATTGAATAATCTAGTTCATCAACATTCTTGGAAATCGTTTCAGGGGTAATATTATTATCATTATTGTAAGACCTTTGTTTCTCTCTTCTTCTCTCAGTTTCTTTTAATGCGTTTGATATTGAGTTTGTTATTTTGTCAGCATAAAGAATAACCCGTCCATTTATATTTCTTGCGGCTCTACCAATAGTTTGAGTAAGAGAGGTTTCTGATCGTAAAAATCCCTCTTTATCAGCATCTAGTATTGCCACAAGTGAACACTCTGGAATATCCAGACCCTCTCTGAGTAGGTTTATGCCTATTAAAACATCAAAAATGCCTTTTCTCAAATCTCTTATGATTTCAATACGTTCGATCGTATCAATATCTGAGTGTAAATAGCGTACCCTGATACCCTTTTCGTGCATGTATTCTGTTAAGTCTTCAGCCATTTTTTTTGTAAGAACTGTAATAAGCACTCTCTGATTGCTTGTTATTATATTATTTATTTCATCTACAACATCTTCAACCTGATTTTTTACTGGCCTTATCTCAGTTGTTGGATCAATTAAACCTGTTGGCCTGATAATTTGTTCAATATATTCACCATCTGTTTGATTCAGCTCCCATTTACCAGGTGTGGCAGAAACATAAATGGTTTGAGATCTCATTCCATTCCATTCATCGAAATTTAATGGCCTGTTATCTTTGCATGATGGAAGCCTGAATCCGTATTCAGATAAATTCTGTTTTCTGCTTAGGTCTCCTTTATACATCGCACCCAATTGAGGGATTGTAACGTGACTCTCATCAATGAAGACAATAGCATCCTTTGGCATAAACTCAAAAAGTGTTGGAGGCGGGTTACCCTCGAGCCGCCCTGATAAGTACCTTGAGTAATTCTCTATGCCTGCACATGTACCGGTTGTACCTATCATTTCAAGGTCAAATATTGTTCTTTGCTCTAATCTTTGAGCTTCAAGTAATTTGTTTTCTTTATTGAAAAAGTCAAGGCGTGACTTTAGGTCAAATTTTATCTGCTCCATCGCTGTTTCAAGAGTTGGTTTTGGGGTTATATAATGAGAGTTTGCAAATACTGTTATTGAATTAATATTATCAAATATTTCTCCAGTGAGTGGGTCAAATTCTTCAATGGACTCTACCTCATTTCCAAAGAAGGATATCCTCCAAGCTTTATCGTCATAGTGCGCGGGAAAAATTTCGAGTGTATCACCTCTCACTCTAAATGTACCGCGATAAAAATTGTGATCATTGCGCTTGTATTGGAGTTCAACTAATCGTGTTATTATTTGTCGTAAATCAAGGTTTGTATTGACCTCAACTTTTTCTGTCATGTCAGCATAGACGTCGAGTGGACCAATACCGTAAATACATGAAACCGAAGCAACAATTATAAGATCCCTTTTTTCAATCAGCGATCTTGTTGCTGAGTGCCTCATTTTATCAATCTGTTCATTAATTGAAGCATCTTTTTCAATGTATGTATCTGTTCTTGCAACATACGCTTCTGGTTGATAGTAATCGTAATACGAGACGAAATATTCAACAGCATTTTGTGGGAAAAAGGACCTGAATTCACCATATAATTGAGCTGCTAGGGTTTTATTTGGTGCTAATACAATAGCCGGTCTTTGGACTTCCTCAATGATCTTTGCCATTGTGTATGTTTTTCCTGATCCAGTAACACCCAATAATACCTGGTCTTTTATACCATCATTCAAACCCTGCGTAAGTAATTGTATCGCGTGCGGTTGATCTCCAGAGGGCTTAAATTTGGATTGTATCTGAAACTTATTTTGAGCTAAATCATGAGACATTTCAAGCTACGTTTTCTGTTTTATATTATATATTTAATTATTATTTTTATATTTAAATTTCAATATTTATAAACTATATTTATTAATTAAATGGCATGCGTCATATTTTTGTGGAGAAACTGTTATGATTATCGTGATGGGAGAGTTTAGACTTAAAGCTGAAAGCCTTGAAATTTTACGCCCTGAAATAGATGAAGTAATTAAGAAAAGCAATCAAGAGAATGGATGTATTTCATACAAATTCTCTGAAGCATTGGATGACCCTGGCTTAATTCGTGTCTCAGAGAAATGGAAATCAATGGAAGATCTAGAGGCTCGTTTTGGTACAGATCATATGAAGAGGTGGCGTGAAGCAGTAGGGAGTAATGGGGGAGCTACAGATCGTAATATATCTGCATACGGAGTTTTACTAGAAAAGGAACTATAATATGTCGAGTAATAAATTTCTATCAAAACAGGTGCAGTCTATAAAGCCATCTCCAACTATTGCAGTCACTCAAAAGGCCAGAGAGCTCAAATCACAGGGTATGGATGTTATTGGATTGGGTGCAGGTGAACCCGACTTTGACACACCTGATAATATAAAAGAGGCCGCTATTGATGCGATTAATCGTGGCGAAACAAAATATACTGCCGTCGATGGCATTCCAGAATTGAAGAGGGCGATAGTAAACAAGTTTAAAAAAGAAAATAATATTGAGTATACAACAGATCAAGTATTTGTGGCTCCAGGTGGTAAGGCTATAATTTATAATGCATTTATGGCAACGATAAATGAAGGTGATGAAGTGGTTATACCCGCTCCGTATTGGGTCTCATATCCTGATATAACACAAATGGCTGGGGGTGTTCCAAGTATTATTCAGGGAAATCCGAAAAACAACTACAAAATTAGTGCGGACCAATTGGAGAATGCAATAACTGCTAAAACAAAGTGGTTTATATTTAACTCACCCTCAAATCCAAGTGGTGCCGCATATTCGAAATCTGAATTACAGGCACTAACAGATGTTTTGCTTAAATATGAGCATGTCTGGTTGTTGACTGATGATATATACGAGCATATTCTTTACGATGACTTTAAATACTATACTCCAGTTCAAATTGAACCAAAACTATTCGACCGGACGCTTACTCTAAATGGCGTATCAAAGGCTTATTCAATGACTGGATGGAGAATCGGCTACTGTGGGGCGCCTGAGGTATTAATAAAACCAATGCGAACAATTCAGTCACAATCTACAACCAATCCAGCATCTATTAGTCAATGGGCATCCGTGGAGGCACTTGAGGGGGACCAAGGTTTCATCAAGGGGTGGGTAGCAGAATTCAAAGAGCGAAGGGATCTGGTAGTTGATCTCCTCAATACAGCAGAGGGAATAGATTGCGGGGTTCCAGAAGGTGCATTTTATGTATATCCAAGCTGCTTAGGTTGCATTGGAAAACAAACCCCAAGTGGTGTACTTATCGAAACAGATGAAGTTTTTGTAACAGAATTACTTAATGCTGAAGGTGTTGCAGTTGTTCATGGTGAAGCGTTCGGTACAAGTCCATGTTTTAGGATTTCTTATGCAACGTCCATGGACCAATTGGAAGAGGCTTGCACAAGAATTATTAGGTTCTGTGCTGGTCTTTCATAAAAAAAAACTGGACACTAGGGGTGTATCCAGCTTTTTTTGTGAAGTGCTATAGTATATGTTAATTGGGAGGTTTCATATACGTTAAATACATCATAATTTGATTATCCATGCAAATCTATGTATAATGTTGCAAATTAGATATGCATTATTTGCAATTCTAGAATGACCATTCCTTTCCTTTTTCGACAATAAATTCTCTAAATACCGCAATTCTTTTAGAATTTCTTCGCTCTTCTGCATACGTAAGAAAGGTATCGATTTGAGGTAGCTTTTCATTAAAAGAGATTCTTACCAGATCATCCGCATCTCCGACGAGATAATCGGGTAGCATTGCAATTCCAATACTATTGGAGGCAGCCATCTGCAACCCCTTAATGTTACCTATTTTTAAAATTGGCTTTATCTTATATTCTCTGGTAATATTCTCTAACCAATTTATCTCCTTGAGGTAATCAGGTGCTTTTCCATATGTTACAATTTTATGGGATTTAAGGTCACTTACTTTACTTGGTGTTCCGAACTCATCAAGGTAATTTGGTGAAGCGTATAAGTGAAAATGAACAGTAAATAACTTACGTTGAATGAGATCCAATTGTTGCGGCTTATGAAATCTAATGGCAATATCTGCTTCACGCATACCAACGTCAAGCTCAGCATCAGTTAATCTCAACTCAAGGTTAATCTCTGGGAATCTTGATGTAAATTCTCTCAGCCTGGGTGTTAACCAATTAGTACCCAGACCAACTGTTGTTGTGACGGATAAATCACCTGATGGTCGCTCTTTGCTATCAATCAATTCAAATTCTGCATCCTTTATGATATCAACAATACCTCTTGTACGTTTGTAAAGTAATTCCCCTTGTTCTGTAAGGATTAGGCCTCTTGGATGCCTATGAAATAGAGGAATTCCAACTTCATATTCAAGGTTAGAAATTTGTCTACTGATAGCGGACTGGCTTGTATTTATTTCCTCACTAGCATGAGAAAAGCTACCCGCATCAGCTACTATGTGGAAGATTCTTAACCTGTCCCAATCCATTATTTCACTTGTTCGCTAAAAAGTTTTCTGCATCGAGGGCTGCCATACAACCCATACCTGCGGCAGTTACGGCTTGACGATATTTTTCATCTGTTACGTCACCAGCAGCAAAGATACCCGGTATTGAGGTTTCCGTAGTCCCAGGTGTTGTAATAATATAACCGTTATTGGTATCTAGATCTTTCATAAATAACTCAGTTGAGGGTTTGTGACCAATAGCAATAAAAACACCATCAGTTTCTAAATATTCTATTTTATTAGATTTAATATTCTTAAGATTTACTCCCGTCACAGAATTTGGGTTACTGGTGCCCTTGATTTCATCAACAATGCTATCCCAAACTATATCAATTTTATTATTCTTTAATAATCGATCCTCCAAGATCTTTTCACATCGGAGCTTGTCTCTACGATGTATGAGGGTTACTTTACTAGCAAAATTTGTTAAAAATAACGCCTCTTCAACAGCTGTATTTCCACCACCAACAACGACTACACTCTTATCCCTGTAGAAAAAACCATCACATGTTGCGCAGGCTGAAACGCCAAAACCCATGTATTTTTCTTCGGTTTCCAAACCAAGCCACTTTGCTTGAGCGCCTGTACATATTATTAGACTCTCGCCAAGATATTGCTTGCCAGAGTCACCGTTCAAAAAGAATGGATACTTGGAAAGATCGCAATGATTAATATGATCATTTATAATTTCTACCCCTGTATTCTTTGCTTGTAATTTCATTTGGTCCATTAGCCATGGGCCTTGAATTATATCTGCAAAACCTGGAAAATTTTCTACATCTGTAGTTATTGTTAATTGACCACCCGGCTGAATACCTTCGATTAGAATAGGTTTAAGCATTGCGCGAGCAGCGTAGATGGCAGCAGTATATCCTGCAGGACCTGAGCCAATAATTATAACTTTAGATTCCTTGGTAGTCATCCAATCCTAACTTTCTGGTAGAATATTTTCATCACGTCATGCATACTTAATCTTAATAATTTCATAACTCTTGCCGCCACCTGGTGTTGCCACCTCGACGCTATCACCTATAGTTTTGCCGATAAGTGCCCTAGCAATAGGTGAGCTGATGGAAATTAATCCTTCTGAAATATTGGATTCAAATTCACCAACAATTTGATATCTAGCTTCTTTTTCAGTATCCTCATCAATAACTGTAACTACAGCACCAAATTTGACAACATTACCTGATAATTTCGTAATATCAATAACATCGGCCCTTGATAATTTATCTTCAAGATCACTAATCTTCGCTTCGTTCATGGCTTGCTGCTCTTTTGCTGCATGGTACTCAGCATTTTCTGATAAATCACCGTGCTTTCGTGCCTCAGCTATTGCTGCAATGATTTGTGGCCTCTCGTTTGTCTTCAAGCGCTTTATCTCAGCTTGGAGTTTTTCATAACCATTTATTGTCATCGGTATCTTATCCATTGGATTTCCTATGCGAACCTTTTTTACTAGTTTAAGACTACATTACTAAATATTCATTAAAAATATTCTTGCAAGGACTTAATTTGACCTAATCCATTTACATATTTCTCAATAGCAATAACTGCTGCCAATGCGCCTGATAATGTTGTGTAATATGGTATCCTATTTCTTAGTGCCGCTTGCCTAAGAGATTTACTATCTGATAGCGCCTTACTTCCTTCTGTTGTGTTAATTACCAAGTCTATAATACTATTATTCATTGAGTCAACAATGTGCGGCCTGCCTTCTAACACTTTATTTATCCTATCTACTTTAATACCATTATTAATGAGATAGCGCTGAGTTCCTCCAGTTGCAAGGATATTAAATCCAAGTTTCTCCAGTGTTCTCATAGAGTCTACAATATTAGCTTTATCCTTATCTTTTACTGACACAAAAACGTTACCTTGTTTTGGAAGTGGCACGTTGGTTCCTAATTGACTCTTTGCAAAAGCAATCCCAAAATCATCCCCAATTCCCATCACTTCTCCAGTCGATTTCATCTCTGGGCCCAATAGCACATCTATGCCGTCAAATTTAGTGAATGGGAACACGGCTTCCTTTACAGCAATATGGCCTCTAACATTATCTATTTTTGGTAAGTCAAAGCCTTTTCCAGTTATGATTTGCGTAGCAATTTTAGCCACAGGATAGCCAGTTACTTTTGCGACAAATGGTATTGTTCTGCTTGCTCGCGGGTTTACCTCTATTATATAAATGTCATTTTCCTTGATTGCAAATTGTATATTTATACAACCTACTATTTTCAAAGACTCACAAATTGCATTTGTTTGTTTTTCAAGTTGTTTGATAGTCTCGGCTTGAAGTGAATACGGTGGTATTGAACACGCACTATCACCGGAATGAACACCAGCCTCTTCAATATGTTGCATAATTCCACAAATATGGACCTTCTTGCCATCAGAAATTGCATCCACATCCACTTCCACTGCGTCCGATAGATATCTATCTAAGAGTAATGGATTATTTACAAGGAGATTATTAATCTGCTTTTCCTTATCTTGTGGGTATTTTGATTTTATACTCTCTGGAATGAGAGCAGGCAAAGTATCTTCAATATAACTATCATAATCATTTTCATCTCTCAGAATCACCATTGCTCTACCACCCAACACATATGATGGTCTTATAATGATTGGTAAGCCAATATCAATAATTGATTGGCGTGCTTCGTTCATTGAGTAAGCTATCCTATTTTCTGGCTGCTTTAGCTTAAGATCATTTATTAATTTCTGAAATCTATCTCTGTCTTCTGCAAGATCGATTGTGTCAGGTGAGGTGCCTAGTACCTTTATACCCCGCTTCGACAGCTCTTCTGATAATTTTAGTGGTGTTTGCCCGCCGAATTGGACGATGACACCAAGAAGATTTCCTGTTTCCTGCTCTAATTTTATGATTTCAAATACATCCTCGGCAGTTAGTGGTTCAAAGTATAATCTATCTGATGTATCATAGTCAGTGGAAACAGTCTCAGGATTGCAATTTATCATTATTGTCTCAATACCCATATCCTTCAGCGCAAAGCAGGCGTGGCAGCAGCAATAATCAAATTCAATACCTTGGCCAATTCTATTCGGCCCACCACCTATAATAATTATTTTTTGATTAGCACTTGGGCTCGCCTCGCAATCCATATCCCCTTCATCTATGAAGCTGTATGTCGAGTACATATACGCAGTCTGCGTTTGAAATTCAGCTGAACAGGTATCGATACACTTAAAAACAGGTTTTATGTCGAAATCTTCCCTTTTTTCCCTGACGTATTGCTCATCTTTACCTATTAAGTTTGCAAGTCTTGCATCAGAAAAACCAAGCGACTTTAATAGGTAAAAATTTTCCCGATCTTTGGGCAATCCGTGATATTCGACTTTATTCTCAACATCAATAATTTCTTGAAGTCTCTCGATGAACCAAGGATCAATTTTACATGAATGATAGATTTGTTCATGTGATATGCCAAGTCTCAGTGCTTGTGCAACTTTTAATATTCTATTTGGTGTTGGCTCGCCTAATTCAGCTCTCACAATATTCTTTTTTGCGTCCTTGCCGATATCAGTAAATTCAATGGGATCTAGGCCAGTAAGTCCAATTTCTAATGATCGTAGTGCTTTTTGCAGACTCTCAGCAAACGTTCTTCCGAATGCCATTGCTTCCCCCACAGACTTCATCGAGGTTGTTAGCAGTGGTGTTGCATCTGGAAATTTTTCGAATGCAAACCTTGGTATCTTGGTGACTATGTAGTCAATTGTAGGCTCAAATGATGCCGGGGTTTGCCCTCCTGTTATGTCATTGGAAAGTTCATCAAGAGTGTACCCTAAGGCTAATTTTGCAGCCACTTTTGCGATTGGGAAGCCAGTTGCTTTTGATGCCAGCGCAGAAGATCTTGAGACCCTTGGATTCATCTCAATCACGACCATCTCACCATTTGCAGGATTAACGGCAAATTGTACATTCGACCCACCCGTTTCAACTCCAATTTTTCGAAGAATTGCAATAGATGCATTTCTCATAATCTGATACTCTTTATCAGTTAAAGTTAGCGCAGGGGCTACAGTAATCGAGTCACCCGTATGAATTCCCATTGGATCAACATTTTCAATCGAGCATATAATGATACAGTTATCGTTTTTATCTCTTACTACCTCCATTTCATATTCTTTCCAGCCCAAAACAGATTCTTCTATCAATACCTCTGAAGTTGGCGAGGCATCGATGCCATTTTCTACTATTTTTATAAATTCTTCACGAGTATAAGCTATACCACCACCAGTTCCACCAAGTGTAAATGATGGACGGATTATTACTGGAAGCCCAAGCTCATTTAAGGCGTCAAGTCCTTGTGATAGATTGTGTGCTAGAAGTGATTTTGGTGTTTTTAATCCTATTTCATTCATTGCCTCCCTGAAGAGCTCTCTATCTTCTGCCATGTCTATTGCTTCTGAGGATGCACCAATCATTTCTACCTCATATTTATCAAGTATTCCCAATTTTTTTAGAGAAAGCGTTGTATTTAGAGCCGTTTGCCCGCCCATTGTTGGTAGGATTGCATCAGGTCTCTCTTTCTCAATTATTTTTTCTAGAATTTCAGGTGTTATTGGCTCTATATATGTGGCATCAGCTAATTCAGGGTCTGTCATTATTGTGGCTGGGTTTGAATTAATTAAGATAACTCTAAAACCCTCTTCTTTGATTGCTTTCAACGCCTGTGTACCTGAATAGTCAAATTCGCACGCTTGTCCAATAACAATCGGTCCAGCGCCTACCACGAGTATAGATTTTATGTCATTTCTCTTTGGCACCACAAACCCTCTATTTTCTTGACTGAATAGTTTTAATAAATCTCTCAAAAATATAGTAACAATCTTGTGGCCCAGGGGATGCCTCTGGGTGAAATTGAACTGAGAAGATTGGTTTATTCTTGACTTCAAAACCACAGTTTGAACCATCGAAAAGAGAACTGTGTGTCTCATTTACATAACTTGGTAATGTATCCATATCAACCGTAAAACCGTGATTCATAGAGGTTATGCTTACTTTTTTATTCTTTAGATCTTGAACAGGATGATTTGCTCCGTGATGACCAAAGCGCATTTTTTTTGTTTTACCACCAAGCGCGTGGGCCAATATCTGATGACCTAAACATATACCAAATATTGGAATGTTTAATTCAATTATACTCCTTATCAAATTTAGGCTGTATCCTGCAGTTGCGCCCGGGTCTCCTGGACCATTAGATAAAAGGACTCCGTCTGGATTATATTCCATTATTGTGCTGATATCGGTCGTTGGGGGAAAAATCTTGGTATTACAGTCATACGTATTTAGCATACGTATTATATTTGTCTTTATTCCGTAATCAATTAGTGCAATTTTTACTTTGCTGAAGGTATTTTTTTCGTATCCCTTATCCCATTGCCACGCTCGAGTATTTAGCTCATAAATTTCATCAGTGGATGCCTGAGAGGCCAAATCCAGCCCTTCCATGCTCTTTACATTTTTTAGTGTATCCACTAGTTTTGGTATATCAAATATTCCATCAGAACGGTGCTCAATTAAACAAGTCATCATACCCTGATCACGGATAAGTTTTGTAATGGATCTTGTGTCTACCCCTGATATGCCTATAATTTTTCTTTTTTTCATCCACTCAGACAGGTTAATTGAAGATCTATAATTTGATGGTTCTCCAATTCTAGAGTGTGTTATAATTCCTGATATATGGATTTCTTGGTTGGGGTTCGCAGTTTCAATATCCTCATCATTTGCCCCCACATTACCAATATGAGGAAAAGTGAAATTAACAATCTGATGCGCATAAGATGGATCAGATATAATTTCTTGATAACCAGTTACTGAAGTGTTGAAACAGACCTCTCCAGTTGTAACTCCAGTATGACCTAACCCAAAACCATATTTAACCAAACCATTCGAGAAAAGAAGAATAGCAGTTCTTTTTATTGGTTGCCATCCAGGAATTTTGTCAGCAGCATCCGTGCTAGCTATTTTAGACTCACTCATAATTAATTTATTTAATGAATATTCGTATAATGTATACATCATTTATTTAAAATATTCTCGTAATACATTCAAAAATTATCACTTTTCCAAAGTAAATTTTATACATAAATAAAAAAAAATGAATATAATGGAAAATGAGATAAAGTTAGCAAATCCCAATGAGACGAAAATATGATAAAAGATAATATTAATAATGAGCTAAAAAATTCAATGTTGAGTTCTAATAAGGAAAAAACATCTACCTTACGCCTAATTCTTGCTGCAATAAAAGACAGAGAGATTATTGCAAGAGAAAAGAATGAAAATATTGATGACACGATTGTTATGGATGTCATGTCAAAAATGGTTAAGCAACGTCTTGAGTCAGCAGATATTTACAGAAAGAATGATAGGCTTGAATTGGCAAAACAAGAAGAGTATGAGATAAAAGTTATCCGTGAATTTTTACCTACACAATTAACTGAGTTAGAGGTTAAGGAGATTATTCTAGCTGTCGTGAAGGAAACAAATTCAACCTCTATTCGTGACATGGGAAAGATTATGGGAGTACTAAAATCCAAATACGCAGGCCAGCTTGACTTCGCTCTTGCTGGAAAATTATTAAAAGAGCATCTGTCAAATTAGTCTGGGTTATTAAATGAATGCAAAGAACAAATCCAATAATGTAACAGACGAGATTAAGTCAAAGATTTCACTTTCAGATGTTGTTCAGAAGTATGTAAGCTGGGATAATAAGAAATCTAATCCAACTAGAGGAAGTTATTGGGCTTGCTGTCCTTTTCATAGTGAAAAGACGGCGTCTTTTACTGTGGACAATAATAAGAATACTTATCATTGCTTCGGATGCAATGAACATGGTGATGCATTCAAATTTTTAATGGATATAGAGAGTATAGATTTTCCGGAAGCACTCAGGAGGCTGGCAGATTTATCTGGTATAACATTGCCAGAAAAGATTAATTATGATCCAATTGAAAGGCAAAAAAGAGAAATTCTTTATACTATCAACGATGAGGCAAAAAGATTTTTTATTAATGAATTAAATAAACCCGAAAATATTGGTGCTCTTGATTACATACTTAGTCGTGGCCTGGGTAAAGATGATATGAAGCAATTTGAGATTGGCTATACCGCAAAGCGAGGTGAATTGGTTGGCCACTTGACCTCGTGCGGCTTCAATGACAAACAAATATTTGAGTCTGGACTATCTGCAAAAAATGACGACGGGAAATACTATGAGAGATTCATAAATAGAATTATTTTTCCGATTAATGATAAAAATGGGCGAACTGTTGGATTTGGTGGTCGTGACTTTACAAATAAAGCTCCAGCAAAATACTTAAACTCTCCTGAAACTGAATTATTTCAGAAAAAGAATATTGTTTATAATTATCACAATGCCAAAAGATTGTTAGGTAATGATAATCAACTTATTGTTTGTGAGGGATACTTTGATTGCATAGCATTATCAGTCAATGGTTACCAAAAATCTGTTGCAACCATGGGAACAAGCATGTCTCAAGCTCAGATACAGTTATTATGGCAACTATCAAATCTACCAATTTTATGTTATGACGGTGACTCTGCTGGGATTAATGCGGCAAATAGAGTCATCGATATTATTTTCCCTATACTAAAACCTGGCTTTTCAATGAAATTTGTCTTCCTGCCTGATGGTTTGGATCCTGATGATCTATTGAATAAG
>MDTG01421836.1_pt1 | contig 47813 bp, 50 predicted proteins | sample 811421 | NCBI WGS metagenome assembly MDTG01 (sample SAMN05326645, study PRJNA326480) | marine metagenome | isolation source: seawater | place: Pacific Ocean: South East | collected 2011 | reverse complement strand
CTGTAGATCTAATTTTTTTATTAATAAATAATAATAAGTTTTTTTGTTTTTTTGTTAGCATAGAACAAACCTCGTACATCTATGTTCTATAAAAGTTCTATTTAAATTACAACTTTAAATAAACCTTAATTTTATTGAATAATTTGAATTAATCTTCTCATTAATTCTCCAGGTTTGTCGGATTTTAGAAGTGATTCACCGACGAGGAAGTTTTTGATCCCTGTTTTATCGTAAATATATTTTATATCATTTTCATCTTTTATTCCACTTTCAGAAATTAATGGATCCTTATGAGCTTTTAAAATTTCAAAAATGGATATTGTGGTATTTATAGAAACTTGTAAAGTTTTTAAATTTCTATTGTTAATTCCAATTAAAGCTTGGTCATATTTTAGAGCAGCTTCAGCTTCTTTTTCATCATGTACCTCAACTATTACTGACAAGTTATGTCTTAATGCCTCAGAGTATATCTCATCAGCTTGACTAGTACTAAGGGCTGAAATAATTATTAAAACACAATCGCATCCATAACTTTTTGACAAAGCGATCTGATAAGGATCAATAAAAAAATCTTTAGCCAATATAGGAATTTTAAAGTTTTTTTTAATATCCTGAATATGTTCTAATTTTCCTAAAAAAAACTTCTCTTCAGTGAGCACTGAAAGGCAAGTAGCTCCATTATCTATGTATATCTTAGCAATATCTAGATGGTTAAATCTTTTGATTAATGTACCTGCAGAAGGACTAGCTTTTTTTATTTCTGAAATTAGAGAAATTCCTTTATTTCTTTTTAAGGCACTTTTAAAATTATAAAAATTGAAATTCTTAATATTTTTTTCCAAGATATCTAAAGGTTTCTTTTTTTTAATGAGCTTTAGTGTTTCTTTTTTTTCCTCTAATATATTTTTTAAAACATTAGTCATTTAACTGATTTAATTGTAGATAAATACTGAAATACTTTTCCAGATTTCAAATGTTTCGCAGCCTTTTCAAAAGCCACTTTAAAATTATTTTCTTTACCAGAAACAATCAGTCCAGCAGCGGTGTTTAATGCGACTGATTGAGAAAAATCATTTAGTTCTCCTTTAAATATTTCTATAATCTTTTCAGAATTATACTCTGCATTTTTACCTTTTAAATTTTCTTTTTTCTTAGAGTTAATATCTAATTCAATAGGATTGATTGTAAATTCTTTAATATTTCCATTTTTCAGTTCCACTACGTTTGTTGTATCATAAGGAGAAATTTCATCCATACCATCATTGCTGTGAACAATTAATGCATGAACAACCCCATTTTCTTTTAAAGCCTCTGCAAAAGGTTTCATCCATTTTTTATGAAATACTCCCACAACCTGTCTTTTTACTTGAGCAGGACTGCTTAAAGGTCCAATTAAATTAAAAATTGTTTTTTTCTTCATTTTTTTTCTAGCTGGACCCACATGTTTCATTGCAGAGTGATAATTTGGAGCAAACATGAAAGCAAAATTAAATTTTTTTATACTTTCCTCTGCCTCTTTAGCATTTAGATTAATATTTATCCCAAGCGCCTCTAGCACATCAGCTGACCCACAATTTGAAGAAACTGCTTTATTTCCATGCTTGGCAACTTTAACGCCCATGCTAGCCAATACGATAGCTGCAGCAGTGGAAATATTTAAAGAATTTTGACCATCTCCACCTGTTCCACAAGTGTCCACCGTGCTCTGGTCTGTATTAACTTTATTAGCTTTTTCCCTTAAAACAAAAATTCCCCCAGCCAATTCATCTTTTGTTTCTCCTTTCTTCAAAAGTAATTCCAAAATCTCAATTATCGAGTTCTCATTATGCTTACCTCCCATAATTTCGTTGAAGAGAGTTTTACTTTGTTCGAATGTAAGGTTCTGGCCTTTTCTTAAATTTTCTAGCACATCAGACATATTAATAATCTAAAAAGTTTTTAATCAATTTCATTCCAACTTTAGTACTAATACTCTCAGGATGAAATTGAAAGCCATGAATATTGTAGTTTTTGTGCATTATTCCCATTATTGTATTGCCACCCGTTTCAGCTGTAATTATGAGATTTTTCGGGAATTTTTTTCGATCTATTACTAAACTATGATATCTTGTGGCTTCAAAGTTATTGGTAATATTTTTAAACAAACCTTTTTTACTATGTTTTATTCTACTTGTTTTTCCATGCATTAAATTTTTTGCGCTAATAATTTTGCCCCCAAAAACTTGTCCAATAATTTGATGACCTAAACAAACACCAAGAATTGGTATCTTTTTGTATAAATCTTTAACAATTTTAAGACAGTTTCCAGCTTGATTTGGATTTCCAGGACCGGGGGAAATAACTATCTTATTGTATTTTCTTTTTAAAATAGTTTTTCCATCTATTTTATCATTTCTTATTACTTCAACATTGTTATTAAATTTAGAAATATAATGGAAAAGGTTATAAGTAAAACTATCGTAATTATCTATTAATAAAATCTTCATTTAATCTACGGCTTTCATTAAAGCTTTAGCCTTATTAACAGTTTCAATATATTCTTTTTCAGGTTTGCTATCTGCAACAATTCCTGCCCCAGCCTGTACGTAAAAATTATTATTTTTTATTAATGCCGTTCTAAGTGCAATACAAGTATCAAATTCTTGATTGGGAGTAAAATAACCTATGCCACCTGCATATAATTTTCTTTTATTTTTCTCGAGCTCATCAATTATCTCCATGGCTCTAATTTTAGGCGCCCCACTTACAGTTCCAGCCGGAAAACCTGATAGCAGTGTCTCAAATAATGAACATTCGTTATTAAATTTTCCGACCACATTTGAGACTATGTGCATAACATGAGAGTATTTTTCAACTTTAAATTTTTCAGTAACTTTTACTGAATTAACTTTAGATACTTTTCCCACGTCATTTCTACCTAAATCCAAAAGCATTAAATGTTCTGCTAACTCTTTTTTGTCTTTAAGCAATTCAGAAGAATATTTGTTATCCTCTTTTACACTTCTTCCTCTAGGTCTTGTTCCAGCAATTGGTCTGATTGTGACCTGTTTTTTTCTTAATCTGACTAAAATTTCAGGACTACTTCCTAATACCTTAAAATCTTGAAAATTGAAAAAAAACATAAAAGGTGAAGGGTTTGTAATTCTAAGCGAGTCGTAAATTTCAATTGGTTTTTTTGTTAGCTTTCTTTCAAACCTTTGACTTAAAACGACTTGAAATATATCACCTTTTTTAATGTAGTTTTTTGCTTTTTTGACTATTTTTAAAAATTTTTCTTTGGATATATTTGATTTGATTTTGTTAAGGTTTTTTTTGAATGTTAGTTGTGAAGGTACTTTTAAATACTCATAGTCTATAAAACTGTTTAATTTATTCTTTATATTTTGATATTCTTCTTGATAATTCCCTATTTTTTTTTCGGAGTAAATATTCGAAATAAAAAAAATTTTTTTTTTTAAATCATCATAAATTATTAAGTTTTCTGGACGAAATAATCTAACGTCTGGTATGTGAAGATCGTCTTTACATTTATTTGGGATTTTTTCAATATATCTAATTGTGTCGTATGAAAAATAGCCCACAAGCATTGAGGACATTGAAGGTAAATTTTTTGGTATTTTAATCTTAAAATTTGATATTAAATTATTGATGTAATTCAGCGGATCAACTTTTAGATTTTTCTTTTTTCCTTTAGCATAAATAGAAACATTGTTTTTATTAAAGTCCCACACTTTATCAGGACTCAAACCAATAATTGTGTATCTCCCTTTTATTTTACCCTTTTCAACTGACTCAAAAATAAAGCTATTTTTTTCAGAAAGAACTATCCTAAAAATATTCTCAACGTTTTCATAATTCTTACATTTTTTTGAAATATACAAGATTTGATTTTTTTTATTTTTATGATTTTTTTTAAAACCATTAAAACTTACATTTAGTTTCATTAGAAAGAATTTTTTATACGGTTTATTGCTTTGTTATTAAGTTCAATTTTGTATTTATTATTAACACTTATATCATAAGTACCATATATGTCTTTTGATAGATTTAATTTAGCTTTTATTTCATAGTTGCCAAATTCTTTTGATTTTTCATCCAATTTCTTAAATTTTGTTTTTTCTGTAAAAACTAAGTAGTTTTTTGTCATCAAACCGTTGTGGATCAAATTTACCTCTCCATCATTTGTTTTAAAAATCTTTTTTAAAACATCTTCACTAAAATTAATATTTTTTTTGCGTGTTTCTATATTGTCTTTTTGAATCTCCAAGTTGTTTTTACTAGCAAATTCTATCATGTCTTTTTTTTTAAAATTATCAGAACCAATTTTATTAATTATCTCTGAATTATTTTCAATAATATTCTTTATTTTGATCTGATTTAATATTAACTCTTCAACTTCTTTATTATCTGCTTTCTTATTAACTTTATTTATTGAAGCTACCTCAACTAAAAAATATTTATTATCATAGTCGATAAATTTTAATTTGTTAATTTCGTCAATTTCTTTAATTTTATCGAAAAAATTATTATCAATTTGATTTGTTTTTACTCCATTTCTATCAATCATTTGTGAATTAATTTCATTCGTAGAGATAATATTCAATTTATATTCTTTTGAAATTTCAAGTAAACTCCCACCGTCAAAAGCCTTATTTTCTATTTCATTTATAACGTTAAAAAATTTTTCGTTGTATTCTTTTTTTCCAATGAGATTTTCAGGTTTCAAACTGACAAAATTGTATTTCTTAAATTTCTCGGAAAAAAAATCTTTATTTTTTTCATAAATTTCTTTTATTTCATTATCCTCAGGTTGCAAGCCACTATAAAACTTATCTAAGTTAACATACTCTATCGTTTTTATTTGATTTTCTTTTTGAAACTCATTTGTAACTAAAAATTTTGGTATGAGAATTCCCTCTGATAAGAAAGTAAGAAGCTGTCTTTTTTTTTCTTGTGCAGCAATATTTTGTTCAAAATTTGGAGCTGTCAAACCAGATTCCAATAAAAATTTTTCGTAAGCAGTTCTGGAAAATTTTTTGTCTTTAAAAAAAATTTCGTCATTTACTATAATATCTCTTAGTGATTTATCTGTTAATTCAATGCCTAAATTTTCAATTTCTAGCTCAATAATTTTTCTACCAATATATTCTGACAATACTCTCTCAATTAAATTTGAATTATTAATATTTTTTTTCTCCTCTTCGTTTATATTCAATCTATTAAAAAAATTAATAAACTCTTGAGTGCTAATTTTTTGTGAGTCTATTGTTGCAATAATATTTTTGTTTCCACCTCTAAAAACATCTCCCATTCCCCAAAATATGAAAGGTAAAATAATTATTCCCACAAATATTTTAAGCACCAAAGACTTAGAAAATTTTCCTATTGATATTGACATATATATAATTTAATAAATATATGATCTATAAATCATAATCAGTATTAAGGCAAATAACATGAAATACTTTATTGGTAATTGGAAAATGTTCGGGGTTCCAAAATCCATAGATATCATCAAAAAAGTTACAACTTACAAAAAACGGGATAAATTTAACAAAAAATATAAAATAGTTTTTACACCACCCTTTACATTAATTGAAAGCTTCTCAAATTTTTTTAAAAAAAACCCATCAGTAAGTATAGGAGCCCAAAATTGTTATCATAAAGATTTATTTTCATCAGACACCGGCGCTATAAGTTCATTCATGATAAAACTAGTAGGTGCAAAATATGTCATAATCGGGCACTCTGATAATAGATCAGAGGGAGACACAGACTCAGTTGTCAAACAAAAGATATCACATGCTTTAAAGAATAATTTAAAAGTTATTTTTTGCATTGGGGAAAACAAAAGAGACAAAATTAAAAAAAGAACTAAGATTGTGTTAAAAAAACAAATCCTAAACTCTCTAAATAACAAAACTAATTTAAATAATATTATAGTTGCCTACGAACCCATCTGGTCTATTGGCACTGGACTTGTCCCTAAAAATTTTGAGCTGAATGAAACAATTACTTTTATAAAGAAGATATTAAAAAAAGTTAATAAAAAGAAATTACCCCCAGTTTTATATGGAGGATCAGTGGACGGTAATAGCGTTAAATCATTTAAAAAAATAAAAATTATTGATGGTTTTTTAATAGGCGGAGCATCAAAATCATCAAAAAATTTTATTGATATAATAAAAAATTACTATAGATAAAGCATATGGAAAATATATTAATTATAATTAATATTGTTTTGGCAGTAATTTTAATAGCAGCTATATTATTGCAAAGATCTGAAGGAGGGGCTTTAGGGCTTGGTGTTTCACAGGATAGTTTCACATCAACTAGATCCGTTGGAACTTTTTTAACCAAATTTACTTCAATTGTAGCAACTTTGTTTATAATTAATAGCGTAGTATTAGTAGCTATTTCGCGCGATGAAATACGTGAAACGCAATCGGTTCTTGAAAAAGAAGAAATTGAGGATACTACTATTCCACAAATACCTGAATCAGCAAAATAAAACTTTTTTTAAACACATTTTTCAAGTATAACATACTTCCATGGCGCGATACATTTTCGTAACCGGCGGCGTGGTCTCATCTTTGGGCAAAGGTCTTTCTTCCGCATCACTAGCCTATTTATTACAATCGAGAGGTTATAAAGTTAGAATTAGAAAGTTGGATCCATATTTAAATGTTGATCCCGGTACGATGAGCCCATTTCAACACGGAGAAGTCTTTGTAACCGACGATGGGGCAGAAACTGATCTTGATCTAGGACATTACGAAAGATTCTCAGGCATATCAGCAAAAAAATCAGATAATGTAACTACTGGAAAAATTTATAATGACGTTTTAAAAAAAGAGCGTCAAGGAAAGTATTTAGGAAAAACAGTTCAAGTCATTCCGCATATCACTAACAGTATTAAAGAATTTATAAAAAATGATATTACAAAAGAAGATTTCGTAATTTGTGAAATTGGTGGTACTGTTGGTGACATAGAAAGTCTTCCGTTTCTGGAAGCTATAAGACAATTTTCTAATAATATTGGAAGAAAAAATACCTTATTCATTCATCTCACCCTAGTCCCGTATATGAGGGCATCAGATGAAATTAAAACAAAACCTACTCAACATTCAGTGAAAGAATTAAGGAGCATAGGAATTCAGCCAGACATTATTATTTGCAGATCAGAAAGGACGATTCCTTTTGATCAAAGAAAAAAGATTTCTTTATTTTGTAATGTTTCAATAGATGATGTTATCGAAACTGTTGATGTAAAAACAATTTATGAAGCACCAATCAGTTTTAACAAAGAAAAATTGGACGAAAGAGTATTAAAATATTTTAAAATAAAGCCAAGAAAAAAAGTAAATCTTAAACCGTGGAAAAAAATCACAAATTTAGTTTTAAAATCAAAGAAAAGTGTAAACATAGCTATTATTGGGAAATATGTAGAACTTAAAGATGCTTACAAGTCTTTAGATGAAGCTTTAACACACGGTGGCATCGCTAATAATCTTAAAGTTAAATTAATCAGAATAGAGTCTGATAAATTAAAACCTAAAGAAATTAAAAGAGAGCTATCTAATGTTTCAGGTGTATTAATCCCTGGAGGCTTTGGCAAAAGGGGGACTGAAGGTAAAATTGAAGCTATAAACTTCGCAAGAGAGAACGACATACCTTTTTTGGGTATTTGTTTTGGTATGCAGATGGCGGTAATTGAGTTTGCGAGGAATAAGCTTAAGATTAAAGATGCAACATCAAGTGAATTCGGATCATCTCAAGCTTCGGTCGTTGGGTTAATGAGTGAGTGGGTTAAAGATGGCAAATTAATGAAGGGTACGAATAAAGATCTAGGTGGAACGATGCGTTTAGGAAAATATGAGGCTAGACTTAAAAAAGACACAAAAATAAGCAAAATTTATAAGTCTTTAAAAATTGAAGAAAGGCATCGTCATAGATATGAAGTTAATATCAACTATAAAAAAGATTTTGAAAGTAGGGGTATGATCTTTTCAGGTTTATCTCCAGACGGCAAATTACCAGAAACCATAGAATTAAAAAATCATCCGTGGTTTATAGGAGTTCAGTTTCATCCTGAATTTAAATCTAGACCTTTATCGCCACATCCTTTATTCTCATCATTTATAAAAGCTACAAAAGTCTATTCAAAAAAATGAAAAATCATTCGGTAAAATGTGCCAATTTCGAAATATCTAATAACAGACCTTTCACTTTAATTGCAGGTCCTTGTCAGTTAGAAAATGAAAATCATGCTATTAAAATATCGTCTGAATTAAAAAAAATTACCACAGAACTTGGAATAAATTTAATATATAAGACGTCTTTTGATAAAGCTAACAGGACCAGTCTTAAAGGTAAAAGAGGAATAGGATTGGAAAAATCTTTGCCTATTTTTAAAAGAATTAGAAAAGAGTTAGATATTCCCATGTTAACAGATGTTCACTCGGTTGATCAATGTCAAGCGGTTGCTGAATATGTGGATGTTTTACAAATACCAGCTTTTCTCTGTCGCCAAACTGATTTACTAGTAGCAGCCGCCAAAACTAAAAAGATAATTAATGTAAAGAAAGGTCAGTTCTTAGCTCCTTGGGACATGATTAATGTGGTAAAAAAAATAGAAGATTCAGGAAATAAAAATATATTAATCACTGAAAGAGGGGCAAGTTTTGGTTACAACACATTAGTTTCAGATATGCGCGCAATACCAATAATGTCAAAATTTGGTTTCCCAATTGTTTTTGATGCTACTCACTCTGTTCAACAACCTGGTGGTATGGGAGAAAAAAGTGGTGGGCAAAGAGAATTTGTTCCATATTTAGCAAAGGCTGCAATAGCAGTTGGTGTGGGTGCAATCTTTATTGAAACTCATGAGGATCCCGATAATGCTCCATCTGATGGGCCAAATATGGTTCCATTAAGCGAAATGAGGGATTTATTAAAAAAATTATTTGAGATAGATAATTTGATAAAAAGATAATTAGATGGCAAAGATTATTAATGTTAAAAGTCGTCAGGTTTTCGATAGCAGAGGCAATCCAACAGTAGAAGCTGAAGTTATTTTAGAAGATGGGTCTATCGGATCTTCTATAGTCCCATCAGGCGCATCCACCGGGAGATACGAAGCGCATGAGCTTAGAGATAAAAGCAAGCTCTATTTGAATAAAGGTGTTCTCGATGCTGTTAAAAATGTAAACACAAAAATTTTAAAAGCTTTAAAAGGGAAAAATTCAAATTCACAAAAAAAAATTGACGAAATTTTAATTAATTTGGATGGCACAGAAAATAAATCAAATATTGGTGCTAACGCAATTTTAGCTGTTTCAATAGCAAATCTTAAAGCTGCAGCACGATCTTCAGGCTTAGAGCCTTATATTTTCATTAGCAAAATTCACAAAGTTAAAAAATCAAATCTTTCATTACCCTTTCCTTTGATTAATATTATTAATGGGGGAGCCCATGCAAATAACTCATTAGAAATTCAAGAGTTTATGATTAGACCTGACGCAGCTAATAGTTTTAAAGAATGTATGCGAATGACCTTCATGGTGATCCAAAATTTAAAAAAAGAATTAGAGACCAAAAATATATCTACGAGTGTTGGAGACGAAGGTGGTTTTGCTCCTTCTCTCAAATCAGACGAGGAAGCAATTGAATTAATTATAAAGTCAATATCTGCAGCTGGATATGAGCCTGGAAAGGATATATCTATTTGTTTAGATGTTGCAGCTAATGAATTAGAAATACCAAAAAACTTAAACTATTATTTAGACTTATTAAAAAGATTTCCTATAAAATCTATTGAGGATCCATTTAATGAAGATGATTGGGAAAATTGGCAAGAATTAACAAAAAAAACAAGAATACAAATTGTTGGTGATGATTTATTTGTAACTAATAGAAAAAGATTAGAGAGGGGTATTAAGGAGAAATCTGCGAACACTATACTTATAAAACCAAATCAAATAGGAACAGTTACTGAAACCTTAGAGACTGTAAAGATAGCCCAAAAAAATAATTTTAATACGATTATATCTCACAGGTCTGGCGACTCAGAGGATACTTTTATTGCTGATCTTGCAGTTGCGACAAATTCTTCACAAATAAAAACAGGCTCACTGGCTAGATCTGAGAGGGTAGCGAAATATAATAGATTAATAAGAATTGAAGAAAATCTTGGAAAATCTGCTAAAATGACTAAAATCTAATTATGGAGTTAAAAAAATTTTTACTAAAAAAAAAATTATTGTTACTACATATCCTTTTAACAATATATATATTTACAAATTTGATTGGTGGAGAAAGAGGACTTGTATCTTACTTAAAAAAAAAGAATATTGAAAAAAGTTTGATATTAAAGGAATTAAATCTTGAAAATAAAGTTAAATTAATAGAAAAGAAAAATTTATTATTATCAGAAAAAAAAAACTTAGATTATTTTGATATTTTGATGAGAGAAAAATTGAAATTTGGCATGAAGGAAGAAATAATAATAAAATTGAAATAATGAAAATTAGGCATCCAGAAAAAATTAATAAACCTGCAAATCCATTGAAAAAAAAACCTTCTTGGATTAGATCAAAGATGCTTAATTCACAAACTTTTTTTAAGACAAAACAAGTTGTTAATCAAAGCAATCTAGTTACTGTTTGTCAGGAAGCCAATTGTCCAAATATTACTGAGTGCTGGAGTAAAAAACATGCAACCTTTATGATCATGGGAGATACTTGCACTAGAGCTTGTGCTTTTTGTGATGTAAGAACTGGGAAGCCAGGTGCATTAGATATTTTCGAACCGACTAAAATTGCTGAAGCCGTCAAAAAACTAAACTTGAACCATGTGGTAATTACTTCTGTGGATAGGGATGACTTAGATGACGGAGGATCTGAACATTTTTATAAAGTTATTACGCAGGTTAGAAAAAAAAATCCTTTTACCTCTATAGAGGTTTTGACACCAGATTTTTTAAGAAAAGGGGAGTCTTTTAAAAAAGTTTTGGATGCAAAACCTGATGTTTTCAATCACAACATTGAAACAGTACCAAGACTTTATGTTTCGGTAAGACCTGGAGCAAGATATTTTGCTTCACTTGAATTATTGTCAAAAGCTAAGCAAACAGATCGCAAAGTTTTTACTAAGTCTGGTCTTATGGTAGGTTTAGGAGAAAATAAAGATGAAATAATTCAAGTCATGGATGATTTAAGATCGGCAGATGTTGACTTTATTACAATCGGTCAATATCTACAACCTTCACCTAGACATCACCCTTTACAAAAATATTATCATCCTGACGAGTTCAAAGAATTATATGATATAGCTAAATCAAAAGGGTTTTTGTTAGTTTCCTCTTCGCCTTTAACAAGATCATCATATCACGCTGATGAAGATTTTAAAAAATTGCGAGAAGCTAGAAACAAACATTTTGAATGTCATCCGCCTCAATAAAAAGAATAATAAATTGCAAAAAAAAAACAATTAATTGATTTAGTTCTTGATATAGAAAAATATCCTGAGTTCGTACCTTGGTGTATGGACGGAAAGATTCATGAAAAAAAAGATAGTAAGGATTTAGTTCAAATCAAAGCCGATTTAAAAGTTGGTAAAAGATTTTTAAATCAAACATACTCTAGTCTTGTAATCTTTCATAAAAACTTAGATAAGATAGTGGTTAATAATCTTGAGGGGCCATTAAAACATTTAAAAAATGAATGGACATTTAAAGAAATTAATACATCAACGCAATTAGATTTTGTAATTGAATTTGAGCTTAAAAACCCAATTTTGAATAAAATTATGGAAACTTCTTTTGATATGGGTTTAAATAAAATAGCCGATGCTTTCGAAAAAAGAGCAATTGATATTTATAGATAATGATAATAACAACATTAATACTAATAATATTATTCTTATTTTGGAAATATTTAAAAGAGTACATAATTTATTTTAAGACCGGGGACCCAAGAGAAACTGATAGGAGCTATTGGATGTTTTCCTACGATTTCAAATCCACAAAGAAAATTGACTATAATCCTGATAATACTGAGGTACTTCAAAAGAGGAGGCTAAGAAATTCTTTGGTGCTATTATTGTATATCGATATTTTATTGATTTTCTTATTTTTGAATAGTTGGGTATCACAACTACTTATTTTACTCACTGGAAATCAAATTGAGAACAATTTTTAACGACCGGGTAACAGTAGCCCTTCTAATGTAATTTCTTCCCTTATTTGGAAATTTAATCCTATTTACTTTAATTATTTTTCCTTTTTTTACTCCAATATAAACTAAACCAACTGGTTTTAATCTGGTACCGCCTTTTGGTCCGGCTATTCCAGTTATGGCAACACAAATATTTTTTTTATTAATTTTGTTTAAATTATTTAACATTGAAAGGCAGCATTGCATGCTTACTGAGCCATATTTTTTTATGATCTTTTTAGGAACTTTAAGAATTTTATTTTTTGCATCATTGGAATAAGTCGTTAAACCCATATCAAAAATTTTGGATGACCCGTTCATTGATGTCATTGCAGCTGAAAGCAGTCCACCTGTACAAGACTCAACAACAGAAATTTTCAATTTTTTTTTATTTAATTTATAAAAAATTTTCTTTAAAATAGTCATTAAAAAAATTTAATTTTTAAAATCATAAAACAAATTAAAACTAATACAACATAAAAACCTGCAATCACATCGTCAAATATTACTCCAAAACTATTTTTGAAATTTTTATCAATATAATTTGCAGGAAAAATTTTTATAATGTCAAAGAGTCGAAATAATAAGAAAAAAATAAAATATATGAAAATAATTTCAATTATTTCTCTTTCAACTTTATGTGCAGTCTCAAACAAATAAATGGGAATTGACTGTCCTATAAATTCATCAACCACCACTTCTTTTGGATCCTTTATATCTTTATCTTTAATATATTCACTGATCGCAAAAAATGAATAAAAAAATATTAATCCTAATAAAGACAAAATAATTGCATTCGGTAATTTAATTATGTGAAAAAGGCTTAAAAGAAATACTGAAGTAATGAACGATGTTATTGTACCAGGCGCAAACCTAATTGTTCCAATAAAAAAGCAAGTTACAAATAAATAGTTAAATTTTTTAATCATATTGAGTTAGGGACGAGATAGTTTCACATGCAATGGCCTTTTCTTTTCCAATAATACCCAATTTTTCAGTAGTTTTGCCTTTTAAGCTTATTTTAAAAATTGGCACATCACATAACATAGATATATTTTTAATAATCTTATATCTTAATTTTTTTATTTTAGGATATTCTGTAATTATATTAATATCTATATTGTTAATATAAAAGTTTTTAGTTCTTAACATATTCAAGACCTCTTTTAACAAAATTGTTGATCTGATATTTTTGAATTTTTTACTTTTATCGGAAAATAGTTGACCAATGTCACCTAAACTGCAAGCTCCTAAAAGAGAGTCAATTATTGAGTGTAAGACTGGATCGCCGTCGGAGTGACCTAACGTCCCAACTTTTGATTTTATCTTTAAACCTCCAAGATAAAGTTTTCTTTTAGAAACTAATCTGTGAACATCAAAACCAATCCCGTAAGAAACTTTTGAGATATACAATTTCTTTAGATTCTCAAAATCTTTTTTATCAGTTACTTTGAAGTTATTTTTTTCTCCTTCAATAAATTTAATTTTATTTAAATCCATATATAAAGACATATCGTCGTCTTTGTATTTATCTTTATTTAATTCATGATATCTAAATACTTCTTTAAGGATAAAACATTGGGGTGTTTGAGTTAAAAATAAGTTATCTCTATTTTTTGAAATAATATATTCGTGTAAACTACTTTCTTGAATTTCTTTAAGCGCATCTTGAAAACCAATTTTTGGAATTACCGCTCGCGAACCCTTCATCTTATGTAATATGTTCCTTAATAATTTGATTGAAAAATTAGGTCTAGCTGCGTCGTGAATTAATACTCCTGAAAATTTGCTCTTCTTCTTTAAGTATCGTAAAGCATTCATAGTTGATTCTTGTCTGGTTTTTCCTCCTACAATAATATCCACATTCTTAAGATTTAAATTTTTTATTTTTGTTTTATCTTTTTTGTTGTAAACAATTACAATTTTTTTTATCTCTCTAAACTTTTTAGCCTTATCCAAAGACATTTCGATTAATGATTTATTTCCAATTTTATGATATACTTTTGATAAATTTGAATTATACCTTTTACTTTTACCAGCAGCTAAAATGATAAAATTAAATTTCATTGTAATAAATTATATTATATTTATATAAATATTTAATGATTAATTAAAATGTTAAAACTTATAAAAGACTCCAAACAAATAATTATATTATCCTTTTTATGTATTTTTTTAGGAATAATCACCTTTTTAACCTTTATTGGAGAGGGTTTTATTGAGTTGAATGACAGGAATCTTCAAATCCTTTTAATAGTAGACATAATATTATTGGTCATATTTTTTTATCTTATTTTTAAAAACATCATTAGATTTTACAATGCAGGTAAAAAAAATAGTGCTGGCTCTCAGACTAACATAAAATACATAACTCTCTTTTCTTTGTTTACCTTTATTCCATCTCTGATGATTGCAGTTTTTTCTTTAATAATTTTTAATTTTGGTATTCAGAATTATTTTGATAAACAAATTACAAAAGCTGTAAATAATTCTTACGATGTTGCAAAAAATTATTTAATAGAGAGCAAAGAAAATGTTTTATCGGATGTTATATTAATGAGTGTAGGAATAAATAGAGCATCAAGTTTTTTCTACAATAATAAAGAAAGATTTAATAAAGTAGTAGTAAATGAAAAATTACTAAGAAGAGTTGATGATGTCTATTTAATTGATAGCACTGGTAACATAATTTTTTCCGACTTATTAAATCCCGACGACGAATTTACAACACCAACAGAGGAAGAGTTTGATGAGTCTATAAAAGGTAATGCGGTATTTGTATCAAGAAATTTAAAAGATAAAACTAGTGTCATGGTTAAACTAAATTCATTAATAGATACATATCTTTTAATTTCAAGAAATATCGACCCAAAAATTTTAAATTACTTAAGGGAAACAGAGCAAGCAGTAAGCTTCTATTATTCAGTTGAAAATAGTCAAACAGGTATCAAAATAACATTTGCAATCATTTACGTCATTGTCGTAACACTGGTTTTGTTTTTATCGATTATCATAGCGATTTCTCTAGCTAGACGGCTTACAAAACCTATTATAAATTTAATAACTGCATCAGACAATATAAGCAAGGGCATTCTTAACAGCAAAGTTCCAAATATAGAGGTGGACGATGAATTTAAAATGCTAAATAAAAATTTTAATAATATGATTGAAAGATTAAAACAACAACAAGAAAAATTATTAACTGCTGAAAGATACTCAGCTTGGGAAACTGTTGCAAGAAAATTAGCTCATGAAATTAAAAACCCCTTAACACCAATACAATTATCTATAGATAGATTGAGAGACAAATATTCAAAAAAAATATCTGGTGGAGGAATAGAATTTGAAAAATATCTTGAAACAATAAACCGTCAAATAAAAGATATAGAAAAACTTGTTAATGAGTTCTCTAGTTTTGCAAGAATGCCAAGACCAATTATGAAAAAAACAGAAATTAATAAACTAGTATCAAGATCTTTTGATTTATCTAAAATCTCATCGAAATATCAGATGAAAATAATAAGAGGAAAAAAAGATTTATTTATTAATGGTGATGAGGAACAATTAAATAGAGTTTTTATAAACTTAATAAAAAACTCGCAAGAGTCTTTAGATGAGAAAGCATCTAAAACTCAAGGATTTAAAGGTAAAATAGAAGTAGAAATTGATGTCAATAATCACTATATAGTAGTCAGTGTCGAAGACAATGGAATTGGAGTTTTAGATATAAAAAAGGCAATGAATCCTTATTACACCACTAAAGCCAAAGGAACAGGATTAGGACTACCGATAGTTAATAAAATTATTAATGAACATAACGGAGAATTAATTATCAACAATAACAGCAAAGAAGGACTTACTGTAAAAGTTTTAATTCCTAAATATGAATAAAGAAATTTTAGTAATTGACGACAATCCCGATCTAAGATTTTTAATCTGTAAAATTTTGAAAGAAAAAAATTTTGATGTTAGATCAGCAGCTAATTATGACCAGGCAGAGAAAGAAATTTTAAAAAAATTGCCTGATTTAGCAATAATTGACATAAAACTTGATAAATCAGATAAAGATGGAATTGATCTCCTAAAGCTCGTTATGTCGATAAATCCATTCACGCCAGTAATTATGATATCGGGGCACGCGACTGTACAAATTGCGGTCGAGTCAATTCGTTTGGGAGCCTATGAATTTATAGAAAAAGGCACATCATTTTCAGATACAAAATTACTAAATTACGTTAATAGAGCTTTAGAAACTGCTGAGCTGAAGAAAGAAAAAGATTTAATAGAGAAAAAACTTTTTCATTCTTTTGATTTGATTGGTAACAGCCCTTCGGTAATAAAAGCAAAAAAAACGATTGAAAAATTATCAAATTCGGAGAGCCGTGTTTTAATACAAGGACCAACTGGTTCTGGAAAAGAGCTAGTTGCTAGAAAAATTCATAAGTTTTCTAATAGATCAAAGGAACCATTTGTAGTTTTAAATGCGGCCTTATTAAAAGAAAAAACTTATGAAAAAGAACTTTTCGGTCAAGAATTTGATGATGGTAATGTTTCATTTGGCGCATTAGAAAGAGCTAATAAGGGAACTTTGTTAATCGATGAGGTTTCTGAGATACCTTTAGAAACTCAAGCAAATGTTTTAAGAGTACTAATTGATCAAAAATTTAAAAGATTTAATGGCAAAAAAGATATTAAAGTAAATATAAGAATAATTTCATCCACTTCAAAAAACTTAAAAGAACTTGTCAACTTGGAAAAATTTAGAGAAGACTTGTATCACCGATTGAATGTAGTCCCTATAGATCTTGACTCTTTAAAAGAGAGAACCGAAGACATTCCATTACTAATAAATTATTTTAAAGAAAAAATATCAGACTTAAACGGAGTACCCGCAGCTAATATAGACGAGAATAATAACGAACTATTTACTTATGATTGGCCGGGAAATGTAAGAGAGTTGAGAAATTTGATAGAGAGAGTTACAATACTGTCGGCAAATGAGAGTAAAGAAAATATCAGCAAGCTTATGACTGAAATTTTAAGTAAGTCTTCTAGTAGCAATAGAAGAGTAACATTAAATGATACGCTGTCTGTTCCACTTAAAGAAGCAAGAGAGCAGTTTGAAAAAGAATATTTAGTTAATCAATTAAGAAAAAATCACGGAAATATTTCTAAAACCGCTGATTTTATTGGAATGGAAAGATCTGCTCTTCATAGAAAATTAAAAATTTTAGGAATTAAATTAAATTAAAATGAATATAATAATATGTGGAGCTGGTAAAGTCGGCTTTTCAATTAGCAAACAATTAGCTGCTCAAGGTCACTCTATTACAGTAATAGACCAGTCCACAGAGGACATAAAAAAAATTAATGATACTCAGGATGTTAAAGGAATAGTAGGTCGTGCAACTCTACCTTCGGTGCTTGAGAGCGCTGGTGCAGAAAAAACTGACATGATTATTGCCGTTACAAGAAATGACGAAACCAATATGGTTGTTTGTCAACTCGCGAGCTCTCTTTTTAATATTCCAAAAAAAATTGCGAGAATCAGAACAAAGGATTTTTTAGAGGGTAAATGGAGCAAACTATATAATAAATCTAATATTCCTATAGACGTGATTATTTCACCAGAAATTGAGGTCGCAAAATCATTGTATAGAAGATTAGAAGCTCCAGGTGCATTAGATAACGTACCTTTCGCAGATGATAAGGTTAAGATGTTAGAAATTGCAGTAGAAAAAAATTGTCCTGTAAAAAATATACCGCTTAAAGACTTAACTACTAAATTTCCTGACTTTAAAGCAAATATACTTGGCGCAGTAAGAAAAGAAAAATTTATTGTTCTTAAAAAAAATGACAAAATTTTAGAGGGAGATAACGTTTATATAGTAATTAGCAGTGATCAACTTAATCAAATACTTAAAGCATTCGGACATGAAGAAAAAAAATCTAATAAAATACTTATTGTTGGAGGAGGTAATATAGGTTTTAATCTAGCTAAAATGTTAGAGGCAGGTTTCGATGGAGCAAGAATAAAAATAATTGAAAAAAATAAAGAGCGCGCAGAAGAAATAGCTAATGAACTATCGTCTTCTATTGTAATCAATGGAGATGCATTAGATGAGGAAATTTTAAAAGAAGCTAACCTGGAAGACTCAGAAACTGTATTAGCATTAACAAATGATGATGAGAATAATATTATGGCTTGTGTTTTAGCTGAAAAAGAGGGAAGTAAAAAGCGAACGATAGCTATAGTTAACAAATCTAATTATAGCCTTTTACAAAGCTCACTCAACATAGATGATTTAGTTGACCCTAGAATGACTACTGTTTCTAGAATTATGGAACAGGTTCATCGAGGGACTATAGCAACTGTTTACTCATTACTAGATGGTGAATACGAATTTATTGAGGCAAAAATTTCAGAAAAATCAGATTTGATAAATAAAAAGATTAAAGAGTCAAATTTTCCAGATGATATAAGAATAGGAGCCATTGTTAGAAAAAATAAAGTTATAATACCAAGGTCGAATTCTGTTTTTGAAAAAGGTGATTTAGTTGTTTTCTTAGCAAAGAGAGAAAAACTAAAAGATGTAGAAGAAATTTTTAGCGTTAGTTCAATCTAGAAAATGAATCTTAAGGGAATAATTTTTTATTTAGGAATATTATGTTTTCCGATTAGCTTATTAGCTTTTTTAAACATACTTTATTCAATTTATTTTGATCACCTCATTAATGTAAACTCTTACATGATTACGTTATTTACATCATTTATAGCAGGAGCATTATTTTACTTTTATGGCAAAAACGCAAAAAAAAGATTAGTTTTTTTTGATCAAATAATTTTATTAATTTTTACTTATTTGGTTTCTTCACTTTTAATCTCTATTGTTTATTTTTCAAGTAATTATAATATCTCTTTTATCAATTCAATTTTCGAAAGTTTTTCGGGAGTTACATTAACCGGTTTCTCAATATTTGAAAGTGTTAAGTATCTTGATCCCACAGTTATAATTTGGAGGTCTTCCTCACAATGGATAGGTGGATTATATTTTCTAATTTTTTTAATTTTACTTTTTAACAACAAGCAATTTTATTTCAAGTCTATAAATTTAACCTATAGTTTTGATAGCAGTTTAAATTCAGAAAATAAAATTAAGGATGATGTTATAAAAATTACTATATTATATCTCACTTTAAGTTTTTTAATTTTTTTTCTTCTTACATTTGCCCAAATAAGACTTTTTAATGGTTTAAATTTAAGCATGTCTTTGATTTCTACAGGAGGTTTTTTGCCGACTGACTCATTAGAAAATATTATTAAAACCCCAATTCAGAAATTTTCTCTTTTATTATCCATTATAATTTCTATTGTTAATTTATTTTTTATTTTTAATATTTTTAAAAAAGGTGCAATATTAAGAAATCATCAAGAAGACCTGTTTTTGATTGGGTTTTATTTGATTTCATCTTTGATTTTAATTTTTTTCCTGAAAAATTTTGAAATTTTAGATATATTTATAAATGTAGCTAGTAGCCTAAGCAATTCTGGTATTTCAATTAAAAGTATTCCAAGTAATTTTACTCTTTATTTTCTCTTTTTAACAATTGTTGGCGGTTCATTAATTTCTAACACATCTGGTATTAAACTAATTAGAATTTACATCCTTTTGAAATCTACCACAACGGAGATCCTTAAACTTGTAAGACCAAATAATATAGTTTCTCAAAATATTCTTTTTTCAAATAAGAAGATAACAAATGAAACTATTAAAATTTCTTTTTTTATATTTATCTCATTTTTTTTGAGTATTTTTGCACTCTCAGGCATTATGATATTCGATACAATAAATTTTGAAGACGCTTTTAAAATTTCTGTATTAACACTTACAAATACAGTAAACTCTGATATTTACGGGTTACGAGATATAGAATTTATAAATCTATTAACAAGTTCTAAAATTGGTTTGATTATATTTATGGTCATCGGTAAAGTTGAATTAATATCAATCTTTTTAATAATAAAAAAATTTTTAATTAAAAATTGAACATGAAAAAAATTGTGATTATAGGTGCAGGAGCTATGGGCACTGCTTTTGCCTTTCCGTGCGCTGATAACAACCATGATACCTACCTTATAGGCACTCATTTAGAAAATGAATTTATTGATAATATTAATTCTAATAATAATTTTCATCCTTCGTTAAAGGTTGAAATTGACAAAAAAATTAAAATTCAAAAATTTGATACGCTCAAACAAATCTTAGACGGCAAAGTTGATTTAATTGTTTTAGCAATCAGCTCTAAAGGTATAGATTGGGCGGGTCGTCAACTTTTAGATTGTTACAAAGGTAAAAAAATACCCAACATATTACTATTAACCAAAGGGTTAAGTATTTATAAAAATAATTACGAACTGTTGGTAAATAAACTACTAAGAAGTTTAAGTTTTGAAAAAAAAAATGAAGTAAATATTTCTGCATTAGGTGGCCCCTCATTAGCTTCTGGATTGGCAAACAAAACCCACACAAGCGTTATAGTTGCAAATGAAAATATTAAAGTTGCAAAAGAAATTTCCAAAATATTAAGCAACAATTATTATCATGTAAGTTTTTCTAATGATGTAATTGGTGTCGAAGTATCAGCAGCAATAAAAAATATATTTTCAATGGCGATCGGTGCAGCTAAAGGAATTTGTAAGAATAATGCCGATAAAAGAATTCGTGAGGAAAATTATTTAAATACGGCTTCTGCTCTTGTAAACCAATCGATATATGAGATGAAAATTTTAGTTAAATATTTAAAAGGTAAAGAAAGCACAGTTGATGGACTTGCAGGATTAGGTGATTTGTATGTAAGTTCTGCGGGAGGCCGGAATAGTAAAATGGGTTTTTATATTGGAGAAGGATTTAGTTTTAGTGAGGCAAAAGAAAAAAAAATGAAAAATATAACAGTTGAGGCAGCTGATTTAGCATTTGAAATCGGAGATAAAATTAAAAAAGATTTTAAATTAAAAGATTTACCACTAATGATAAGAATGATTGAAGCTATAACTAAAGACGAACCGTTAAAAATTGAATGGGACTTATTTAATTAATTATCTTTGATTTAACAGCATTACTTCTCTAACGTTTTCACCCTTATATTTTGATAAAGGTCTAATTAATTTATTTGATGCGTGTTGTTCCATTACATGTGCTGACCAACCTGTAATACGCGACATGACAAATATCGGTGTGTAAAAATCAATATCAATACCCATCATATAGTATAGTGGTCCACATGGAAAATCGACATTTGGATGTATATTTTTTTTTTCTATCATAGTTTTTGATAAGATTTCATAAATTTTCGTATACTTTTCTTTTTTTAACATTCTAGCAACTTTAAATAAATAATGTTTCATTGTTGGTACACGTGAGTCACCGGATCTATAGACTCTATGTCCAAAACCCATAATAACTTTCTTTTTTTCCAAAGCATCGTCAATCCATTTTTGAGCATTCTCTGGCTTACCAATTTTTTTCATCATGTGCATTACTGCTTCATTTGCTCCTCCATGAAGCGGCCCTTTTAAACTCGCGATAGCTCCTGTGATAGCACCATGTATATCTGATAAACTACTTGTAATTGTTCTAGCAGTAAAAGTTGATACGTTAAAACTATGCTCGGCGTAAAGTATTAAAGAAATATCAAAAGCTCTAACTATTTCTTTGTCCGGAACTTTGCCAAACATCATTCTAAAAAAATTTTCAGAAAAAGAGAGATTCTTGCTTGGAGAAATAATTTTTTTTCCCTTTCTTGATCTAAAATAAGCAGCTACAGCAGTTGGCGCCTTAGCAAAAATTCTCATAGCTTTTCTCATGTTTGCTTTAGGTGAATTATCTTTGGTATCTTTATCCTCTAGTGCCATTAAACTTACGCATGTTCTAATGACATCCATAGGATGTGCATTTTTAGGCATTTTTTGAATATCGTTTAAAATTTGTTTTGAAAGTTTTCGTTCTGATCTTTCTTGTTTTACAAAATTCTTTAATTGTTTTTTATTCGGTAATTCGCCATTTAAAACTAAATATGCAACTTCTTCAAAATCACACTTATCACAAAGCTCTTGGACTGTGTAACCCCTATAAGTTAATGTACTAAGCTCTGGTACCACATGAGAAATTGTAGTTTCATCAACGACTATACCTAGTAAACCTTTTTTAATTTCTTCGCTCATTCATGTCCCTCTGTAGAAAAATCAGTAATTTTTTTTCCTGGAGTATTGTATTTCTCATATTCTACTAATTCGTACAACCTTTTTCTTGTCTGCATCTTATCGATTATTTTATTTTGATCACCATCATTAAATATTGTTTTTAAACCCAATTCCACGTTTTTCATTGCTAGTCTTTGTGTAGTTACTGGGTAAATAACCATGTTGTATCCTAGGTTTTCTAAATCTTTTATATTAAGAATTTTGGATTTTCCGAATTCCGTCATGTTAGCTAATAAATAACTGTCGGTAATTTTTCTAATTTTTTCAAATTCATTCTCGTTTTTCATAGCCTCAGGAAAAATCATATCAGCGCCCGCATCAACATAGGATTTAATTCTATCAATTGTTTTATCAATACCTTCAACAGTATTTGCGTCTGTACGTACAATTATTAAAAAATTTTCATCATCCCTGCCTTTAATAGCTAATTTTATTTTTTTAACCATTTCATCTTTAGAGATCAGTTCCTTATTGTCTAAGTGACCGCATCTTTTTTCAGCCACCTGATCTTCTATGTGACATCCTGCTAAACCTTTTTTCTCAAAAGTTTCTATTGTTTTTTTGCAATCATTGAATCCTGTATCTGCATCTACTATTGTTGGCAAATCTGTTACTCTTGCAATTTGCTCAGATCTATAACTTACTTGGTTTAAAGTTGTTAATCCTATGTCTGGCAAACCCAAGTCATTAGACATGACACCTCCGGATATATAAACGCCATCAAAACCTATTTCAGCAATTAATTTTGCACATAGAGGATTATATGCTCCAGGAAACCTTAGTAATTTTTTTAATTTAAGTTTGTTTACAAAATCTAATCTTTTTTCATAATTTTTTTTTTTTGTAAAATGCATTGTTGAAGTTTATATTCGAGAGATTTTAAAAAATCAAAGATTATTTAATTAAGATATAAACCCCAGTTAAAACAAGCAATATTGCCAAGATATATTCTATGATTTTTTTTATTTTTTGATCATTAACAAATCTTCTCAATGCACTTCCAAACAATGCCCACAAACTTATTGTAGGAAAACATATAACAGCTGCTGTTATAGTAACAAAACTTACACCAACTATTATGTCAACATCATTGGGGAAAAAACCTGATGCAACAGTGAGAGCAATCGACCAAGCTTTAGGGTTGATAAATTGAAATAAAGAGGCTTCATAAAACCTAAGAGGTCTGCCAGTTTCTTTTTGATTAATACTGAAAGACCCAATCATTTTCCATCCCAAATATATCAAATAAATAAAACACAATATTTTCATATAAAATTGTATTTCAGGATAAATTATAAAAACGTTAGCTAATCCATAACAAGTCAATCCAATCTGGAAAATATGACCCAAAGGAATACCAATTAAGTGAGGTAACGTTCTTAAAAAACCAAACTTTAAACCAGAGGCAGTAAGCATTGCATTATTCGGCCCAGGCGTAACAAACATTGTAAAATAAAAAATTGATAGAGCAGAAAATAGTCCAAAATTTATCATAAATATTTTTTTATTATTTGTTCAAAATTCAAAAAGTTTTTTATTGATATATCGTGTTTGATTTCTTTTTTGGATTTTTCTGTATAACCATTTTCAATCAGTACAAATGGTAAATTAGCGTTTTCTGCAGATAAGGAGTCAACTTCACTATCACCAACCATAATAGTTTTTTTTATATTTCCTTTAATTATTTGAATTACATCAGTTAAGTGTCGGGGATCAGGTTTGTTATAATCGAAGGTATCTGAACCAGCTATAAATTCAAAATAATTATACATATTGAGTTTTTTTAATAAATCGACCGCTAGCTTTTCTTGTTTGTTGGTGCATACAGCTAATGAAATATTGTTCCTTTTTGACCATTTAATAAACTCCATTATCCCAGCAATTGGTTTACTTGAATTACTAATATTTTTTCCATAAAAATCTATAAATTCTTTAGTCATTAATTTTTTTATTTTTTCATTCTTTATTTTTTCTCGAAACGATCTTTGCATCATTACCCAAGCACCTTTACCAGCGAGAGATTTTATATCTGATAGTTTTTTTTCTTCATGCCCAAATTTTCTCATCACATGATTATGAGCAGCCATTAAATCAGGCGCCGTATCTACTATTGTGCCGTCTAAATCAAAAAGAACTGTATAAATTTGACTCATTTTAAAAGTATTAAAAAGAAATATTTTGTGACTTATTATAAATCAATTAATAATGTAAAGAGAATTTTTTATGATTACAAATAATAAATTTAAAAAAGCCAAAAAGCTTAAAATACAACAAGAAAAATTAAGAAATAAGGCTTTATCTTCAGGCGTCAATCTTATTGCTCCTGAAACAATTTTTTTATCATCTGACACAAAATTCGGAAAAAATATAACAATTGAACCTTATGTTATAATACAATCAAAAGTAAAAATTGGTGATAATTGTACAATAAAATCTTTTACACATCTCGAAGGCGTCTCAATAGATAAAAATTCTGTTGTTGGGCCCTACGCTAGGCTTAGATCAGGAACATATTTAAAGAGGAATTCTAAAGTAGGAAATTTTGTTGAGATAAAAAAATCAGTAATAGGCCCTAATACTAAAGCAAGTCATTTGTCTTATATTGGTGATGCAAATATTGGAAAGAATTCAAATATTGGCGCGGGCACAATAACTTGCAATTATGATGGGTTTAATAAAAATAAAACATTTATCTCCGATAATGTTTTTGTGGGATCAAACAGTTCATTAGTTGCGCCAATAAAAATAGGAAAAAATAGTGTTATTGGTGCAGGCTCAGTTATTACAAAAAATGTTAAAACAAAAACACTCGCTTTAACAAGATCTAAGCAAGTAGAAATAAAAAATTATAAAAAAAAGAAAAAAAAATAAGCATGTGTGGAATTATAGGTATTGCAAGTAATAAACCAGTTTCATTGAATATAATAAATTCCTTAAAACGTTTAGAATATAGAGGATATGACTCTGCAGGTTTAGCTACAATAATTAACAAAAACATTAATGAAAAAAAATGCTCCGGTAGAGTTGAAAAGTTAGAGGAAATACTTTTAAATAAACCATCAGATGGTAACCTCGGTATAGGGCATGTAAGGTGGGCAACACACGGTATTCCGAACAAAATTAATGCACATCCACATTCCTCAGATATAGTATCAGTTGTTCACAACGGTATTATTGAAAATTCAGATGTACTCAAGAAAGATTTGGAACAAAAAGGATTTTCATTTAAATCCCAGACAGACACAGAAGTAATAACACTATTACTCACTGAGGCATTAAAAGATAACAATCCAATAGATTCTGTTTTTATAACCCTAAAAAAGCTTCAAGGAAGTTTTGCACTGGGTATTATATTTAAAGATTTTGACAATATCATAATTGGAGCGAGAAGGGGCAGTCCTTTAGCCGTAGGTTATGCTGAGGGTGAAAAATATTTAGGCTCTGATTCTTACGCTCTAAAAACAATGACAAATAAAATTTCTTATCTGAATGATGGAGACATCTGTGTTTTAAGTAAAGATAATATTGACTTTTATGACTCAAACAAAAAAAAGATAAATAAAAAAATAATTAAACTCTCAGATGATCAAAATATTAGTGATAAAGGAGATTATAAAAACTTTATGTCAAAAGAAATTTTTGAACAGCCTCAGACTATAAAAAATTGTATAAATGAGTATATTGATGTATTAAAAAAAGATATTAATATTTACAACTTACCAATAGATCCGGTTAAAATTAAAAAAATCATATTTATAGGTTGCGGCACTGCCTATCATTCTTGTTTGGTGGCAAAATACTGGATAGAAGAACTTACCAATATGGATGTTGAAATTGATATCGCATCTGAGTTTAGGTATAGAAAAATTAAATTCGATAAAAATAATTTTTACATATTCGTTTCTCAATCAGGAGAGACCGCTGACACAGCTGCTGCTTTGGATATTTGTAAAAAAAATGGTGTTAAAACATGTTCTATAGTAAATGTGGTAGAAAGCACAATAGCAAGAAATTCAGATTGGGTATTACCTATACATGCTGGACCTGAGATTGGAGTAGCTTCGACAAAAGCATTTTTAGGACAAATGGTAGTTTTGTTTATTTTAATTTTAAAAATTTCTAGATCTAGAGGTGATATTGAAAATAATAATTACAAAGAAATAATAAAAGATCTATTAAACCTACCAGGAGCTATTGAAAAAAGTTTGAAAATTGAAAACAAAATTCAAATTATGGCAAAAGAATTTGATAAAGCAAAAGGTTCGATGTTTTTGGGAAGAGGATTGTCTTTTCCTATTGCACTGGAAGGTGCGCTTAAGTTAAAAGAGCTCTCATATCTACACGCTGAGGGTTATCCTGCTGGTGAAATGAAACATGGGCCACTCGCTCTTATTGAAGAGGGACTTCCTGTAATAGTAATAGCACCAAAAGACAAATATTTTGAAAAAACGATTTCTAATATGCAAGAAGTAATAGCCAGAGGCGGAAAAATTTTATTTTTAACTGATTACAAAAAAGATTTAATGAATGAAAATATAAGATTAGGTGTTAGAGTTCCATCAGTGAACAGTCTTCTGTCTCCTATAATACTGACAGTTCCGCTTCAACTACTGGCTTATCACGTAGCTCTGTTAAAAAAGTGTGATATTGATAAACCTAGAAATTTAGCTAAATCAGTTACCGTTGAGTAACACTACTCTACGATAAACAAAATTAATTTTTTTTTATTTAAAAAGTTTACAGGAACTTTTGCTTTTTTAAGTTTAAAATCTTTGTAAATTTTTACTAATTTTTTATTATTTAATAAAAGAAAAATTTTTTTTGATTTATTAATAGTGTTTAAACTTAAACTTATTCTTTTAAAATCAGGTCTAAATACAAATTCAGTAATTTTTTTTTCTTTTAAATTTATCTTATCGTTAAAAATTGAAGCTACATGACCATCAAAACCCATACCTAATAAAATTGTATCAAAAATTATTTTTTTACTGCCAAAATATTCTTTTATGTTTTTAGAATAATTTTTTGAGGCAATTTGAACATTTTTAAAGTTAGTATTTATTTTAAATATATTTCTCTTATTTATATTTAACTTATCTAATAATAACGTTTTAGCTAATCGATAATTTGAGTTTTTAGATTTTTGTGAAACAAATCTTTCGTCACCCCAAAATAAGTCTATTTTTGACCAATCTAAAATATATTTAGGCAAATTTTTATATAATAATCTTGGACTTGGTCCTCCAGTTAAAACAAAACTAAATCTTTTACCGGCTTTAATATTGCTATTGATTGATTTTTTTAAGATTGAAATTAGCTCTTTGATTAACATTTTTTCAGTTCTTTTTCTAAATATTTTCATTTTTTTTAAGAAATAAGCTTATCTAAGTAATTTCGAACTTGGAAATTTATTAATACCATTATATATATATCGTAGGTTGAAAATGAAAAAGTGGAAAATTAACAGTTGGAAAAATTATCCTGCAAAGCATCTGCCAAGTTATGTGGATAAAGAAGAACTTAATTTAGTTCTAAGTAAAATACAAAAATATCCTCCTCTTGTATTTGCGGGTGAAAGCAGATCATTAAAAAAAGCCTTAGCAGAAGTTGTAGAGGGCAAAGGGTTTCTATTACAAGGTGGCGACTGCGCTGAAAGTTTCGCAGAATTTCACCCAGATAATATCAGAGATACATTTAAAGTAATTTTACAAATGTCACTAGTTTTGACAGCCTCGGCTTCAGTTCCAGTTGTTAAAGTTGGTAGAATCGCTGGCCAATTTTCAAAGCCAAGAAGTGCACCAACTGAAAAAAAACAAGGCAAAGAGTTACCAAGTTATCTTGGTGATAACATCAATGGAATGGATTTTACTGAGAAAGCACGTAAACCAGATGCTAAAAGATTATTTAGGGCGTATTCACAATCCGCCTCCACATTAAACTTACTAAGAGCTTTTTCTCAAGGTGGTTTCGCGGATTTAAGACAAGTTCATTTATGGAACCTAGGTTTCATTAAAGATAAAACTAAAGGCAAGTATAAAGAGATAGAAGATAAAATAAGTGACGCTTTAGCATTTATGGAAGCTTGCGGTATTAATTCAGACAATAATAGAAGATTAAGGACAGTGAATTTTTATACTTCTCATGAAGCTTTACTTTTACCTTTCGAAGAAGCTATGACAAGGATAGATTCAACGACTGGAGAATATCACGACACCTCTGCACATTTTGTCTGGATTGGAGACAGAACAAGACAAATCGATGGTGCTCATGTAGAATATTGTAGAGGAATAAAAAATCCGATAGGCTTAAAATGTGGCCCAACATTAAAACCAGAGGAACTAATAAAACTTTGTAAAGTTCTTAATCCAGAAAATGAAGCTGGTAGACTAACACTTATATCTAGATTTGGTGCTGACAATGTTGAAAAGTTTTTACCTAATTTAATTAAAGCTGTGAAAAAAGAGGGAGCGAAAGTAGTTTGGTCGTGTGACCCAATGCACGGAAATACAATTAAAGCATCAACTGGTTTTAAAACTAGACCATTTGACAGCGTCTTAAAAGAGGTAAAAGGTTTCTTTAGAATTCATCAAGCTGAAGGTAGTTACGCGGGAGGTCTACATGTTGAAATGACTGGTCAAGACGTAACAGAATGTACTGGGGGAGCACAAAAAATTTCTGATAAAGATTTATCTAACAGATACAGAACTCACTGTGATCCTAGATTGAATGCAGATCAAGCGTTAGAATTGGCGTTCTTAATATCTGAAGAAATTAAGAAAAACTCAAAATACTCAAAAAAAATTATCCAAGCCGCGTCTTAATAATTATTGTAATTATTAAGACATAACCTTAAAAGAAAGAAGGTATGAATTAATTATGGAAGTAAAAAATAGAGCAAAAATAATTACTGAGTGGATTGATAACTATTGCAAGACAACATCATTTAATCCTCAAGCATTAATAGTAGGTATTTCAGGAGGAGTAGACTCCTCAGTAGTTAGCACACTGTGTGCACACACAGGTAGAAAAACTATTGTGCTATCTATGCCAATTAAACAAATTAAGTCTCAACATGATCTTAGCTTAAAACATGCTGACTGGTTAAAGAGTAAATTTCAAAATGTTGTACATCATTCAATTGAAATGGATAAGATATTTAATTCTTTTACTCATGTTTTGAGTAATTTTGATAGCGACCACGGATATGCTAATTCGAGGGCAAGATTAAGAATGGCAACTCTTTACCAGGTAGCGGCATTTAATTCTGGAATTGTGGTAGGAACAGGAAATAAAGTCGAAGATTTTGGCGTTGGTTTTTATACTAAATATGGTGATGGTGGAGTAGATATATCTCCTATAGCTGATTGCACAAAAACTCAAGTTTGGGAACTTGGAAAATACTTAGGTATATCTGAAGAAATTATAAACTCTCAACCAACAGATGGTTTATGGGATGATGGGAGAAATGATTTACAGCAGCTTGGAATGAGCTACGAGGAAATTGAAAAAGCAATGGAAAATAAAAATGATGCCAATTATCAAAAATATTTAAAGGTAAGAAAAAAAAATCTACACAAAATGAATCCTATACCAGTCTGCAAATTCAATGAATAACTTATATTTAACTAACACACTTACTAATAAAAAAGAAATTTTTAGTCCAATTAGCTCAGAAAAAATTTCTTTATATGCATGTGGACCAACCGTTTACGAAAATCCGCACGTTGGTAATGCTCGTGCTTTAGTAGTATTTGATCTTTTATTCAGAATACTTATTGAATTATACGGAAAAGCAAAAGTTTATTATATAAGAAATATAACAGATATTGATGACAAGATCATCGAAGCATCGAAAAATAAAAAAATAACCATTACTGAATTAACTAAAAATGTAACAAAAAATTTTCATAATGATTGTAAAAATTTATTTTGTTTGAGCCCAACAAAAGAACCAAAAGCTACAGAGCATGTTGATAGCATGATTGAAATGACTAAAAAACTTATAAGCAAAAAGGCTGCTTATGAAAATAATGGTCATGTATATTTTTCAGTTTCATCATTTAAAGATTATGGAAAATTGTCAAATAAAAACCTTGAAGACTTAAAAGCAGGTGCAAGAGTTGAAGTTTCAAAATTAAAAAAAGATCCCTTAGATTTCGTTCTTTGGAAACCTTCGGGCAAAAGTGATCCAGGCTGGGATTCTCCTTGGGGTAGAGGTAGACCAGGTTGGCATTTGGAGTGCTCAGTAATGAGTGAAAAATATTTAGGTAAAAATTTTGACATCCATGCTGGAGGACTGGACCTAATCTTTCCTCACCACGAAAATGAGATCGCTCAGTCATGTGTTAATAATGAAACAACTAAATTCGCAAATTATTGGGTTCACAATGGGTTCGTTACAACAAATAAGGAAAAAATGTCAAAATCTTTAGGCAATATAACTACAATCGAGAATGCTAATGATAAATATTCTGGGCAAGTTGTAAGACTTTCTCTTTTAAGCGCACAATATAAGCAGCCATTAGACTGGAGCGATGAATTACTTAAAAAGCAATCAAAAATTCTTGATAAATGGTATTCAATGTATTCTACAGAGGTTGGAGAGAAAATACCTGAATGTTTTAAAGACTTGTTAGACGATATGAATACGCCACTTTATATTTCAAAATTACATGATTTATTTCAACAGTCACAAAATGGTGATAGTGATAAAAAAAAAGAGTTTAATAGAGCTTGTAGATTAATTGGTTTATTTAATGAGTCGTATGAAGATCGAATTAAATTCAAAAAAGGAAAAGTTAAAATATCTGAAAATGTTGTACTCTCAAAAATAAAAGAGCGTGAACAAGCAAAAAAAATTGGTAACTATGAACTTGCTGATAAAATTAGAACTGAGCTAAGCAAAGATGGTATTGATATTAAAGATGAAAAAGGTAAAACAACTTGGAATTATAAATGAGCAAAGATAAAATATATATTTTTGATACTACTTTAAGAGACGGGGCACAGACGGAAGGGGTTGATTTTTCTGTTGAAGATAAAAATAAAATTGCAAAAATATTATCTAACATTGGTGTAGATTATATAGAGGGAGGTTGGCCTGGAGCTAATCCAGTTGATGATGAATTTTTTGACAAATCACCAAATTTAGGAAAATCAAAATTTACGGCATTTGGAATGACAAAAAAAAATGGGGTAAGTGCTGATAATGACCCAAATTTATCGCCATTAATTAATGCAAATTGTAAAACAGTGTGTGTTGTTGGTAAAACTTGGGACTTTCACGTAAAAACGGCATTAGGAATTAAGAATGAAGATAATTTAAAGAATATAAAAGAAACAGCTAAACACTTTATCAAAAATAAAAAAGAATTTCTTTTTGATGCTGAACATTTTTTTGATGGATATAAGAATAATCCTAACTACGCACTTGATTGTTTAAAACAAGCTTACGATGAAGGCGCGAGGTGGATAGTTTTATGTGATACTAATGGTGGAACTTTGCCAAACGAGGTTGGCGAAATAATCAGCAAAGTTTCAAAAGTAATTCCCGGGGAAAATTTAGGTATACACGCTCATAATGACACAGAAAATGCTGTAAGTAATTCTTTGACCGCTGTATTAGCTGGAGCTAGACAGATTCAAGGAACTATTAATGGACTAGGTGAGCGATGTGGAAATGCAAATTTAATGTCGATAATACCGACTCTTTTCCTGAAAAAAACATTTAGTGATAAATTCACTTTGAACATAGATAAAGAAAAACTAACTTCTTTAACAGAATGTTCAAGATTTCTTGATGAAGTGTTGAATAAAAAACCAAATAAAAGCATGGCATATGTTGGTGGTTCAGCTTTTTCACACAAGGGCGGATTACATGTCTCTGCTGTAAAAAAAGATCCAAAAACTTACGAGCATATTGATCCAAAAGAAGTTGGCAATCATAGAAATATTATTATTTCAAATCAAGCAGGAAGATCAAATATTATTTCTAGATTAGAAAATTATGGAATTAAAATTGACTCGAAAGATCCTAAAGTACAAAAAATATTAAATGAAGTCAAAGAGAGAGAATTTACTGGATACTCATATGATGGTGCCGATGCATCATTTGAACTATTGGCAAATAAACTTTTAGGGAAACTGCCTGAATACTTAAAAGTTAAAACTTACAATGTTAGTGTTAAAAAAGATGATAAACTTAAAACGACCGCAGACGTAACTTTTATGATAGATAATAAGGAAATATTTTGCTCTGGAGAAGGTAACGGACCTGTTAATGCTTTAGACAATGCAATTAGATCTAATTTTAAGAAAGTAGACAAATATTATAAATATTTTTCTGATTTAAAACTTTTAGACTACAAGGTTAGAATATTAAATACAGGTACAGGCGCAACAACAAGAGTTTTAATAGAAAGTACAGACAAAACAGGTAAAAGTTGGTTTACAATTGGAGTTTCTCAAAATATTATCGAAGCTTCATTTAAAGCTCTAATCGATAGCCTTGAATATAAGTTATTTAAAGAAAAAGCTCCTGCTAACATAAATGAGTAAAAATTTTACCTGTGTACTAGTGAAGCCACAACTAGGTGAAAATATTGGAGCTACAGCTAGAGTTCTTAAAAATTTTGGTTTTTCAAAACTTATTTTGATTAATCCTCGAGATGGGTGGCCTAATAAAAAAGCAGAGTCTACTTCAAGTGGCGCTATCGACATAATCAAAAAAACTAAAATATTTGATGACACAAAAAAAGCTTTAGGAGAATACAATCTTGTTTTTTCTTTCAGTGCCCGAAAAAGAAGCCTAGAAAAAAAACATCTAAAATTTAAAGAATTTCTAAATATTGTAAAAAGAAAAAGAAAAGCAAAAATCGGATTAGTTTTTGGACCTGAGTCGACGGGACTAACTAATTTAGAGTTATCTCTGACTGATTATATTGTAAGTATTCCCACATCAAAATTTAATTCAATTAATCTTTCGCACTCTGTTAATATTGTTTTTTATGAAATTTTTAAAACCTTCTTGAAAGATAAAAGAATTAGCCACAAGAAACTTCTGTCGCTAAAAAAAAGGGATCTTTATTCATTTACTGATTTGCTAATCAAAAATCTCGAGATTAAAAATTTTTTTGAGCCTAAGGAAAAAAAAAGATCAATGGTTTTGAATATCAATAATCTTTTTAATAAACTTCAAATTAACGATAAGGAATTGAGGATTTTGGCTAGTATTGTTAGCGCGTTATCAAAAAATAAATTTTAATGTTGAATTGACATTTCTAAAACAAGCCTTATAAAAGCCTAAAATATTATGACAAAACGTTTAAAATCAAAGCATAAAGTTGATAGAAGACTCAAAGCAAACCTTTGGGGCAGACCCAAAAGCCCTTTTAACGTTAGAGCATATCCCCCGGGTCAACACGGACAAAATAAAAAAGGGAAACCGACTGATTACGGAGTTCAACTACAAGCTAAGCAAAAATTAAAATCTTATTACGGAAACATAAACGAAAGACAGTTTAGAAATATTTATAGAAAAGCTTTATCTAAAAGAGGTGATACAACAGAAAATTTAATTGCTCTTTTAGAAAGCAGACTTGATACAGTAATTTATCGAGCTAAATTTGCCCCAACAGTTTTTGCAGCAAGACAACTAATTAATCATGGTCACATAAGGGTGAATAAAAAGAAAGTTAATATTTCAAGCTATGTCGTAAAAAATAAAGATATAATTGAAGTGAGAGAAAAATCAAAAAAGTTAACAGTTATAGATAACACAATTTCAAGTAAAGAAAGAGACGTACCTGAATACATAAAGCAAGATGGAAAAAATAAATCTATTCAACTAATAAGAATACCTAAATTTGCCGAAGTACCTTATCCTGTAATAATGGAACCAAATTTAGTTATTGAATACTATTCAAGATAATTAGATAATTTTTTTTTCTTGTAAAAGATTTTTTAATTCACCTTTTTCAAACATTTCTTTGACGATATCACAACCACCAATAAACTCTCCCTCAACATATAACTGAGGAATAGTTGGCCAGTCACTGAAATCTTTTATTCCTTGCCTTAAACTATCACTTTCTAAAACATTAACTCCTAAAAAATTTACGCCTAAATGTTTAAGAACATTTGAAACAGCCATAGAAAATCCGCATTGAGGGGATTCTGGAGTACCCTTCATGAACAAACAAACCTTATTATCTTTTATAAGTTTAGAAATTTTTTCTTTTACTTCCATTATTTAGCCTCTGTTACAATTGATAGAGCGTGCAATTCATTGCCCATTTTACCTTTTAGGGATTTGTATACAAGTTTATGTTGCTCTATTTTTGATAAGTTAGTGAATAATTTCGAACTTATTTTAGCAGAATAGTGGTTATTATCTCCCATAAGATCTTTTATCTCAATGGATGCGTCTGGAATACTATCTTTAATTAATTTTTTTATTTCTTCAACGGGTAACGGCATTAATAGTTGTTATACCATTTGTTATTAACTTTAAATAGGTCATTAATGTCCAATTTCATTTCGCCGCTAATTTCAAAATTATTCTTTTGGGTTTTACCTATTATTTCATAAAATATGTTATTTTCCTTCAATATTTTTTCTACACTTTTTAAATTTTTCGGATTAACTTCTAAAACATATCTACCTTGATCTTCACCAAAGAAATACTCAGCCATACTAGCTAATTTCCTAGGTTTATTAATTATTACACCTAATCGAGATCCCATTGCCATCTCGCTTAAGGCTATAATTAAACCACCACTTGAAACATCATGTGAAGACTCAACTAATCTCTTTTTGATTAAGTTATAAACACCCTCACCATTATTTTTTTCATTTTGTAAATTTATTTCTGGAGGACCACCGTCTATAATAGAATAATTTTCTCTCAAAAAACAACTTTGACCTAAATGACCTAAAGTTTTACCAACTAAAATTATATAGTTATCTATATCTTTAAAATTAAGACCAATAGGTTTGGATAACTTATCTATTATTCCAACCCCTCCTATAACAGGAGTCGGAGCAATATTTTTTTTGTTAGTTCCGTTATAAAAAGACACATTTCCGGATACCACTGGATATTTCAAAAATTCACAAGCTTCTTTAATACCCTCTAAACATTCAGCGAACTGACCCATTATTTCTTTATTTTCTGGATTTCCGAAATTTAAACAATTAGTTATTGCTAGTGGTTTAGCACCCACAGAAATTAGGTTTCTCCAATTTTCTGACACCACTTGTTTACCGCCAGTTTTAGGATGAGATTTACAATAGTTTGCTGAAGAATCCACCGATACTGCAATAGCTTTATTCTTATTATGTATTCTAATTATAGCAGCGTCAGACCCAGATCTTTGCATTGTGTCACACATAACCATTTGATCATATTGATTAGTTATCCAGTTTTTATTTGAATGATTAGGGCAAGATAAAATTTTAATTAAAGCGTCTTCAGTGCTTATTTTTTTTAAATCTTTAATCTTAATCTTATTTTTAGACAGTCTTTTTTTAACCCATTCACGTTTATAAACAGGTGCATTTGAAGCTAAAGCTTCAATCGGTATCTCGCCTACAATTTCGTTACTGAATTTTAAAGTTAGTCTATTATTTTTTGTTGTTTTTCCGATTACAAAAAAATCTAAATCCCACTTATTAAATATCTTTTTTGCTTTTTCCTCTTTACCGTCCTCAAGTATAATGAGCATTCTTTCTTGACTTTCAGACAACATAATTTCATAGGGCGTCATGTTTTCTTCTCGACACGGAACTTTATCTAATTCCAATTCTATACCAAGTGAGCCTTTAGAGGCCATTTCAACGCTTGATGATGTTAATCCCGCTGCACCCATATCTTGTATTGAAATTATTGAATTATCTTTCATTAATTCTAAGCAAGCTTCCATTAATAATTTTTCAGTAAAAGGATCTCCAACTTGTACTGTGGGTTTTTTATCTTCAGAGTTTTCATCAAATTCTGCAGAGGCCATTGATGCCCCATGAATTCCATCTCTACCAGTTTTTGAACCAACGTAAACTACAGATTTATTTAAACCTTTTGCCTTTGAGTAAAAAATTTTATTTTTTTTGACATGCCCAACAGCCATTGCATTAACGAGTATATTTTCATTATAAGTCTTATCAAATTTTGTTTCTCCAGCCACAGTTGGTATTCCAATGCAATTACCGTACCCACCAATTCCAGAAACCACGCCGTTTAATAAACTTTTAGTTTTTGGATGATCAGGTGAACCAAAGTGTATAGAATTTAAGAGCGCAATAGGCCTTGCACCCATTGTAAAAACGTCTCTTAAAATACCTCCTACTCCAGTAGCAGCTCCTTGATAAGGCTCAATATAAGATGGATGATTATGGCTTTCAATTTTAAAAACAATTGCGTCCTCATCACCAATATCAATAATTCCTGCGTTTTCACCTGGACCCTGAATAACTTGATTACCTTTGGTTGGAAGTTTTTTTAAGTGTATCTTTGACGATTTATAAGAGCAGTGTTCATTCCACATAGCTGAAAAAATTCCAAGTTCTAATAAATTTGGTTTTCTTTTAAGCAATTTTTCAATATTCTTATATTCCTCAATTTTTAAACCATGATTTTCTATTATTTGGTTTGTAATATTCATAACATCAATTTAATAAACTAGAAAATAAATTTACCCCATCTGAATTTGATATTAAATCATCAACCATTCTTTCAGGATGTGGCATCATTCCTAAAATATTTTTTTTTAAATTATAGATGCCTGCAATATTTTCTGCTGATCCATTAGGATTGGAGAAAGAGTTAACGTCTCCTTTTTCATCACAATATTTAAATGCGACTAAATTTTGGTCGTTTAATTCTTTTAAATGTTCATTGCTTGAAAAGTAGTTTCCTTCGTTGTGGGCGATATTAAGTTTGATAACTTGGTTTTTTTTATATTTATTTGTAAAATTTGTATCATTGTTCGTAACTTTTAAACAAACATCTTTATTAATAAATTTTAATTTTTTATTTCTTAACAAAGTACCTTTTAACAAACCTGTTTCAGTCAAAATTTGAAATCCATTACAAATTCCTAAAATCAAACATCCGCTTTTAGCTGCTTTCACCACCTCGTCAATTATCAGTGATTTTCCAGCTATTGCTCCAGATCTTAGATAATCACCATAAGAAAAACCACCAGGTATAACGATAAGGTCTGACTTCGGCAACTTTGTCTCTTTGTGCCAAACCATTTCATTTTTAAACTTCATTTTTTTTAAAGCAATCTCGATATCTCTATCGCAATTTGAACCAGGGAAAACTATTACTGATGATCTCATGCTATTACTTGTATTTCGTAATTTTCAATAATTAAATTGACTAAAAGTATTTTACACATTTCATCAACTTTTTTTCTTGCGACTTTCTCATCCTTTTCATCAATTTCGATTTCAAAATATTTTCCTTGTCTCAAGCTTATTAGTTTGCTAATTCCTAAGTTTTGTAAGGTATTCCGAACAACTTTGCCTTGAGGATCAAGCACATCTTTTTTCAAAGTGACTGTAATTGACAATTTCAATTTATTTCTTCTTAAACTTTACAGAAGTTGGTTTTCCAAATTTAACTTTTTTAATATTAGTTTCCTCTGGCATTATCTTTAATCTTCTTGCAACTTCTTGGTAGCCCTGAATTATATTTCCTAAATCTTTTCTAAAGCGATCCTTATCTAGTTTTTTCTCAGTTTGAGAGTCCCATAATCTACATGTGTCGGGACTTATTTCATCAGCCAAAACAATTTCTTTTTCTGTTTTATCTTTATTCCAGATTTTACCAAACTCAATTTTAAAATCTATTAATTTTATATTTACGGCCCTAAACAACCCAAGTAATAAATCGTTAATTCTAAGAGTTGTACGATTTATATTTTTTAAATCTTGCTCAGATAACCATTCAAAAGAGATTATATGCTCTGAAGAAATAATCGGGTCACCTAATTCGTCATTTTTTAGACAGTATTCAAGTAATGGTGCTTTTAAAATTGTACCTTCGTGTATTCCGAGTCTTTTAGACAAAGAACCGGTAGCTACGTTTCTAACAATAAACTCTATTGGAATAATTTCCGCCTTCTTTATTAGTTGTTCTCTCATATTCAGTCTTTTGACTAAATGAGTTTTAATCCCTAATTGACTTAAATTTTTAAAAATGTATTCAGATATTCTGTTATTTATAACCCCTTTACCTTCTACATTAGCTTTTTTTAAATTATTAAATGCGGTGGCGTCATCTTTAAAGTGTTGAATTATCAAGTCTTTATCATTAGTTTCGTATATTATCTTAGCCTTACCTTCGTATAGTTTTTTACCTTTATTCATAATTTATTTCAAACATCGTTTGAAAATAACATTTATTCTCTTAGTATGGAATTTTAAATCGAATAATTTTTTTAATTTATTAACAGGTATTTTGCTTAAAATTTTTGTCTCATTTATAATATTATCATAAAGCGGTGTATTAGTTTTCCAAGAATTAAGTGCTATTTTTTGCACTAGCGAGTACGCTTTTTCTCTACTAAATCCAACATTAGTTAATTCTAGTAAAATTCTTTGTGAAAAAAAAAGTCCATTAGTTAAATCTAAATTTTTTTTCATATTTTTTGGATAAATGTTTAAATTTTTTATAAGACTATTAAGTCTATCCAAGGCAAAATCTAAAGTTATAGTGCTATCTGGCCCTATATTTCTCTCTACGGCGGAATGCGAAATATCTCTTTCGTGCCACAATACAACGTTTTCTAATGCAGGAAAAACATACGATCTAATTAATCTAGATAGACCTGTTAAGTTCTCACTTAAGATTGGATTTTTCTTATGAGGCATTGCCGAAGATCCTTTTTGCTGTTGTCCAAAAAACTCTTCTACTTCATGCACTTCTGTTCTCTGAAGATGCCTTATCTCAACCGCCACTCTTTCGACAGAACTTGCAATTATTCCAAGAACTGAAAAAAAATAAGCGTGTCTATCTCTAGGGATAATTTGTGTTGATACGGGTTCAATCCTTAATTTTAATTTTTTTGCCACGTATTTTTCAACTCTTGGATCAACATTTGCAAAAGTTCCAACCGCTCCTGAGATAGCACAGGTAGAAATTTCATCAATAGCTTTTAAAAGTCTTTTTTTATTTCTGGAAAACTCCTGATAATAACTTAACATCTTTAAACCAAAAGTTATAGGTTCAGCATGAATACCATGACTTCGGCCTATACAAATAGTATACTTATGTTTTAAAGCTTGTTTTTTAAAAGATTTTAAAAGAGCATCCAAGTCTTTTAACAAAATTTCACCTGACTCTTTTAACTGTAGATTATAACAAGTATCTAGTATGTCTGAAGAAGTCATACCTTTATGTAAATGTCTGCCATCACTTCCAACTCTTTCATTTATAGAAGTTAAAAAGGCTATAACATCATGTTTTACTTTATTTTCAATGAATGAGATTCTTTCAACATTAATTTTTGCTTTTGATTTTATTTTTTTTGAGACACCCCTTGGTACTGAACCGATCTTTTCCATGGCCTCACAAGCTGCAAGCTCAATTTTTAACCAATTATTATATTTATTATGATCTTCCCAAATTTTTTTAATTTCTTTTCTGGAGTATCTATTAATCATTTATTCAGTAAAAAATTTTTATCAGTTTCTGATAGAGTAAAAATTTCATAGCCATCTTTTTTTATACCAACAGTATGTTCAAATTGTGCTGATAAAGATTTATCACGAGTAACAGCTGTCCAGCCATCTTTTAATACTTTAGTTTCAAATTTTCCCTCATTTATCATTGGTTCAATCGTAAAAATCATTCCTTCCTCCAAAAGCTGTCCCGAACCTTTGCTTCCATAATGTAAAATATTTGGAGGATTATGAAAATTTTTACCAATTCCGTGTCCACAAAAATCCTTTACGACAGAAAAACCTTCAGACTCAACATGATTTTGAATTGTGTATCCTATATCACCTAAATTTATGCCAGCTTTTAAAATTTTTATTGATTTCATAAGTGAAATGTAAGTAGCTTCTACCAACCTTTTTGCTTTTGTAGAGCATTCTCCAACCAAAAACATTTTACTAGTATCTCCATGCCAACCGTCTTTTATTGCAGTTAAGTCTACATTTAAAATATCGCCCTCTCTTAGAATTTTTTCTGAGGGAATTCCATGACAAACAACATGATTTACAGATGTGCAGCATGATTTTGGAAAACCCCGGTAATACAATGGAGCTGAAAACGCTTTATTATCGTTAAGATAATTGTAACAAAAAAGGTCAATCTCGTTTGTTGTTATGCCGGGCTTTATTATTTTTGATAATTCATCAAGAGCGTTTGAAGCAATTTTTCCGGCTGTTTTAGTTTCTTGAAAACCAACTAAGTTTTTTTTAATCATTATTAAGAAATTTTATATTATTATTTATCTTTATTCCTTTCTGTGAAAATTTACAATTATAACAAATAACTTTTAAGTTTTTTTTTTAATGAATATGTCAATAACTTAGAATAATAAGGATCTAAATCTTTTGCTATAGAGATTTTTTTACAATCTTCTCTTTGTGCAATAAAAACTAAACAAACTTTATATCCTTTCTTTGCAGCCTCGGTTAACTCTTTAATGTGCTTTGCCCCCCTTGAAGTCACACTATCTGGAAATTCTGCCAAATTCTTCTTTCTTGATAATGTTACATTTTTTACTTCAATCAAATAATCTGAATTTCTAAATTTTACTAAAAAATCGAATCTAGTGTGTTTATTATATTTGAATTCTCTAATTATTTCCTTTTTACCTCTCAGAAAATTTACTTTATTGTTTTTTAATGCCTCATAAAATATCTTATTTGTAATATGAGTGTTAACACCAACCTTATTACCTCTCTGCTCAATTATTTGAAGTGTGAACTTCAATTTTCTTTCAGGATTATTATTTTTACTTATCCAAACCCTATTACCCTTGTCTAATAAACCCATCATTGAACCAGTATTAGGACAATGACACACTACGATTTTGTTATTTATTCTAACATCTGTAAAAAATCGTTTATATCTTTTTACAAAACTTCCTGATATTAATTCACTTTCAAAATCCATATAAGCGTTAATATGAAGAAAAAAATTAAAAAAGTAAATGCAGCCATACTAATAATTGGTAATGAAATTTTATCAGGCAGGACACAAGATAAAAACGTTTCCTTCATCTCTAATTGGCTCAATGAAAAATGTGGTATTAATGTTGCGGAAGTTAGAGTAATTCCTGATATAGAAAAAAAAATCATTATCACAACTTTAGAGCTATCCAAAAAATTTCATTATGTTTTTACAACAGGCGGTATTGGCCCAACCCATGATGATATTACTGCAAAATCTATTTCAAAAGCTTTTAAAACAAAATATGAATTTCATAAGGAAGCATATAAAATACTTGAGAAGTACTATGGAAAAGAACACTTTAATGATGGAAGAAAAAAGATGGCTAAAATGCCAAGAGGGTCAAAATTGATTTATAATCCATCCAGCGCTGCACCTGGTTTTAAAATTAAAAATGTATTTTGTTTTCCTGGAGTTCCTTCAATTTTAAATTCAATGATTGAAAATTCGAAAAAATTTTTATCTAAGGGAGCTAGAACATTTAGTAAAACACTAAATCTATTAACAGTAGAAAGTAATATTTCTAAGGAACTTGGAGTTATTCAAAAAAAATTTTCTAATAAAGTTGAAATAGGAAGCTATCCATTCTTTAGAGTAGGTAAAATTGGTGTCTCTGTTGTGATTAGGTCTAAAAATATAAATCAAATTAATTTATCAATAAATGCCGTGAAAAAGTTCACAAAGAAGAAGAAAATAAAGTTTTTTAATTATTGATATTTTTTAAAACATCTTCCACAGTTAATTTTGTAATATCATTGCTATCATAGATTAACTTGCTATCAATAATCTTTATTTTATCGTGTTTTGGTGCAAATTTTAGAGAACTAGTTGGTCCAAACAAAACAATCATTGGTGTTTTAGATAAACTTATCATGTGCATTACGCCGTTATCAATTGTAATAGAATTATTTAGTCTTGTCGCTAATGCAGTAACCATTAATGGGGTAGGATCTTTAATTTGTTCTTCCGGAAAAATAGCTTGAGGAACCTCATTTTTAATTTTATTTATCAAGTCTGCATACTTATTTTCAATGAAAAAAACAGGTTTATCGTTATTTAGCAAAATTTTTTTTGCAAGTGAAATAAAATTTGCTAAAGGCCAACTTTTTTTTCGATACAGGTTACCTTGAGTTAAAGAAAAACCTACATAGTTATTATCAGGTAAAATCTCTTCCGCAATTTTCATATAATTTTTTGGTATACTTTTTAAATTAAAATCAATTTTCTTTATTTTTTCACCTGTATATAAACTTAAATTTGCTATTGTATTTTCGACAAAATTTTTTGAGGTATTAAATTTAATATCTTTATTTTTAGAAAAATAAAAATTAAAAGTGGATGAAAAAAATAACGAGTGTGGTATCTGTTTTAAGATTAAAGTATTCCTAATCTTAGATTGTAAATCAATTATAAGATCAAATTTCGTTAATTTCTGATTTTTTAAATAAAGATAATGCCACCATCTAAATCCAAAATATTTTAAATTGATTTTTAATTCTTCTAAATTTAAGTTAAAATCTTTAAGTTTACCTGCAAAGTGATTGGTATGTGACGTCAAATAATAAATTTCAGAGTTAGAATAATGATTTTTTATACTTAAAATTATAGGAATTAGCTGAATTGAGTCGCCTAAACCGCCACCTGAATTATATAAAAGAATTTTCTTCACCAATAATATATAGTTTTATATATCCATTTTATGATAAAAAAAATTTTTTTATTTTCAATATTAACATTAGTTTTAGTGGAGTTTTTTTCTTTTGCTGCCTCTAAATTCAATTTATTAATAGTTAATAATGATCCAGACTACATTTATAGCTATGGTAATAAATGGAGAACCGAGACTACTGCCTGGGGATCATGGCATAAACCTAATTTCAAGGATCGTCATGAAAGCAGATGTTTTTCTGTAGATTATAAATCAAATAATATTGGTGCAAGAGATAACGAAAATTATCAAGAAGAAAAAAAATCAAATTCAATTATCCTTTTAGGTGATAGTTTTGCAGAAGGTTTTGGGGTAAATTTTGATGATACATTTCATCAACAATTAGAAAAAAAAATTGACAAAAATATTTTAAACTTTGGTTCAGCCGGGCATTTTGGTCCGTTACAGTCTCACATAATTTATGAGAAATTAGCAAAAAAATACAATCATGATGAAATAATTTTTATGTTTTTTCCCCACAATGATTTTTTAGATAATAATTGGGATTACTGGAAAAGAAAAGTTAGAAAATTTAGAAATAGACCGTATTTGATCGAAAATGAAAAAAATAATGAGTACGAAATATTTTACCCATCTACAGATAATAATGTTAGTTTATTTTTACGAGATTTCATATTTAATGATTTTAAAAATTTTTTAATAAAGTATACCTATACATCTAACACCTTGAGGACCATCAACTTCCTTTATCAAAGTTATTTTTTTAAAGACTCAAAAAATGAAATTGGTGAGTTGTCTTATTTTTATGAAGACATAAAATCAATTAAATCAAGCTTATATTCAATAAATAATATTTTTGAACAATCAGATGAAATAAAAAAAAAACATTAATAATAATACCCACTATCAATGATTTGAATAAAATAGAAAAAGGAGAGGATTACAAAAAAAGTTTTTGGTTTAAAGAAATTAAGTCAATAACAAAAAATACCTCAACACAATTAATTGATTTGGCAGACTATGTAAATTCAGAAAATTACTCAAAAATGATATATGAATGTGATTTTCACTGGAACCCAAAGGGTCATTCATTCATAGCTAATTTAATATTTGAAAAAATATATAATTAATATAATTTAACCTAAATTTTAACTTCGCAAATATGAACTTTTTAATTTTAGATATATATCCTAATGATGACTGGAGACTTGTAAAAGATACTGCTGGAGGTTATGGGACAGGAAATGATTTTGGTAACAGTATTTTTTCGAAGGCAGTAAATTTCTTTGTATCAAAAATGATAAGCATGCCACCAATGTACGCTCTATACATACATTCAATTATGAAAGAAAAAGGATTTAATATCGATTATGAAAGAGATGTAAATAATATTGAACTCATAGAAAAAGCAGATTTCATAATTATGACCTCATCGATAATATCCCACGAAACTGAAATAAAATTTTTAAACTCTGACTTAGCTAAAAAGAAAAAAATCTTTGTCGCGGGAATATTTGGAAACGTTTTTAAGTCAAAATATGAATTTAAAAACACTTTTGTAATACCTGGCGAGCCTGAGAATTTTTTTTTAGGCTTGGATAATGATAAGGATAAAATTGATATTTTTTTTGATGGCAGCAAATTGAATTTTCAAAATAATTTTGTTGAAAATTTAGATGAATTACCTTTTCCAGACTGGAATTATTATTTAAAAAAATATCCTTTAAAGAATAACTTTTTAGGATACAACAGAAAAAACGCGATACCTATTTTAGCTTCAAGAGGCTGCCCTTATTCATGTTTTAATTATTGCACTTACCCACTCCAACAAGGCAGAAAAGTTAGATATAGATCAGCCGCTAATGTAGTGAAGGAAATAAAACAAAACATTGAAATTAATAAAACAAATAAGTTCGTTTTCAGAGATCCAGTATTCTCTATTAATAGAAAGTATACTGTAGAGTTATGTCAAGAAATAATTAAAGAAAACTTAAATATAGAATTTTTAATAGAAACTCATCTTAAAAATTTAGATGATGAATTAATATTACTACTTAAAAAAGCAGGATTAAAACTTGTTTACGTAGGAATAGAGTCCTCAAGTCCAGATGTATTAAAAGGAGTAAAAAGATTCACGATTGATAATGATCAGCAACACCAAAAAATCAAAAAATTAGTTGAGCAAAATATTGTAGTTAAGTCCATGTTTATGTTTGGTCAACCCGATGACAATGAGGAGACAATTAAGGAAACAATAGATTACTCTTTGAGTCTACCAAATCAGTTAGTTCAATACAGTGTTTTTACTCCGTACCCGGGAACTCCTATATATAAAATGTATGAAGATAAAATTATTGAAAAAAAATATGAGAAATTTAATCAGTATAATTTAGTTTATAAACATAAAAATTTGGAAAATTCAGACATTATTAAACTAAAAAATTATGGTTACCAGAAGTTTTATTCTAATTTTAAAAATCTAAAAACTGTACTTAAATCCTTTTCAAGTTTATTAAGATAAAGAAGTGAGAAAAAAAATATTTTTATTATTATCTCTTTTTTTAATAGTATTTTTTTGTTCATTCATTTGGAAATATATCTCACTACCTTACTACAACCCTAGGGATGTTGTGGGTTTTTTACCAAGCCAAAATATTAATTATTTAAATGATACATTGCGTTACTCATTTTTCGTCATAATACCATTAACTTATCTTTTTTTTTATACAAAAATTGTTTTTCCAAAAAAACTGAGTGGTATTAAAACTTTTTTTTCTTTAAAAAAAGAAAAAAGAAATAGTTTTGATTTTAAAGATATTAGGTACATATTCATTTTTTTTACTTTTTTAATTTTTATTAATTTTTTTTCTGCAAAGCTACCTAACATATACTTAGATAATTTCCATTATGGAGACTATTTAACACCAGGATTTAATGTAATTTCAAAAGAAAATTTTTGGCAATCTTCTTTAACTATTCATGGCGGAGTTGATTTTTTTTATACTATTTTGTCATGGAAAATTTTTGGCGTCCAATCGATTGGCTCTCTCAAGTTTTTTTATCACTCATTAAATATATTAGTAAAATTACTCTCAATTTTTTTTATATTTAGGTTATCTCAATTTGGGAATTTAGATAAAAATAGCAAGATATTACTATTTGCATTATTAAGCTTAATAACTCTTACCCTAAGTGGATTTAATGAGCAGGAAAATCCACTTAATCACAGAGATTTATTTGTTTTAGTTTATTTAATTTTTTTAGTTCAATTTTTTAAAAGAGAATATTATCAAAGTAGTGTTATTGCACTTGGTTTGTTACCATCTATAGCTCTAATTTTTTATTTTGATAGCGGAATGTATTTGTATTTTGCTAACTTTGTTCTTTTAATTTACCTATTTATTTCTAAACAATTTAAGATAATCAAAAAAATAATATTTTTAAAAATACTATTTTGGTTATTTTTTATTCTAATTTTCGGTTTAAAGGAATTGTCTGCTTTTTTTCAAAATTTGATTTTAATAGTCCAAAACGTTGACATTCTTCATGGTTTGGAATTTCCAAGACCCTTCTTTTCATTAGGTGAAGATCCAGACTCAGCTAGAGCAACTAGATCGTTAACTTTGCAATTAATCGCGGGATTATTTATTTTTTATGTATCTTTAATGAAAAATAATGAGTTTAAAAATAGCGAAAAAATCTTTTTTTTAATGTTTTTTTTTATTGCTTTTATTACTTATAAAAATGCCCTAGGTAGATCGGACACCGATCACATTAAACTTTCTAGTGATTGGCAAATCATTATTACAAGTTATTTTTTAATCTATCTTTTTATCAATGCAATAATTAAGACAAACTTAAAAAAGATTAATCAAAATAAGCTTAAAACTTTTATTCTAATTATCATTTTTATCGTTAATATTAACTCTATTAACATCAAAAATATTAAAGATTTTAAAACTGAAAGCTCCAACTTAATTTACTCAAAGGATGAGAAGTTTCTTAAAAACTCAACTAAAAATCTGATTAACTTTTTTAACTCTAGTAAAGTTAAAGTAAACTGCATACAAAATTTTACAACAGATCTTTCTTTACCATATTTAACAAAGCTACCCTCATGTAATAAATATTTTGCTTCGTGGTTAATAAGTGATAAAAAAAATCAGGAAAAATATATAAAAGGGTTAGAAAATAAAAATATCCAACTGATCGTTTATGAGGCACCATCGATTAAGATTGATAATTTATCTACTTCATCAAGATTAAAAAAAGCCAATAGATTCATAATAGAAAACTTCAAGGAAGTGCACAACCGCGATGGCTATGTAATTCTAGAGAGAAGACGCTAAAAAATTTATTTTTGCCAAACTTATTAATTGATGTATATATATGCAGAAAGCCCTCGTGGTGAAATTGGTAGACACAAAGGACTTAAAACCCTAGGGATACAGTAAGATTAGAGTCTCAGACAGTCTCAGG
>MDTG01424683.1_pt1 | contig 47818 bp, 38 predicted proteins | sample 811421 | NCBI WGS metagenome assembly MDTG01 (sample SAMN05326645, study PRJNA326480) | marine metagenome | isolation source: seawater | place: Pacific Ocean: South East | collected 2011 | reverse complement strand
TCAGGGTCGCCCACACCTCGCGCTTGCGCTTCACGAGCGTCGCGGCGCGACCCGCCAGCGCCCGCTCGCGCTCGAGCAGCCCCTCGAGGCGCTCGCGCTGCTCGCTCAGCTCCTGGTGCTGGCTGATGGTCGGCTCGATCACCTGGGTGAAGAGCAGGCCGCCTCCGATGACGACGCCCGTGATCAGCGCCAGCCGCTTCTCGCGCTGGTTCATGGCTGACCTCCGGGGATCACGAGCCGGACCTGCCCGGCGAACTCCACGCCGCGCGACTTCTTGTTCTTGGGCAGCGAGACCTGCTCGATGCTCGCGGCGCGCACCAGGGGGTCCTGCTCGAGGCGCGAGAAGAAGGTCTCCACGTTGGACCAGCTCTTGGCGCGCCCGCGCAGCCCGAGCCCGCGCCCGTGGCTCCAGCGGAGCTCGGTCAGGTAGGCCTCGTCCTCGCCCGGCAGCGCGGCGGTCACCGCCAGCAGCGCCTCGAGCTCGCGCCCCTTGTGGGCGTCCCAGCCGCGGATCGAGCGCAGCTCCTCCTGGAGCGCCTTGACCCGCTGGACGCTGGGTCCGAGGGCCTCGCTCTCCGCCTCCAGCTCGGCGATCGCCGTCTCCTGCGCCTCGAGGTAGACCCGCCCGCCGATCAGGCCGACCACCAGCAGCACGCCCCCGACCAGGGTCCCGCTCACGTTGCGGCGCCGGGTGGTGCGCGCCGCGTTGAAGCGCGCCCGGTGCGCCAGGTCCAGGTAGGGGATCTCGGCGCGGACCGGCTCGATCAAGCCGGCCGCGATGACGAGGCGCGCCGCGCGCGCGCGATCCGCTTCGCCCTCGATCTGGATCGCCTCGACCGGCGCGCCGACGCGCTCGGCCAGGGCGGCGTGCAAGGTCGCGTCCTCGGCCCCGCCGCCCGCGAGCAGGACCCGCGCCGGGGCCCGCTCGTGTTCGTCGTCGCCCGCCTCCGTGCGCGCGGCGACCAGCGAGCGCGCGACCTCCTGGGGGAGGCGCTCCTGCCAGCCCTGCGTGCCCAGCCCGACCGAGGCGCTGCGGCTGTAGAGCAGGCGCCCCTCGTTGATCAGGAGCACGTCGCTGGTCGCGTGACCCACGTCGACCAGGAGCACCTCGCCAGCCTCGGCGGGGACGAGGCGCGCGGCGGCCTGGCTGCTGACCTCGAGGCGACCGACCCGCAGCGCGGCGCGCGTCAGGATCGTGCGCAGCTCGTCGAGGGTCGACTCCTTGACCGCGGCCAGGACGTAGCGCTTGCCGCCCGCGCCGTCGGGGCCGAGCTCGGCCCAGGTGAGCGAGAGCTCGCTCAGCTCGAAGGGGATCGCCTTGGCGGCCTGAAAGCGAAGCAGCTGCGGCAGCTCCTCGGGGCCGACGTCGGGCAGCGTCAGCGACTTGACGACGGCCCAGGCGCGGGGCACGGCGACGTGCACCTCGGCGCCCGGCTTGACGCCCAGCTCGTCGCGGGCGGCTTCGAGGGCCGCGACGAGCGCGTCCTCGCGGGCGTCGCCCGAGAGCGCCGGGTCGACCGGCTGCTCGGCGCAGACCAGACCGCGCTTGGTGCGGCGCGCGAGCTTGACGCCCGCCCGACCGAGGTCCAACCCTAGGGTCACGGAAGCTCCTCCCCCCGCTCCTCGGGGAGCGGGAAGCCCAGCGGGGTCAGGTCGCGCCACAGCAGGACGCGGACCGGCACGAAGTTGCGGTCGATCAGGACCTCGACCCGGCGGAAGCGGGGGCGGTCGTTGAGCAGGGCCACGGCGTGGACCGTGAACTGGTCCGAGCGCGTGGTGACGCGGTCGACGACCGTGGCGAACTCGGCCGGCTCGAGCACGTTGAGCAGCCAGGCCGGACTCGAGAGGTCCTGGTCGGGCTGGAGGCGCGCCTCGAGGATCGCGTCGACCTGCTCCGCCTCGAGCTCGAGCCCGAGCAGCAGCTCCCGCGGACAGGTGTTGACGTTGATCCGGCCTGGGAGCAGGTCTCCTTCTGCCACGGTGACCACGTCGAGCAGGATCGCGACCTGGGCCGGGTCGAACTGGCCGCTGCGGAGCACGATCTCGCCCAGGCCCTGGACCTGGTTGCTGCGCTGGCGCGTCTCGGCGATCGCCTGGGCGTATTGCGGGCTGGCGCCCGCGCTGGTCAGGGCCTGGCTGAGGGCCTGCGCCTCGGTCGAGCCCCAGGGCAAGCGCGCGCTGCCGTCAGCGCGGCGGTTCAGGTCGCGCGAGAACACGGTCAGGTAGTCGATCAGGCCGCGGTCGAGCTCGCCGTCGGCGTCGTCGGGCGGGAAGGAGCCGTCGCCGTCGTCCTCGCCCGGATCGAGCAGGCCGTTGCGGTTGTGGTCCTCGCCGTAGAGCATCTGGGCGTCGACTCCGCGCACCCGCAGCAGCTCTTCGATCGAGTCGAAGGGGCCGTTCTTGGGCTGGTAGGGCGGGTCGAGCGTGCCGTAGTAGCCGGCCTCGGCGCCCTGGTCGCGCTGGTCGTCGTCTTCGTCGCGCCAATCGAGGATCCCGTGCACGGCCTCCTGGGTGATCCCGGGCAAGGCCAGCAGCTGCTGCTCGGTCGCGGCGTTGAGGTCGAGCTTGCTCGCCTCGTCGCGGACCCCGTAGCGCAGCTCGCGCCCGTCGCCTGGGTCGGGCGAGGGCAGGAGCAGCCACACCCGCCCCTCGCCGAGCTCCATCCCGGCGAAGTTGGCCTCGTCGTCGCGCCAGGGCGAGAAGAGCGAGTCGCCCGGGTCCTGCTCGGCGCGGACCTCGGCCATCGCCCGCTCGATCGCGCCGTCGATCAGCCCGCGCAGCTTGACATCGTCGGCCCGCTCGACCGCGAGCGCGATCTCGACCCGCGCGTCGCGCGCCAGGGTCAGCGCCATCGCGGTCACCGCGACCAGGATCAGGGTCACGAGGATCAAGACGATCCCGCGCTCGCGACCCTCGCTCGGCTGCGTAGCCATCACTGCCCGGCCTCCGGGAGCTGGCTCAGCCGACCGGTCAGGGCGGCGACCTCGAGCCGGTAGGAGAGGAGCTCGCCCTGATCGACGAGGACCAGCTCGACCACGGTCGAGGTGGGGAGGGTGTCGCTGCCCGCCGAGTCCCAGGTGTCCTGCCACTCCTGGCCGTCGAAGAAGCGCAGGTTCATGGCCACGACCTGGGGCGCGATCTCCTCGGGTAGGTCGGGCTCGACGCCCGCGGCGAGGTCGCGGACCCGCGCCACGCGACGGATCAGGCCGCGCTCGACCGTCTCGGGGTCGTCGTCGATCTCGTAGACCACCTCCCACAGGGCGCCCTCGCCCAGGGGGAGCTCCTGGCCGAACTCGGCCGCGGGCGGGAGCACCGCGATCGTCAGCCGGTCGCGCTGGTCGATCGGCGCCGGGTCTCCGCCGGGGGTCATGAGCTCGCTGGCCTTGCCGGCCAGGTCCGGCGGGAGCAGCTCCTCGCCGCTGGTGCCCACGGCGTCCTCGCCGATCAGGCCCGAGGCGTAGGTGCCCCCGGGCGGCACGAGCGCGCGCAGGTCGGCGCGCAGGCGCCGCTCGAGCGAGCTGAGCAGGGAGCGCCGGTCGGCGCGCCGGTGCATGCGCCGGCGGGCGTCGGCCTGGGTGCCGAACACCGAGGCGACCGCCAGCGCGACCACGGCCGAGAGGGTGGTCGCGAGCAGCACCTCGAGCAGGGTGAAGGAGCGCGGGAGCCTCACCGGACCCCTCCCGCCTGCGGGTCGACGAACACCCAGCGCACCAGCTCGAAGGTCCGCTCCTGGTTGTAGCGAACCCAGCTGACCCGGACCGTGATCTCGCTCAGGCCCTCGGTCTGAACGTCCTGCGGGTTGTTGACCTCGACCTCGTAGGCCAGGTCGGGCTGGCCGTCGTCGGTGAAGTCGCTGCTCTGGTTCTCGAGGGCCAGCTCCTGCGACTCGAGCCGGGTCATGACCAGCTCGGCGTGGTCGGCGGCGCGGCTGAGGTCGTCCGCGAAGGACTCGGCGCGCACGCTCGCCGCCACCCCGCCGGCCACGATGGCCAGCCCGGCCCCGCAGAGCACGACGGCCACGAGGACCTCGATCAAGGTCAGGCGCCTGGAGCTCAGCCGCATCACTGGGGCACCTCTTCCTCGAGCACGCGCGCCTGGCCCAGGTGCGGGTCGATCACCACGCGGACGGTGTCCTTGCCCGAGAGCGTGAACTCCAGCTCGGCGTCGTCCGCCGTGCCGTCGGGGCGGAAGCGGATCGCCGGCAGCAGCCCGCTGTCCTCGGCCGGCGCCTCGCCTGCGAGGAGCAAGTCGCTCAGGGTCACGTCCTCCGCGAAGGCGATGGGACGCGACCACTCGCTCTCCTCGCGCACGGCCTCCCGCTCGGGGTCGTCGGGGTCGTCGGCCTCCGCCAGAGGGTCGCGCCGGCAGGTCAGCCGCAGCTGCTTGCCCTCGCGGTCGATCACCAGCTCGTAGGCCCGCCCCTCTCCCGCCGCCAGCGCCCGCGCCTTGCGGCTGAGCGAGATCACGGTCCGGGCCTGCGCCTGCAGCCGCTGACCCGCGATCGAGCCAGTCAGGCGCGGAGCGAGCAGCCCGGCGGTGATGCCGATCACGACCATCACGAGCAGGAGCTCGAGCAGGGTGAAGCGGCGCTGGTGGAGGGAGCGGGGCATGAACGCGGTCGTTGGGTGCGAGTTAGCTGGGAGCGAGGGCTAGTTGGAGCTGGTGCCCCAGTTGGTGATGTCGTCCTCGGTGCCCTCGCGGGCGTCCGGCCCCGGCGAGAGCAGGTCGTAGCCGTTGGGGTTCTGGGTCCCGGGCGAGCGGTAGACGTAGTCCTGACCCCAGGGGTCCTTGGGGACCTCGCCCTTGAGGTAGGGGCCCTTCCAGTTCTTGGGCTGGGGCGCGGCGCTCGGCGTCGCGCTCAGCGCCTGGAGGCCCTGGGCGGTGGTGGGGTAGGTCCCGTTGTCGGCCTCGTAGGTGTCGAGGGCCGTGCTGAACAGGGACTTGATTTGGGTCAGGGCGGCCTTCTTGCGCGCGTCTTCGCTGCGACCGGCGAAGCGAGGCACGACGAGGGCGGCCAGGACGGCCAGGATGACCATCACGAGCAGGAGCTCGATCAGGGTGAAGGCGCGAGAGAATGTGCGAATGCGCATGCTTCTCCTCCGCTACTGGATCAGGGAGTTGAGGCTGAACACGGGCAAGAGCGCCGCGAGCACCACGAAGAACACCACGCCGGCGACCCCGACGATCAGGGCCGGCTCGAGCACGGTGATGAACAAACGGAGCGACTCGTCGACCTCTTCGTCGCTGCGCTCGCCGATGCGGTCGAGGACCTCGACGAGCGTGCCGCTCTCCTGCCCGATCTCGACCATCTCGATCATCTGGGGCGGGAAGAGGCGAGTCGCGCGGAGCGGGGTCGCGAGGTTGGCGCCCTCGCGCACGGGCCCCACCACGCCCGCGAGCAGGCGCGAGAACTCGCGGTTGCCCGCGGCCTCGCGCGCGATCTCGAGCGCGCGCAGGATCCCGACCCCGGAGCCGAGCAGGGTCGAGAGGGTGCGCCCGAAGCGGGCGATGCTGGCGTGGGCCACGACCGAGCGCACCAGCGGCAGGCGGAGCAGGAGGGCGTCGAGCTTCTCGCGGCCGGCCTCGGTGCCCAGCAGCCGGTGCAGGCCGAAGAGCAGCGCCGCCGCGCCGAGCAGCCAGGCCCACCAGTAGTTGGTCAGCGCGTCGCCGGTCGTGATCAGGATCCGGGTCGGGAGGGGCAGGGCGCCGCCGAGGTCCTCGTAGATCACCGAGAAGCGGGGCACGACCCAGGTCAGCAGGAAGATGATCGCGCCCCCGCTCAGGCCGCCGAGCAGGACCGGGTAGGTCAGCGCGCCGCGCAGGCGGCGCTTGAGGGCCATCTCGCGCTCGGAGAACACGGCCACGCGCCGGAGCGCGTCGGGGAGGAAGCCGCCCTCCTCGCCGGCGCGCACGATCGAGATCGCGGTGCCGGGCATGAATTCGGGGCGACGCGCCAGGGCGTCCGCCAGCGAGGCGCCTTGGGACACGTCGCGCCGCACGTCCTGGAGCACGATCCGGGCGCGGCGGTCGTCGCGCTTCTCCTTGGCGCCCCAGATCACCTCGTCGTCGCCGGCCCGCTCCTGGCTGACGGCGTCGAGGGCCTGCAAGATCGGCACGCCGGCCTGAGCGAGGTCGGCCAGCTGGCGCGCGAAGCGCGCGGCCGTCTCGGCCCCGATCCGGCCAGCCAGGAGCTCGCCCAGGTCGCGCCCGCCCGAGGTGCTCGGCCCGCTGAGGCCCTTGAACTCGGCGGCCGCGGCCTGCTTGCCTTCTTCGCGCAGCTCGATGGGGAAGAGCCCCATCCGGTCGAGCGAGGCCAGGGCGGCCTTCTCGGTCTCGGCCGGGAGGGTGCCCTCGACCGAGCTCCCGTCCAGACGCCGCGCCTTGTAGAGGTACGTCGCCACGTCAGCTCGCTCGCGTCACCCGGACCACCTCTTCCCAGGTGGTCACGCCGGAGCGCACCAGGCGCAGGCCGTCATCGCGCAGGCCGGGCACGTTCTTCTCGCGCACGTAGTTGCGCATTTGCACGGCCGAGGCCGACTGCGTCGCGAGCTCGCGCACGCCGTCGTCGACGGGGAGCAGCTCGAACACCGGGGTCCGGCCGAAGTAGCCCGACTCGTTGCAGGCCTCGCAGCCCTGGCCGACGCGCAGCTCGGTCAGCTCGCTCAGCCCGAGCTCCTCGAGCGGCTCGCGCTCTTCGGGGAGGGGCGCGCGCGTGATCGCGCAGTGCGGGCAGATCCGCCGCAGCAGGCGCTGGGCGCAGAGGCCCTCGATCGTGGCGGCGACCAGGTAGGGCTCGACGCCCATGTCGACCAGGCGGGCCACCGCGCCGGCGGCGTCGTTGGTGTGGAGGGTCGAGAGCACGAGGTGACCGGTCAGCGCGGCCTGGACCGCGATCTCCGCCGTCTCCTGGTCGCGGATCTCACCGACCATCACCACGTCGGGGTCGTGACGCAGGATGTGCCGCAGGCCGCGGGCGAAGGTCAGGCCGATCTTGTCGCGGACCTGGATCTGGCTGATCCGGTCGAGGCGATACTCGACCGGGTCCTCGATCGTGATCACCTTGCGGGTGTCGCGGTCGATCTGCTGCAGGCCGGTGTAGAGGGTCGTCGACTTACCCGAGCCCGTCGGGCCGGTCACGAGCACGATCCCGTGCGGCGCCGAGAGGAACTTGATGAAGGTCCTGGACTGCGCCTCCGAGAAGCCGATCTCGGTCAGGCCCTTGACGCCCGCCTTCTTGTCGCCGCCGGCGTCGAGGATCCGCAGGGCGAGGCCCTCGCCGTAGAGGGTCGGGATCACCGAGACGCGCACGTCGAGCTCGTGGCCCTGGACCTTGAGCCGGATCCGGCCGTCCTGGGGCAGGCGCTTCTCGGCGATGTCGAGCTGCGCCATGATCTTGACGCGCGACACGATCGCCTGCTGGAAGCGCTTCAGCTCGCGCGGGAGCTTGGCCGGCTGGAGCACGCCGTCGATCCGGTAGCGGACGAGCAGGTCGCGCTCGAGGGGCTCGACGTGGATATCGCTGGCGCGCGCATGGACGGCGTCGAGCAGGAGGCGGTTGACGAACTGGATCAGGGCCGCGTCGTCGTCGGCCTCGAGGTCGCCCTCCTCGTCCACGACGAGGTCGGCGCGCAGCCCTTCGGCGGCGGCCTGGTCGAGGGCGTCGGCGCCCACGCCGTAGTGCTGGGCGATGGCGTCCGCGAGCTGGTCGGTGGCGATCAGGCGCGGCTGGATCTGGAAGCCGGTCAGGAGGCGCAGCTCGTCGAGGGCCTCGACCGCGAAGGGGTCGCTGGTCCCGACGACCAGGGTCCCGTTGTCCCGGGCCAGGGGGAGGAGGTTGCTGCGGAACACGAAGCGAGTCGGGACCGCGTCGAGGGCCTCCTTGGTCGGCTCCTCCTCGCGCAGGTCGCAGAGCGCGACCCCGCTCAGCTCCGCCAGGGCGCCGGCGACGTCGAAGGGCGAAGCGATGCTCAGCCGCACGAGGGCGTCGCCGAGGCGCTCACCCGCTTGCTGCTCGTCTCGCGCGCGGGCCACCTCTTCGAGGGTGACGGCTCCGCGCTCCACCAGGATCTCGCCCAATCGGGACATCGTTTCTCCACGCGACCGGCGCTGGCTCTGCTAGAGCAGAGCAGCGCCGGTTGAGGTTTAGGGTTGGTGCGAGTCGACCACCGTGGACGGAGAATCGCCTCCGAGACGCCGGCCGACCCGCGGCGCTGCACCTACTCGAGGATGTTCAGCGCGACCAGGACCGCCTCCTGCTCGGGGGTCAGGACCTCCGTCAGCTTCGCCTGGGCCTTGGCCAGGGTCGCCTTGTCCTCGTCGCGGGCCTTGCGGTAGGTCGAGAGCAGCGCCGAGAGCTCGGTCTCCGCGGTGGTGTTGCGCACCTTCTCGAGCAGCTCCTTGCGGCGCTTGTCGGCCTCGGTCACGAGCAGCTTGCGGGTCTCGAGCACGCTGTCGAGCATCGGCACCAGCACGGCGGCCTCCTCCTCGTTCAGCTTCAGCAGCTTGAGCGCCTCCTCGCGCAGACGCTTGACGTTCTGCTCGCGCCGCTCCCCGCGGTCGCGGCCGCGACGGCCGAAGCGCTGGCGCATCTCCTCGCGCTGCTTCTTCATCTTCTCGAGCTGCTCGGGGGTCAGGATCTCGGCGAGCTTGCCCTCCATGTCCTTGCGCGTCTTCTCCATCATCTCGCGCATCTTGGTGCGGTCCATGCCCTCCTCGCGCATCTTGCGCCAGGCGTCGCGCATGCCCTCGCGCTGCGAGTTCATCAGCTCGGTCAGCTTCTTGACCTGCTCGTCGTTGAGCCCGAGCGACTCCTTCATCTGCTCCGGGTTCATGAAGCCGCCGAAGCCACCCCGGCCGCCCCGGCCGCCGCGGCCACGCCGACCGCGCTGGCGCTCGCCGTCTTCCTGACGCTCGGTGCCGCGCTCACCGTCCTGGGCCTGAGCCACGTTGCCGAGGGGAAGGACAGCGGCGGTCGCGAGGACCAGGCTGGTGCCAATCATCTTGAGGTTCATGAGGGTCTCCCGATCTTCCTATGGGGGGTGTTTCTGGGGGGTTCGCTGACTGCGTGTCGTGAGCCAGTTGCTTCCTTGGTTCCCGCCCCGGGGAAATCCATCCCGTCGAAGCCTGGCTTGGTCGCGACCCGTATCTAACGCCTTTGGTGAGAGTAGGTTTCGTCCGAAAAAACGTCTCACTCCTCGTTCGATTCGTCTACGTTTACGCGACCGCCGCCCAAATCGTGAGCCTCGCGCTGGTCAGATTCGGGACGGGCGCTATAAACCGTTGAGTAGCAACATGTTGATCAAGCACAAGCCCGACGACTTCGTCGTCTCCGAGTTGATCGAGTTCGAGCCCGCGCAGAAGGGCCCGGTCTCGGTCTACGAGCTGCGCAAGCGCAAGATCGACACCTTCCAGGCGCTGCGGCGGATCGCGGCGCGGAGCAAGCTCCCCCTCGACCGCCTCCACGCCGTGGCGCTCAAGGACCGCCAGGCCGTCACGACCCAGCTGATCTCGGTCGAGGGGCGGCTCGAGACCAACCTCCGGATCTCGGGCATCCAGCTGCGCTACCTGGGCCGCGCCAAGGAGGTCCTCGGCGCCGATGCGCTGCGCGGCAACGCCTTCCAGATCACGGTCCGCGACCTCGGCGAGCGAGACGTCCGCCGCAGCCAGACCGCGCTCGAGGGCGTCGCCGCTCACGGCTTGATCAACTACTTCGACGACCAGCGCTTCGGCTCGCTGAGCGCGGGCCAGGGGATGGTCGGGCGCGACCTGGCCAAGGGCGACTACGAAGCCGCCGTGCGCAAGCTGATCTGCACGATCGGCAAGCGGGACCCGCTCCCCGAGAAGCGCTTCAAGACCCTCGTCAGCAAGTCCTGGGGCGACTGGGACGCGATCAGCCGCAAGTGGGGCACCCGCCGCGGCGCGACCATGATCCAGCACCTGCGGCGCCAACCGACGGACTTCAAGGGCGCCCTGCAGCGCCTGCCCGCCAAGGAGCGGGCGATCCACGTGTTCGCCTACCAGTCGCTGATCTGGAACGAGAGCGTGGCGCGCTATCTGACCCAACAGCTACCGCCGCATCGCCGGATCAGCACCCCCTACGTGGGCGGACGTCACATTTGGCCGATCTCGGCCGAAGGCGAGGAGCTGCCCGAGCTCCCCGCCACGTGGCCCCTGATCAGCCACGAGAGCGAGCTCGAGGGCCCCGTGAAAGAGGCGGTCGAGGCCGCCCTCCGCGAAGAGGGCCTGACTCAGGCCCGCTTCAAGATCGAGGGGATCCCCGGCTGCTTCTTCAAGCACTACGACCGCGAGCTCGTGATCCACCCCGCTGGGCTCGAGATCGACGACCCCGTCCCCGACGAGGAGCGCGAGGGTCGGCTCGCGCAGACCCTGCGCTTCGAGCTCCCGCCCGGGGCCTACGCGACCCTCTTGCTCAAGCGCCTCTACGGCGACGCCCCCGAGCGCGGCGACCGCCCGCGGCCGCGCCGCAACCGCTCGAACAAGGGCAGGCAGGGCAGCGGCAAGAAGGGCAGCGGGAAGAAGGGTAAGAGCAAGGGCAAGAAGCGGAAGAAGGGCTAGGCTCCCTCCCGCTAGGCTCCCCCTCCGCCTCCCTGGCGCTCACCAGCTCGGGACCGAGCGGAGCGACAGGCCCCTACTCGTAGTCGGAGCGGCTGTCGGTGATGTCGAGGTCGTCGTCGTCCATGCTGCTGGCGTGAGCCAGGCGCTGGCTGGGGCCCAGCGAGCGCAAGCAGGCGCGGATCTCCTTGGCCATCTTGCCGGCGGTCTTGTAGCGCTTGTCGGCGTCGTAGCGCATCGCCCGGTGGCAGAGGCTGATCACGTCCTCGGGGATCAGCATCCGGTTCATCGTCGAGCGGAACTCGCGGTCGAAGCGCCCGCGCAGGTCCTGCATCGACTCGGGGCACTTGGGGAAGCGCCGGGTCAGGCAGGTCGCCAGGATCAAGCCGAGCGCGTAGATATCCGCCCGCCCGTCGACCTTGTGGCTGTCGCCTGCGCACTGCTCGGGCGAGCAGTAGCGCAGGGTGCCGACCGCGGTGCCCGAGGCGGTCAGCTGCATGTCGACCTCGCCCTTGTCGTGGGCGAGGCCAAAGTCAGCCAGGCGCGGGACCAGCTTCTTGTCGAGCAGGATGTTGCTCGGCTTGACGTCGCGGTGAACGATCCCGTGCTGGTGGATGTAGTCGAGCGCGCTGGCGAGCTGCTCGACGACCTTGAGCCCCGGCCGCAGCTCGAGGGGCTTCTTGGCGAGGACCTGGTTGAGGGTTTGACCCTCGACGTATTCCATCGCGAAGAAGGGGCGCCCCTTGGAGCGGCCGCAGTGGACGATCCGCACCAGGTTGGGGTGCTCCAGCCGGCTCAGGATCCGCACCTCGCGCATGAAGCGCGCGACCGCGTTGCGGTGCCGGCTGACGGCGGACTCCGAGAGGTGCTTCACCGCCACCAGCTCGTCGTGCTCGACGTCCAGGGCGAGGTGGATCACTCCGGCCGCGCCGCGACCGAGTTCCTGCAGGAGCTTGAAGTGGCGAACGTCGTCGGTCACTCAAGTGCGTTTGTAGCAACCCCCAAGGGCTTCCGCACCATCGGCCGTCAGGAAAGGTCGGCGAAGGAGGACCTAGGCGGGAGCCTGGCTCGGCTCCCACTCGACCTTGGGCGCGTCGGCCCAGAGGTGGTCGAGGTCGTAGTAGCTGCGCGCGTTCTCGCTGAACACGTGCAGGACCACGTCGCCGAAGTCGCCGCAGATCCAGTCGTCGCTGCGCTCGAGGTGCCAGGGCTGCTGAGCGCGGGACTTGACCTCGGCCAGGGCGTCCTCGCCGATCACCTGGGCGTGGCGAGCGTTGCGGGCCGTGACCAGCACGAAGCACTCGATCAGGCTGTGGAGATCCGAGACGTCGAGGATGGAGATCTGATCGCCCTTCTTGTCGTAGGCGGTCTGGGCCAACTCCTGGGCGAGCTCGAGGGCTTGGGGACGGGCGGGCATAGAGCGCAGGCTCCTCTGCGGGGTTCTCCGGGTCATACCAGCTCCAGGATCGGGGGACAACGCTGGGGACTTCCTGCGCTGCTCTCAGGACCCGTCCTGGGCGCGGGCCTGTTACCTCGTCTCAGCTGTCGATGACCCGCAGCACGATCCGGGTCAGGGCGCTGACGGCCAACGCGATCAGCACATAGCCGCAGCCGAGCAGCACCAGGCGCAAGACCAGCAACGCCGGCGGGTCGGGCTCGATCGCCGCGAACCCGCCTGAAGAGCGCTCGGTGAGCGGGCGCCTTTGGGGACGCTGGTGCCCTGCCGAGGAGCTCCGCTTGGGCATGCCGCCCGAGGGGACCTTGCTCGGCGCGCGGGGCTGCTCGCCCGAAGAGGTGGGCCGGGCTCGGCGCGCCGAGCTGGCCGCCCCGCGCGAGGAGCTGGCCGAGAGGCGGCCGCTCTGCTTGCGCCGCGCGCTCTTCTTGCGGGAGCGCGAGTTGGTCTCTGCCGGCTGGGCTGCCCCGCCCTCGCGCAGGGCGCTCAGGCGCTCGGCCAGCTCCGCCGCGCCGGGGCGGTTCCCCGCCACCTTGTCGAGGGCGCCGGCCAGCAGGCCCTCCAGCTCCGGCCCGAGCCCCTCCGGCAGGGGGACCGGCGCCGAGGACCCGTGGTCCGTGAGGACCTGGCGCACCTTGCCCTCGTAGGGGAAGCGCCCGGCGAGCAGGCGGTAGCCGAGGACCCCCAGCGCGTAGATATCGCTGCGGTGGTTGGCGTCGTGGCCGCGGGCCTCCTCGGGGCTGGCGTAGCGCGCCATCTCGACCCGGTCCGGCCGGTGAGCGCGCAGGCGCGGCTCGTCGCCCAGCTCGCACAGCTTCAGCTTGCCCCCCGGCTCGTCGCGGCGCAGGGCGTGGGCGCCGAAGGTCCCGTGCAGCTTGCCTTGCTTGTGGACCACGGCCAGGGCCGCCGCGGCTTGCTCGAGCAGCTCGAGCACCTCGCCGCGGTCGAAGGCGCGCCGGCTCAGCTCTTCGGCCAGGGAGGGCCCGCTCAGGCGCTCGAAGACCGTGTAGAGGTGAGCGCCGACCTGCTTGGTGTCGAACACGGCCCGCACCAGCGGGCTGTCGAAGGAGCCGCCCAGGCGGGCCCGCTGCTCGTAGAAGGCCTTGAACGAGGGGTCCACGGCCAGGTCGGGGTCGGCGACCTCGACCGTGACGGGCCGCTCGAGGGTCCCTTGGGTCGCCTCGTAGAGGGTCCCGAAGCGCGAGCGCCCCACGGCGCGGGTCAGCGTGCAGCCGCCCAGGACCGTGCCCACGCTGAGGGGCTCGGCGGCGGACTCGTAGCGGACCTCGGTGTCGCCGACGCGCAGCAGGTCGCCGTGGCTGAGGGGCGAGGGCTGGCTGAGCTTCTCGCCGTTGAGGAAGGTCCCGTTGCGGCTGCCGAGGTCCTCCGCGACCCAGCGCCCGGCGCGCGGGACGACCTGGAAGTGCTTGCGGGAGGCCTGGCCCTCGCCCTCGAGGGTCAGCCCACAGCTCGCCAAGCGACCGGCTACGCAAGGGTCGGCCACCAGCCGGACCGTCTGCGCTCCCTCGATCACCAACTGCGGCATGGGCCCAGCCTACGCGCCCCTAGCGCGCCTCGGCCTTGAGGAAGCGATCGACCAGGCGGTCCATGGTGGGGATCAGCGACTTCATCCGCTCGGTGGTGACCAGGGCGTCGCCCCCGCACTCGTGGACCCGGTGCTCGTGGTCGTCGATCACGTCCATCAGCAGCTCGAGGTAGTCGAGCCCCATGATCTCCTGGTCGCGCTGGTGGAACTTGACCGAGCCGTAGAGCAGGGCCAGCCACACCAGCTGCCGCACGCGCAGCTGCGCCTTCTCGCTCCGCGAGAGCGCGCCGAGCTGGTCGGGCAGGGTGATCACGCCGAAGCCGACGTGGCGCGACTCGTCGCGCACGATCTGCTCGATGGGCTCGCCGATGGCGCGGTAGCCGCGCTCGCTCACGTTGAGCCCCGACTTGAGGTTCTTGAGGATCATGCGGAAGGAGCTGAGCGCCAGCCCCTCCACCAGCAGGTTCATGCCGACGAGCTTGTCCGCGGTCCGCTTGGTCCGCGAGATGTCGCTCATGAAGGCGCTCAGGAAGGGGTTCATGGGGTGGACCCGATCGATGAACCCCAGGATCCCCTCGAACACCTCCACGTGGCGCGCCTCGTCCATGACCTGCGTCGCCATGAACTTGGCCGCCTCGTTGGTCGGCATCATGTTCGTCAGCTGGGCCGAGACCATTCGCGCGCCGTGCTCGCCGTAATAGAACGAGCTGAAGCACTTGGCCGCGGCGACCCGCACCTCGTCGCTGACCCCCAGCCAGTCGTTGAGCGCCTCGACGCTCTCGATCCCGTCGTGGTTGGGCGGGAAGAAGCGCTCGCGCAGGTCGTCGAGGTTCCACTGGTCGCGCTTGGCCATCCCGTAGAGGCGGGCCACCTTGCGGTTCTGGACCTCGACGTCGAGGTTGAAGCGGGCGTCCCCGAGCGCGCTCAAGACGCCGTTCAAGACCGGCTCGAGCGAGCGGCGCATGGCCACGTAGGCCCAGCGGCGCGGTCCGCGCATGGGAGCGCTGCTCAGCGGCGTGGTCCTCTTCGAAGCGTCGGGCGACGCTGGCGTCTCCAAAGTGCTCGGCACTAATCCCCCAAGGCCAGCAAGATACCCCATGCCACTGCCAGGGGTGAATCCGGGTTCGCTAGTTCCCCTCGCGCAGCGCCGCCGCGCGGGCTCGGTCGTCCTCGGCTCCAGGCAGCTTGCGCCGCTCGCGCAGGTCGGCTCGCTCCTCGAGCGGCTCGGGGCGGCCCGGCAGGAGCTCCACGGCCTCGTCGTAGGCCCGCCCCGCGGCCTCGAGGTCGCCGGCCCGCTGGAGCAGCCGCGCCGCGCGCAGCTCGGCTTGCCCCGCCTGGCGGCGCAGCGCGTCGAGCTCGAAGCGCGTCCGGCGCGTGTTGAAGGCCCAGCCCAGCGCCAGGAGCAGGTCCAGGAGCAGGAGCACGAGGGCGGCCACGATCCAGGCCCGGCCCTCGCTGCTGGCTTCCCGGCCCATGTAGCCCGAGAGGGGCTCGAAGTCCTCGCTCGTGCGCGCGAACACGTCCTCGGCGGGGGGCTCCTCGTGGACGCCCTTGCCGGTCTTGAGGTAGGCCTCGAGGTCCTCGGCGACCGCTTTGGCGCTCTCGTGGCGCCGGGCGGGGTCCTTGGCGATCGCGCGGTTGACGATCTGGGCCAGCCCGGGGGGCACCCGCGGCAGCGCCTGCTCGATCGGGATGGGCGGCTCCTTGACGAGGCGCATGATCATCTCCTCGTCGTCGGGGTCGCCGTAGGGGAGCAAGCCCTGGGTCAGGGTCTCGTAGAGCACGACCCCCAGCCCGTAGACGTCGCAGCGCTTGTCGAGGGCTCGTCGCCCCTTGCTCACGTATTCGGGCGCCATGTAGGCCAGGCTGCCGAGGACCTCGCCCTCGGAGGTCAGCGACATGGTCGTGCTGTCGCGCAGCTGCTTGGCCACCCCGAAGTCGACCAGGAAGGGCTCGAGGTTGCGCTGGATCACGATGTTGGCCGGCTTGACGTCGCGGTGGATGATCCCCTGGCCGTGGGCGTAGTGCAGGCCGTGAGCGATCTTGGCCACGACCCCCACGATCTCGTTCGCGCTCAGCGCGCCCTGATTGGTCAGGTTGTCCATGGCCACGCCGGGGACGAAGTCCATCGCCATGTAGAGCAGCCCCTGCGACTCCTCGATGGCGAGGGCCTGCACGATGTTGGGGTGCTTGAGGTTGGCCACCGCGCGCGCCTCGCGGCGGAAGCGCTCGAGGTCCTCGGCCTCCACGTCCTCGTGGGTGTGCATGAACTTGAGCGCGACCATGCGCCGCAGGCGCGGCTCGTAGGCCTTGTAGATCACGCCCATTCCGCCGCGCCCGACCTCGCCCCGGACCTCGTAGCGGCCCAGGCGCGGGTTGCGCTGCCGGATCTCGGCCAGGAAGCGATCGGCCTGCTCGCCCCCGCCCGAGATGCTGTCCTCGACGGTCAGGGGCGCGTCCGATTTGCTCGGCAGCAGGCGCCGCCCGCAGCGGAGGCACTCGCCGTGGCCGCGGAAGTAGATCGCGTTGTAGCGCGTGCGGCAGAGCATGCACTCGACGATCGTGATCCCCTGCCGCTGGAGCAGGCGCCGCACCGACTGGCGGCTCAGCCGACCGTAGCCGACGAGCAGCTCGCCCAGGCGGCGGAAGTCGCCCTCGGTGTAGGCCTGGCGCTGGTAGCGCAGGGCCTCATCGAGCTCCGACCCACGGATCAAGCGGGCCTTGAGCGCCAGCTCCCCCAGGGTGGGCGTGTTCCCAGGTCTCATCTCCGAGGAGGGCACGGGAAGACTCTAGCGCTTGGCTAGCTCGGGTTGGTGCTCGCGCCGGGCGCGCCCGCGTCCTTGGACCCGTCGTCCTCGGGACCCACCAGCCACTCGGGCGAGCCGCTGATCCAGCGGACGGTGGCCTCGATGGTGGGGAAGAAGCGGATCTTGTAGAGCAGGGGGTTCAGCCAGCCCGTCGTGATGCAGTAGTACTTGTCGAAGGGCGGCGTGTGGTGCACGTCGTGGTGGTCCGGCCCCAGGATCAGCTTGAAGCGCTGCAGCGCCGCGATCCAGGGGGGGATCTCCTCCAGGTGCGACCACTTGTGGAACTGGTTGGTCATGAAGACCCAGAAGAAGAGCCAGGCTGAGAAGGCCGCGAAGGCGTTGGCCCACAGCTCGCTCCGGGCGGGCACCAGGAAGTAGACCAGCAGGGCCGCGGGGATCGTGACGATGCAGTTGTTGCCGTTGGTCTCGACGAAGTCGTGGCGGGTGATCCCGCGCGGGTCCACGTGGTGATCGCGGAAGGGCTTGATGAACGACTGGCCGAGGACGGGCAGGTTCTCGTGGCCGAAGGTGTCGCCCATGAAGTGCACGAAGCCCGAGACGAAGTCCGCCGCGAGGTAGGCCACGAAGGCCATCAGCGGCGCCAGCCACAGGGCCTGGTCGCGGAAGGGCCCCGCCAGGCCGAGGTAGACCTCGTAGCCGATGAAGCCCAGCGCGACCCCGAGGCCGAAGATCGAGGCGATCTCGACGGCGCGATGCGTGGGAGAGTAGTCGTAGCTCTGGCTCATGGGGATCCCTTGGGCGGGGACCCTACCACAGGGCTACGTCTTTATCCCGCAAGGATTTGGCTGGGAGACGGCAGGGTCCCTTGACGGAGACGCTGGGATCCCACGCGCTGCCCTCAGCGCCGCCGGGTGCGGGGGTCGAGCTCGTCCTTGAGGCCGTCTCCGAGCAGGTTGAAGCCCAGCACGGTGACGAAGATCGCCAATCCCGCGCAAGAGACCTGCAGGTTGCCCTTGGGCCGGTTCTCCCAGCCCTGCTTGAGGATCAGGCCCCACTCGGGGGTCTGGTAGGGGTCGCCGCCGAGCCCGAGGAAGTTGAGCCCCGCCACGTCGAGGATCGCGCTGCCCATGGCCAGGGTCCCGAGCACGATCACGGGCGTGAGGCTGTTGGGGAGCACGTGGCGGAGCAGGATCCGCCGCCGCGAGAGGCCGAGCGCCTCGGCCGCCACGATGTATTCCTGCGCCTTGACCCGCAGGACCTCGGCCCGGATCTGGCGCGCGAAGAGGGGCGCGCCGACGAAGCCGACCGCCAGGATCACGTTCTTGAGCTCCGCCCCGAGCACCGCCACGGTGACCATGGCCAACAGGAAGCTCGGAAAGCTCATCGCGAAGTCGACCAGGCGCATGATCACGTTGTCGACCCAGCCGCCGAGGAAGCCCGCCAGCGCGCCGGCCGCCGTGCCGCTGATCAGCGACAGGCTCATGGAGGCCAGCGCGATCGCGAGCGTGACCTGGGCGCCGCGGACCATGCGCGTGAGCAGGTCGTAGCCCTGGCTGTCGGTCCCGAGCCAGTGCGCGCCGCTCGGCTCGATGAAGCGCTCGAAGGCCTCGCTCGTGCCGTAGGGCAGGAGCAGCGGGCCCAAGAGCGCCGTGCCCAGCACGAAGGTCACGAGCACGAAGCCGACCAGGGCGGGGCGGTGGTGGCGGAGGAAGGCCAGCCACCAGATCCACACGCGCTTGGCGCCTGCGGGCTTCTCCTGGGTCGGGGCGCTCACGACTGCCCCTCCTGCACCCTTGGATCCAGAAAGGCGTAGCTGAGGTCGACGAGCAGGTTGATCACCACGAAGCCGGTCGCGATCACCAGCACGCTCGCCTGCAGCGGCTTGACGTCCTTGTTCAGGATCGCGTCCACCACGTAGCGGCCCATGCCGGGCCAGCGGAAGATGGTCTCGGTCAGGACCGCGCCGCCGAGCAGGTAGCCCAGCTGGGTGCCGATCGTGGTCACGATCGGGATCGCCGCGTTGCGCAGGGCGTGCTTGAGGACCACCGCCCCCTCACTCAGCCCCTTGGCGCGGGCCGTGCGGATGAAGTCCCGGACCAGCACCTCGCCCACGGCCGCGCGCGTGATCCGCGCGATCACCGCGGTCGGGACGCTCGAGAGGACCAGCGCCGGCAGGAAGAGGTGCTTGACCACGTGCCAGAAGGCGCCGGCGTCGCGGCCCACGAACAGCGTGTCGAACAGGAAGAAGCCCGTGGTGCCGGGGGTCTGCGCGACCCAGGCGCCCAGGGCCAGCTCGTCGGGCGAGAAGCGCCCGCCGAGGGGGAGGCCGGGCAGCCCAGTCGCGCTCTCGAGCGCGCCGTTCTGGCCGAACACCTGCAGCGCCAGGAAGCCGAGCCAGAAGATCGGCAAGGAGACCCCCGCCAAGGCCACCGTCAGCCCCGCGACGTCCCACCAGGAGCGCGGCTTGAGCGCCGTGAGCACCCCCAGCCCCGTGCCGACGAAGGCGGCCAGGATCAGGGCCGTGAGCCCCAGCTCGATCGTGGCCGGCAGGACGCGCTTGAGCTCCTCGGTCACGGGCTCGTTGCTGACGTGACTGCGCCCGAAGTCGCCCTGGGCCAACCCGCCCATGTAGCGGGCCAGCTGGACCGGGAGCGGGTCGTTGAAGCCGAGCTTCTCGTTCAGCTCGGCCGCCTTGTCCTTGTCGTAGTTCTTGCCCAGGAGCGCCGCAGCGGGGTCACCGGGCAGGGCGTGGTGCAGCAGGAAGGTCGCCAGCACGACCCCCAGGAGCATCACCCCCGCCAGCCCCAGCCGGCGCGCAATGTAGGCCAGCACTAGTGGTCCTTCAGAGGTGAGATCAGCGGTCCTCGCGCCGGCGTCGTCGTCGCTGGCAAGGCGCGAGGAGGGCGCGAATCGGGCATTCGTAACCGACGAGCAACGCAGCCAGCGGCGACGAGGGCAAGCGAGGGCCGCTGAGATCGCATCTGAAGGGCCACTAGCTGCTCACTTGCTGATCGTGGCCTCGTGGAAGCGGTAGTGGCTCAGCTTGTCCACCACGACCCCCGTCAGCTGCTTGCTGTAGGCCACCGCGGTCTTGGTGTTGACCAAGGGCACGTAGCCGGCCACCTCCGCCTGGAGCCGCCGCTCGATCGCGCGGTAGGCGGCCGTGCGCTTGGCGGGGTCGGCGATCGCGCGGGCGCCCACGATCAGCTCGTGCAGCTTGGGGTCGCTCACGCGGCTGACGTTGCTCGCGGCGGGCTTGCCCTCGCTGCCGTCGGCCAGCGGCGAGTAGAAGTTGTCCGGGTCGCCGTTGTCGGTCGTCCAGCCGATCAGGACCATCTCGTAGTTGCCGGTCTCGATCCCGGGGAAGAGCACGTTCTTGTCCACGCCCTGGATCTCGACCTTCAGCCCCAGCTCGAGCAGCTGCTGGCGGAGGGTGTCGGCGATCTCGGCCGGCTTGGGCAGGTAGGGGCGCGGCTGCTGCGGGTAGTAGATCGTGAGCGCGCGGCCCTCGGCGCCGGCCTCCTTGACGAGCGCCTGGGCCGCCTCCAGCCGCTTGGCCCGGTCGTCGTCCCAGCCCGCGCAGCGCAGCTCGGGGTCGTACTCGGCCATGGGCTGCGCCACGAGGCTGAAGGTCGGCCGCGCCGTCCCCTCGTAGTGCTCGATCACCTTGCTGCGCTCGACCGCCAGCGCGAGGGCCTGGCGCAGCTCGAGGTCGTTGGTGTTCTCGTGGGTCGCGCTCACGCCCAGGTAGCAGACGTTGGGCGACCACCAGCTCTGGAGCGTCATGGCCTCGCTCTGGTCGACCGCCTCCCAGTCCTGGCGCGGGACGTCGTCGACGAAGACCACGCCCTTGGCCTTGGTCAGGTATTCCCGCCGGGTCGTCTCGTCGGCGACCGTCTTGAACACCAGGGTCTCGATCTTGGGCTGGCCGCCCCAGTAGCCGGCGAAGGCCTTGAGCCGCTTGACCCCGGCCGCCGGGTCGAAGGCGTCCAGCCGGTAGGGGCCGGTGCCCGCCGCGTTCTTGGTCACGTGGGTCTCGGCCTCCTCGGGCTTCATCCCCTTGGTGGCCTCGATCAGCTTGGGGCTCACGATGCTCGCCGAGAACATCGAGAGGTTCTTGAGCAGCACCGGCGCCACGGGCGCCGAGAGCTTCATCGTGAGCGTGTTCCCCTCGGCGATCATCTCGCTGATCTCGTTGAACATGAACCCGTAGGGGCTGGTCCGCAGCTCGAAGCCCTCCTCGCGCAGGCGGTCCAGGCTGAGCTTGACCGCGGCGGCGTCCAGCTTGGCGCCGTCGTGGAAGGTCACCCCCTCACGCAGGCTGAACACGATCTGCTGGCCGTCCTCGGCCACCTTCCACTCGGTCGCGAGCTCGCCGACCAGCTTGCTCGTGTCCGCGGGGTCGACGCGGAGCAAGGTCTGGTAGAGCTGGTTGATCAGCTTGACGTTGCCGCCGTCGCTGGTGCTGTGCGGGTCGAGGATCTTGGCGTCGTCGGCCGTGATCACCTCGACCAGCGAGCTCTGATCGACGCGCTGGATCCCCTTGCCGGCGCCCGGACCGGGGCAGCCCGCCAGCGCGAGGACGAGGGGAACGAAGACGAGCGTGGCGCGTGCGCGCATGGATCCTCCTGCCGCGCCGACGCGCGGGGGGCGGATTCTATGGGATGCGGCTCGCTACTCCAGCACGACCCCTAGGCGCCGGATCTGAAAGCCCGCCCCCAGCAGCGCGGTCACCAGCGGGTCGTCGTCGGCGAGGGGCTCACCGAGCAGGACCAGCTCGGCCTCCCGCTCGCGGGCGGCCGCGACCAGGGCGGCCGGCTCGCCGCCGGGCGCCAGGGCGCCGAGCAGCTCGAGGCGCCCGTCGTCCTCGACCGCCTTGCTGAGCAAGGGCAGCAGCCCCTCGGGGCCGAGCAAGAGCGCCTTCTGTTGGCGCCCGCTCAGGCGGGCCATCGTGTCGCGCAGGAAGCGCAGGAAGGAGCGGCTGGCGACGACCGCCAGGAAGCTCAGCAGCCAGTCGATCGCGATCACGCCGCGCGAGTAGTTGGCGAAGCGGTCCAGCAGGGTCGCGGTCAGCACGATCAGCGCCGTGGCGGTCAGGAGCGCCTTGCCGACCGCGAGCACGTCGCTGAAGTGGATCGTGCGCCAAAAACCGCGATAGAGCCGGAACAGGAGCAGGGCGGCGATCTTGAAGCCCACCACGTAGGGCAGGGCCGGGTAGGCGCTGGCGGAGAGGTAGAAGGGCAGCGCGGGCCCGCCCTCGGGGAGCTGGACCCCGCCGAAGCGGACCGCGTAGGCGGCCAGCCAGCAGCCGCTCAGGAGCGCGGCATCCACCAGCAGCTCGACCCCGTAGAGGACCGCCGGGTGGCGCGAGCGCGGCACGAGCGCGCGCCCCTCGGCGTCCTGGTAGACCGCGACGTCGCCCAGGAACACGCCGACCAGCACCGCCAGCGCCCCGCCGGCCACGACCCACAAGACGCCGGTCCGCAGCCCGCCGTGGGCGAGCGCGACCCCGATCCCGCCCATGGCAGCGGCCACGCCGTAGATCACCAGCACCGTCCGGCGCGGGCTCAGGCCGAGGGCCACCAGCCGGTGGGTGGTGTGGTCCTTGCCGCCCTGGAGGAAGGGCCGGCGGGCTGCGCGGCGGCTGACCCACACCAGCGCCGTGTCGAAGAGCGGGATCCCGAGCACGAAGGCGGGCACGAGCAGCTGCGTCAGGGGCGAGCTGCCGTTCAGCGGCGCGCGCAGGGCCAGGCCGGCTAAGGCGAAGCCCAGGCTGAGGCTGCCGGCGTCCCCCATGAAGACCTTGGCGGGGGGGAAGTTCCAGACCAGGAAGCCCAGCGCGGCGCCGGCCGCGATCGTGGCCGCGAAGGCCAACTCCGGCGCGGGCACCGCCCCGCCCACGGCGAGCGCGTAGACGAAGCCCGCCGCGACCGCAGAGATCCCCGCCGCGCTGCCGTCCATGTTGTCGAGCAGGTTGACCGAGTTGCACATCCCCACGTACCAGGCGCCGGTCACGGGGATCGCCAGCCAGGTCCAGTCGGCGAAGAGGCGCGGCGCGGGCCCCGGGTCGAGGGGTCCCCACACCACGAGCGCCGCGGCGCCCATCTGGACCGCGAGCTTGATCTTGGGCGAGAGGTTGCGCTTGTCGTCGATCAGCCCCAGCAGGAACACGATCGAGACCGCGAGGGCCAGGTCGTAGGAGCAGGCGAAGAGCCCCGCGATCAGGACGGCCGCGATCGCCACCCCGCCGCCCATGGGCACGGGTCGGTGGCTCCAGCGCTCCCCCTTGGGCCGCGACACGAAGTCCAGCTTGACCGCCGCGGCCATCACCAGCCGGGTCGCGATCGCGCCCGCCAGGGTCGCCCCGCCGAGGGCGCCGAGGTGCACCAGTGAGGGACCGGCTGGCAGCTCCACGGATCGCTAGTACCCGCCGCGGACTCGGCGGAAGCGGCGGGGGTGTGGAGCCGCGCCGATCCCCTCGAGGATCGCGTCGACCTCGCCCCGGACCTCGCCCGCGCTCTGGATCCGCTGCTTGGGGTCCTTCTCGAACAGCCGCGCGAACAGGCTCAGCAAGCGCTTGGGCCACTTGCGCCCCGGCGCGACCTCGTCCAGCGGGGTCGGGTCCTCGGCGATGTGGACGTTGACCCAGCCGGGGACGGTCTCGGCGTAGAAGGGCAGCTTGCCCGAGAGCATCCGGAAGCACACCAGCCCGAGCGCGTAGAGGTCACTGGGCGGGCCGAGGGGGTCGCGGAAGGCCTGCTCGGGCGAGAGATACTCCGGCGTCCCCGTGATCCCGCCGGCGTCGGACTCGAACACCTTGTCCTTGAAGTCGCCGAGGTCCTTGATCAGCGCGATCCCGAAGTCGGTCAGCTTGGCCCGCTGTCCGGCCGAGTCGACCATGATGTTCCCGGGCTTGATGTCGCGATGGACGATCCCCGCGCTGTGGGCGACCTCGAGCGCGTCGAGCAGCTGGCCGGTCAGGTTCAGGCTCTGGGTCAGGCCGAGCGTGCCCTCTGCCTCGAGCACCTGCTCGAGGTCGGTCCCGTCGAAGAACTCCATCGCGAGGTAGCTGTAGCCGTCGTCGGCCACCCCCGCGTCGTAGACGTCGATCACGTTCTCGTGGTTGAAGAACGAGTTGGCGAGGATCTCCCGCTTGAAGCGGGCCTTGCGCTCGTTGGTGGCCTGCGGCGAGAGCAGCTTGAGCGCGACCGGCGCGTCGATCTCCCGGCTGTCGGCCAGGTAGACCTTGGCCATGGCTCCCTGGCCGACCAGGCCCAGGATCCGAAAGCCGCCCACGGTGCGGCCGGTCAGCTCGTCCGAGGTGTCGACCCAGTCGGGGACCGCGAAGCGCGGGGCGCTGAGGGCGAAGCCCAGGGCGGCCCGGTCGAGGATCCCGGTCGCCTCGGCGGCGCTGGGGACGACCAGCTCGTTGCGGTAGACGCCCGAGGGGATCTTCTCGCCCGAGACCTCGGTGTCGAGGGCCCCGGTCTGGCCCGCGACGAGGGTCTGGGCGTGCTCGGCGCTGCGGCGCGAGCGGTAGGCGTCGAGCTGCTGGTTGGCGTCGAGGTCGAGGGCGTGCTTGGCCTGGAAGCGCAGGCGCGCGGCGGTCTCGGCCGGGAGCAGACCCTCGAGGGCCTCCTCGAGGCGAGCGCAGTCCCCCCCCTCGCCCAGGGAGCGGATCATCGTCTCGACCTGGTCGCGCGAGAGCTCGCCCTCCTTGACGAGGAGCTCGCCGTAGACCCCCAGCGCGCGCCCCCCCTGGTAACGCTGGACCTGCTGGAACACGAAGCTCGCCTGCTCGCGCGTGATCGCGCCCTCGCCCACGAGCTCGCTCAAGAGGGTGCGAAAGCCCAGCCCGCCCCGGCGCGGCTCATCGGCCAAGCCATCGAGCAGCTCGACCAGGCGCTCCTTGAGGTCCGGGCGCTGCTTGTGGAGGAGCCGAGCGGCGAGGAGGTCGTCCAGGGTCACGCGCGGGATTATGCGGTAATTCGCGGAGCGTCGCGCCCCCCCTTCTCCCTCCAAGGGCGGAGGAGCGAAAGCGCTCGTTGGGACACTTACGTCTCCGACCTCAGGCGCTTGACGTGGCGCAACTCAGGTGCCATCCTGCGGCCGCTATCCGGAGGGAAGCGAGCGGGGAGCCCAACCGAGTCGGACGGAACGGAATTTTCCATTCTTATGGTGATTTAGCCCCGGGCCTCAACCCAACGGCGATCGCCCCTGACCTTCGACGCGGCGCAAGTGAACCTCTCACGCCTCTACGGGTAGCTGGGTTTGGCGGAGTGGCCGCCAAGCCAGCTCAACTCCCAACTGGAGGTTCATTTGACTCTTTCGAATCGCTCGCTCAACCGGCGGGGCTTCACGCTGATCGAGCTGCTGGTGGTCATCGCGATCATCGGCATTCTCGCGACGCTGCTCATGCCGGCGCTCATGAAGGCCAAGGAGAAGGCCAACAAGACGAAGTGCGCTAACAACGCGCGTCAGATCGCGCTGGGCATGGTCCAGTACGGCGATGACAAGCGCTTCCTGCCGCACTTCAACCGGACTCGTGACGTCGACAACGGCTTCAACTCGAACCACCAGACGAAGGCTCACCGCTCGATCGTCTGGTACGGCTATCACGACAACCCCGAGGGCTTCATCTGCCCCTCGTCGGTCGACATCTACGTCCCGATCCAGAACAACGAGGTGCGCGAGAACATGCGCCTCTGGATCTGGAACGAGGTCGGCGGCGAGGCTCAGAACACGACCCCGCCCTGGACCGACGGCCTGGCCGATCCCAACACGCAGGACTCCGAGGAGATCAGCTACGGGTACACCATTCGTGGCTACAACCGGAACCTGTCCTCGACCAAGCTCCTCGGCGCTGACCGCGGCGTGCGCGTCGACGACGACACCGGCGGCGGCACCGGCGGCGTGGCTGCTGGTGACTACGGCAACCACACCGACGGCTGGAACGTGAGCAAGGCCGACGCCTCGGTCGAGTTCATCCCCTCGGGTTACGACTTCGGCGACACCTCGCTGCCCGCCGGCTCGGGTCCTGGCGCCTTCCTCCGCGGCACCGCCCGCGGTCAGGGCTACCTGGCCCTCTCGTCGGACGCCGATCCCAACGTCGCGGGTCCCTGATCCAGGACGTCGGCTAGCCGACTCACTCGAGACGCCCCTCGCTTCGCGAGGGGCGTCTTTCGTTGGTTGGAGTCGGGGATTCAGAATGGCTGTCGCCGACCTCGAGACCGGCCGGACAGATCCTTCTTCAACGCAAAGGCGCGAAGACGCAAAGGCGCAATGAGCGCAAGGAGAGAGCGGGGGCGAGCTCCCGTGGCGCCAGCTGTGCGTGCTGGACGTCCGGCTCCCTTCGACTCACGAGCGACGCTCTTTGCGGCTCTGCGCCTTTGCGCCTTTGCGTTGAAAGAGAGCTCGGAGCGCCGCTCGCGGCTCATGCAACCCAAGGTCATGGCGAGCGACGATGGATGGGCTGTCTCTTCCGGGGCGCCTTCGGAAGAGCGACAGCCATTCCCGGCTTCTCCAGCAAACTCCTCATTCCTCAATGCTCGTCACTCCTCGGGGCGCTGGCGGGCTTCGCGACAGCCTCCCGCGCCCCCGCTCCCTCCGCCGATCCCCGATCCCGGCTAGACTCGCGCGCGTGAACGAACGCGGGCGTTATGCGTGCCAGATCAAGCTGCCGGCCTGGGGCGGACCCGAGGGCCAGGCGCGGCTCCAGCAGGCGACGGTCGTGATCGTGGGGGTCGGCGCGACCGGGAGCGCGATCGCCGAGACCCTCGCCCGCGCGGGCGTCGGGACCCTGCGCCTGATCGACCGCGACGTGCTCGAGCCGAGCAACCTCCAGCGGCAGGCGCTCTACGACGAGGAGGACCTCGCCAGCGGGCTGCCCAAGGCCGCCCTGGCCGAGCGGCGCCTGCGGCGGATCAACGGTGAGGTCAGCGTCGAGGCCCGCGTCAGTGACCTCCACGCCGGCAACGTGGGCGAGCTCCTCGACGGGGCCGACCTCGTCCTCGACGGCACCGACAACTTCCTGACCCGCTTCGTGATCAACGACGCCTGCCTGCGCGCCGGAGTCCCCTGGATCTACGCTGGCGTGGTCGGGACCGAGGTCCACGGCTTCCCCGTCCTGCCGGGGGAGGCCTGCTTCCGCTGTTACCTCGGCGAGCCGCCCCCGCCTGGGACGACCGAGACCTGCCAGACGGCGGGGGTCCTGGGGCCGGCGGTCATGGTCGCGGCCGGCTACGCGGCCGCCGAGGCCTTGAAGCTCCTCGTCAAGGGCCCCGCCGACGCGGCGCGGGGGCTCTTCTTGACCGACGTGTGGACGCGCGAGGGGCGGCGAATCCGCGTCTCGCAGGACCCCGAGTGCCCCGCCTGCGCGGGGCGCTACGAGTTCCTCGACGCGCCCCGCGAAGGCCACGCCGAGCTCTGCGGTCAGGACGCGGTCGCCCTGCGGCCGCCGGGCGGGAAGGCCGCCGTCCTCGACCTCGAGCTGCTCGCGGGCAAGCTGGTTTCGCTCGGAGCGCTCGAGACGCGCAACCGCTTCCTGCTCCGCTTCGCCCCCAGCGACGCGCCGGAGCTGCAGCTGACCCTGTTCAGCGACGGGCGCGCCCTGGTCAAGGGCACGGTGGACCCGGGCGCCGCGCGCTCCGCCTACGCGAAGTACGTGGGGACCTGAGCCGAGTGAGCGAGAGGGGAATCGCGATGCGAAGTGGGCTCTTGGCGCTGGCCCTGTTGTTCAGCGTGGGCTGCGCGGGGACGCGCAACCTGATCGCGGAGGGCGAGCAGCAGCTCGCGGCCGGGAAGGCGCGCGAGGCGGCCGCGACCTTCAAGCAGGCCCTCCAGCAGGCTGGGATCTCCGGCCTCGACCGCACCCGGGCCGCCGTCGGCGAGGCGCGCGCCTTCCTGGCGCAGAAGGACCTGGTCGGCGCCGAGACGCGCCTGCGCCGGATCGAGGACAGCGTGGCGGCCAAGCACTACTTCCTGGGTCAGGTCGAGCTGGCCCGCAGCCAGCCGCAGCAGGCCCGCGCTCACCTCGAGCGGGCGCTCGAGATGACCTACGGCAAGGACACCGGCGAGCTGCTGGCGAAGCTGATCGCCGCGGAGGCTCGCTCGCCCAAGACCTTCGCCGAGGCGGCCGCGGTCGCGCGGCGCGGGGCGCGCCCTGCCTTGGCCGACGCCCTGGCCGGCGCGAGCGAGGTGTGGCGCAAGGCCGACGCCGGCCACAAGGCGAGCGCGCTCCTCGCGCAGCTCGCCGAGCACAAGGAGCTGCCGCCCTTGCCCGCGACCCAGGTCCTGCGGGCGCGCCTGCTCGAGGGGAGCGGGAAGGCCAAGGAGGCCGCCGCGCTGTGGACCCTCGCGGACGCGCAGCCGGCGCCGAGCGACGAGTTCCGGGCCTACGCTCAGCAGCTGCGCGCTCGCTTGGCCAGCGAGCGGGGCGACCTCGGGTCCCTCGAGGCCAGCCTCGAGGCGGCTGACCCTGCCACCGCTGCCCGGATCCGCGGACAAGTCGCGGCGCTGCGTCTGGAGCGGGGAGACCTCGAAGGCGCGCTCGAGGCAGCCCAGATCGGCGGCGGAGACGCCGCCCTCGCTGGCCGCTACCTCGAGCTCCTCGGTCGACCCAACGAGGCCGCCCAGGCGCGGGCCAAGGTCGACCCCGCGCGCGACGCCGTCAGCGGCTTCCTCTTGGCGCCCTGGGTCGCCTTGCGCGGCGACCCCCTCGGCGCGTTGGCCGCGCTGCCCTCGGCCGAGGTCGAGGCCGCGCCCCACCTGCTCGGGGCGGCCACCCGCGCCCACGAGCTCCGGCAAGGCGCGCACCTGCTGGAGTCGGCGCTGCGGGCCGAGGCACAGGGGTGGGAGGCCCTGCCGGGGCTGGATGCGGCCCGCCTCCTCCTCCCAGGCGACCACCTCGCGGACGGGCTGCGCCCCAGCGGCGCCAAGCCTGCCCCGCCGCGGGGCCGCTCGGCGCGAGCCCTGGCGAGCGCGCGCGCCGAGGGCGCGCTGCGCCGCGGAGACCTGGTTCGGGCCCTCGAGTGCGCCGCGCAGGCCGAGCCCGCGGTCGTCCGCACCTGGCTGGCGGAGGGCCTGCGCCGCGGCCTGCGCCGCGGCCAGCTCGAGCAGGCGAAGGGGCTCGTCAAGAAGCTCCGGCCGCGCCTGCCGCGGGAGGTGCTCCTCGAGCTGCGAGCCTGCGCCGAGCTCTCGCCGCTGCACGCGCTGGTCGGCGGCAAGCAGGGCGTCGCGGCCCTGGCCCGCGAGAAGGCCGGCCCCTGGGGCAGCCTCCGCCAGCCCAAGCGCGGGCTGCGCGTGCCTCGCGTGCGCGCTCAGGGCTCGCGCTGGCGCACTTCGGGCGGCTCGGATCACCCCTGGCAGGACCTGGCCGCCGACGCTGAGTTCTCGGGTGGCAGCGAGCTCGAGGAGAGCGCCGCGGCGGCGCCCTTCGCCGAGCCGCCCCGGCCCGCCCGCTCGACGTCCCCCGTGGAGGTGCGATGACCCGCCTGCGCGCTCCGCTCGTCCTGGCGGCGCTCCTCGCCGCCGCGCTCCCCGCCAGCGCTGACTCGGAGCAGTACGCCCGGGCCGGCGAGCAGCTCGGTCGAGCGCTCTTCCTGGTCGCCGTCGACCGCGGCGGCTCCGCGGCGCAGCGCCTGGCGGATCAAGGCCTGAGCCCCGCCCTCAGCGAGCTGCTCGAGCGCGCCGGCCAGAGCCCGCGCGCCAACGAGCTGCGCGAGATGGGCGACGAGCTCGAGCTGAAGGCCCAGCTCCTCGAGGCGGTCCTGGCCGAGACCCCGGGCGCCCGCGAGCAGCTCACGCTCCTCAGCCGCGCTGGCCAGGCCCTGGACCGGGAGCTGACGCGCCTCGAGGCCAGCGTCAACGAGGTCGCCCTCGACGTGGAGTCCTTCGAGCGCGACGCGAGCAAGGTGCTCAGCGTCAAGGCCGCTCGCCAGCGCCGACGGGGGGAGCGGCTGCTGCTCCTGGCCAGCCAGGCCCCGCTGATCCGCTACCGGCTGCGCGAGGAGCTCAACCCCGCCGAGCGCGTGGCCGCCGCCGAGCGCTTCTTCGACCGCGACGCCCGGGAGGACGTGCTCCGCCTCCTGCGCCTGGTCCGTCAGCTCGACCAGCACCCGGCCTGGAGGGCCGTGGGCGGGAGCGAGGGGCTGCGGGCCAAGGTCGCCGCCCGCTGCGGCGACATCGTCGAGCGGCTCCGGCGCGCCTGCGCGGACGCCCAGACCATCCTGGCCGAGATCCGCACGCGCGAGCTGCGCTCGGTCGTGGCCGGCAAGCGCTCGACCCCCATGAGCGAGGTCGTGCCGGTGGTCAAGGCCTATCGGACCCAGTTCGACGCCGTCCCCGACCTGAAGGCCGACCCGCACTGGAACCTCTACTGGGACCGCAACGACGGCCGCGCCTACTTCTGGCTCCCGGCCCAGAGCAAGTGGGTCCGCGGCCAGGCGCGGGTCGACCCCGTGGAGCCGATCGTCGAGCGCCTGCTCCACGCGCACGACCCAGCGCTCCAGGTCCTGGCCACCCGCAGCCACGCCCTGGCGACCTGCTACGCCCTCTTCCCGCAGCCCTTTCACGAGGGCATGGCCTGGGTCGAGCGCTCGACCGGGCGCCTCTCGCGGCGCCTCGCGATCCTGCTCCAGCGCCTCGACCCCAGCGTGCGAGATGCCGCCAGCGCCGCCCTGGCCCGCCAGGACGGCGTCCCGACCAGCCTCCTGGTCGGCGACGCGCGCCTGGCCGGCGACCACGTGCTGCGCGTCGCCCTCCGCCAGGGGATCCCGACCGCGCGCACCCTGAGCGAGGGCCTGGCCGCCGCGGCGCAGCGGCTAGAGAGCGCCAAGCTGACCCTGGTCGGGGTGGACGCCCGCGGCTTGACCGGCGACGTCCCGGTCGACCTGGCCTGGGAGCCCCCGCCGCCGCCGCCGGGCGAGAGCTCGCCGCGCTGGCTCGTGCCCCCGCCGACCCAGCTCCGTCCCGGTCGACCCGCCTGGGGGGTCGCCCGCGCACCGGTCGAGCTGCGCCTGGGCGCCTTCGCGCGCGACGGGCGGCGGGTGATCCGCAGCGAGGGACCCCTCGCCCCGGCTCAGCCCGGCCAGCCGACCCTGCTCGAGCTCGAGACCGGCGCCCCGGGACTCGACCTGCGTGACCTGGGCCCCGGCGCGCTCGCTGCTCGGAGCCTGCCCCTCGAGGCCCCGCCCCTCGAGCTGAGCGCCGAGGCCCCCAACGGGGCCGTCCGCCCCCTCGACTCGAGCGGACGCCTGCTCCTGACTGGCCGCGACCCAGGCGGGACCTGGACCTTGCGCGGACGCGACAGCCGAGGCGAGGTCGTCTGCGAGCGCAAGGTCGAGCTCCAGGCCCGTCGGGTCGTCGAGCTGGGCGAGGGTCCAGCCGCCGAGTCCCTGGCCCTCCTCGCGCCGAAGCAAGAGCTGGTCGCCGCCGTGTGGCAAGGCGCCGCGGTCCTTGACGAGGCCCAGACCCGCTGGACCCTGAGCGACCAGCGAGGGCGCGTCGTGAGCGAGAGCCGCGGCGCCCGCTTCCGCTGGCGCGCCAAGGTCGCGGGCCGCTACGTCCTGCGCGCCAGCGGCGCGGCGCCCTTGGCCTTCGGGGTCGCGGCGCGGCGCCCCGCGCTGGTCGTCGCGCGGACCCCCTGGGGTCCCCAGAGCGCGGTCGCGCCAGGCGAAGGCTGCTTCCTCCGCGTCGACGCCTGGCCGCACCTGCTGGCCGAGGAGGTGCTCGAGGCGCGCTGGACCCTCAGCGACGCCCAGGGCCAGGCCCTGCGCCCGGTGCGCGTGCTGCCCCACCCCAACCACCCGGGCAGCGCCCTGCGCCTGCCCCTCCACCTCCGCCCCGACGCGCGCCCCGGGAAGCGAGCGGTCGAGCTGACGCTCGTCACCCGACGCGGGTCGCTGCAGCTCTCGGGTTCGCTCCAGCTCTCGGGCAAGAGCCGCGCGCTCGAGCTCGAGCTCTGGCAGGGCCGCGAGCCGATCGCGATCGGCGGTGAGCCCCTGCGGCTGCGCGTGGCGTCTTCCTTGCGCGAGGCCTCCTGGTGTCTGGTCGGTCCCGCGGGGAGCGCCCGCCGCCTGCGCCCCCGGCCGGACGGGAGCGTCGAGGTCGCGCTGGCCAACGGCGACACCCCCGGCACCTATCAGCTCTGGCTGAGCGGCAAGGACCGCCAGGGCGACGCGGTCCACGCGCGCCGCGCGCTGCGCGCCCTGCGCGTCGAGGCGCTCCGCCTGAGCGCCCCCCCGCGCCCCGTGATCGGCCAGCCGCTGCGCGTGACGGCCACCCCGCCGCGCGGCTTCGAGGGTCCCTATCAGATCCGGCTCGTGGGTGGGAAGTGGCAGGCGGGCCAGTCCCTGAGCGTCGAAGCTCACGCCAGCAACGAGCTACAGGTCGAGCTCAAGGACGCGGGGGGACAGCTGGCAGCCGGGCAGATCACCCGGGAAGCGCTGCCTGCGCAGCGCGCCGGCGGCCCCCGCTTCGGGATCGCGGCCGACGTGCGGACCAAGCGGATCTTCGCGGCCGAGTATTCCCTCTTGCAGTCCTACAAGCAGAAGGGCGAGCTGCCGCCGACCTGGGCCGTCCTGGAACAAGGCCCGCTCACGGCGGCCGGCGTGCGCGAGCGGATCTTCCTGACCGTGCCCTACGACGGCCCCGGCGACGGTCGGCAGGTCGCCTACAGCAGCGTGCGCTTCTGGAGCAAGCTGCAGGCCTCGGCGCGGGCTCGCTTCGACGCCCTCGGGGCGCCCCCAGACACCCCCTACGAGGTGCTCAACACCCCCTCGCCCGCGGGTGAGCAGACCCTCTTCGACGAGGTCGCGCGCCTCCTCGGCGAGGACGGCTGGACCTTCCGGCGAATCGGCGTCCGCGTCCGCGGCGACGGGATCGAGCCCTTGCGCGAAGCGGGCGAGGTCGCCGACACGGTCGAGGTTCGCTTGCTGCGCCGCGGCGTCGACAAGCGAGGCAAGGACGTGAAGCGGGTCGAGGTCTCCGGACCGCTCGCGGAGCACACCTTCGCCTTCGGCTTGCCCGAGGAGCTCGAGCTCGACCGCAGCCACCGGATCGTGTTCAGCGCGACCTCCCTGCGCCAGCCGATCGTGCCGCGCCGCCCCTACCCGGCCGGCTGGCAGCAGGTCGCGCCCAAGGCCCAGGTGGGCCCGAGCCTGAGCCTCAGCCTGCGGCTCACCCGCGGCGAGGAGGTCCTCGGCGACACCAAGGTCAGCCTGACCCGCGTCGGAGAGCGGCTGCAGGCCAGCGACCTCCACATTTGGCTGGAGCACGTCGGCACGCCGCGTTCTCCCCTGGCGGGCGGCGCCCCGCGCGCGGCCGAGCGCTTCCGGATCCACCTGATCCCCCACGGCGGCGAGTCGGTGGTCGGCGAGGTCGCCTTCCAGCCGCTCTCCCCCGGCAAGCTCGGCAACGTCCCCGAGCACCTGGAGCTGGTGCTGGAGGGCCGCGGCCTGCGCGCGGTCCCGGCCAAGGCCTGGCCCGCGGAGCTGCCGCGCCCCAAGCAGCAGCTCAAGCTCGGCGACGAGGTCTACCTGCTCGAGACCCTCGGCAGCCAGGCCGCGCAGGTCGAGCTGGTGGTCGTCTACGAGCGCCGCGCGGGCGGCGGCCCGCCCGTCGCGCCGCCCGCCGCGATCGCGGGCGGCGAGGCCGAGCTCGGCGCCCTCCGCGCGGGCGGGAGCCCTGCCAAGCTCGCGCCAGCCGAGAAGCTGCTCGAGGCCGCCAACGCCGACCTGGCCAAGCAGCGCCTCGACGCCGCGGAGGTCGCGGCCCGCCAAGCGATGTTCCAGGACGCGCTCCAGCCGGCGCCCTGGGGGCTCCTGAGCGACGTGGCCCTCTCCCGGCGGGACCTCGTGATCGCCGAGCGGCGGGCGCTCCTGGCCCTCGGCCTGGGCGAGGACGCGCGCGCGGCGCTGGTGCTGGGTCGCGTCCGCTTCTTGCAGGGTCGCTTCGAGGAGGCCGCCGAGGCCGCCCGGCGCGGCCTGGCCGCCAAGCCGACCAAGGCGCTGGCGAGTCGCCTCGAGGCCCTCCAGCTCGAGGCCCAGTGAGCGACGAGGCGACGAGCGCGCCGAGCGAGCAGCCGCCGAGCGAGCAGCCGCCGGGCCAGCAGCCGGCGCTGCTCCAGCTGAGCGACGTGAGCAAGCACTACCGCCTCGGCGGCCAGATCGTGCGCGCGCTGGAGGCCTTCGAGCTCCGGGTCGAGCAGGGCGAGTACCTCTCGATCATGGGCCCTTCGGGCAGCGGCAAGTCGACCCTGATGCACCTCCTGGGCTGCCTCGACCTGCCCACCCGCGGCAGCTACGTGCTCGACGGCGTCGACGTGGCGGCCCTCGGCGACGACCGCCTGGCGGAGATCCGTGGGCGCAAGATCGGCTTCGTGTTCCAGACCTTCAACCTGCTCCCGCGCCTGACGGCCCTCGACAACGTGGCGCTCCCGCTGACCTACCAGGGCATGCCGCGCCGCGAGCGCCACGAGCGCGCGCTCGAGGCCCTGGCCCAGGTCGAGCTGGCCGAGCGCGCCGACCACCGCCCGAGCGAGCTCTCGGGCGGCGAGCGCCAGCGCGTCGCGATCGCGCGCGCCCTGGTGGTCCGCCCCGCGATCGTGCTCGCCGACGAGCCGACCGGAAACCTCGACTCCAAGGTCGGCCAGGAGATCCTCGAGCTCTTCGACCGCCTCCACGGCGAGGGCAAGACCCTGATCGTGGTGACCCACGACGAGGGCGTGGCGCGGCGGGCGCAGCGGATCGTCAGGCTGCGGGACGGGCGCAAGGTCGAGGACGGGCCCGCGCCGCGGGGGACGGCGAGCTATGGGCCCTTGGCTTCGCTGGAGGAGTCCTGAGGCCAGGAATCTGAATCTGAGTTTGAATCAGGAATAGGGAGCGGCTGTCGCTGGAGTGCTTGGGCACCTTGGCACTGCGTCGTGTGTGCGAGAGCGGCGCTCCGGCTGCTCTTTCAACGCAAGGACGCAGAGACGCAACGAGCGGCGCTCGCACGCCGAAGGGCGGTCGCATGGTCGACTCGAACGCTCGCCCCACCGCCCCGCAGAGAGACTCGCCGAGCCTTCCCGCCCTCGCGTCCGGCTGGACGTCTTTGCGCCTCTGCGTCTTTGCGTTGAAGAAGGCTCTCGGAGCGACCGCCCCTCAAGCGGCGGGCGTCTGAACCTGGACCGCCGCCCCGCCCAACGCCTCGCCGACGCCTCCCGCCGCCGCCAGGATCGCCTCGCGTTCGCCGTGCAGCTGCGCCACCAGCGGGAACTCGCTGTATTCCACGTAGGCGAAGCCGTCGCCGTCGCGCTCGTTGTTGGGCAAGAGCCGCAGCTCGAGCCCCTCGCGGGTCAGGCGGTGGATCCCGTAGTGGTCCTCGGCGGCCTCCCAGCCGGCCGCGACCAGGCTGGCCTTGGCCTGCTCGAGCCGGACCTCGCTCGGGATCACCCAGTCGCAGGTCGGCGTGCCGTCGACCAGGCCGGCCAGGAAGCTCGCGAAGTCCGGCGCGAGCTCGACGCAGAGCGGGCCGCCGGGGTGCTTCATGTCGACGAACACCACACTCGGCTCCGCGGCGCTCGGCTCCGGGCCCGCGGCGTAGTCCAGCAGGAGCGCCTTTGGCCCCTCGCTCGCGATCAGGACGCCCTCGGCGACGGGATACTTCCAGTGCCCCGCCAGGATCTGGAGCGCCGCCACGCCGCGCGGGCCGCCCACGCCGAGCAGGTAGCCGATCCGGGCCCCGCCCTCGACCTCGGGGTGGGGGAACAGGTCCCGCCGCAGCTTCCCGCCGTTGGCCTCCTGGGCGAGGAGCTCCAGGTAGGCCGCCGGCAAGGCGCGGCCCAGCGCCTGCTCGCACTCGGCCCGGGCCTCCTCGCTCAGGGGCGGGGAGGTGGCCTTGGAGGGGTCCTTGAATATGGGGACGGGTCGATCTCGCTTCACGGCGGCGATCCTAGTCCGCCAGGCGGGTTCTGCTAAGCTCCGCCGCGTATGCGCACTCTGGTGACTGGAGGAGCTGGCTTCATCGGCTCGCACGTGGCTGAGCGGCTCCTGAAGCGAGGCGAGGAGGTCACCCTCCTCGACAACTTCGACCCCTACTACGACCCCGCCATCAAGCGGCGCACGGCCGCCGAGCTGGGCGCTCTGGGGGCGCGCCTGGTCGAGGCCGACCTGCGCGAGCCCGCTGCGCTGGCAGAGGCCCTGGAGGGCGTCGAGCGCGTGGTGCACCTCGCGGCGCGCCCTGGGGTGCGCTCCTCGATCGAGGACCCGGTCCTGACCTTCCAGAGCAACGTCAACGGGACCCTGAACCTGCTCGAGGCGATGCGCGCCCGCCCCGGCCTGCGCCACATCGTGTTCGCCAGCAGCTCGAGCGTCTACGGCGGCGACGCGGTCGCGCCCTTCCGCGAGGACCAGCCCGCCTCGCGCCCGCTCTCGCCCTACGCGGCCTCCAAGCGCGCCTGCGAACACCTCGCCGCTAGCTACGCGGAGCTCTTCGAGTTCCGCGTCACCGGGCTGCGCTTCTTCACCGTCTACGGGCCGCGAGGCCGGCCCGACATGGCGATCGGGAAGTTCATCGGCCTGGCCCTCTCCGGCCAGCCCGTCCCCCTCTACGGCGACGGCTCGGTGGTGCGCGACTTCACCTACGTGGACGACATCGTGGACGGGATCGTGGCCGCCCTCGACCGCCCCAGCCCGGGCTTCGAGGTGCTCAACATCGGCGGCGGCTGCACCGCCACGATGCGCGAGCTGATCGACTTGATCGGCGCGGCCCTCGGCAGCGCGCTCGAGGTCGAGCGTCACCCGGCCGCGGCGGGTGACATGCCCAAGACCCACGCCGACCTGACCCGGGTCGCCGAGCGGCTCGGCTTCGCGTCTCGCGTCCCCCTCGCCGAAGGCCTGCGGCGCACCGTGGAGTGGGCCCGCGTTCAGCGGGCGCAATGAGCGCAGCCGCAGCCAGCGAGGCCGAGGAGGGCGAAACCCGCCTGCCCCAGCTCTTCGAGGCCGCGAGCGAGTCCGAGGACCCCGGCGTCGAGCGCGCCTGGCTGCTGGCCCTCGCCGAGACCCGCGAGCCGGTCGAGCCCCGCCCCGACGCGCAGCTGCGCACCCTCGACCTGAGCGCGGTCCGCGAGCTGGCCCGCCGCCGCCTCGAGGGGCGGATCGAGGACGCGGCCCGCTTCGGCTCGCCCCTCGCCGCGCGGGTCGTCAACCGCCAGCCCGTCGCCGCGCCGCGCGCCCTGCACAGCCAGGGCCTCCCCGCCCACGGGATCTACGACATCGACTTCGGCCGCTGGCGCGCGGGCTTCATCTACTACCACTCGATCCTGCGCCGGCTCTTCGCCTGGTGGGAAGCCAAGAGCGACGCGCTGCGCAGCTCGGTCTCCGAGCTGCGCCCGGCGCTCCAGGCCGCCGAGCGGGCCTTCCGTCAGCCCGACCCCGAGCGCGAGCAGGAGGCCGCCCTCTGGGGCCGCTCCTGCGAGGCCCGCGGCGAGCTGCTCGACGGCCGCCACCCCGAGGCCGGCCGAGCCCTGCTCCACCTCTGCCGCTCGACCGGCCAGCTGATCAGCGTGGTCGGACCCGTGACCCCCAGCGTGGACGGCAGCGAGGAGGACCCGCGCAGCCAGCGCCTGAACAAGCTCTCGCTCGAGGTGCGCGAGGCGATCTGCGGGATCGTCTACTTCCGCGCCGCGGAGGCCGGCCGCGAGCCCGCCCCCGACGAGTTCAGCGACCTGCTCCGGAGCCACGAGGAGCACGCGGCGGGCGTCCTCGTGCGCTGGCTGCTGGGCACCCCGGGCTAGATCGCCTTGCCCCTCGCCACGACCCGCTGGAGCGTCGTCCTCGCCGCGGGCACCCTGCTGACCAACGGCGTGCTCGGCCTCGACGACGGCGGGCTCAAGGCGCTGGTGATCGGGGGTCGCCTGCGCGGCGACCGTCACGGACGCGAGCTGAAGTTCCGCCGCGCCGAGGTCGCTCGCCTCGCCTAGTTCTTCTCCGAGCCGACCGGGGCGACGCCCTCCAGCCAGCGCCGGACGCGCTCGGCCCGGTGGGCGCCGCGCAGCGGCTTGGCGACCGCCTTGCCCTCGCCGTCCAGCGCGAAGAGCACCGGCGCGCCGGGGCCGCCCGCGTGCTCCTGCGCCAGGGCGTCGTCTTCTGCCACGGTCTCGAAGGTCGAGACGCGCTTCAGGAGCGGAAACACGGCCTCGTCGGCCAGCACGTCCAGGCGCAGGGTCTCGCAGTGGGGGCAGCCCTCGCGCGAGACGAGGTAGAGCTTGGGCCCGGCGCCGCCGCCCGCCTCGCTCAGGAGCTTGGCGCGGCGGAGGTCGTCTTGCTGGAGCCAGGTCCCGCGCACGAAGCCCAGCGGCGCCGCGAGCGAGAGCGCGATCAGGAGCGCGAACACCAGCCAGCGCGCGCCGGCGGGCTCGGCCCGGCGCAGCCAGAGACCGGTCAAGAGCGCCGTCAGGCCGGTCAGGAGCGCCAGCCCGAAGCAGAGGGGGCAGAGCGCGTCGGTCGCGCCGACCGAGAGGGTCTGGGCCGAGAGGGCCAAGCCAGCGCCCGCGCCAGGGATCAGGGCCAGGGGCTTGGGGCGGCGCAGGAGGAAGATCAGCGCGCCCAGGGTCAGGGCGCTGCCGAAGAGCGCCAGCTCGCTCACGTGGACCGGTCCGAGCTGGCCGAGGCGAGGACGGACCAGGGCCGCGCAGCTGAAGCTCCCGCTCCCCTCGACCGGGCACATGCGCGCGGCCGAGAGCACGAACAGGGTCAAGGCCGCCACGAGCTGCAGCCCGGCGGCTGCGAGCGCGGCCCAGCGCAGCGCCGGCGCGGGGTCCTTCGCGATCGACCCGGCGGGGGCGGTGGAGGAAGTGGGTAGGTCCTCGGCTGACATGGGCGCCATGGTCGGTCCCTCAAAGCCCGCGCGCCAGTGACCCCGCGCTGCCCCCCTTGTTTCCCCTGCGCGCTGCGCCAAGCTCTCTCCATGACGCGAACGCTCCTCTGTCTGCTCCCGCTCCTGCTCCTCGCGCCCGGCGCCGCTCGCGCCCAGGCGGTCGACTACGTGGTCGACGCCAAGGAGAGCGAGCTGGTCGTGTTCCTGTTCAAGGCGGGGGTCGCGCGCCGCTTCGCCCACGACCACGTCGTGGCCGCGACCCGCTTCCAGGGCACCCTGCGCTACGACCCCCAGCAGCCGACGAAGACCCAGGTCGAGGTCGTCGCCGAGGCCGCCTCGCTCGAGCCCGACGACCCCAAGCTCGTCAAGAAGCACAAGGTCAAGAACAGCGCCAGTGAGAAGGACCGGGCCGAGATCAAGGCCTCGCTCCTGGGCGAGGACCAGCTCTACGCGGAGAAGCACAAGACGATCCGCTTCGTCGCGACCGGGGTGAAGCGCCACAAGGACGGGCGGCTGCTGATGACGGGCAAGCTGACCCTGCGCGGCAAGACCAAGACGCTGACCTTCGAGCTGGAGCAGCTCGAGCTGGACAAGAAGGGTGTCCTGCGCGGCTCCTGCCGCTTCTGGATCCAACAGAGCTGGTTCGGCTACGAGCCCTACTCAGCCTTCCTGGGCGCCGTGAAGGTCAAGGACCGGGCCCGGATCGAGGTCAGCCTGGTCGGGCGGGTCCAGCCCAAGAAGACCCCTCAGCCGCCGAAGAAGCGGACCAAGGAGTTCTAGCTCCATAGCTCCAGCTCGGCCCCTAGAGCCGCTTCAGGGCGCGCTCGAAGTCGGGGTTGCTTCCGTCGAGCTTCCACAGCCAGGCGTCCAGGAAGTAGTGGACGATCTGGGGCGTGGCCAGGACCGCCACGATCAGCGAGAGCTGGGCGTGGCTGAACTCGCGGAAGCGGGGCAGGTAGTTGCCCCACACCAACCCCTCCCACAGGCCCTCCTCCGCCAGCCCGAGCACCAGCAGGGGCACGTAGAAGAGCGCCAGCAGCCCGAAGCGCCGCACCCAGCGCGACTGGCGCGCGGCGTCCGCGGCGTCCTTCGGCTCGCTCCCCGCGACCCAGGACACCAGGGGCGAGCCCGCCCGGTCGACGCTCGAGCGGCCGCCCCAGTTTCCGCGCAGGCGCCACCACACCAGCACCAGGAAGGGGATTCCGTGCAGGAGGTTGATGCAGGCCAGCGCGACCAGGGGGTGATCGACCATCGCGACGCCGAGGGACCAGCTGACCCAGGCCGCGAGCATCCACAGGTTCTTGCCCACGTTCAGCCGCCCTTGGCTGGCCTGCCAGGCCTGGCGAGCCAGGTAGAGCGCGGCGAACGCGCCCATCCCCGCCAGGATGTCCACCCGCAGCTCGGGGGGCAGCGTGAACAGGAAGCGCTCGCCGTGGCCGAACCAGTCGAAGGTCGCGTGCTCGTAGGTGTGCCAGAGCAGGATCGGCCCGAAGGCGCCCGCGTAGAGCGTCCACTTGTCGAGGTAGCGATCGAGGGGCCCCCGCTCCTGGCCGCGCAGCTTGTAGAGCGCCACGAAGCCCCACTGCTGGCTGACGAAGTGGTGGATCGCCACGTAGGCCATCAGGGTCCAGAACAGGATCGGGCTGTGCAGGTGGAGCCTGAACCCGACCAGGATCGTGAGCGGCACCGGCAGCAAGAAGAGCAGCCGTCGCCGCCTGAGGGCGGCCGTGTCGAGGTAGCTCAGGTAGACGGTCGCCCACACGTGGGCGACGTCGAAGGCCACCACCAGGAACAGGAAGGCCCACAGGGGGACCTCGCGCGGGTTCTCCAGCTGCAGCGCGAGGAGCGTGAAGAGCGCGGGGATCCCGAGCATCGCCAGGTCGACCCCGGGTGAGATGATCCAGCGCCGCGGCCCGGGGGGCGACTCGCCGGCCTGGGCCGCCTCGCTCGGCTCGGACGCGCCTTCGCTCAGGGGGAGGTCGGTCACTCGCCCTCCTCCAGCTCGAGGCGCCAGCCCCCCTCGTGCTCGCGGAAGCGAACCGGCTGGCGCTGCTCCTCGCCCTCCACGTCGCGCAGCACGAGCACCCCGCGCGCGCTCTCGCCGCTGCGCTGGAAGCCCTCGAGCCCCGCCACCTGCGGCAAGCGCGCGGGGCTCCGCTCGCGGACGAGCGCGCAGAGCTCGGCGTAGAGGCTGGCCCGCAGCGCGGGCTCGCTCCGCTCGAGGGCCCCCTCCAGAGCCTCGACCGTGGCCAGCACGCGCTCGGGGTCCGGCGCTCCCGCGGGAGTCCGCACGCCGTGGCGCGCCCCGATCCCGATCAGGCGCTGGCGGAGCAGCTCGCCCTCGGGGCCCTCGGCCTCGACCGCGGCGGCGGCCGCCGCCAGCAGCACCGCGTGGGCCTGGCGGGCCTGGGAGGCCGGCGCGAGGGTCGCGTGGAAGGCCAGGTCGTCCTGGCGGGCGCTGGCCGCCAGGGCCAGCTCGAAGGCGCCCTCCGGCGAGGTCGCCACCGCCGCCAGCGCGCTCGAGCTGGCGCTCGCGATCGTCCCGCCGGGCACGTCGCCGCCCGCGGCCTGGGGAGGCTCGGGGCTGCAGGCCACGAGGGCGCTGGCGAGCAGGGTCAGGAGGGTGAGGCGCGACACGGTCGTAGCTTAACGCGGGCCGCGCGAAGGACCGACGCCCGGGCCAGGCCAGGCACGCCTGAGGTCACGCTCGCTGAGCCGCCCGGTTGGGCGCGCCGGCGCAGCCGAGGAGCGTGCAGCCCCCCGCCTCTTCGTAGCAGTCGCGGTGGTGCAACGTCCGGCAGTGCGGGCAGGCCTCGAGCTCGTCCTCCTCCGCGACGTCGTCCCGGCAGTAGGGGCAGAGCAGGCCGTCGCCGCCGGCCGTCCAGCCCCGCGCGCCGCGGATCCCGCCCAGCTTGACCTCGAGCCTGCGCGTCTCGAGCGCGGGCGCGACCCGCAGCAGCGCGTCGAACACGCCCCGCACGGAGGTCTCGCTCAGGGCGTATTGGCTGGGCAGCCGATAGACGACCAGCCACCCGTCTGCCACCTCGAGCTGCTGGAAGCCGAGCACCTTGAACAGGTGGTGCAGCGCCCCGGCCAGCTCCTCGGCCTGCTTGCCCGAGAGCCGCTGGCGGAGGTCCGCTTCGCCGATCACGAGGTCCGGCGGGTGATGCCGCAGCTGAACGGCGTAGCAGATCGCGTTGCGCGAGGAGAGCCGGATCGCGCGCCCGCCCTTCCTGCCCAGGAACGACCCGGCGACTCCGCTCAGGCGCTCCGTCCAGGTCGGCGTGTGCCACTCGAACTCGCCCTCGCTCACGGCCGCGAAGCTCTCCTCGAGCCGCTTGCGGTCGATCTCCATTCCGCTCTGGCGGATCGCCGCGCTCAGGGTGAACAGGTAGAGGGCGATCCCCGCGATGATCAACAAGGCCGTGAAGATGTCCATGACGGCTCTCGACTCCCGGGATCCAGCCGCGCGCTACCTCCGTCGCGGCGATTCTGTCAGGATAGACGAGCGGAGGTCGTCTCATGGAGCGTCGCCTGATCGTGATGCGTCACGCCAAGAGCTCGTGGAAGAACGAGTCGCTGCGCGACCACGAGCGCCCGCTGAACAAGCGCGGCCGGCGAGACGCCCCCCGGATCGGCGAGGAGCTCGCCAGCCTGGGCTGGGTCCCGCAGCGCGTGATCAGCAGCGACGCCACGCGCACCCGCGAGACCTGGGAGCTCCTGGCCGAGCCCCTCGGCGGCGAGCCCGAGGTCCGCTTCACGGGTGAGCTCTACCTGGCTGGGCCGAACGAGGTCGAGAGCGCGCTGCGCCCGCTCCCCGACGAGGTCGACACGGCGATGGTCCTCGGTCACAACAACGGCTGGGAAGAGGTCGTGGCCTGGCTCTCGCGCAACCCGGTCACCATGACGACCGCCAACGCCGCCCTGCTCTCGGTCGAGGCCCCCACCTGGGAGGACGCCCTGGACCGGATGGGCGAGTGGACCCTGCACCAGGTCGTGCGCCCCAAGGAGCTCGACTAGGTCTACTGCTTGGCGGTCTTGATCGGCTCGACCTCGCCGAAGCCCGAGTCGCGCAGCTCCTGGAGCCGCCCGCTGGGGACCCGGATCGGACCCGTGTCGGGGCGCACCCGGTCCGGGCTCCAGGGGAACCAGGCGAAGAAGCGCTCCAGCTCGGCCTTCCGCTCGGGGGGCATGTAGTCGAAGTTCGCGCCGCGGTCGATGACCTCCCAGAAGTCCTTCGACACGACGCGCAGCAGCTCGTTCTTGAGCGAGGTCAGCCGCTCTGGGCGCTCCAGCTCCATGTCCTTGTGGATCCGGCGCGCGCGCGCCTCGTCCTGGCGCAGCAAGTAGAAGGTCGCCAGGCGGAGCTGCGCCTTGCGCACCCCGCGCAGCGCCCGCTCCGAGGCCTCGTCCTCGGCCTCCTTGTCCAGCTCGAGCAGCGCGCCCAGGAGCGCGTCGTGGGCCTCGGACTGGACCTGGTGAGCCAGCTCGCACAGGGCCGCCAGGTCGTAGGCGATCGTCTCGGTCACGAAGCCCAGGGACATTCCGTTGGCGATCTGGCCGTAGTAGCGCAGATAGCCGGCGATATCGACCACCCGGTCGTCGTTGGAGCGGTCCCCGAGCATCGCCTCGACCAGCTGGCGGTACTGGTTCATCACGTTGTAGGCGGTGCGGACCTGCTTCTTGTTGAGGGTCGAGCGCAGGTAGGTGTTGAAGAACTTGAGCGCCAGCCCGACCGTCGGCTCGGCTCGCTCCTTGAGCGCGGCCTCGCCCAGGTAGCGCGTGTCGATCGCGATCAGGTAGTTCATGTCGGGGTTGTCGGAGAGCGCCTCGTTGTAGATCGCCTGGAACTGGCGCAGGATCTTCCACTCCAGCCACAGGTGATCGTTGACGAGGTCGGCGAGCGAGTCGGGGTGCATCGCGACGAAGTCGGGGTTCTTGACCACCTCGTCGCAGGGCACGTGCCAGCCCTCGGGCAGCTCGCCCTTGACCGCGAGGTAGCGCACCCCCAAGGTCCGCATCGCGTCGACCGCGCGGGCCGCGATGATCTTGTCGTGGTTGGCCATGGCGCTGAGCGAGACGTCGCTCAGCTGCTCGATCGCCTGCAGCACCGCGACCTGCGCCAGCTGGGGCTCGCCGCCCGCGACCGCCGCCGCGGCCTGGTCCACGGCGCCGTCGCGGATCCGGGACACGACCTTCTCGGGGTCGAGGAAGTCGAACACGTAGGCGAAGTAGGGGACCATCAGGAGCAAGCTGAGCGTGACCGCCACCACCGCCGTGATCACCGAGGCCTTCGGCAGGAAGCCGTTGCGCCCGACCGCGAGGCTGACGTAGATCGCCATCACGCAGCTGACGACGAAGAAGCCGAGGACCACGACGTTGGTCCGCTCCTTGAGGAAGAGCTCGGTCACGCGCGGCGTGTAGCGGGTCGCGGCCAGCTGCACGACGATCGCCACCACGGTCATCACGATGCCCACCACGGCGGCCACGGTCTGGGCCAGGTTGCCCAGGGCGTTCTGGAGCGTCTCGAGGTCGTAGTTGAACAGGGCCCGCACGGGGTCGAGCCCGTTGGTCATCTCGGAGGGCGCGCGCCACCAGTCGTAGAGGAAGGGCACGAAGGTCATCACGACCGTCGCCAGCCCCAGCGCGAAGACGGGCCACAGCCAGATCCGGCGCAGCTCCGCCCAGGACATTCCCCCGTGCTGACTCATCGCTGCTCTTTCTCCCAGGCCACGATCCGCTCGACCACCTGCTTCAGCTCGTCGGCGGGCATCCGCTTCTTGTAGCCGAAGTCCTGCTTGGTGATCGCGATCACGGCCTTGAGCTTCTCGTCGAGGACCCAGCGCAGGCTCTCGCTTTGGAGCGAGCCGATCAGGGCCTCGCGGACGGCTGGGGTCGGCATCTCGGCCGCCTTGCGCGCGGCCATGAAGCGCTTGCTCGGGTTCTTGTCCGTCAGCTCGCCGAGCAGCTTCTCCAGCTCGCCTGGCGGCTTGTCCGCCTTGAACCACCAGGCCTTGAAGCGCTTCTGCATCTCGAAGCGCGGCGCCTTGGGGTCGAAGGCGGCGCCGCCCCCGGAGATCGCCGCCAGGGTCCGGCCCGCGAACACCCAGGCCTCCTCGGGCAGCGCCTCGTCGCCGAGGAGCTCGAGCAGGGGCGGGACCACGCGCTCGCGCCCGCCCACGTCGAGCAGCTTCTTGGCCGCGGCCTGCCCCTCGGCCCGCTCGCTGCTGGTGGCCACCAGGAGGACCGTCCGCATCGTGGGCGCGTTCAGGAGCCCCTTCTGGCTGATGTCGCTGGGCGCGAGCCAGTTGCCGACGTCGCGGCGGATCACCGGGTGCTCGTCGGCCAGGCCCTGCGCAAGGATCGGCCCGCGCCCGGGCCCAGAGCCGGCCTCGGCCAGGAACTGGTAGGCCTGGATCCGCGTGTTGGGGTTCTCGCTCAGGGTCAGCGAGCCGATCGCGGCCACGTCGGCCTGGCGCAGCGCCTTGCCCTGGGTCCGGTCGAGCAGGAAGTGCGCCCAGCCCTCGCCAGTGCCCGCGAAGCGCAGGCGGCGGATCCGCTTCTCGCGGTCGCCGAGGAGGGCCGCCAGAGCCGGGATCGAGAGCCGCCCCCCGTCGTCGAGGTAGCGCAGCGCGATCTGGGCCGAGTAGAAGCGGTTGGCGTCGACCCTGTGCTGGACGCCCTTCTGCAAGCCCTCGACGTCGATCAGGCTCCGCCGCCAGACCTTGGTCTTGCCGCGCGTCTGCTGGGTCTTGAGGATCGTGCTCGCCGCCATGCGAGCCGTCTCCTTGACCGGGTCGCCGAGCGCGTAGCAGAGCACGCGCATCGCGGCCGGGTCCTTCTTGTCGACCAGCGACTTGACCGCCAGCTGGCGGATCTGGTCGTCCTTGTCCTGGACCGCCGCCGCCAGGAGCTCCTGGGCCCGCGGGTTGTCGACCGCGTGGCGCAGCGCCATGAGCACCGCGATTCGGACCGCCGGGTCGGGGTCCTTCATCAACGGCTCGACCTCGGCCAGCGCGCTGCCGCCGCTGAGCTTGAGCGCGCCCTCGGCCGCCAGGGCCCGCACCTCGGGCTCGGGGTCCTCGAGCGCCCCGACCAGGATCGGCACGTCCGAGCCGTTGCCGTGCTCGATCAGGAGCTGGGCCGCCTGCTTGCGGTCGTCGAGGGGCAGCGCCCCGCTGAGCGCCTTGGCCAGGAGCTGGATCCCGCGCCGGTCCTTCTTGACCAGCAGCACGCCCGCGGCGTGGAAGGCCACGCGCGAGTCGGCGTCGTTCATCAGGTCGGCCATCAGGGTCAGCACGTCGCCGTCGTCGATCTTGCCCAGGTCGCGCAGCGACTCGAGCCGGACCTCGGGGTTGGGGTGCGTCAGCCGGTTGAGGAGGTCGGGGATCCGCGCCGTCCAGTCCTGCTTGATCAGCGGCTCCCAGCGGACCAGCCGGTCGAGGCGATCGAGCTCGCCGAGGGCGATCTGGGCGCGGAGCGCGACCTCGGGGTCGGCGGCGCGGGTCGCGCTGACGAGCTGCTCGCGGGGGACCATCGTCTCGGACTTCAGGAGGGCCACGCTGGCCGCCTCACGGGTCGCCCAGTCGGGGTCGCCGAGCTTGGCCAGGGCGGCGGCGCCGCTGGCGGGCGGGGTCAGGGCGTTGGCCGACGCGCCGTAGCCGCTCACGCCGCGGGGCGCGGCCGAGATCAGGCGCCCGCTCGCGACGGCCAGGTTGCCGAGGGGCGCGCCGACGGCGTGTTCGCTGACGGCCTTGGTCGCGAGGTCGACCACGCTCAGGCGCTGGCCCTTGGCCACGTAGAGCCGCCCAGAGCCCATGGCGAGGCGCGCCAGCTTGGGGTCGCTCAGCTCGTAGAGGGTCTCGGTCCCCTTGCGGTCGACCTTGAGCACGCGCCCCTGGCTGAGCGCGAGCACGCCTTGCTGCCAGGGGCCGAGGATCTGCGGGTCCTTCAGGACGTGGCGCGCGCGCTGCTCGCCCGTGGAGGCGTCGAGGGCCAGGAGCGCCTTGCCGTCCTCGGCCGCGAGCCAGAGCGTGCGCCCGACGACCTGGAGGGTCGAGTCGCCGCGGTCGGCCTGGCGCGGCTGCTGGGGCTGTTCGCGGCGGCCCATCGGAAAGGGGAAGCGGCCGTTGCCGCGGCCGCCGCGCTTGTCGTCGCGGACGGAGGCGTAGCGGCGCAGCCACTGGACCTCGCCGCGGGCGTCGACGGCGGCCAGCGCACCGTGGCCGGTGGCGACGTAGGCGCCGCCGGGGCCGTTGGTCAGGGCCGGCGCGGGGAGGCCGCCGCCGGTCTCGCTGGCGACGAACACGCTCCAGGCGAAGCCGCCCGTGGTCAGGTCGACCGCGAGGAGGTGCACCTCGCGGTCGCGGTGGGTGGTGACGACGGGCAGCACCGCGACCTCGCCTACGACGACGGGCGCGCAGGTGTCCGCGAAGGCGGCGTCGAAGTCGATGCTGGCGGCCTTCTTGAGCCGCGAGAGGCGCTCGCGCCAGAGGAGGCGCCCGCTGGTCTGGTCGAGGGCGCTGACGCGGTCGCGCTCGAGGCACACGACGACCCCGCGCCCGAGGCCGAGCGGGCAGAGCCCGTTGGGGCGGCGGAAGGCGTCGGCCTCGCGGAGGGAAGTGCGCCAGCGGAGCTTGCCGGTGTCGACGTCGAGGGCGAGGGCGTGGCTGCCGTCGTGCACGTAGACCGTGTCGGCCTGGACGACCGGCTCGGACCAGGGGGAGGAGCCGCCCTGCTCCTTCTCGTAGTAGCCGAACACGGGACGGGTCCAGCTGAGGGCGCCGGGCTGGGCGGGGGGCGAGAGCGACACGGTGCCGCGGCCGGCGAGGATCCCCTCGCAGCGGGCGCGGAGGGCGGGGTCCGGCTGACCGAGCGCGTCGAGGGCGTTGAGGGTCTCGCCGCGGCGGCCGGCCAGGGCGAGGGCCGTGGCGCGCAGGCGCTGGAGCTCGGTGCGCAGCTCGCCGGCCTCGAGCTCGAGCAGGAGCGCGTCGAGGTGGAGCAGAGCCAGGGTCGGGTTGCCGCGCTCGAGGTAGCGGTTGGCCAGGAGGCGACGAGCGAGGCGCACGGCCGGGGTGGCCGGGTGCTCGGCCAGGATCCGCTCGAAGGGATCGGGGCGAGGGGAGCCGCGGCCGATCATGAACAGCTGCTTGGCCTCTTCGCCGTGGATCAGGAGGTAGGCCGCGCGGGCGCGGCCCTCGAGGGCGAGGAGCCGGCGGCGGGCCTCGCTGCGGACGCTGACCCACTGGCCCTCGCGCCGGATCAGCTTGCCGCCGCCCTCGTTGAGGAGGCGGTCGAGGCCGATCACGACCTGATCCCACTGGCCGCGTTTGCCCAGCTCCTCGAGCCGCTTGAAGCTCGTCTCGGCGGCGGGGTCCTCGTCCAGGTAGAGGCGACCGCTGGCGGGTTGGCCTTGGGCGAGGGCTGGAGTGGCGAGGGCGAGGGCGGCTAGGGCAAGGGCGGCGAGGGGGAGGGCGAGGGCGGCTAGGGGACGGCGGTTCAAGGTCGACCTCGGGCGGGTTCCGGCGCGAACCCGCTCAGTCTAACGGGTTTTGGCGGCTGGCTCCGGCGGGTGGCGGGGGGGGAGGCGGAGGGAGCGGTGAGGCGGGCGGGGGGGGGGTGGGC